>ERZ802830.889-NODE-889-length-29516-cov-34.1292_pt1 | contig 29516 bp, 41 predicted proteins | sample MGYA00345654_ERZ802830 | MGnify/ENA primary metagenome ERZ802830 (study PRJEB30503, sample SAMEA104212375) | marine metagenome | biome: Westerlies Biome; feature: [SRF] surface water layer (ENVO:00010504) within the epipelagic zone...; material: water...
AACCAACCTTTTTTTAAAAGCTGAAAATCTTCAAACTATTGGAGCATTTAAATTTCGGGGTGCTATGAATACTATTTTACAACTTCCTACTAGTGTTAATAAGGTAGTTGCATGGTCAAGTGGTAATCATGCACAAGCAGTTGCTGCTGCAGCAAAAATAACAGGTCGTAAGGCAACAATTGTAATGCCTGAAGATTCTCCACAAACTAAATTAAATGGAACTGCTTTTTGGGGAGCAACTATAGTTAAATATAATAGAAATAGCGAAAACAGAGAAGAGATTGGTAAAGCTATAGCGCAAAAAAATAATGCAACCATTATTCCACCTTTTGATGATGTTAATGTTATAATTGGACAAGGTACAGCAGGTATTGAATGTCTAGAACAATTAGGAGAAATAAATGTTATACCTGATATTGTATTATGTTGTTGTGGTGGTGGTGGATTAATCGCAGGAATAAGTACAGCGATAAAAACTAAATTTGATAATGCTAAAATTTACTCTGTTGAACCAGAAAATTTTGATGATACTAAAAAATCTCTAGAAAGAAACAAAATAGTTTCTAATTCGATGAAATACAAATCAATCTGTGATGCATTATTAGCTGAAAAGCCTGGTAATATTACATTTAACATAAATAAAATAAACTTAACTTCTGGAGTGTCAGTTTCTGACGATGAAGCCTTAATAGCAATGAATACAGCTTATAAACATTTCAAAATTGTTCTAGAACCAGGCGGAGCCGTAGGTTTAGCTGCTGCTATTTCAGAAAAAGTGAAAATAAAGAATAAAAATGTTTTAGTTATAGCTTCTGGAGGTAATGTAGACAAAAATGTTTTTGAAAATTGCTTAAATACAGAAACAATTTAAAATTATTTATTTAAAAATTTTATCACTTTTTCTCTCAAAGGCCTTCTTCTTTCAATAGGGAGTTTTTCTTTGTCTCCTATATAAATAAATCCAGCTATTTTGTCAGTTTTAGGATCACCACCAATTTCTCTAATCATAGTTTCGTTATAAGAATACCATTCTGTTAACCATTGGGCTGCATAACCGAGTGATTGTGCGGCAATTAAAAGGTTTTCACAAACAGCTCCTGAGGATAACTCCATCTCCCATAATGGTATTTTAGGATGTGAAACAGGTTTAGACAAAACGCCAATAACTACACTAGCTCTACTAAACCTATTTCTTTCATAATCGATTTCTTCTTTTGAAGCTTTCGGGTTACTTGATTTAAATTCAGGAGCTAATATTTCGTTACCAATTCTATATCTTGCCTCATCTCTAATGACAGTTAAAAGCCAAGGTGTTAAGGCACCATGATCCGGAACTCTTATACCACAACTCAATATACTATTGAGATCATCATCGTTGACAAAACCAGTTACCATATTTTTGGCCGTCACTGATCTTCTAACTTTAAGAAAATTTATTACATCTTTCATGGGCTATTATTAAAATAAAGTTTTACTGGTTAACTTAAAATAAACATGTTAATTATTGCCACAATTTTTTTAGATTAACAATGTATAATGATCCAACTACTTTAATTATAATAATATTAGCGGTAATGGCTGGCGGGCTCATTAAAGGCACTATTGGATTTGGAATGCCTATGGTAGCTTTACCATTAATAGCATTCATTGTACCTGTCACAACAGCAATGGTACTACTTTGTGCTCCCATTTTTTTAACTAATTTTTTACAAATAAAATTTAAACAAGGTGTAAGCAGTTATAGATTCTTACCAATGTTTTCGTTTCTTGTTATTGGACTAATTATTGGTGCTAGGCTAATACTTGAAATTAATTTAAATACTATAACTCAAATTATAGCAATTTTGATAATATTTGCTGCTGTTGTAAATTGTTTTGGTTTTAAGATTGATAATAATATCAACCAAAAACGTGAAAAAATTATTACATCTATTATAGGGTTTGGGTCTGGGATTTTAGGCGGTTTATCTACAGTTTATGGACCTCCAATGCTAGCATATTTAGTTGCAGTTGATTTGCCAAAAGAAAAATTTGTGAGAACAGTTTCAACGATGTACTTTATAGGATCATTTCCATTATATGGCTCACTAATTTATTATGGTTTTGCTAAAAAAGAAGATCTTATTCTGAGCGTGCTATTAATAATTCCTGCTTTAATAGCTCAACAATTTGGAACAAAAATAAGGAATAAAATTAACCAAAAACAATTTCGAAACTGTATTTTAATTACATTAGTTATTCTTGGTATTATGCTTTTTATGAAAACAATATAGAATTGTTAATTTTTTATTAGGGGAATTATATTTAGACTTAATGAAATAAATGGCCCAATAAAAACAGCAAATATTATCGTCCCCAAACCAAAAGTACCTCCCAAAAGCCAGCCTAAAAAAACTACAGTAAACTCAATGCTAAACCTAATTAAACTTATTGGTTTATTATAATTTTTAGATATCCCTGTCATCAATCCATCTCTTGTTCCAGGGCCAAGATTAGCTATCAAATAGATTCCACTTCCAAATCCGACAAGCAAAGTTCCAAAAAAAGATAAAAAAATAGGATTAAAAATTTCATTCAAAAAGTAAAGAAATGGTATTATGGCACCCATTGTTAAAGCAATAATAATGATATTCATTATAGTACCTAAACCTGGTTTAAGTTTTAATGGCAGCCAAAATATTAAAACAATGCAACTAATTATAAAGGTAGATAATCCTATACCTATATTTACTTTATTAGCCACCCCTTCAGCCAAAACAGTCCAAGGAGTAACTCCATTTTGAGAAACAACTAGTATACTTTCACCTAGGCCAAATAAGAATAACCCTAAAAAAAGGAAAAAAAAAGTTTCAATTTTAGGAAAAAATATATTTGGTTTTGGAGCACTCCATGATGTAACTGGAACTGAACTAATTAAAAAAATTTTTGAAAAAAATTTAAGGTCATAGTTAAAAATTTTCATGTAATTTTAAATTCATCTAAACTTAATGTTAGATCTATTTAATTCTTTTATACTTTTACATCCCATTAATTTCATATCTCTTTCAAGTTCGGTTCGATAAATACCTAATGCCTTTTCAACTCCTTCTTGACCGGCAGATGCCAGAGCGTATAAATACAACCTACCTCCTGAACAGGCCTTAGCTCCTACGGAAAGAGCCTTTAACATATGTGTACCTCTTTGAATACCTCCTTCACAAATAACATCAATCTTATCACCAACAGCATCAACTATTTCTGCTAATTGATCAAAAGGAGCCCTTGCACCATCTAGTTGTCGTCCTCCATGATTTGAAACCATTATTCCAGTACATCCAATATCTACAGCTTTTTTTGCATCCTCAACACTCATAATGCCTTTTAATGCAAAATGTCCTCCCCATTTTGAGCTTAAACGTTCTGCATCTTTCCAATTCATAGATTGATCTAGCATTGTAGTAAAATAAGAGCCAATTGAAGTTGCCGTATTAGTTCCTTCGCTTACATGATCTTGCAGTTGAGGCAATTCAAATTTTGGTTTTGTTAAATAGTTTATCCCCCACATGGGTTTAGAAGCAAAACTAAATAGACTTGACAGTGTTAATCTAGGCGGGGATGTGAAACCTGTTCTGAGGTCTCTTTCTCGGTTACCACCAGTAATAGTATCAACAGTTAAAGCCAAAACATCAAATTTAGCTGCTTTAACTCTCTCAAGCATACTATCATTTAACCCTCTATCTTTATGAAAATAAAATTGAAACATTTTAGGTGTTGAAACGATTGATGAAATCTCTTCTACACTTACGGTTCCAAGAGACGAAACACCAAACATAGTTCCAAATTTTTGAGCAGCTTTACCAACGGCTCTCTCTCCATCATAATGGAAAAGTCTTTGTAAAGCAGTTGGTGCACAATAAAATGGTAAATCTAATTTTTTGCCAAAAATAGTTGTTGATAAATCAACATTTTCTACACCTCTCAATACATTTGGAACTAAGTCAGCATCATTATATGCCGCAGTATTTCTATTATACGTAACCTCATCATCAGCAGCACCATCAATATAATGAAAAATTGGTGAAGGAAGGCGTTTTTTTGCTAATTTTCTAAAATCTTGAAAGTTGTAGCAATCTTTTAAATTCATTTTATGTCCTTTACATACATAATGTTAATAAGTAATTTTGAATAATAATTCATAGTAATCAATATAAAGAATAAAAAAACATATAAGTTTTTGAAATTTTGTCTATTCAAATTTTATTAGGAAAAGAAAATGAATAAAATTATCAGAGTTGAAATACACGAATTTACTCATACTGCAAATAATCTTGGTCTCTTGACTAATGCAAATACTATAGGTGCAGTTGGCTTTGCGAAGGGTCAGTCAATAAAACTTGATAAATACGCGATTGTTATCGAAACCAAAGACGGATGCAGAGGTGAGTACGTAACTCATTGGGGAGGAAATCAAGTAGCTTGTGCACAATCTAAAATGTTAGCTCCAAAATTATTAGAATATAATGCTGATGAAAGAGAAAAAATCTATGATGATTTTAAAAGAGAACTTAGACAATTTGATCATATGGGTCACGGCCCTCTGGATATTGCTTTATGGGATTGGACAGGAAAAAAATTAAATTGTTCTATTGGTGTATTACTTGGAAGTTATAGAAAACGTCTTCCCGCATACGCTAGCACTTATCATGGTGATAGAAATGGAGGCCTAGATAGCAAAGAGGCTTTTAGTGAATTTGCCCAACAATGTTTTGAATTAGGATATAAAGCATTTAAGATACATGGATGGCATGAAGGTGATAGAAAAGAAGAAGCTGATAACGTTTTACATGTCGCCAAAGAAGTTGGAGATAAGATGAATTTAATGCTTGATCCCGCATGCCAACTTAGAACATTTGCTGATGCTTTATATGTTGGAAAAGCTTGTGATGAAGCAAACTTTTTTTGGTTAGAAGATCCTTACAGGGATAGTGGTGTATCAGCTTTTTCTCATAAACGTCTAAGGGAGATGTTAAAAACACCCATTTTACAAACTGAACATATAAGAGGTATTGAAACTAAATGTGATTTTTTAATTGCTGGAGGTACTGATTTTTTAAGATCAGACCCTGAATATGATATGGGTATAACAGGTGCAATGAAAATTTCACATTTAGGAGAAGCATTTGGAATAGATGTAGAAGTGCACGCATGTGGCCCTGCACATAGACACGTAATGGCAGCTACTAGAAACTCTAATTACTATGAGGTGGCCCTTGTTGGACCTGATTGTCCGAACACAATGGCACCTGTTTATAAGTGTGGTTATACTGATATGATTGATTGTATTGATAATGAAGGTTATGTTTCTGTTCCAAACGGTATTGGATTAGGTGTAAAATATGACTGGGATTTCATAAAATCAAACACCACTAATTTATCTGTATACGAGTAAAAATTAAATGTCCGAAAATGAAATTCTACTAATTCTTGGTAATCAATTATTCCCTTTAGAACATATCAAAAAAACTAATGTTAACAAAATATTTATGGCCGAAGATTTTGGTTTAACTACTGAACATAAGCATCATAAATTAAAAATTTTGATGTTTCTCTGGTCTATGAGAAAATATAGGGACAATTTAGTTAAAAATGGATATGAGGTATATTATCATTCTATCGATGATGATAACTTTAAGGATATTTTCGAAGATAAATTTTTAAAGGTAATAAAAAAAGAAGATATCTCTAAGATTAAATATTTTGAGATTGAAGACCATTTTTTTGAAAAAAGATTTAATAACTTCGTCTTAGTAAACAAACTAAATCACGAAATCATTAACAGTCCTATGTTTCTAACCTCAAGGTTAGAATTTGAAGAATTTTTAAAAAGTCAAAAAAAATTAATCAGAATGGCCAGTTTTTATCAAAAAATACGTCAAAAAATGTCTATTTTAATTGATAATGAAAATAAACCTTTAGGTGGAAAATGGTCGTATGACGAAGATAATAGAAAAAAAATACCAAGAAATATCGATATACCCAAAATACCTCCAATGCATGAAGACAAAAAATTTAAGTCCCTAAAATTAACAATTAATTCTTTCTTTCATGACCATCCCGGATCCACAGATTATTTGTGGATGCCAACAGACAGAGAAGAATCATTAAAGTGGTTAGATAATTTTTTAGAAAATAAATTTTCAAATTTTGGTAATTATGAGGATGCAATAAGATCAGAGAATAACTTTCTTTTTCATAGTGCTATCAGTCCTATTCTTAACATGGGTTTAATAACTCCAGATGAGGTGATTAAAAAGGCGTTAGAATTCTCTCAATTAAAATCAGTTCCTATTAATTCCTTAGAAGGATTTATTCGTCAAATTATTGGATGGAGAGAATTTATTAGAGGCATATACCACTATAAAGGTAATGAAGAAATTAATTCAAACTACTGGAACCATCAACGAAAATTAACAAAAGATTGGTACGAAGGAACTACAGGAATAGATCCATTGGATGATGCAATAAAAGACTGTCTTAAATTTGGATATACCCACCATATTCCAAGATTAATGGTCATATGCAATATAATGAATCTAGCAAAAATACACCCGAATGAGATCTACAGATGGTTTATGGAAATGTTTGTAGATTCTTCAGATTGGGTAATGGTTCCAAATGTTTATGGAATGGGAACTTTTGCAGATGGAGGTATATTTGCTACAAAACCATATTCTTGTGGTTCAAATTATATTTTAAAAATGAGTAATTACAAAAAAGATGATTGGTGTGATGTAGTTGATGGCTTGTACTGGATGTTTATGAGTGAAAATATTTCTTTTTTCAAAAGTAATCCAAGACTAGCAATTTTAGTGAAATCCTTAGAGAGGATGAATATTGATAGAAAAGAACTTATTTTTGCTAAAGCAATTGATTTTATAAATACTAGAACAACTAAATAATACTTCACAAATATATTTTAATTCATATGATAAATTATTTATAAAAAGTGATTTTTATGTCAAACCAAATTCCAAGAATAGATTATAACTTATTATGTAATAATAATCAGGATGATAATTATAAAGAACTTAAAAAACTAAGAGTTGCCGTGAATGAATATGGTTTTTTAATAATGAAAAATTATCCTATTAATAGTAATAAAATTGCAAATGTTTTTTCTTTATACAAAACATTTTTTAAACAAAGTTTTAACGAAAAAAATAAAGTTAACATGTCAAATACAGCTTCAAACAGAGGTTGGGGTGGCATAAAAGCAGAACAAGTTAACTCAGATTTCAACCCTGATAATAAAGAAATATTTGACTGTGGGCCAAAAATAACAGTTGAACATAAGTTTCAAGATTTGCCTTATTATTCAAAAAATATTTGGCCAGATAAAATACCACTTTTTGAAAAAAGCATTATGGAATTTTATAATTTATGTAGTCAAATTTCAATTACTATTTTAAAACAAATTGAAATTTCACTTAACTATTCGACTAACTACTTTGCAAATAAGTTTGATCTTCCTATGGCACTACTCAGATGTAATTACTATCCCAAAAGATCTAAAGAACTTACTGATAATGATTTTGGGATTGCTCCACATACTGATTATGGCTGTTTAACCCTTTTATTTACAGATGGAACACCTGGATTAGAAGTAGAGTTGCCTTCAAAAAAATGGGAATCAGTAACTGCAAAAAAAAATGAAATAATAATAAATTTTGGAGACATGCTAGAGATTTGGTCAGATCAAAAAATTAGAGCAACACCTCATAAAGTTATAGGAACTAATAAGGAAAGGTTTTCAATACCATTTTTCTTTAATCCTCAATATGATACTATTATCTCTGATGAAAAAAACCTTGTAGCGGGTGAATATTTATCTCAAAGATATGATGAAACTTACGTTCATAAAATTATATAATTTAGTTATCTCAAACCATCTTCGCCTAAGATATCTTTTGCTTCCAACCCACCCATTCTATTGTGTATCCTAGGCCCTTTTGTCATTGCTAAGCAAAACATGATTTCATTGGCTCGTGGACTGTCAGTTACATTAACTTCATAGGCATCAAAATGACTTCTTACATATGCTGCATTAGTATGCCCTAAGGGAATATCAATTGAAGATCCCATACCTGCCACTTTCATAGCTGAAGGAACTATTGCTTTAGAATTACTCAATCTTTGCCGCATTGCATATCCACCTGGAACATGCCATAAAGCAGTGTGCTCTAATTCTCCATTTTCTCCCGCCAAAGCGGCTTTTCCATATCCATCAATACCTTTAATCCCACCTAGAGAAGATATAAGCCTGTCAGTTAGCATTAAACCAAGCTCCTTAAGATTTTCTGTTCCTGATTGCAAATCTTCATGGTATTTACCTGCATATGGATTGGCAACAATAGCAATGGCAGCTCCTCTCAGTCTAGGTATAATCTGAACAGGTCCATTTTCATGAAAAATCTCTTCTTTTAATAAAATGACTTTTCTTATATTAAATTCCATAGAATATCCTTCATAATTAAAGTTTAAGAAATATTTTTTTTAAATAGAAAATGGTCTTTTACATTACCAAAAAACATCCAATATAATAAAAAAGCCTCTGAAACGTTTTTAAACCACTCTAATGGATATAAAAATCCATAATTAATTTGATCTCCTCCAAACATAACAATTATAAAATTAAATATCAGATATACTAAGAAAATGTAATTTCCGAAAGGCACAAAGAAATAAATTAAGATAAAGCTTGTTAAAGAAAAAATAGACATGAAAACTGTCAGATATAATTCAAACTCATTGTCTAAGTAACTACTTATAATACCTTGATCAACAAATCGACTTAAACCATAATATTTCTCAAAATTAAAAATGCTAGGAATTAAAGATATTAATATTGATATAAAAGCCATCACCAAAATCATACGTCTAAAAGACAGCTTATTGAATTCTTCTTGATTTCCCATTTACTTACCTAGTTATTATAAACATTTTTAAGTTAAAATTCTTTTAGAATATATATTTAATTTTTAACCAACTTAAATACTCGAGGTAAATAAATGGTTAGAAAGAAACCTCTTAGAATTAAAAAAAAGAGAAAGCATGAATATAAACTTTTTAAATCTAAGTTATCTCTTATAAAATATTCTAAAATTAAATAAAAAATAATGGATGAGAATATTATACAATTTCTCATTTCTTTAGCTAAAGTTGCGCCTATGAAAATACCATCTAATTGAAAGGCTAACATTGAAATAAAGGGTGTTATGACAACTAATCCCCACAACTCATTTGTTAGGTTTCTTAAAATTGTTATATCTGTAAATAGTGCAATTATGTAAAAGTTAAACACGTATAAAATTATTCCTATAATGATTGAAAACATTAAGGCCAACTCTGTTGTGTTTCTAATTGCTTTAAAAATATTAAGTTTATTTTTCGAACCTATAGAAACACCAACAGTTGACTCAGCAGAATGAGCAAAAGCATCTAAGGAATATGATGATAAACTAAAGATAACTAGTAAAATTTCAATAGTAGCAAGTTGATCAACACCTATTAAGCCAGCTTTTTTAATTACGTAGGCTTGAACAGCTACTAACAACATGGTTCTTAAAAATAAATGTCTACTAATTGAAAATAAATTTAAAAAACTACCCATATTTAATATTTTATAAAGTTTATAGGATCTAAAATTGAACTTATAATAATAGTACATGAAAATTATTATAGATAAAATAAGTCCTGAACATTGAGCGATTACACTTCCTAAAGCTACTCCAAATATTCCATAATCTAGAAAAACTGCTAAATAGAGTGACGCAATAATATTTACAATATTGATCGTAATTAATTGCAACATAACTGATTTTGTTTTTTGCATTCCAAAAAACCAACCTAGAAAAACTATATTTAATAATCCTGCTGGTAATCCAATCATTCTTACAAACAGATATTCTTTGTAAAATTCTTGAACTTGCTCATTAGGAGTTAAAAAATAGATTGATAAATCATATAAATAATTTTTAAGCAGAAATAATATAATACCAATTGTAAAAGCTATTATTAATGGTCTTAGTAAACTGAAAAAAACTTCTTCAAAATTATTACTTCCAAAATTTTGAGCAACAATCCCCGTAGTACCCATTCTTAGGAAATTTAGACCAGCGTACATAAAGTTAAAAATAATACCGCCGATTGCAATTGCTGCAATATAAACGCTATCAGGCATATGCCCCATAATGATAGTGTCAGTCAATCCAACAAGTGGAATAGTAAAATTAGCAATTATCAATGGCCATGATAAAGACCATATTTTTTTTCTGTTAATGATCATTTATTAATATGACCATGATTAGTTAAATATTGAAAAATTATTGTACAAATTAAAATTTTCTAAATTTAAGGTAAGCTTGTTCAGGATCCATCCCACTTAAGATTGCTTTTCTCATTTCATTTTCTGTAAACATCACTTTTTCAGTCTTGGTTATAACCTCTTCTGCAACCTTTTTAGGTATAATAACTGCGCCATCCATATCACCTATTATGAAGTCCCCCGAACAAATTGTAACTGTACCAATAGTTATTGGATGACCCAGAGAGTGATATTTCCACCTTTCAACTATATCGGCGGCTGTAGATAGTCTACAAAAAACTGGAAAATTTGCTTCTATTATTTCTTCAACATCTCTACAATGCCCATCCATCAAGTATCCTTTAGTCTCTTTAACCATAAGAGCACGAGCAGATAGTTCTCCCATTAGAGCAACAGAATGAGTGTTAGGTTGACAAACAATTACTTTTTTATTTGGAACTTTTGATAACACTTGCGACCACAAAAGGAGTGATTCATGCCTTGAAAGTGTATAATCTATATGACCAGAAATAGTGAAAACCTCTCCAAACAATTTTTGCCCCCTTTTTAGAGCCTGTATTTCTGGAGGGAGGACACAATTTTCGAAACCTTTTTCTCTTAATACATCATGAACAGCGCTAGCGTAGCATTTTGAGAGGCGTTCAGTTAATTTATCCACTTTTATCTCCTATTTTATACTTTAGTTAATTGAAAATTATTAAAAAGTATGATTTATGAGTATAATGAAAATTGTAATTAAATTGATAATACTTTTCTTTTTTATTCTTGCTTCAAAATTACATGCTGAAACAAGGCTAGCTAATTTAACTTGTTATAATAAATCAAAATCAAATTTGATGGAATTTCAATTTAAAAAAGAAAATACAAACTTATTTTCTCAAGTTTATAAGAAAATTAAAGGAAATTTCATTATTATTGGCGAAGTGGTTGGACAAAAACCGTCATCATTTATTTTATTTGAAGATAAATATCAATTTCTAGGTGTGGATTTTGCGTGGCACCTAGACAGAAATACAAGAGAACTTAAACCAGTATTATTGAGCGAGGGAACAATAAAACTAAAAAAAATACCAGAAAAATTTTATTGTAAATTTTTCTAAATAATATTCATTTTTTGAGATCATACCAGAATTTACTTATGAATAATTAAAATAGTTTTACAAGAAAAGAATTAAATATGAAATTTAATGAACTAAAATTTATCGATGGAAAATGTCAATTAGATTATAATTATTATGTTTTAAGTTTCACACAAATTGTTGACGATGATTTATACGAATGTGCTGTTTTTAATAGAGCAAAATTACCAGTTGATCTTCCAGGTGTTAAAACAGAAAAGGTTAAAAACAATACCTGGGTTAAAATACGCTTCACAAGAAATGATATTGAAGAAATGATAACCAAATTCTGGGCAATTACTGGTATAAAAGTTCCAAAACAACTAGATCAACATGATTTTTATAAAGATATATTTTAAAAAATCACTTTTACTACGTGTAATTTATTTATTAAAATAGTATATAACCAAAACATATACCTATTAACAAACCTTCAAGAAAACTAAGCCATATAATTTGATAATTTGACAATCCTGTTATTTTTTGAACTTTTTCTATCAAGGCTACATGCCAATTTTTAAATTTATTCTCCATTTTAATACCTCAAAAATTCAGAAAGTTGAAAGTTTGTTGTTTAGATTATAAATCTAATTAATCTTATTTCTTTTTTTTATTTTAAATCCTTGTTATTTTGCATATTTTAAACTTGTGCCATTAAGTTACCTTATTATTTACAGAATTAAGACTTAATTTTTGATAATTATTCAAACAATAAATGTTTTTCATTTATAACCTCCTAGAAGTATTAGCTGTGAAAACAGCTAATACTTATTTATAATAGTTTAAACTTTAAATGACTTTTACAACCTGCTTCACAGTCAGAGCTTCCAAAACCGTGGATAATTATTTCACCTTCAGTTTCTTTGTTTAAATCACATTCAAATTTATTTGATTTATTAACGTCTATCACTTTCACGTTTTTGTTTAAAAGAAGATAATCTATATGCCAATGAAGTTTTTTCTTATTACAAAGATGTCTTTTAATTCTTGAATCAATGTTTTTTTTTGCAGAACCAGTATAAATGTATATTCCTTTTTTTAATAAAAACTCACCTAGTTTTCCAATCTGTAATTTAATTTTTTTATTTAGTTTTATTTTTAATTGATATGACTGCATATTATTAAGTTAATTAAAAAGTTTAAATTTTCATACTGCAATAATCTCTTAATTCCGTAAAATATTCTGGAAAGTATTTTGAAATTTGAATTAAATCAAATGAAGAAAGAATAGCTGTATTTGGTTCTCTTTCTAAAAGAAATTCAAAGCTAAATTTTACAAGTTCTTTTTTGGATATTTTTTTGGAAGTAAGATCTAGATAAGTTTGATTAGATATAAATACTTTGTGTATAGTTTCTTGATCCGCATTAATTATAACCTCAAATTTTTTGTCAGATAATTCATTTATTAATAATTCCAAATTTTTTTAACCCCATCTATTATTAAAAACTCACTATTTTCGTATTGATAAGTAACCATTTCAACAGCTTTTTCTTCATTTTCAGCCTCAACAATAAGGGAATTGTATTTTGCCTCTTTTTTCCCATTAACATGGGTAAATTCAAGATGAAACTTCACTTCAAAATCAGTTTTCCAATTATTCATTAATCAAATTTTATTAGTGGTTAAAGACAAATTTTAATCATTTTTATAAAACGTGGCTTCTTTGGTTAAGGTCTTTATAAAATTAGAAGATACTGCAGTTGCTCCTAATACTTCTCCGTCATTTAATTCAATTTTAAGCCCCTGTTCTTTAAATGAATCAATAATTGGACCTGCAAGTCTATTATGATCTTTCATAAAAGTTTTATGATCTGGGAAGATAAGTACTAACGTTGCAATAACATCTGAATTACTAAAAATTAGTTTCATTAATGTACCACCTTTTATTCCTTCTGCATCTGCTTTAGTATCAGTATAATTTACAAACATTTCTTTTGACATTTTATCTTTAAAAGTGATTTTTATCGTTCGTACGTACATATATTAAGCCCATAAATTTAATTTCTAATAGTTATCTAATCAAAATAATTTTAAAACGTAAAGTTTTTAACAGGTTAATTTATTTTTAATTTAATTAGTCTTGTAAAATATTTAATTTTTATTAAAAACAATAAAAATTAATTTAGATTTTTGAATTTAATGACAACTTTAAAAAAAATTGTAGAGAATAAGATTTTTATAACTTTTATTACTCTAGTTATAATAATTAATGCAATAACTCTTGGACTAGAAACCAGTGCTGAAATTAAATTGGAGTATGGTGTATTTTTATCAATCATAGATAAAATAGCATTAACTATTTTCACAATAGAACTTATTGTAAAAATCTTAGTATATAAATTAAAATTTTTCAAAGATGGTTGGAATGTTTTTGACTTTATAATAGTTGTTGTGTCTTTAATTCCTGCCTCCGGACCTTTTTCAGTCTTAAGAGCTTTTAGAATTTTTAGGACCCTGCGATTGCTTTCGATAGTTCCTTCTATGAAAAGAATAATACAAGCAATATTTATTTCAATTCCCGGCATTTTATCAGTAGGCACCATAATAGTCTTAATTTTTTATATTTCATCAGTTTTAACAACTACTTTCTTTGGTCAAAATTTTTATGAATGGTTTGGAACAATTGGTAATTCAATGTATACATTATTTCAAATTATGACCTTAGAAAGTTGGTCAATGGGTATAGTTAGGCCAGTTATGAAAGAATACCCACTAGCGTGGATATTTTTTGTCCCTTTCATTTTAGTTACAACTTTCGCAATATTGAATTTATTCATAGGAATTATAGTAGATGCAATGCAACAAATATCAAGCGATGGTAAAGATGTTAAGAAAGTGTCAGAAGAGGATATGTACAAAAAAATTGTATCATTAGAAAAGCAATTAAAAGAAATCAAGAATATTCTAAACAAAAAATAAATTAAGAGTGCTCTAATGACTTTTAAGTATAATAAAATTAATGCAAAATGCATGTGGTGCAAAAGAACCCAAAATCCTCATCCTGATTTTTTAAAAGAAACAATTCCTACTAAAATATTTGAATCAAAAAAAGGGAGAATGGTTGAACTTTGTTTTAGTTGTTTTGAACAAGAAAAAGCTTTTGCAGAAAAACAAAAAATTGATTTTAAAATAATTTTAGATACCAAACTTGAAGTATTAAAGCTCTTAAAACTTTAAATTCAATCTTTGCGTCTTAAAATTAAGTATTTTTTAATAAAAATCTGAATTTAATGAGAATAAATTTAGCAAAAAATTTTATTATTAAAATTATATCGAGGATTTTTTTATTAGCTTTAAAATATGAGGCCTAAGCTGTTGTATATTTATAAAAGGATGAATTTTTGAAACATAATCTATATTTTTAAGAGCCTCATTATAATTTTTGAGGTGAATATTAATTTGAACAAGACCCGAAATAGCACCAAAATGTCTAGGTTCTAATTGAAGAGTAAGTTTAATATCATTAACAGATCCTAAGTAATCACCCATCAAAAACTTTATTGTTGCAATTTTATTAATTGGCTCAGCCCAACGCGGTTCTTTTTTTGACAAACTTTCAAATATTTTAAGAGCATTATTTAATTCACCACTTTGTAATAAATTCACTCCTCTCTGCATTTGAAGATTGCTTGTTTCATTTGATCCATCTAAAAGCCAATGTTTCCAAATTCTACTCTCATAATGTTTTGCTATATTTTTATCACTTGCATTTTTTAATTTAAAAAAAAGATTGTCTAATTCAGAGGCTGAAACATTATTAATAAATAAAGAAAATATAAGCAGAAAAATATTTAAGAGTGTATATTTTGAAATTGAGTTGATAGATATTTTTGTATATTTAATCATTCAAAAAAATAAAGTCTGTTGGATAATGGATTTTTCCCATTAGTAAATAACATCATATAATACAATACCTCTATTTGAAAATACTTTCCAAATTATACCTGTCTTTTTCTTGAATTCAATTTCTGCTTCTCTGAAAATTTTTTGACATTCAACAAAGGCTTTTTCATCCTTATATTCCCATAAATGCCCTAACCTTAAAGTACCTTCTTTATTCCAGATTTGAGTAACAGTCTGTCTAATAGCACCAGCCTTTTTAAATTTATCAAATTTGGCATTCATAATATTTTCCCATTCCATTTCTCCAATTTTCAAATCACTCTTAGTTTGAAAATCAGAAGTTATATAACTAATAAGTTTGGATTCTGGCATAATTAGCACCTTTATTTTCGTTTAAAAATTTAATGTGATTTCAGTTTATTTAAACTCTATTTCAACAAATGAAAATGCAAAATCATTATAATTAATTACATTGTGATTTACACCCCTACTTCTAAAATAACTTATACCCTCAACAAGTTCTGTTATGGATACTTTGCCATCATGGTTCACAATTTTAAGTTTTCCATCTTTCATAGGAACAACCACATAATCATATTCATGAATATGTTCACCCGTATCTTCTCCTGGCTCAAACAACCAACGTGTAACTCTTGTTTTATCATTATCTATCATAATATCAGATTTAGCCATATGAGCACCTATATCTATTTTTAGAACCAAAAGTTTTTACTAATACACTCTAGCTCATCAGGTATTTTGAATTTATTTTTATCAGTAACCGTTAATATAAAAGGTTTTAAATTTTTGGTAACCATGTCTATATGCCATGCAAAATTTAAATTTTTATCTATCGTATTGTCTTCAAATAATATAAATGACGAAACCTTCTGCCCAACAACGTTACCTATCCTAATAAACTCACCATTTACTCTTTTATATGCTGTTGCATATATAAAGTTTTCATCATGTTTAAAAAAAAATTCTACTTTACCTCTAACATTTGAATTATGGCAGGAAATTCCAGAATATGGTTCAAATGCAAAAGATTTAAAATTAAAAATACAGATGGTAAAAATCAAGGTTATGATTCGTGACATTTAATTTCCAATTTAAAAATTGATTATTTTACGTTATCATATTGATACAATTGTATAAATAATAAATTTATAAAAGATTTTAAATTATCAAAATTTAAATTTTAGCCATATTATAATTATTGTTAGGATTATTATAAAATAACAAGAAAATTTTATAATTTTGTCAATTTTGTAAAATAAGGAAATATTGAATTTTGGCTTCATATAATATCTTCAAACACGGCATAAATTTAATTTAATGATGAGTTTTTTTTTCCTTAAGCATTTCTTCCATCACAACTTTCAAGGACTCAAACAAGTCAATTGCAACAACTTTTTCTTCTTCAGATAGAGATAGAAATTGTTTATCGAGTTCTTTTTTATCTGTACCCCTAGATTGTAACTTTATCCAAACTGGATTTTGTTGGATTTCTTCAAGTGATTTATATTTCATTTAATATGTATCCATAAATAATAATTTATTTATTGCTGTATACTTAATCAAAACAAATATTACATCATTTTTTTTAAGTGAAGTATTGATTACTAATTTTTTAACCATTATTCTGTTATAATGAATAATAATATAAATCTGTTTAAAATAAATCTGTCTCCTGATGACACTGAAATAAACATTTCAGAAGATGAAACTATACTTACAGCATCATTAAGAAATGATATCCAACACCTTCATGCTTGTGGAGGACTTGGAATGTGCTCAACATGTAGGGTAGAAGTACTTTCAGGCGAAGACAATTTACATCCCAAAAGTGAATCAGAACAAGCTTTATCAGACAAGTTAGAATTACCTTCTAATATTAGATTAGCGTGTCAGACAAAGGTGAAAGGTAATGTAAAATTAAAAAGGTTATTGCTCGATCAAAAAGATCTAGTTTTGGCAAATCAAATGACAAAAAACTCAGTAGGATCCATTGGAAGTACTAAACGTCTTGCATTAATGTTTGTTGATATAGTTGCTTTTACTCCATTAAGCGAACAACTTCCTTCATACGACGTTATGTACATTCTAAATAGATATTTTGATGATATGGGAACAATAGTCAAAAAAAATGGAGGGGATATTAATAATTTTGTTGGAGATGCATTTCTTGCTGCTTTTGGGATTGATGATAAAATTGACTCAGTGTATCGATGCACTCAAGCAGCTCTAGAAATATTAAAAGATGTTGATATTAAAAAAGATGTCTTTTTAGAAAATTATAACATTAATTTTGATGTTAGAGTTGGTATCCACTATGGAGAAGCTATAGTTGGTATGTTAGGTAATGCTGGAAACCAAAGACTTAGCATAATCGGTCAATCAGTAAATATTGCAAGTAGAGTTGAGACTGCTAATAAAGAGGCTGAAACCAGATTATTAATTTCAGAGGATGCATTTAAAGAAATAGAAGATCGTGCTGAAGTTGAAGATTTTGTTAGAGTAAAATTGAAGGGGTCTTCACAGAGATCTACACTTTATGAAATTTCTAAATTAAAAGGACATTCATTAGTATCGGAAGAAGATAAAATATTTGAGTCTGGTATGTTTTGGAATAAAATTATGCTTTCAAAAGACCTTAAAAATGGTGATAAAAAGAAAGTAAATTTTAATAATGAAGAAGTATTATTAGTCAGAAATAACAATAACTTATCTGCTTTTTCTAATCTGTGCCCTCATATGAATTTACCACTTGAGATGGGACAGATCACTCCTGATAATGAATTTTTGTGTCCGTTCCATGATAGTAAATTTTGTTTGAAAACTGGAGCAGTAAAAAAATGGGTTTTAACAAGTGCCGAGTGGATGCCAGATGAAGCAAAAGAACTAACTAAAGCTATAAAAGAAATTCCGTTAGATCTTTTACCAATTATGGACAAAGACGATCACATATGGTTGGGTTTAAATTAAACTCGTAATTTATTTATAATTCATTCTGATTATAAATAATTTTTCAAATTAATAAGGATATTAATATGACGTCTTCAAAACTAATAAATTATACGACAAGAGAATTTATGTCTGAAAATGAACTTGAGTTATACGCAACTAAACAAGATGAAATTTTCACTCCTAAAGTTATTGATGAATTTAAGAAAGCTGGAATGTTAAGGAGAGTCTTGACAAGAATTTGGAATAAAGAAGGGGTTGCCAGAGTTGGAATTTTGTTTGAATATCGTGACGAAAAAGCATTTGTTGCGTGCCAAACTTTGTTGGATAAGTATCATGCACCTAAAGTTAAAACTTTTGTTAACAAAGTTGTGGGTAGTAGAGGCATAGTTTTACATGAATTTACCTCTGATGATTTTCAATAAGTATTCATCCTAAAATTAATTGGAATGATAAAGGATATAATTTAAAATAATTTAAATACTCTTAATAATCATATTAGAGTAGCAAATTCCATCTAGTCAATTGACTTAAATTTAATTAAATAAATTGAATAAAGTAATATGATCAGCATAAAAATATCTAGAACATAAATTGGCTTACTAATAATATCTAAAGCTCTTAATATCCAGTATAAGAGACTAGATATACTTAATATCAAACCTTTACCTGCTTTTGATCTCATATTTTTTTTTAAAAAATTAATAATTAGATTACTCATTTTTAAACAATGCAGAAACATTTCCAAATAAAGACGATTTAACTTCAACAAGCTCTTTATCATTTATAGGAACTGGTAAACCAAAAGCACCAGTTAAGATTAAATCTCCTTTTTTTAATCTGTTTCCTATTTTTGACTGCTCTTCAATCAACCATCCTAATTCTGACAAAATGTCATTAGGCCATTTCTTGTCTGACCAAGTGTCTATAACTTCACCATCAAATTTTAGTTTTAAGTCTGTAACTTGGGAATATTTTTTCTCTATTATTGGATCACCAATAACAACCCCAGCATGTATTGCATTGTTAGCTAAAAGTTCTACCCCATGAGGTGGTTCTCCGTTGTACACAAGATTATGTATTTCAATAATAGGATGGATTGATGCTATTGAGTCTAATATATCCTCAAATGTAACAGACTGCGAGTTAATATCTTTATCTAATATAATACCAAACTCGGCTTCCATAGCTGGATTAGCGTAATTTATTTTTTTTAATATTGAGCCGTTAGGATGCAATTCATTTTTCCAAAGACGCCCCCATGCGGGTTGAGTGAAACCCATTTTTATTTGAGTTTGCTTTGAAACACATCCAATTTTATATCCTATGACTTCTTCACCTCTTTTTTCTCGCAAAGATGTTACTGCCGATTGGATTAAATGAGCGTCTTCATTACTCATTTTAATATTTTCTTTAAAAATTGTACTTGGATTAACTGCATCATAATCATCTAAGATTTTTTGAGCGTATGTATCTATTTGATTTTGAAACAACATATTTATGATTACTTGATTTTAAAACTAGGTTAATTTCAACTTAAATGAAATAAGAAAAAAGTATAGAAAACGATTACCAAAAATCTATTTATTTTTTTGGTTTTTATTTTTAAATTTACTATCGCAATTTAAAAATAATTCTACGGAAGATTTATTAATATATTCTTCACATTTACCACTAGAATTTAATAATAGTTTATTTTTAATAAGTTCTCTTTTTAAGTCTTCAGTATCAATTTTTGTATCATTAGCAATGACATCTTTTGAAAATAAAAAGCATAACAAAATTAATTTTATAAAAATTATACTATTCATTTTATTGATTTTTAATAGCAAAGCGTACTATCAGATTCGGTTGAAAGTAGTAATAATTTGTCTGGCATCGAAAATTCAGCATTGAATTCACTTAACAATTTATCGTCATAACCCCTTGCTTTTGCTGACATTCCTGATACATATAATTTAATTTTATTTTCTTTTAGAAAGTCAAGATGACTTTTTAAGTCACCAGTTCCCTGCCCTACAACTTCACCTTCTTTTTTAATGCTTAAGAGATGAACACCATCGGCTGCTAAAAAAATATTAACATCATTTTGGTTTTTATAAGCAGTAATAGCAACAAGCATTCCTAGAGTGGCTTTGTTTTTCAAATCAGGCCCACTATGAATATGTATAAGAATTTTGGACATTTTTTTCCTTTCTAATTTATTTAATTTACCCTTAATCTTTAAAAATTAATTATTCAATTAAAATTATCTTAAAATTACAGAATTGTTAAAAATTAAGCATTAATTAAACTTTATAAATAATATTAACTTGTTAAATATATAAGTTTAGATTAAGTACATATATTTGAAAGTTTTTATGTTTACATTATTACTCTTAACTACACTTCCTTTATTTGGTTTGGTATTTGTTGGATTTGCTTTAGGTAAATTTTCTTTATTTAACAACCAAGATGCAAAGGTTTTTTTAAAATTAATCGGCATATTAGTTGTCCCTACACTCGGTATAAAAATTATAGGAGAGTTTAATTACCAACATATTAAATGGGATCTCTATTTTCTTTATTTGGTAAGTCAATTTTTAATATATTTTACTGGTTTTTTTATTGCTAAATTAATTTTTAAGAGAAGCAACGCTGAATCTCTTATAATTGGGATGACTTCAGCCTTTTCAAATCATCTATTTTTTGTGTATCCAATAGCATTATTTGAATTTGCAACAAAAGATATTGTACCAATTGAAACAATTATTTCAGCTGATTTTATTACAGTAGGTTTAAGTGTCTGTGCGTTGGACGTAGCAACTCAAAAAAATATCAAAATAAAATCTATTTTATTTAAACAATTTAAAAATCCTGCTTTAATTGGATTATTATTGGGACTAATAGTTTTTTTATTAAAAATTGATTTACCTCTAAGCTTAGGTAGATTGGTAGACTTCATATGCGATACTGGAACACCTTGTGCATTAATTGCAATGGGTATTTTGCTATCCTACAAAACAAATAGAGATCAAATTAAACTTTCGTTAATTATTACATTTCTAAAGGTTCTTTTATTTCCAATTTTATTGTTTTCTTTTATTTTTTTGTTTGAATATGATTTGAATATTTCAAAAACAACAATGATGGTTGCTGCCGCTCCTATAGGAGCAATGGGTTTAATATTTGCATCTATTTATAATGTAAAAACTGACGCTGTTGTTAGAGCAGGAATTTTTACTTATATATTATCACTTATTGGCATCCCGATAGTTGGAAGCATTGCATAAACTAATTATAAACTTCTAAAATATCTTATTGCTCATATTAACCAAATAAAATTAATTAATGAGATTTGTTATTCAGAAGAGCGTTCCGCCCAACCTGCAAAAATTTTCTCTAAAACAACAACAACATAATATAAAGCTATACCTAAAATAGCTAAACCAATTAAAACTGCAAACATAAGAGGATAATCAGCATTTGTTTTTCCACTATCAAAAAGTGCTCCCAAGCCCCTACCATGTGGTGAAACTATTTCCATTAAATTTGTGCCAATAAAGGCTAAAGTAACGGCAACTTTTAAAGCACCAAAAAACTCTGGTAACGTTTTAGGTAAAGCAATTTTCCAAAATATCATTGATTTAGACGCCCCTAAGGATCTTAAAATATCTCTATATTCAGGTTCTAGCGTTGATAAACCAATTGAAATAGATACAGCAATTGGAAAAAAAGAAATCATAAACGCAATTAGAATAGTATTTAAGTCATGTTGACCAACAAACATTAGAGCAATAATAGGTACAACTGTAGCCTTAGGAATGGCGTTAAAGCCTACCAAAAGTGGATATAAAGCTTCTCGTAAAATTTTTGAAAGACCCATGATCATTCCAAGAAAGACTCCAAAAATTACAGCTAGAAAAAGACCTGCAACAGTCCTCCAAAGGGTGTCCCACCCATATTGAAAAAAAAGTTTTTTAAATTTCCAAAATGCTGGCCAAAGATCTGAAGGTGAAGCCATTTTATAATTTGGCCAACCATTAAACCAAACTACAAACTCCCAAAATAAGAGAAAAATAATAATTGCATAGAAGGGTATTAAAATTTGTCTCATTAATTTGTCGCCTGTTGAACCTGAGCAATTTCAATTTGTTTTCTGAGATTTTTTAACATTTCTATTGAATCAGGAGAAAATAAACTATCAAGTTTAGGATTTTTTAATTTTGGTATCTGTAACGAATATTGACTAGTAGCAGGCCTACCGGATAAAACCACAACTTCATCAGCTAAAAAAATAGACTCTCTAAGATCATGAGTAATAAGAATTCCAGTAAAAGGTTCCTCTTGCCTTAATTTATGCATTACTTGCCACAAGTCTTCTCTGGTAAATGCATCTAGGGCTCCAAATGGTTCATCTAAAATTAAGACTTCTGGATTATGAACTAGTGCTCTACACAATGAAGCTCTTTGTCGCATACCTCCAGAAAGTTCAGACGGTTTTTTTTCTTCAAAACCCTCTAATCCAACTAAATGTAAAAGACTTTTTGCACGATCCTCTTTATCAACTTCACTTAAATCATTGGGAACAATTTCAAGAGGTAACATAACATTCTTTAAAATACTTCTCCATTCTAATAAGACTGGATTTTGAAAAGCCATGCCTACAATTGGCTTAGGGCCAAGAACTTTTTCTCCATTTAAATATACCTCACCATTGTCTGGCTTTAACAAACCTGAAATTAACTTTGTCAGCGTGGATTTACCGCAACCTGAAGGACCTACAACTGCTGTAAACCCATTTTTAGGAACAGTCATATTCAAGTTTTTTATAACGGGCAATAAACCCGTATCTGTCTTGTAGGTATGAGTTACCTTATCAATGATTATGGCTTCATTGCCAACATTTGATTTCATTACTGAACCTTAAAATAAGACGAAAATTATTCCGTCTTATTTTATAATGTATTGAAAATTACTTCAACTTAAACCCACCCATTGGGAGATACATATCAGTGAAATACAACTTAGCATTAGGCTTTGTCTTATAATTATAAGTTTCACTCAACTGATTAATAGCTTTTTCAAAACGCGCATTGTCAATATTGCCCATTCCATTTTTAACAACATAATCGGTCATAACATTACCAGAGAGTGCCAATTTAAATCTTCTTTCTTCTAACTTTTTGTCAGCGGCTGGATTTCTTTTAGCAAGTGCTTCAATAGCAGAACTAGGATTTGAAACTGCATCTTTCCAACCTTTACCTACTGCACCAAGAAAAGATTTAACAACATCAGCATTTGCAGAAGCAAAATCAGTGTTAACTATAATTGCATTACCATATAGATTTAGCCCATGATCAGCCATCAAAATAGTTGTTATATCATTTTCAGGAACACCTAAACGAACTAGGTTAAGGTAAGAAGAAAAAGAATATCCAGTTACAGAGTCAACTTTACCTTCCGCTAACATAGGTTCACGTGTAGGAAATCCAACTGGTTCGACCTTGATTTTACCCATATCAAGTCCATTAGCCTTTGCAAACGATGGAAATTGAGCCCAAGCTCCATCTGGTGGAGGTGCACCCAAAACTGATCCTATTAAATCAGAAGGACCATTAATACCTTGTGATTTCCTTCCTATGACAGCAAATGGAGGTTTGTCATAAACCATCATTACAGCGATTACTGGAGCTCCAGGATTTTGGTCTAAAAACTTTATTAATGAGTTAATATCTGCAAAACCAAATGGGAAAGCCCCAGTCGCAACCTTAGGAATTGCTGCTAATGAACCTTTACCAGGCGAAATTTCTACATCTAATCCAGCAGATTTAAAATAGCCTTTATCTATTGCATTAAAAAATGGAGCTGAAGGACCTTCGAACTTCCAGTCTAATGTGAATGGAATTTTGGTATCAGCAAAACTTTTAAATGATAAAAACACAAGAAAAAATGATACTAAAAACTTATACAATGTTATCTCCTTTCAATGTTTAAAATCTAATTAACATATATATTAATATCATTCACTAAAGCAAATTTCAGTAAGATAATATGTTTTTGTATTTATGATTAAAATTTAGACAGTTTTTTTTTAATATCATTTTTGCCTATATATCACTGCATCAAGCAATATAATTTTATAAATGTAAAAAATTTATAGGAGTATTAAATGGCAATTGTTTCAAGAAGAGTATTAAAGCCAATTTTAGGTAAAGCTAAAATAGCACTAGAAAGAGCCACTAAATATAAAGATATTATGGTTAGTTTAGGTACAAAAGCCAGATTAGGTACATTTGTAGGTGGTGAGTTGAATGGTTGCATTCAATTGACAGCTATATATCCAGATATGACTACAGCTACTAAATCATTTACTGAATTGAGTAAGAATAAAGATATCATTGATATGATGAGCAAAAGAGACGATGATCCTTCTGGTCATTTAATTGGACCAGAAGTTTACAGGACTATATATGGTGCACCGTCACCAGAACATGGCATATTACTATTAAGAGAATATGAAGTAGATAGAAAGTTTCTTCCTAAATCCATAGAATTACTTTCTGAGGTTGAAAATATAGGTAAAGACGAAGATACAAAAATTTTAGGTCTATATCCAATAATTGCTGATAAAATGGATTCACTATATGTAGTATATTATTATTCATCGTTTGAATCTATGGGTGATATTATAGATAGAATTGGTATGTCCGAAGCTTTTCAAAATGTTGTCAATAAGGCAAACGAGATAGGAAAATTAAAGGCCTCTAATGTAATCAGGATGTTTTAAATTATGAAACTAAACAGATGGGCAGAATAATACTGTCCATCGATTTTAATAAAGTATAAAAAAATCACTTCATTATTAAAGGTTAAATCTCTTTGAACTTAATTAATAGCAAAATAATTTTAAAAAATCGTCCGGATCCATCTGTTACTGAAGACTTATTCGATTTAAAAACTGAAGAACTAAAAGAATTGAAAGACGATGAGTTGCTTGTAGATGTTAAATATGTCTCAATAGATCCTGCAATGAGGGGTTGGATAAGTGATGTTGGTAATTATTCTAAGCCTGTAGCTATAGATGAAACTATGAGAAGCTTAGGTGTAGGTAAAATTATATTATCTAAGGACAGAGGTTTTAAAGAAAATGAGTATGTAGTCGGTTGGCTTGGCTGGCAAAAATATGCAGTGGTTAATAAAAGTGCAATACAAATAAAAGTTAATCCTAATGAAGTCCCTTTATCAGCTAACCTTGGTGCATTGGGTCTTAATGGTATTACAGCTTTTGCTGGTCTTGTTGACATATGCAAACCTAAAAAAAAGGAAACTATAGTTGTGACAACTGCTGCAGGTAGTGTTGGTTCAGCTGTAGGTCAAATAGCTAAAATATATGGATGTAATACAATAGGATTTACTAGTTCTGATGAAAAGGCAGAAATCTGTAAAACAGAATTTGGGTATGATGAAGTAATTAATTACAAAAAAACTGATAATTTATCATCTTGTCTTAAGCAAATTGCGCCAAATGGAATAGATTGTTTTTTTGATAATGTGGGTGGAGATCAGTTTGACGCTGTAATGGAAAATTTGAACATTAATGCCAGAGTTGTAATTTGTGGAACTATTGGTATGCCTTCATACCCTATACCAAATGGTCCACGTGTTAATCGAACCTTACTAGTCAAAAGAGCTAAAATAGAGGGTTTGTTAGTATTAGACTACTTTAATAGATATAAAGAAATATACGATCAATTAGCAAAATGGTTTAAAGATGGTAAATTGAAAAATAAAGAAGATATAAGTCATGGACTTAGCAAAGCACCTTCATCTTTGGTTAAAATTTTAAATGGTCTTAATCTAGGAAAAAAATTGGTTAAATTATAAGATTAATTTTTATTTTCTTTCACGCCAGGCAATATATGATGATGAACCTACTATAAGTAAACCTCCTAACCAAAGAGTTATAGGAGTACTTTCTGTAAAAACAGTATATCCAATAAGAACTGCCCAAATTAATTTTAAAAAATCCAATGGTAGTAAAATTGCAAGTTGACCTCTTTTAAATGCGCTGTTTAAAAGTGTTTGGGCTAATGTCCCCGAAATAGCTATAAAAAAAATAATTAAAAATTGATTTATGTTAGGCATTGTTAAGTGTGGAAAAGCAACCACAAAAGTTGGAGGTATCATTCCAACACCTGCATATAGTGAAATTGTAACTGCAGAATCTGTTTCCGTTAGTTTTTTAATAAAAATGAGAGATATTGACCAGATTAAAGCAGAAGTAAGAATTAAAAAACCTCCTAAATTAAAAGAAAGGTCCGGTCTTAAGACTATCATTGTGCCCAAGAAACCAACAAACAAAGCTATCATCCTTCTTATCTTTAATTTTTCTTTCAAAAATAAAAAAGCTAAAAAAGTTGTAAAGATTGGAACTGTTAGGTTTAGAGCTGTTACTTGAGAAAGCGATGTTATAGTTAAACCATAAAAAAAACATAACATAGCAACTGAATTAGTTAATATTCTATATAACTGAAACTTTGGTTGCTTAGTTATAAATACACCTCTACCTTCTCTAAACATCATTGGGGCCAAGACTACAATAACAAGAGCACATCTTAAAAATGTAATTTCAAAAATATGAATTTCTTCAGATAAATATTTGGCTGTACTGTGCATTACAACGAAACAAAAACCTGATATTATCATCAAAATTATAGATATAGTTGTATTAGATAATCTATTGAAAAATTTAAGCAATTAATACCTTAAAATATATTGATGAATATAAATTCTCTCATTTTTGAGAAAAAGCATCAAGTATCGGGCAGTTCGGTCTATCATCACCATGACAATTATTTGCCAAATAACTTAATTCATTACGTAAATCTTTTAATTCTTTTAATTTTTTATCAATTTCACAAATCTTTTCTAAAGTAATTTTTTTAACTTCTTTACTGGATCTGTTTTCATTTTCATATAACGATAAAAGCTCTCTACATTCCTCAATACTAAAATTAAACTTTCTTGCTTTACCAACAAATTTTAATTTTAAAACATCTTCTTCACTATATTCTCTATAGCCAGTAAAGTTGCTTTGTTTAGGCTTTACTAGTTCTATATTTGCATAATATCTTACAGTTTTAACTGTTAGATCAGATAGTTTTGAGGCTTTACCTATATTCATAAGTTTTTTTACCTTCCCCTTAAAGTAAGGTTTATATTTAACATTATACGGTTTTATGTCAACGCTTAGTACATTAATAATTTGCTGGTATTGCAAACATACTGCGTCTCAAGCGTCTAAAAATACATTGTGGTGCTTATTAGGTTGTTGTGTTGGTAATTTTGGCATAATTGGATATTTTCTATTTATAAAAATAGACTGGCCAGTATCCTTAATTATGACCATTGCAATTATAAATGGTCTTATCACATCAATATTTTTTGAGATAATTATTCTATCTGAATATAAGATAATAAAATTTAATATAGACATACACGTCATGTATTAACACTTTGACCATGTATTTATAGAAATATAATTAACTATAAGGAAACTGTTAATAGGTCATTGGAATATGTTAGAATAAGAAGAAACAGAGTGAGTTAAATATAGAATTAAGCTATAGAAAATTATAAAAATTTTTATTTGTTACTAAAAGCAGTACGATTGGAATTGTTACAATACTAATAAGGGTAGTAATAATTATGGCCGATGAAGTTTTTAGAATATAGGCTCGATAATATTGAGATATAGGAAACACGGTTGCTGCAACAGGCAAACAAGAAAATATGATTGCCACTTGAAACCATATTATATCAAGCATCTTAAGTTCATCTGTTGACCAAAAAAAGAATAATGATATGACTAATAAAGGGTGTATAATTAACTTAACAAAACTTATGAATATTAATTCTAAATAAGCTTTTTCTATATTTTTGCTTACTATTATAATACCTATAGCGAATAATGCTGAAGGCACAGCTGCACCGGATAATATATTTAATATGCTTTCTGGAATCTTTCCCAAGTCGAATTCAAAAAATGATAATAATAGCCCTATTAAACAAGAAATAATTACAGGATTTTTTGATATAGATTTTAAAGCGATTATAAAGTTTGAGAATGCTGAAGTATTCTTAACATTATTAGAAAAAATAGCAGTTAAAGCTAAGACAAAAGCTATGTCAAAAACTAAAATTAATGAAGCAGGAATAATTGCCTTTTGTCCAAAAAGTAATATCACTAAAGGAATTCCAATATAACCATAATTTGAGTAAGTTGAGTTCAGTGCAAATACTGAGTTCTCATTACCTTTGAACTTAAATACAAACTTTGAAACCGTATAAGAGAATATGAAAATAATTAATGTAGCAATTTCAAATCTGACGATATAATCAAAGTGGATCAGACCCTTAATTGGGTTTGCCAATATTGAAGTTATTATCATTGGAGGCAAAGCTACATAAAATGCAAAATTGGAAAATATTTGACTACTCTTTTCATCGAATAAGCCTACATATTTAGTAAATGCTCCTAAAGCAATAATTGCAAAAAAGGACGATGTAATACCAATAATTTCAATCATAATGTAACAATTCTTAGAGACTTAAAAAGTCTCTAAGATATTTATTTAAATTAAAGAATCTTTATAATATTTCTCATATTCACTTTTGCAAAAGTCATAAGTTCTTTATAAGAACTGTGAGTTAATAACTCATCATAAGTCTTCTCAATAGCTTCCATAGATGGATATCCCACACCAAGTAAGTAGTTGCCAACATTAGAACCAGTTAGTAAGTTGCCAAATCTTAGCGTTATAGCACCATTTTCTTTAAAACAAGAAGCAGTGTCATTTATACAATTTAAAAATTTGTCTTTATCTGACATTGCAGCTTCAGCTCTTGTAATAACAATATATTTGGGATGTTCATTACTATTTTCAAATTTTGTTGGTAAGGAAGTTGCAATATTTCTTAAATATACATTAGCTTTTCCACTATTCATGATTTCTTTGAAAATAGGAGATGTGGATTGAAACTCCATAGCCTTTTGATAGCCATTCAAATCATCATAAAATTGAATAAAAATAAGGCTTCCAGCATGTTCACCTGTTCCTATAGAGCCAAAACGTGTGCCTTTAGCTCCTGCATTCGCAATCAAATCCTTTGAATGTTCAGACATTAGTTTAGTCATAGTTTCTCGATAACTAAAATCAACTGAAGCAACTGTTAATATAAC
>ERZ802830.890-NODE-890-length-29464-cov-29.5027_pt1 | contig 29464 bp, 22 predicted proteins | sample MGYA00345654_ERZ802830 | MGnify/ENA primary metagenome ERZ802830 (study PRJEB30503, sample SAMEA104212375) | marine metagenome | biome: Westerlies Biome; feature: [SRF] surface water layer (ENVO:00010504) within the epipelagic zone...; material: water...
CAAGCAAATTTAAAAGATGGGTGGAGACTTATTAGCACCTTAAGTTTTGCTAAAGTAAAAAGTATTTCTTCAAACACATTTATTAGAAGTATATCAGGGGTTATAGAAAGTAATTTCGATATAGGGGTTTTTAAAGAAAACTTTTTGATTAAAGAAGACATTATATCATTTCGACTTAGACAAGACCCAAGGGTAGAAAGGGCCGATATAAGTTTCAATTTACCAATGGGTAGAACGCCTGGGGGGAAGATTAAATTTAACAAAATATCGAACTCAATTATACCCTCAGGCAGAGAGTTTCTTTTTGAGTCCTTATGGTCTTATGAGAACAATTATATAAAAAACTCAATAATCCTGACACTTATTAAAGATGAAGGTCATATAAAAAGAAAGAAAATTGATACAAGCATTTTGTTTGCTATAAAAAAATCTTTCTAAAATTAGAGTCCAAATTCTTTTTTTAATGGATAAAGATCTTCAAACTCAGGCTCTTTATTTTCTATTTGCGAGCTTAATGCTTCTTTCATATCAACTTGGGGATTATACATTCCACTTTGCCAGAGCGCTATTTGATTAAGGCCTTCTTCTATTGTTCTTCCCCTTGTATAATTTATAGCTTCTTTAGAACCCCAGATTGCTAGAGGAGATTTTTTAGTAATTTCTTTTGCTATTAACATTACCTCTCTAAGCATTTCCTCTTGTGATGAAAAGATATTATTCACAAGTCCTATTTCTTTTGCCTCTTTTGAAAAAAGTCTTCTGCCTGTGAAAGCAAGTTCTTTAACTAACCCCATTGGCAGTAGGTGCGGAAGTCTTGGAAAAGTTCCAACATCTGCAGTCATTCCAATATTTATTTCTTGAATACAAAAAAAGGCATCTTCAGTGCAGTATCGCATATCACATGCTGATGCAAAATCAACTGCTCCGCCAATACACCCACCATGAATAGCCATCAAAACAGGTATTCTTGAATTATCTATACAATTAAACGTTTCCTGAAGTTTAAGAAGGTTTTTATAAAAGCTAGCCTTTTGTCTTCCAGGATCTGTTTTAGATTTTTCCTTTTTTTGAGAAGGATCTGCATTACCAAAAACAGATAAGTCCATTCCAGCACTAAAATGTTTTCCTGTAGATGATATTACTATAACTCTAGCTAAAGCGTCATTATCAATCTCGTTTATGATTTCAGGTAGGTCTGACCAAAAAGAGGGTGGCATACTATTCATCTTTTCAGGCCGATTTAAAATAATATGAGCAATTTTTTCTTTAATCTCTATTTCAAAGCATTCAAATTTTTTTTCTACTAATGTGTTATTCATAAATTCCTCTTTTCTATTAAATTTTAAAAATTCTATCTTGATACTTATTAAGTAGCATGTTTTTGTATATTTTTTTAGGAGAAAATTATGGCAATTGATTATGATAAAATTATGTCATTAAAAAGTAATGATGTTGAATATTCATATACTGATAATGATACAATGCTCTATGCATTAGGTGTTGGGTTTGGACGAGATCCATTAAATAGAGATGAGCTAGAATTTGTTTATGAAAAGAATCTTAAAACAATACCTTCAATGGCAACTGTAATAGCTTGGGGAGCAGGTCATATGAGAGATAGTGGAATAAATTATCTCATGGTTGTTCATGGTGAACAAAGGTTAAAAATTTATGAACCTTTACCAATTGCAGCAGACATACTTGTAGATTCAAGAGTGACTCACGTTATTGATAAGGGTGCTGATAAAGGGGCCCTCTTAGTAACTGAGGTGGATATTAAAGAAAAACAAACAGGTAAACTCTTATGCACATTAGGTGGAACAACTTTTGCTCGAGGTGATGGTGGTTTTGGAGGGCCAAAGGATGGATCACCAGAGCCTCATCAAATTCCTGATAGAGCACCAGATATTGTTAGCGAACTAGACACAACACCTGATCAGGCCTTACTTTATAGGCTTTCGGGAGATAGAAATCCTCTTCATTCAGATCTAGATGTGGCCGAAGCAGCTGGATTTCCAAGGCCTATTTTGCATGGACTATGTTCATATGGAACAGCATGTAGATCAATAATAAAAGAAGTATGTAAATATGATAGCTCTCTAATTACCCAGTTTGATGTAAGGTTTTCTTCACCTGTTTTTCCAGGAGAAAAAATATCTACCGAAATTTGGATTGATGGAAAAGATGTATCTTTTCGATCTTGGGTAAAAGAAAGAAATGTTATGGTTATAAATAATGGAAAGTGTGTTTTGAAAGATTAATCTGTTTTAAAAATTCTTGATAACCCAGTTGCTATCATGCAAATAAGTATAAGAACAATAAAACCTTCTAAAGCTCCAATAAAGTTAATATCATTTGACGCTTTATATTCTTCTTTATCTTTATTAATAATGCTTGTAATTGGGCTTATTGCTTGAGGTAAATCAATCTCGTTAATGGTAATAACTTTTTTATCTTCATTGGGTTGATTAGATCCAGATTCGTCTAAAGAGTTCGTTAATGAGTCAATTTCTTCGATTTCTGAATTAATTACTGAATTAATATTATTATCAATTTCCGTTTCTATTATAAGGATATTTTCCTCATCCATAATTTTCCCCTATAGCTACCTTATCCCAAGAAATGAAAATTCAAAATTTTTTTTTAATTTTTATTTAAGAAACAGATTTAATTCTTGAATTTAATTTAATTATTTCTTCCTGAATTATTTTTGGAAATTCCATTGGAAGGAAATGAGAAGAATTTTTTATAACTTTAAATTCATCTAATGAGTTTTTATTTTTTAGACGTTTAACCCCAATATTTCTTGTTGTGGAGCCTGTCTCGCCTTGTAAAAGTGTTATTGGACAGGATATATTTTTTATTGAATTCATTGCATTATGTTTCCAAGAACCAAAGGTTGCTGCCTCCCATTTTGGGTCACATGTTAATTTTATTTTGCCTTTGATTATTTTTGTTCCACCGTCAATATAATCTTCTAAAAATCCATCTATCCATGTGGCAAACGCACCTCTTCCAGTATAAGATTTGATCATCATTTCCCTGCTAGGAAACTCATCTCTCCTTTTTAAGGTTTTATCAGACATAGAGGTCCTTTCTTTAATAAAAGGAATAGATTTAGTAATAGGAAATTTTTTAGCTACTTCAAGGATTTTAAGATTCATATTTGATATTAGAACTGGTTCAACAAGGATTATTCCTGCTACAAGATCTGGCCTTGCAGCTGCCACCTGCATAACGGAAGCACCCCCCATAGAATGCCCTCCTAAAATTATTCGTTCACCTTTTGATTTAACAAAACTTTCAACAGATTGAATTAAATCATCTCGATAAACTTTCCAATCGAACATTGCTTTGGGATCTGCAATTGTTTCTGTGAAACCATGACCTCTGGCATCTTCTGCTCGAATATGAAATGTATCTGAAAGTGGTTCTAAAAGTTTCTTATATGTTAAGGAATTAAAACCCGTAGCATGGCAAAACTGCAATCCAGGCATGGGTTTATTTCCTTCCCATTCTATATATGAGACCTTACCTTCACCCCAATTGTGATATTTTTTTTTCAAAGTCATAATTTATAATTTAGATTTTTTGATACCATTCAGATATTGCTACTCCAATATCTTCTGGAGAGTCTTCCTGAATAAAGTGAGATCCCTTAACTGTAATTTCTTTTTGATTCTTCCATTTTCTACAAAATTCTCTCTGCTTCCCCTTTAAGATCGATCCAGGCTCAGCATTTATAAATAATTTTGGTATTTCATTAACTGACATCCATGATGAGTAATCTTCCACAATTTTACATACTTCATCAGGTATATTATTTATTGGAATTTGTCTGGGCCAATCTAATGTGGGTCTCCTATCAATTTCTTTTAAAAAAGGTTTTCGATAAACATCCATTTCTTTTTTAGTTAAATCTCGAATAATTGCATTAGGAAGAATCCCTTCAATAAATAAATTCTTTTTCAAAATTAAATCTTCACCTGCATCTGATCTAAATCCTTGGAAAATTGATTTTGCATCTTCGGGCCAATCATCCCAGGTAATATTTTTTACAATGGCCTCCATATAACATATTCCTTTAATATCATGCTGATGTTCATAAGCCCAATTAAAACCTAAAGCTGAACCCCAATCATGAATAACAAAAGTAGTATTTTTATTTATTTCTAATTCTTCCAAACAGGCGTCAAAATATTTTTTTTGAACATGGTAGGAATAGGTATTGTCACCCTCATCTGAGAGTTTATCACTATCTCCCATACCAATTAAATCAATAGCTATGCATCTGCCTTGATTTTCCAAATAAGGAATAATATTTCTCCAAAGATATGAGGATGTAGGATTACCATGCTGAAAAATGATTGGATCACCTTCACCTTTTTCAACATATGCCATATTTTTTCCATGAACTTTGATATTCTTTTTTTCAAGCTCTTGATCCGATATTTCTATCATTTTATTTTCCTTTGAATTCAGGTTTTCTTTTTGAGGTAAAGGCTTCAATTCCTTCTGGACCATCGCTACCTTTTAATTGCTCTAAAAAGATTTGAGATTCCAGTTCCATTTGTGTTTCTAAGCCATTTGAAAAACTTTGCCTTATCATTTCCTTAACCCCACCGAATGCCTTAGTAGGTCCTTTTGCAATCTTCATAGCAAGTTTGTTTGTTTCATTGATTACATCTTCATCATCCACAACTTTATTTATCAATCCCCAATCGAGTGCTTCTTTGGAAGATAAAACTCTATTAGTTAACATTAATTCCATTGTTCTTTTTTTCCCAATAGATCTTGGAAGGTGGAATGTTGAACTTCCGTCAGGAGTAAGGCCTGCTGCGGTATAAGCAGATGAAAATTTGACATTTTCTCCTGCTATTGCCATATCGCAAGCCGAAACAAGAGATAGACCAGCGCCTGCAGCCGTTCCAGTAATAGCTCCTATCATTGGCACATCTAAGTGATCAATTTTTGAAAGCGCAACATGAAGTATGCCTATCATTTCAGAAATTGCTGCTCTCAGACTTTTTTGTTCTGTCATGAATTTTAGATCACCGCCTGCACAAAATATAGGCCCCTCGCCTTGAAGAATAAGTACCCTAATTTTTTCTCCAGATTCACATCTAATGGCTACATCTAAAAGTTCCTTAACAAGAGGTATAGTAATAGCATTAGCCGAATTTGGTCTATTAAGAGTAATTCTTCCAATATTATCTTCAATATCAAATTTTAGGTTTTCATATTTCATAATTCTTCCTTAAAAAGACTATTTTTATAAATCATTTTATAGAGGTCAATTAATTAATTTATTAATGCACTATCTAGCTTCAGCTTCAAGAGGTAGAAATAGTTTTGATGCTTTATAAAAACATAAAGCGGCAATTGGGTATAAAATTATACCTAAACTTAAAAGTGAAAATCTTATTCCAGTTTGATCATAACCATTTACTTCATTAAAAATATAATCATTGAAGAATCCTAAAGCAAAAGGTCCAAGAGCAAATCCTACAACATTAGCGCTGATATAATAGATAGCTGCTGTTCTTCCTCTAAGGTTAATTGGGGAGGCATTCTGAAATGCTGCTCCATATAAACCTGGACCACAAGACATAAAGAAAATCATTCCTGCTAAACCAACTTGAGAGTAGAAGGATGAGGTTGAGAGGGTGAAAAGTAAAAGTGAAACCCATATAAGAATTACAAAAATACCTGCAATTCTTAGGTGAGCATTAATAATGCCTCTTTCAATCATTTTACTAGCTATAATACCAGCGCCAATACTTCCTCCAATACCAAGAAAAATATTAAAGATACCAAAATTTTGACCAGCTATTGTTTTAGGAATATCGTGAACCCTTACTAGCATTTCTATTCCCCACGCCAAAACTGAATAGCCCACTAAACCAGTTATAGTAACTCCAACAAACATTAGAAGAAAAAATTTCCAGGCTTTTTTAAAAAAAGGCATAAATTGTACTTTTTCTTTTTTTTCAACAGCAATTTGGGGGAATGGTAAAAATTTTAAAAGCAGCGCAAATATTAAACCTGGAATAGCAAATAAGAAATAAGTTAATCTCCAATCAGAAAATTCTGATAAAAAACCCAAATATGGTTTAATTGCATCCATATTAGTTATCATTGCAGCTCCGCCCCAGCCAGCAAGCGCAGATCCTAAAAATGGTCCAGCCCCCCAAATACCAAGGGCTAAAGGAAGTTTTTCTTTAGTGAAATATGCTGATAAAACAACCAAGGCAATTGGCCCTAATGCTGCTTCTCCAACACCAACTCCAATTCTAAAAATTATTAAATCCCAAAACTGTTGAGCTATCCCGCAGAGACCAGTTAATACACTCCACATTAATATTGCAAAAATAAGAACATTTTTTCGATATGGTGTATCCGCTAATCTTCCAAAAATTAAAGTTGCTATTCCAAAAAATATTGCAAAAACTGTTCCAAATAGAAATCCTATTTGTGCATCCGTTAATAATAGCTCAGCTTTTAATTCTGGTATCATTATGGATGGAAGTTGCCTATCAGCAAACGAATAAGTGTTAATTGCCGTAAGAAAAAAGGCTGCAGTCCAAGCTAATTTTGATGAAACTTTCTCTAATGACATTATTGCTACTTTTAGTGCTTATAAATTGAATTTTTTGGTTTGCTTAAAACTCGATGAACTATTGGTTCAAAATCCTCTAGCGGTATTGATTCATATTCTGGATCAAAAGCACATTGATCATAGAGGTGACAAAACTGCGCTGTATATTCATAAAATTCATGACCTTTAAATTTATCACGCATGTTATTATCCAATCCTAGATGCTCAAAAAAATAATAACCTTGAAATATTCCATGGTTATTAAGCATCCAATGATTTTTTTCTGATACAAAAGGTTTTAATATAGCTGCGCCTATTTCAGCATGATTATGTGAGCCAAGAGTATCACCAATGTCATGAAGGAGCGCACACACAACATACTCTTCATCCCTACCATCTTTATATGCTCTTGTAGCAGTTTGGAGGCTATGCTCTAATCTATCAACAGCAAAACCACCATGGTCGTCTTTAAGTATTTTAAGATGATCCAAAATTCTATGTGAAAGGTTTTGGTTAAACTCTTTTGCATAGTCGGAAATAATATTCCAGTCCTCTTTTGTTGAGGAGGCCATTGTCTTATAGGTTGCTCGACCTTTATTTGCAGTATCATTCATAATTAGTCCCCTTATTAAATTATCTTAAATTAATTTTTTAGTAATACAAAATATTTCTTATAAAATTAAATTGTTTCGATTATTATTTGGATGTAGTAAGTATCGATTAATGAGAAAAATAAAAACCATAACTTATCTTTTTTTTCTAATATTATTTCTAAGCGGCTGTGAAACAACACAATCGGTAAGATTAAATTTAGAAGAAAATTTGTTATCACCTGAAACAAGATTAATGACAGATAATGGCCCAGTGATTGGTTTTATTGATCAATTGGGTGTTAAGAAATGGCTTGGTATTCCATTTGCAGAACCACCTATCAGCGAATTAAGGTGGAGAGCGCCAATAAAAATTAATAATTGGAAAACTTTAAAGGAAGTTAACTCTTTTTCACCTCCTTGTACTCAATTCCAATCTTCACTTACTGCTGATGGGCTTGTAAAGCCTGGCGATATTATCGGTAGTGAGGATTGTTTGTATCTAAATGTGTATGCCCCAAGTTCTTCAAAAAATAAGTTAGAAAATAATAATGAATTGTTACCTGTTATGGTATGGATCCACGGAGGGGGAAATACCACAGGTATGCCCTCAGAATACAATCCAGAAATTTTTGTTAAAACTGAAAATATTATTTTCGTTAGTATGTCTTATAGATTAGGTTTTTTTGGATGGCTTTCGCATCCATTAATTAGAGAGCAATCAGGACTGAACGCAAGCTCTAATTTTGGCCTTTTGGATCAAATCATGGCTGTTCAATGGGTTAAAAATAATATTCAATTTTTTGGAGGCAATCCTAATAACATTACTATTTTTGGTGAAAGTGCGGGAGGTCAGGATGTTATTGCCCTATATACATCACCCATAGCAAAAGGACTCTTTGAGAGAGCTATATCTCAATCAGGAGGTACTAGTGTTACAAGTATTGCAGATGCAGAGAAAATTAATCGCTATGATAGTACTTTAAAAAATAATTATAAATATCGTCATTTAACAACTGAAGAATGGATAGATGTTTTATATAAAAAAGGCCTTATAAATTCAAAATTTGATGACGAAGAGGTTCTTTCAGATCTCAGATCCCTAAGTTCACATGATCTAATGAATGCCATAGCAAAAGGTGAATTTTGGGACGAACAAAGAGATCTAGCAAGGATTATTGGAGATGATATTGTTGTCCCCAAAGAAGGTATTTTAGGTAGTTTAAGTGATACTAATAAGCATGCAAATGTTCCTATTATTTTTGGAATTAATAAAGATGAAAACAAGTTATTTAACTTTTTTGATGAAAAATATGTAAGTAATTTTTTTAACATTTATTTTAGGGTAAGGGATGCATTTTATTATGACCTAATTTCTGATTATCAGAGTCTAGCTTGGCGTTCAAACGGCCTTGATACTCCGGCAGACCTTGTTAAAAATAGTGGCCAGGAAAATGTTTATGCCTATAGATTTGATTGGGATGAAGAACCAAAAGTTCTTGGGATGGACTTTTCCCTTCTTCTAGGTGCCGCGCATGCATTTGAAATCCCTTTTATAATGGGTGATTTTGATTTTGGTGATCAAACGTCTTTTTTATATGATAAAAAGAAAACTCAAGAAAGAGATAGGTTATCATCATCTATGATGAGTTATTGGGCTGAATTTGCTCGATCAGGAAATCCCTCAACATCAAATAACAGTAATCTTCCTAAATGGACAAGCTGGAAAAGTGGAGGCTTAGATTCTTTTCGTATAATGATCTTAGATACTTTATCCTCTGGCGGACCTAAGATGGACAAAAGTTATGTACCTATTAGTAATCTAGTTAGTATTTTTGATGAAGATATTAGATCAAATGAAGTTGACGATAAGTGCGAATTTCTAAATATTGCATATTCTTGGGTAGATAACTGGAAAGTAAAAAATAATTCTTGTTTAGGCGATTAATAATATGAAAAAATATGATTGTTTATTTGTCGGCAATGCAATTGTTGATGTTGTAGCAAATGTTTCATTCGAATTTTTAAAAGATCAAAATATTGATGTTGGTTCTTGGAGGCCAACTAAGCTAGATGAAATATCTCAGCTTCAAAATAAAATGAAAGATACCTTAGTGGCTTCTGGCGGGTCAGCTGCAAACTCAGCAGTCGGATTTTCTTTTTTAGGGGGGAAGTCTAGCTTCATTGGTAGAGTGAAAGATGACGAATTTGGGAATCTTTATATAAAGGATTTGGAAGATGCTAATGTTGATTTTGTCTCCTCAGCAGTTAAAGAGGGGGATGAAACAGGCAGATGTCTAGTTTATGTAACGCCTGATGCACAACGGTCAATGAGAACTTATCTTGGTGCGGCATCAAATCTTTCACCAGATGAAATTAATGATCAATCTGTTGAAGATTCAGAATTCATTTATATGGAAGGTTATTTGTGGGACGAACCAGTTGCAAAAGAGGCATGTAAAAAAGCATATGATTTATCTCGTAAGTATGAAACGAAGTCTGTATTGAGTCTTTCAGACTCTTTTTGTGTCGATAAGTGGCGCTCCGAAATTAGAGATCTAACAAAAGTAACAGATATTATTTTTGGTAATGAAGAAGAGATTATGTCTTTATATGATACGAACATTCTTTCTGATGCTATATCAGCCGCAGCTAACGAAATAAATTTATGTATTGTTACTCGTGGTGAGAAAGGTTCACTAATAATTTCTTCAGAGGGGGTTGAGGAAACACCAGCTTTTATGTGTGATAAAGTTTTAGATACTACTGGTGCAGGCGACTTATATGCTGCTGGCTTTCTTTATGGTCTTAGCAATAATTTAAGGCTTTATGAGTGTGCTCAACTTGGATCGTTTTGTGCGTCTCAGGTAATTAGTCTTTTGGGGCCAAGGCCTTCTTCTAATTTAGCTGAATTAGCAAAAGATGAAGGTTTATTAGTTTAATTTTTTTGGTATATTTAACTTATGGATATTAAATCATTATTAATTCAGCCCGAGAGAGCTTTACCTGGAAGAGAGAGCTCATTAATAATAAGCGCTAATCATTTTGTTAATGATCAACCAATTACACCTCCTTTTTCAGACCATTTAGAGCTAGCAGATTTTGGTTTAGGTTGCTTTTGGGGAGCTGAGAGGATTTTTTGGTCCCTGGATGGCGTTGATGCAACAGCTGTTGGCTACATGGGTGGATACACACCTAACCCAACTTATGAAGAGGTATGTTCTGGGATGACTGGACATACTGAGGCTGTAAGAGTGATATTTGATTCAAAAAAAATATCATACGAAGAGTTACTTAGAGTTTTTTGGGAGTCTCATAACCCCACACAAGGAATGCGCCAAGGTAATGACCTAGGAACTCAATATAGATCTGCGGTATATACTCATAATGAAACTCAAAGAAAATTAGCATTATCTTCAAAAGATATATATCAGTTAAATCTTAGTGAAAAGTCTTTTGGTTTGATCACCACGGAAATAAGCAATGCCGAAAGTTTCTATTACGCAGAGGATTATCATCAACAGTATTTAGCTAAAAATCCTAATGGTTATTGTGGAATAGGTGGTATTGGTATTGATTTTAGACCTTAGTCTTTATGGCGATGAGATTTTAAATCTTTCTCAACATCTTCGTGGTCACCAATAACTACATGGTGTTTACTTTTAATAACTACTCGCTCAAGAAATGGTACAAGAAGAAGTGGTAATAATCCTCCAATAACTATACCAAAAGTCGCTGGTCTCATTGTTGAGTCAAGTAAGGCGGCAATTAAATCTGCTAAGACGTGGGCTATACCTGCACCTATAATCCCTGCAACATATCCATTTGATACTATTTTTAGTAATCTATTAATACTAAAACCAGAGTAATATCCTAGAAGCATAATGCTTACATGTACTATCCCAAAAATAAAGCCTCTGGATAGCTGACTATCTACTCCAAAGATATTTATTATTAAATCATCCACAATTAGTTCCCCTAGGATATTAATTTAGAAATCTTTGTTAAATGAAAAATGAAATTCTCTTTCATCACCAACAAAGTATCTATAGCTTCCAAAAGCAAAGTCTGCTCTTGTTGCATATCTCTCATCGGTTAAGTTGGCAACTTTAAAAGCAAAATTAGATGTTTCGCTTATTGATAACTGAATCCTTAAGTTAAATATATCATGTCCATTATAGAAATGGGCATTCCTGCCATCAATTGGATAGCCTCCAACCTTTATCCATTCAGCTTCAATTTTACCATCATCAGAAAATAAATATGAAATTCTTGTATTAGCAAGTTTTTCTGGCGCGGAATCTATAGTGTTTCCATTTTTAATTCCGTTAGGAGTATGATCAAATTTATACTTATGATCGGCTAGACTTGAAGATCCAGAAATTTCTAAATTTTCTCCTAAGCTTAAAATGTAATTAAGCTCAATTCCTTCATGATCAGTTTTACCATTTTCAACATTAAAACCCTGTGAGTCTCTAAAGAAGAAATTATCTTTTTCCATTTTATAACCAACTATTTCGTATTGAAGGTTATTAATCGACCCTCTGAAGCCTATCTCAAAACTATCAAGCTTTTCTGATTTAGCCCCTCCTGGTATTTGCTTGCTTTGAATTCTATATAAGTCTGTTACCTGAGGAGCTCTATTGCCTCTAGAAAAATTCGCAAAAAGCGCATTTTTATCATTTAGTAAATAAGAGATAGCGGTTTTAATAGAAATATCCGTATAATCATCTGACCTATTTGGAGCAACTTGTATTCTTCCTCTTGTTCCATCTTGGATATTTGTTTTATAATCATATTCAGTATTTTCTGCTCGAATACCTGCAGTTAATATAGTTTTTGGATTAATTTCCCATTCAGTATTTATATAAATTGATAAGATTCTGCTATCAACACTGTAATCATAATGTGCGCCTTTAGGATAGGCCAATCTTGGACCAAATGATACATCAGGAGCATCCTGAAATTCACTCAACTTTCCTTCTGTAAGTTCTATATCACCACCCAAGTATAGATTTAAATTTTTAATTTCTTTTGTGTAGAGAGTCTGTAAACCGATACTTTTGTGACTATTTTTTTCTAAAGGTTTTCCTGGAAGGAAATGCATTTTGAAACTCATATCGTTATAACGTATAAAAGGCGTTAAACTCAGTGTCGCATCTTTAAGATTTTTTATAATTTTTAGAGCAGATCTTATACTGTAAGTATCTCTGAATGCTTCGGGATCTGGATTAGTTTTGCTAATCTCTCTGTTTTCGTATATTTCAAACCCTTTAACATAACCCATTGTCTCTTGATTAAGATTTGTTCCTGAAAAAGTAAAAATATAGTCAGTTAAATTTTTTGAATGATCTAGTCTAAAAAGAAATTTCTGTTGTCCATAATGAGGTTGATCAGTTTTATCTTCTTCTTTCTCGCCTGAGTTATTATTGCTATTACCATTATCTTCACGCCAATAGAGGCCAAGAAGAAAACCGCCATTTTCAGTTGGAATAGAATAATCTCCATTTATAATAAAGTCGGATTTAGAGAAATGTGTTCCAATACTTCCACTTTTAACATCTGAAGGCTTGGGTGTTATCACATTCATGAGTCCGTGTATTGCATTTGAACCATAAAGAGTTGACCCTGGTCCACGAATAACTTCTGATTTTTCTCCAATTTCAATTATCGATTCCATTAATCCATTTACATTTCCAAATCCTGGCGATCTGAGGGGAATTCCATCCTCAAGAAATAAGAAGCTTCCCGCACCAGCCCCGCCAGAAAGTACTGGAGATCTAATAGATGTAAGATGCTCTTGACCACTTCCTTGACTAATATAAATACCTGGAAGCCTATTTAGAATTTCACTAGGATTGCGAGATCCCAAAAACTTTATTTCTTCAGATCCAATCAATGAAATATTTCCTTGTGTGGTTAAAATTTTACTATCATTTTTTGAGGCAGTAACAACAATCTCATCAATTAAGTTAGCCTCTACATTGAACTGAGATAAAGATATAAAAGTTATAGTAAAAGCAAATATTAAGTATCTTGTTTTAGTGAATTTCATGAATTTCTCGTTAGGATTTTATTATTATTATATTAGGTTATTATTAAATTAAAATCTTGCATAGGTTTTAAGGCCTAGCCTTTTATTACTCTTATTAAATCATGGAAATGAACAAATCCAATAGGAATTTTCTTATTATTTGATACAAAAAGTCCCTGAATCCCCAAATTATTTATTAATTCCAAGGCATCTGAGACTAGTAATTTAGAAGATACCATTCGAGGATTTTTTGTCATAATTGACTCAACTTTATTATTTAAAATGTCTGGACCCATGTGCCTTCTAAGATCCCCATCAGTAATAATTCCTTCTAAAGAGTTATTAGAAATAACACCTATACATCCAAAACCTTTTTCAGAGATTTTAATCAAGGCTTCTGACATAGGGCTACCAATCTCAATGATAGGCAAAGAATCACCGGAATGCATCACATCTTCAATAATTGCTAAGGCTGCTCCAAGTTGTCCACCTGGATGAAGCGATCTAAAATTATCTTTATTGAATTCTCTAATATTAAGAAGAGATATTGCGATTGCATCACCAATAACGAGTTGCATAGTTGTTGATGTTGTAGGGGCAAGTCCGTTAGGGCAAGCTTCTTCAACCAAGGGTATATTTAGCGCAATATCTGAAGATTTTGCTAAGTGACTTTCTTTATTAGATGAAAGACCTATAAGTTTGATTTTATTTTCTAGCGCATACTTTACTATATTAGCTAACTCTGTTGTTTCTCCAGACCAAGAAATAGCCAAAATAATATCACTCTTCTCTATCATTCCCATATCACCGTGGCTTGCTTCTGTAGGATGAATAAAATATGAAGGGGTTCCAGTAGAAGATAGCGTAGCAGAAATCTTTCTTCCAATGTGACCTGATTTACCTACACCTGTAACCACCACTTTTCCTTTAGAGTTAAAGATAGCCTTTACAGCTTCTTCAAAATTTGAATTAAAGAATTCTTTGAGAAGAGAAAGACCTTCTATTTCATCATTAAGAGCTTTTTGAGCTGATTCAATAATTTCCATTTCACTACCTACTTAGTATTAATTGTATTCCTACCAACTGAATGATATTCAAAATTCAAATTCTCCATATCTTTAAGAGAGAACATATTACGAAAATCAATTATTGTGGGTTTCGCCATAATATCTTTTATTTTTTTTAAATCTAGTTCTTTAAATTCATTCCACTCCGTAAGAATAATTAAACAATCTGAGTTTTTGGCAACAGAGTATGGATCTTCTTTCCATTCTGCTCCATGAAATTCATTAATATTTTCTTTGTTAGCCTCTGGATCATAGATAGAAATATTAATATTATTTTTTAGGAGCTTTGGTATGATAGATAAGCTTGGAGCCTCTCTCATATCATCAGTATTGGCTTTAAATGTAACACCTAGAATGCCAACTTTCTTATTTTCTCCAATTATTTCAAGAATTCTATTGCCTAAATTTAACTTTCGTTTTTCATTTCCATCAATTACAGCCTTAAGAAGATTTTGAGGGGCATTATATTCTTCACCTGATTCTATTAAAGCCCTTGCATCTTTTGGAAAGCATGAGCCACCAAAGCCAGGGCCAGCATTTAGAAAATGGGGTCCTATCCTTTTGTCTAATCCTATTCCATTTGCTATATCTTCTACATTAGCTCCAACTTTTTCACATAAATCTGCAATTTCATTAATAAAAATTATTCTCATGGCTAGCATTGAGTTACTTGCATACTTTATGAGCTCAGAGGATCTTCTAGAAGTAAAAATAATTGGATGCTCTTTTTCAATCTGCCGTTTATATATTTCTTTAATTGTTTCAATAGCTTTATGATTTGATGTTCCAACTATTATTCTATCAGGGTTTTCGAAGTCATTAATAGCAGATCCTTCTCTTAAAAATTCAGGGTTTGAGACTACCTCAAATTTTTTATCTGGATTTTTTTCAGATATGATTTCTTCTATTCTATCGCAAGTTCCAACAGGTACCGTTGATTTAATTATTATAATACTTTCATCCTGAATAGAATGTGATATTTCTTCTGCGCAAGAGTATATTTGTGATAGATCAGCATTATCACCTTCTAGACTTGTTGGAGTCCCTACTGCAATAAATATAATTTTTGATATATTAAGAGAAGATTCTATATTTGTAGAAAAAGATAAATTTTTTGCCTTTATATTCTTTTTTACGAGACTATCTAATCCTGGTTCATATATCGGTATTTGACCTTTGGATAGAATATTTATTTTACTCTTATCTTTATCAACACAAATTACTTTGTGACCAGCATCTGATAAACACACCCCTGTTACAAGTCCAACATAACCAGACCCTATGATAGTAATATTCATAAATACTCCTAAAAGAAGTTAATACACAAAATAAAACAATATAGAAATATAGAGTTTATTTTATATATCAGTTAAAAATATTTAATTTTTCTTTAACAACTTTTTCTAAGTAAGGTGAAGGTGTAAAATCATTACCATACTCTTCTTCCATTTTTTTAAGCCATTCAAGAATTTTTTCAAAACCTATTAGGTTTCCATAAAACATTGGACCGCCCTCATACACAGGCCATCCATATCCATTGATCCAAATTATATCAATATCACTAGCCCTAATCGCCATGCCTTCTTCAAGAATTTTGAACCCTTCATTAATCATTGGATAGAGACATCTCTCTATAATTTCATCTTTACTAATAGACCGCCTTTTAATTTGTTTTTCTTGGGCAAAGCTTATTATTAATTCCTCAACCTCTGGGTCAGGTGATTTTTTTCTATTTTCATCATAAATATAAAAGCCCTTTCCAGACTTTTGACCAAAGCGATCATTTTCACAAAGCTTTTCTCTTATAGTTTCTCCACGTGAATTTTCTTTATTCCATCCGATATCTAGACCAGCAAGATCTGACATTGCAAAAGGACCCATAGGAAAGCCAAATTCAAAAAGTGCATCATCAATATCCCACGGTAATGCACCTTCTAAAATAAGTTTATTAGCCTCTCTTTGTCTCTGGGCGAGAATCCTATTACCGACAAAACCCGGACATACACCTACAAGAGCAGCAACTTTTCCAATTGATTTAGCCATTGTCATTGAAGTTGCTATAACTTCGTTAGAAGTCTTTTCACCTCTTACTATTTCTAATAGTTTCATAACATTTGCAGGACTAAAAAAATGCAAACCAATAACATTTTCAGGACTATCAGTTGTAGAGGCTATTTCATTTATATCCAATCCAGATGTATTGGTTGCTAAGATGGCACCCTTTTTTGCAACATTATTTAGTTTAGAAAAGATTTCTTTTTTCAAATCCATATTTTCAAAAACTGCTTCAATTATTAAATCTTTTTCCGCCAAAGAGTTAATAGAAACATCCCCATTAATCAGATTCATTCTTTTTTCTACATCATCAATAGAAATTCTTCCTTTGCTAGCAGTATTTTCGTAATTTTTACGAATAATGCCTATGCCTTTATCTAAAATTTCTTGGCTTTGTTCAATTATTGTGACAGGAATACCGGCATTTGCAAAATTCATGGCAATACCACCGCCCATAGTTCCGGCACCGATTATACCAACATCTTTAATTGGTAATTTCTCTGTTTCTTTAGGTATATCCGGTATTTTTGCAACCTGTCTTTGTGAAAAAAAGAAATATCTTTGAGCTGCTGACTGATTCCCAGTTACCAATTTTAAAAATAAATCTCTTTCAACTTTTATTCCTTCATCAAAGGGTTTGTTAACAGCAGCCTCAATGCACTGAATATTATATTCGGGAGCTAAGAAGCCCCTTGTTTTTCTAGAAATAGAGTTTCTAAAATCATTAAAAAGTTGATGATTCCCTCTTGCTGCAGTAACTTTTTCATCTATATCACGGACTTTTTTTAAGGGCTTATTTTCAGATACTATTTCTTTAGCAAATGAAATTGAATCTTCTAGTAAATGATTTTCAGTAGCTAATTTATCTATTAAGCCACTTTTCAGGCATTTATCCGCAGATAAATGTATGCCTGATGTAACCATTTTTAGAGCCTGTTCGACGCCAACAAGTCTAGGAAGTCTTTGAGTGCCACCAGCACCAGGAAGTAATCCTAAGCTAACTTCGGGAAGACCACATTTTGCTGAAGGAACGGCAATACGATAATGACATGTTAAAGCAACCTCTAAACCACCACCAAGAGCGGTTCCATGAATTGCTGCTATAATTGGCTTTGGTGAATTTTCTAATTCTTCTTGCACCTCAAAAAGAGATGGTCCTTTTGGCTCCTTTCCAAACTCAGAAATATCCGCTCCAGCTATAAAAGTTCTACCATCACAAATAAGGACTATCGCATCAACATTACTATTTGCTATAGCTTCTTTTATGCCTTTATCTAAACCCTCACGAACATTAGCTGATAAGGCATTTACAGGTGGAGAATTTAAAGTAAGAATAGCTACATTGTCATTAATATTTAAATTTGTAACTTCATTTATACTGGTCATATTTTTTCCTTTCACGTTGAACAAATAAGTATATTCTAACTAACATTTAAACAAAACTTAATTAAGGAGATTTTATTGTCAGATAATAAAACACCATCCAATGCTCTAGCAAAAGATTCTATAGAATCTATTCAGGCAAGTTTTGAAGAAAAAGGCTATATTTGTAATACTCATATTGCAACAGCTATATTTCTTAGTCAGTCGCTAGGAAAGCCAATATTAGTTGAAGGTCCTCCTGGAGTTGGTAAAACAGAATTAGCTAAAGCCACCTCAGATTGGATGCAAAAACCTTTAATAAGATTACAATGTTATGAGGGACTTGATGAGTCCAAGGCCTTGTATGAATGGAAATATGGTAAACAATTACTTTACACTCAAGTCTTAAAGGACAAGTTAAATAATATTGTTTCAAAGGCTGATACTTTGGAATCATCTATAGATAGCTTGGATAGTTTTGACGACATTTTCTTTTCTGAAAAATTTTTAGAACCAAGGCCTTTGTTAAAGGCTATTAATAGCGAGAAAGGTTCGGTATTGCTTATTGATGAGATAGATAAATCCGATGATGAATTTGAAGCTTTTCTTTTAGAGATACTGTCTGATTATCAAATCTCCATTCCTGAAATAGGAACTATAAAAGGGAAAGTTAAGCCTATGGTTTTCTTAACATCTAATAACACTAGAGAGATAGGGGATGCATTAAAAAGGAGATGCATTCATCTTTATATACCTTTTCCAGATTCACATTTGGAGGAAAAGATAATCAATTCTCGTGTTCCAAAGATTCATCAAGACTTACAGAGGCAACTAGTAACATTTGTACAAAATTTAAGAAATCTTGATTTAAAAAAGCTTCCATCTGTCTCAGAGACAATTGATTGGGCGAGGGCGCTTGTTTTGTTAAATGTTAAAGTCTTGGAGCCTGAAATAGTTCGTGAGACATTAAACATATTACTGAAGTTTCAATCAGATATTGATACTTCCGATCCTGAAATTGATAGCATTATTGAGATATCTAAAAAGTAGATGGTCGATTTCTTAAGAGATTTTATCCATATTTTAAGATCATCCGATATAAAAATATCTACTGCAGAATCTATTGATGCGATGCGAGTTGTTTCTCTTATAGGTTTAGATGATAAGCCTTTGTTACAAGACTCACTTTCGCAGACATTAGCAAAAAATTTAAGAGAAAAAGAGATATTCGATGAATGTTTTGATAAATTCTTTGAAGAAAATTATATGAATTTTGACAAAGAAACCAATGATAATGATAATAAAGATAATGATTTAAGTAACCAAGAAGTTTTTGAGGAATTTAATGATTTCAAATCAAATGATTTAGAGGATTTATATAGAAAATCTGACAAAAATACCTTGATGACCTTGATGGCTGTGGCCGCAAGAGAAGTTAATTTATCAGATATTAGGCTTTTTACTCAAACAGGAATGTTTACTCGTAAAATTTTTGATGCCATAGGCCTTGAAAAACTAAATAATGATATTTTTTTAGCGTCGCGCTCAGGAGATGCAAGCAGAGAAGAAGAGCTAAAAGAGATCAGAGAGCGCCTTCGTTTGGAAATTAGAGACTATGTTGAAAACCAAGTTAAGATGAGAACAACTAACTCTGGAAGACAATTAAGAGAAGACTCCTTATCAAAGATACGTTTAACTCAAGCAGACAGATCAGATTATTCTTTGATGTCAAAAATAATTAAAAGAATGGCAAAAAGATTAATATCGGTTCACTCAAGAAGAAAAAGAAAATCACGAAGAGGGCTTTTAGATGTAAGATCAACGATAAGAGCTAATCAAGAGTATGATGGTATTTTATTTGAGACTATTTGGAAAAAAACAAAAGTCGATAGACCTAAAATTGTAGCACTTTGTGATGTATCGGGATCAGTTGCAAATGTTTCAAGATTTTTTCTTATGTTCTTACATAGTCTTACAGACGTTCTGCCGCATGTTCGTACTTTTGCTTTCTCTAATAAGGCTGGAGAAGTTACTGATCTTTTTGAGTCCAAGGATATAGAAGTTGCAGCAACTGAAACTCTATTAATTAATGGAGGTGGATCAACTGATTATGGCCAAGCTTTCTCTGACTTAGAGGGATTTTTAGAAAATGATATAGATAGGAAAACAACCGTTATTATATTGGGCGATGCTAGGTCAAATTATGGTGACCCTAGATGTGATATACTTAAGACCTTACAAGAAAAATCAAAAAGAATAATTTTTTTAAACCCTGAGCCAAAGTCTCTATGGGGAACAGGTGATTCTGAAATGTTGAGATTTGTTCCCTATACTTCAAAGTCAAAAGTTTGCAGTTCTCTTGTTGATTTGGAGAGGGTTGTAGATGATATGCTTCGATCAAGCCTTTAGATAGGAAGATTTCTTTCACCAGTTAAGAATAAATCAACAGAACTTGCGCATTGGCGTCCTTCTCTTATAGCCCAAACAACTAATGATTGTCCGCGTCTCATGTCACCTGCAGCAAAAATTTTATCCTGTGAAGTTTTATAATCAACTGTATTAGCTTGAACATTTCCTCTTGGGTCAAGATCAGTTTTAGAACTCTCTACCATTCCTTCATGGATAGGATGAACAAAGCCCATTGCAAGTAATATAAGATCAGCTTTCAAACTAAATTCTGTTTTTGGAATTGGTTTCATTTTTTCATCAACCCTTACACAATTAATTTGAGTAACCTTTCCATTTTCACCTGATACGCTTTGAGTCATTACTGAAAAATCTCTTAATGCACCCTCTGATTGACTAGAAGATGTTCTTAATTTTAAAGGCCAGTTTGGCCATGTTAGAGTTTTATCTTCTTGCTCTGGCGGTATCGGCATAATTTCAAGTTGTGTTACTGATTTTGCACCTTGTCTGATTGATGTGCCGATACAGTCTGAACCAGTATCTCCGCCACCAATTACTATTACATCTTTATCCGAAGCCAGTATCTCTTTTGTTTCACTTGAAATTTTTTCATATGAGACGCGTCTATTTTGTTGGGGTAAGAAGTCCATTGCAAAATGAATACCATCTAAATCTCTTCCCTCAACAGGTAGATCGCGAGGATATTCAGACCCACCAGTTAAAACAACGGCGTCAAATTTATCTTTTAATTCATCCATGGAAATATCTATACCAACTGTTGTATCGTAAGTGAAAATAACACCTTCCGCTTCTATTTGCTCAATACGTCTATCAATTACTATTTTTTCCATCTTAAAATCAGGTATTCCATAACGAAGTAATCCACCCGCTTTATTATTTTTTTCATAAACAGTCACATCATGACCAGCCCTTATTAACTGTTGTGAGCAAGCTAATCCAGCTGGTCCAGCTCCTATGATGGCAACTTTTTTACCAGTTTTTTTATCAATTTTTTGAGGTTGAATCCAACCTTCTTCAAATCCTCTATCAATAATAGCGCATTCAATTGTTTTAATTGAAACAGGCTCTTCATAGAGATTTAATGTGCATGCTGCTTCGCAGGGTGCAGGACAAATTTTTCCAGTAAACTCAGGAAAATTATTTGTTGAATGAAGATTTTCTAAAGCATTTTTCCAATCATTTGAATACACCAAATCATTCCAGTCTGGGATTTGATTATTTACAGGACAACCAGAATGACAATAAGGGATTCCGCAATCCATGCAGCGTGCAGCTTGCTTAACTGTTTCTTCCCTTGATAAAGGAACGATAAATTCTTTATAATTTGAGATTCTTTCTGATACAGGTTTATAGTCTCTATCAATTTTTTCTATTTCCATAAATCCAGTTGGTTTTCCCATTATTGGCCACCTCTTTGAGATTTTTCAGATTGATCTTTTTTTTCGTACATTTTAATTAGAACTTTTTTATATTCTGTTGGCATGATTTTTATAAATTTTGGTAAATAATTATCAAAATTATCTAAAATATTCTTTGCCTTAGGACTGTTTGTGTATCTGAAATGATTTTCTATTAAATTTTTTAATCTCTCTTTGTCATGCTTCAATAGATTATCGCTTATAACACTTTCATCATTATTCAAGATTTTTTCTAATTCGATCATCTCTGCATTATACAATTTTTTAAAATTATCTTCTTCGTCCAGAACATAGGCAATACCTCCTGACATACCTGCACCAAAGTTTCTTCCAACTTTACCAAGTACAACCACAATTCCCCCAGTCATATACTCACAACAATGATCACCAGAACCTTCAACAACAGCAGTTGCTCCAGAATTTCTAACTGCAAATCTCTCGCCAGCAATACCATTGAAGTAACACTCGCCTGTTATTCCTCCATATAGTACTGTATTGCCAACTATTATATTTTCTTCTGGTTTGATATTTGAATTACCAGGCGGATAAATTGCTATTCTTCCACCGGAAATACCCTTACCAACGTAGTCATTTCCCTCACCCTGGAGTTCAAGTGATATCCCCTTTGCAAGGAAAGCTCCAAAACTTTGACCAGCTGTTCCCTTAAGTTTAATATTAATAGTTTCATCAGGAAGACCTTTGTGGCCAAATTTCTTTGCAACTTCACCTGATAACATTGTTCCAACCGATCTATCTGTATTTTTTATCATAGAGTTAATTTGAACAGGTTTTGATTCTTCTATTGATGTCTTCGATTCTTTGATTAAATTTCTATCTAAAATATCATAAATATCATGATCTTGGTCTTGACTTTGATAGAGTAAATCACCTTTCCATGGTTCTGGTTTAAAAAATAACTTTGTAAAATCTAACCCTTCTGTTTTCCAATGATCAATAGCTTTATTTGTATCTAGATATTGGCTTTGGCCAATCATTTCATTAAATGTTTTAAATCCAAATTTGCTCATATAGGATCGAACCTCCTCAGCAACAAAAAAGAAAAAATTAATCACATCTTCTGGTTGTCCATTAAATAATTTTCTTAGCTCTGGATCTTGGGTTGCTATTCCAACAGGACAGGTATTAAGGTGACACTTCCTCATCATAATACATCCTGATGCAATTAAGGGTGCAGTTGAAAAACCAAATTCATCTGCTCCTAAAAGAGCAGCAACAACAACATCACGTCCAGTTTTGAGACCACCATCAGCCTGTACAGTAATTCTTGATCTTAGTCCGTTTATAACCAGTGTTTGATGTGTTTCGGCAAGCCCAAGTTCCCATGGACTTCCAGCATTTTTTATAGACGTCAGTGGACTGGCACCTGTTCCGCCTTCGAAACCTGAAATAGTAACATGATCTGCTTTTGCTTTTGATACCCCAGCTGCCACTGTTCCAACACCAACTTCCGAAACTAATTTAACAGAGATTGCTGCGGTAGGATTTATATTTTTTAGATCATAAATTAATTGAGCAAGGTCTTCTATGGAATAGATATCATGATGAGGGGGTGGTGAAATTAATCCAACTCCAGGTGTTGAGAATCTAACATTAGCTATTGTTTCGTCTACTTTATGACCCGGTAATTGGCCACCTTCACCAGGCTTTGCTCCTTGAGCCATTTTAATTTGAATCATATCTGAATTTACTAAGTATTCAGCTGTAACTCCAAATCTCCCAGAGGCGACTTGCTTAATTGATGAGCGCATTGAGTCACCATTTTCTAAATCAGAAAATCTATCCGCTTCTTCTCCACCTTCACCAGTATTTGAACGACCACCAATTCTATTCATTGCTATCGCAAGATTGGTATGTGCTTCTCTGCTGATTGATCCATAAGACATAGCTCCAGTCGCAAAGCGTTTTACTATTTCTTTTGCTTGTTCGACTTCTTCAATAGGAATTGGTTTCTTTGAGAAATCTTCTGCTTTTTTGAATGCAAAAAGGCCTCTTAATGTCATTAATTTTTGGTCTTGAATATTTATAGAATTTGCATACTCATTGTATGTATCAGGGTTATTTGAACGAACAGCATGTTGCAGATTTTTCACATTATCACTATCCCAAGTATGTTTTTCACCTCTAAGCCGAACAGCGTATTCTCCTCCAACATCAAGAAGATTTTCAAGTCCGGGCATTTTTTTGAAAGCCTCTTTATGCCTTGCTTTAGTTTCTATTTCTATATCCTTAATACCCAGCCCTTCAACAAGACTTGAGGTACCTGTAAAGTAACCATTAATAAAATCTGAAGAAAGCCCAATTGCATCAAATATTTGAGCGCCACAATAAGACTGATAGGTACAAATACCCATTTTTGACATAACTTTTTTAATGCCTTTACCAATTGCTTTTATATAATTTTCTTTTGCATCTTGTTCTTCAAAATTTTCTAGTAAACCTCCTACTACATCTAAAGCTAGCCAAGGATAAATTGCATCAGCACCATATCCTGCTAAACAACAGAAGTGATGAATTTCTCTAGCTTCTCCAGTTTCAATAACCAAGCCACAAGAAGTCCTTAAGCCCTTTTCTATAAGGTGTTGATGAACTTTTGATGTTGCTAAAAGAGATGAGATTGGAACATTTTTTTCATTAATTAATTTATCCGAAAGAATTATTATATTGTATCCTTGAATAATGCTTTCTTCAGACTTTAAACATACGGTTTCTAAAAAAGATTCAAGATCAATTGAATCTGCATCATAAGTAATATCAATAACTTTTGAAGACAGAAATGAATTATTATCTTTCTTTAAACCTATAATTTTATTAGCATTTTCTTCATCTAAAATAGGTGTATCAACCTTTATATATTTAAGTGTTTCTTTATTTTCCAAATCTAAAACATTTGGTCTTGGGCCAATATAATTATTAATCGACATAACCATTTCTTCTCTGATTGGGTCAATTGGTGGGTTAGTTACTTGAGCAAATTTTTGTTTAAAATATGAAAACATAGGTTTTGATTTTAAGGAGAGTGGCGCAATAGGTGTATCAGTTCCCATTGAACCAGTAGCTTCCATTCCTGTTTCCGCCATTGGGTTTAATAAAAACTTTTCATCTTCTTCAGTGTAACCAAATGCTCTTTGAAGACTTCTTTTCGAAAGAGAATTTTTTTCTATTTTTTTTGTTTTTGGAATATCGTTAATTTTTATTTGACTCAGTTCTAATAATTTTTTCCAAGGTCTTTTATTTGATATATTTTTCTTAATTTCTTCATCTTTAATAATTATTCCTTTTTCAAGATCTACTAAGAGCATTTTTCCAGGCTCTAATCTCCATTTGGATTTTATCTTAGTTTCATCTATTGGTATCAAGCCCATCTCGGAGGCAAAAATAACTTCATCATCATTAGTAATCACATATCTTGCGGGCCTTAAACCATTTCGATCAAGAAGGGCTCCTATCTGCTTTCCATCAGTGAAAGCCATATTTGCCGGACCATCCCATGGCTCCATAATAGGTGCGTGGTATTCATAAAAGTTTTTTAATTTACCATCCATTATTGAGTTACTTTGCCAAGCTTCTGGAATCATAATCAGCATAGCCTCAGCAATTGAGTATCCACCCATTACTAATAACTCAAGAGCATTATCAAATGATGCCGTATCTGATTGTCCTTCTTCAATTATAGGCCAAATTTTTTGAAGATCACTTTCTGAAAATAACGGGGATGCAAGATTTTTACGTCGCGCATTCATCCAATTTATATTTCCTCGAACTGTATTAATTTCTCCATTATGACATAGCATTCTAAATGGTTGAGCGAGACTCCAGGTTGGGAAAGTATTTGTTGAAAATCGCTGATGAATAATTGCAAAAGATGATTCAATATCTTTATCAGAAAGGTCATCATAAAAACCAAGCTTATCTACTATTCCGCCAACCTGATCAGCCAAAACCATTCCTTTGTAAAGAATTGTCCTAGATGACAGGGAGGGGATATAAAAACCCTCTTTAAGTGAACTAGAAATATGAAAAACTGATTCCTCAATACACCTTCTAAGTATATATAGACTTCTTTCAAATTCATCTTGTGAATTTTGAGTATCTGATCGTTTAATGAATAATTGAAAAACATCTGGCGTTGAAGGTAAAACAGACCAGCCAAGATCACCTGTCTGAGTAGGACATACTCTCCAGCCTAAAATATCAAAGCCTTCTTTAAGACAATTATCTTCAATTAATTTCTTAATTTTTTCCTGATTACTTTTATCTTTTGGCATAAAAATAACACCAACTCCGTAGTTCCCAATATCAGGTAAAATAAAGTCTGTTCCTATTTTCTTTTTTAAAAATTTATGTGGTATTTGAATTAACAAACCAGAGCCATCACCAGCCCTTGGGTCTGCACCAACAGCACCCCTATGCTCGAGGTTGCATAGCATAGCTAAACCTTTTGAGACAATTTCATAAGAGGCTCTATTTTTAACATCAACAACCATACCAACACCACATGCATCATGTTCATTTTGCGGATCGTAGAGTCCTTGTGCATTAGGAAGGCCCGGAGTTTTATATTTGAGTCGTTTGTTTATCATTTAGTCATACCAATATTCTTATAAATCTCATCATGAATTAAATTATTATTGTTGAGGTAACAGAGGTAATCTCCATTATGCGAAGCTATAAAGGAAAAAATTTAATATTGCAAGTAGGTGTTGTAAAATTACAACTATTGAGAACTATTCTTAACTTAAGTTATTGATATATATATGTCAAATTTGAAATTATATTTTATATCTTTATTTTTATGGTCTTAATCCAAAAGAAGTTTTTCCTTTTTTTCTTAGTTTTGATGTTATATTTGCAAACTCACATAAAAGTTTTCTTGTATCCCTTGGATCAATAATTTCTTCAATTAAAAAAGCTTCTGCAGTTTTAAATGGAGAGCGAACACTTTCCATTCGTTCTTCAATTTCTTTAAATAATTTTTCTGGGTCATCTGATTTTTCTAAATCTGACTTGTAAGCAGCTTCTATTCCTCCTTCCATTGGAAGGGAGCCCCAATCTCCTGATGGCCATGCATAACGGTAATGAAGTTTTGATGCATTTGTATGAGCAGCACCTGCAACTCCAAAAACTTTTCTTATTATGATTGAACACCATGGAACTGAAGCTTGGTAGACAGCAGTTAATGCTCTGGCGCCGTGACGAATAGTTGCTTGTTTTTCTGATTCTAACCCTATTAAAAATCCTGGATTATCTACTAGATTAACAACAGGTAGATGAAATGTTTCAGCTAAATCAATAAACCGTGTAACTTTATTTGATGAATCTGCTGTCCACCCGCCTCCATAAAAATGTGGATCACCTGCAAGAATTGCTACAGGCCAGCCATCGAGTCGAGCCATTCCAGTTATAACAGATCTTCCATAATTTTTTCCAATTTCTAAAAAACTTTCTTTATCAATAACAGCATTAATTATTTTTCGCATATCGTATATTTTTCTTCTATTTTTTGGTATTGCATCAATTAACCAATCATCCCTTCTCTTTGTATCATCTTGAGTTTCTTCTCTCTCAGGAAGTTCATAAACTGAAGAGGGTAAGTAAGATAATATTTTCCTGGTAACTTCAAAAGCCTCTTCTTCGGATTTTACCAAAATATCAACTGCCCCATTCTTAGAATGAATTGTTGATCCGCCCAATTCTTCTTTTGTTAAATCCTCACCCACTCTTTTTACAACAGGAGGGCCAGCTACAAACATTTGAGAGAGTCCTTCAACCATAATTGAGAAATGGCTTGTTACCATTCGTGCGGCTCCTAAACCTGCCACCGGTCCAAGTCCTAGGGCTATTACTGGAACTGTAGAGAGATTGCTTACTACCCATTCCCATCCTGGATTTGCCGGAATATAGGTTCTAGAATCTTTATCTAGAGATTTTACAGATCCACCCCCTCCAGTTCCCTCAATAATTCTGATTAAAGGAAGGCGAAGTTCATTAGCCATTTGTTCTGCAATAATTTGTTTCTCTTTAATAGATGCGTCAGCCGCTCCTCCTCGAACAGTAAAATCATCGGCCCCAACTACAACATAATTTTTATTAATAGCTCCTCTTCCAACAATAAAATTTGCCGGAGTAAATTTTTCTATTTCACCATTTGATTTGTATTCTGCTTTACCTGCAATTTTTCCTATCTCATGAAAACTATTTTTATCTAAAAGTTTTTCAATTCTTTCTCTTACATTGAGTCTATTATTTTCTTTTTGTTTTTTTAGTTTTTCAGGTCCGCCCATAGCTTCGGCAAGATTTTCCCTTTTTTTAAGTTCATCTATTTCTTTTTTCCAACTCATAATACTACTCTTTTTTAAAAACCCAGTTATTTAAAGGCTTGGAAATCAAAATTAATATAACACCGAAACATGATGATACTACTGCGATTTGATTGAACAGATCTGGCATCGAAGATAAGCCCTCATTAGTTGCTTGTCCTGAAATAAGTCCTGCCAGTATTGCTCCTAAGGAAGATGCTAAAAACCAAACACCCATCATTTGACCAATAAATCTTTTTGGCGACAAAGAAGATATGGCCGCTAAGCCAATAGGGCTTAAAATTAACTCTCCTATTGTATGAAAGAGATAGGTAAGTAATAACCATTTTGCTCCAGCAAAACCTTCAGTTAATGCTACTTGAGCACCTATAGCAATAATTACAAATCCTATTGCCATAAAAATTAATCCTAAACCAAATTTAAAAGGTAGGGATGGATCAAGCATTCTTTTTCCAAGAAATATCCATAGATACGACATAAATGGTGCTAAAATAACTACAAAAAGTGGATTTAATATTTGTAACCAGCTTGCTGGATATTCCCATCCAAAAATTATTCTATCTGTATACTCTTTCGCGAATATATTGAATGAGCTACCTCCCTGATCAAAGCCAGACCAAAACAATGCCGCACCAACAAAGAGAGTAAAAATCATTATAACTTTCTTTTTTTCGTCTTTGTTTAATTTCCCAAGAAAATATATATAAAGAAAAAATATTAAACTAATTGCAGCAATTATAACGGTTAAAACATTAGCTAAAGGAACGGGATCAATTTTCCATAAACCAAAGAAACCAGAAAGTATTATTAATGAAATAAAAAGACCAATACTTATTAAAATTCTTTTATAATTTTTTTTAGTTTCTGAACTTACCAGGCTTGTTGGTTCTAGCCCTATTTCACCAAGAGATTCGACATTGAATTTGTATTGCAAAACACCAAGTAACATTCCTATACCAGCTGCTCCAAATCCATAATGCCATCCAATATTTTCTCCAAGATAACCACATATAAAAAAGCCTAGAATACTCCCTAAATTGATAGCCATATAAAAAATTGTAAAACCTGCTTCTCTCATTGAGGGATTGTTTTCATACATACCGCCAACTATTGCTGAGATATTTGGTTTTAATAAACCTGTACCAACGACAACAAGTATTAGGCCAAGGTAAAAGAAATTCATATTAGGTATTGCGAGCATTAAATGACCAAACATTATTATAATACCACCATAGAGAATTGTTTTTTGTTGACCTAAGATAGTATCTCCAATCCATCCACCTGGCAGAGTTGCCAGATAAACTGCTGCAGCATAAATTCCATAAATAGCACTTGCTGATGCATTGCTGAAATCTAATCCGCCATTCGCAATAGATGCTGTCATGAAGAGTACTAATATTCCTCTCATTCCGTAATAAGACATTCTCTCCCACATTTCAGTAAAAAATAATGTTTTAAGGCCTTTTGGATGGTTTATTAGTTCCATATTTCTCTCTTGTTAACTTTTTTGAATAAGACATTTAAATATATATTTGATTTATCTATGAATTTATACATTATATATGTATATAAATT
>ERZ802830.894-NODE-894-length-29367-cov-6.6513_pt1 | contig 29367 bp, 31 predicted proteins | sample MGYA00345654_ERZ802830 | MGnify/ENA primary metagenome ERZ802830 (study PRJEB30503, sample SAMEA104212375) | marine metagenome | biome: Westerlies Biome; feature: [SRF] surface water layer (ENVO:00010504) within the epipelagic zone...; material: water...
ACAAAAAAAGTCATACCTAACTTTATTGACGATGAACCCGCAAAATATAATTAAAATAGTCAGTGGTATTCTTGGGGTTTTGGGAATCATTTTCCTCTTTAGAATCATTAGTCTTGGCGATGAAGAAATTAAAATGGCAGCCAGTATGGGTGATTACGGTTCTGTGTCTGCATTAGTGAACTTGGCCTTATTTATTTTAGGTATTGCCGTAGTTATTACTTTAATTTTCTCCTTGTTTGGCTTAACCTCTGACAGTAATAAATTAAAAAAAGCACTCATCTCTATTGGATTGTTCGCCTTGGTTGTTGCCATCGGTTTTGGATTGTCCACCGGAGTTGAAACCCCTTTAAAAGATGGAGAAGTCCTGTCCGCTAGCGGATCACGCTGGGTAGGAGCAGGGTTACGCATCTTTTACATCCTAGCACTTGTTGCTATTGCAGCCATGGGGCTTTCGGGAGTGCAACGAATCCTTAAAAGATAAAGCTGTATGGCAAAAAGAGCTGCACCAGAAGTGAATGCAGGTTCCATGGCGGATATTGCATTCCTATTGCTTATTTTCTTCTTGGTTACTACAACTATTGAGACCGATAGCGGCCTCAATCGGAAGTTACCTCCCATGGATGAGCAAGAACAAGAAGATATCATCATTCGACAACGGAATATATTTACCGTGGTGGTGAATAAGTACAATCAACTGTTGGTTGAAGAAGAACCCACAGAAATTCAAGATTTACGTCAATTGGCTGTAGAATTCTTGGATAATGGTGGAGGACAAGGTGAAGAAGCCTGCGATTTTTGTCAAGGTAAAAGAGACCCTTCATCCTCTGATAATCCAGATAAAGCAATCATTTCATTAAAAAATGATAGAGAAACGTCATACAAAGTATACGTCGCCGTTCAAAACGAATTGGTAGCCGCATACAATGAGTTACGGGACAGAGAATTTCAACGCCTGAATCCCATGATGGGAACGACATTTGTAGAGGCGAACAAAACCTACAACGACCCCCGTACTTCGTTGGATACGAAAGCTTTGTTAAAGCCCAAGTTGGATGAAGTGAAGGTATTGTTTCCTCAAAAATTATCCGAGGCTGAACCCAACAAAAACTAAATTCTATGTCAAAGTTCAAAAAGAAAAAAAGTGGAGAATTGCCAGCCATTTCAACGGCTTCTCTTCCTGATATTGTATTTATGTTGCTGTTCTTTTTTATGGTTGCAACCGTAATGCGTGACAGCACCTTAATGGTAGCAAATACATTACCTGCTGCGGACCAGATTCAAAAACTGGATAAGAAAGATCGTATCATGTATATCTATGCGGGAAAACCCTCCAGCCGCTATATCGATAAATATGGAGCTGCCGGGCGAATACAATTAAACGACAAATTTGCTACTGTGGAAGAAGTAGGTGCTTTTATTTTAGCCGAACGTGCTTCCAAAAGACAAGAATTACAAAACGTTTTGACCACAGCGCTCAAGGTTGATGGGGAAACCAAAATGGGGCTTGTAAGTGATATCAAGCAGGAGCTACGTAAAGTAAATGCGTTGAAAATCAACTATACTACTCGTGTAGGAGATTACCGACAAAACATCAATTAAACTCTTTTCAATACTCATAAAATGCCTCATAATCGAGGCATTTTTTTTTACCTTACTTCCATGTATCATTTCCGTTGGCCTTGGTTTATTTTATTCTTGGGGATTTCATTGGGAATATGGGCGCAAGACGCTGAACAGAATTCGTTCTACCGAGAAGATCAACTCTATGTAGGGTTGAATTACTTAGTGAATCAAAGTAATTCGGAGAATTTCCAACAAGAAGGGCTGTCAAGTCAATTCCAATTGGGAGTCATACGTGATTTCCCTATTCATAGTTCAGGCAGATGGGCGGTTGGTTTAGGATTGGGATATGAACGCAATAGTCTACGAAATAATATACAATGGAATGTGGATGCTACAGAAGTTATATATAGTTATGATGAGGCACAACAGATATTTAAGTTTCAAAGTCTGAGTTTTCCGATTGAAATTCGTTGGCGCTCTTCCACGTTGGATAAATACGCTTTTTGGAGAGTCTACACAGGGTTAAAGTGGCATCGAAATTGGACTTCAAACGAGCTATATCAGAGTCTGATTCGGACCTGGAGCCCGACAACCTATATTTCTCTGGGCTACAATACTTGGAATCTTCAAGTGGCCTACGCATTGACTCCGTTGTACAAAAAAACGGCAATGCCAACAACAGATTCTCTACGACTCCTATCGTTGGGTCTGATTTTTTATATTTTCTAGATTTGTTTTCGGAGCCGAGCGACTGGAAATTCCAGTTGTTCGCGGTATTTGGCAACGGTTCTTCGAGCAACTGGATATCCTTTCTCCTTAAGTAGTTTCGAAAGTGCGCTATCTGTAAGTGGACTTTTTTTATCTTCGGATTCTATCAATTGCTCTAATATTTTTTTTATCTCAATTGTTGAAACATCTTCCCCTTCCTCATTTTTCATCCCCTCAGAAAAGAAGCTTTTTAGCAGTTTGGTGCCATATGGGGTGTCGATGTATTTACTGTTCGCTACCCTAGATATTGTGGATATGTCCATATTGATTTTATCAGCAATGTCTTTTAAGATCATGGGTTTGAGATTTTTTTCATCTCCGCTTAAAAAATACGCTTTCTGGTGTTCGACAATCGAATTGATGGTCATTAGTAAGGTATTGTATCGCTGTTCAATAGCTTCAATAAACCATTTAGCAGCGTCCAATTTTTGCTTAATAAAAAGCACGGCTTCTTCTTGTGATTTATTTTTTTCAGGAGCCTGTTTATATCCCGCAAACATTTCTTTGTAGGAATTTGAGACGCGCAGCTCTGGGGCATTCCGACGATTAAGCTCAACATGTACCTGACCATTTTCTATAGTCATAATAAAATCAGGCACAATGTGAGTATTTTGAGATGTATTGGCCAGAGCACCACCCGGTTTAGGATTCAACTTAGAGACTATTTCAAAAACTTCTTTAAGTTTTTCCTCATCCACTCCAAACTTATCCATCAACTTTTGATAGTGTTTTTTGGAGAATTCATTAAAAGCTTTGGTGATAATATTAAGCGCTAGTATGACAGCTTTACTGGGGTTTTGTTTTCGTTCTAATTGAAGTTGCAAGCACTCTTGCAGCGACCTGGCGCCAACACCCGGAGGGTCTAACCCCTGTACTTTTTTCAGTACTCGTAAAAGGGTTTCTTGCTCAATGAATATATTTTGAGTGAAGGCCAAATCATCGATAATTTCGTCCACACTTCTTCGGATGTAACCGCTCTCGTCTATACTCCCCACCAAAAAGGTGGCGATTTCCTCTTCTTGTTCATTGAGTATTAGGTTTTGCAACTGACTGCTCAGCATTTGATGAAAGCTAATACCACCCGACACAGGAATATTTTTTTCTTCTTGATCCGCGCTGTAATTTGATACTTGTGTTCGGTAGGCAGGAATATCATCGTCACTTAGGTAGCTGTCAATATCAATATCTTGAGCGTCTATAGTTTGATTCTCTTCATAGGCATCGGAATCACTTTCCGCAGTAGTGATTTCTTTTCCGTTTTCTAAGGCAGGATTTTCTCCTATTTCTGACTGAATCTTTTGCTCCAATTCTTGTGTAGACAACTGTATCAACTTCATTAGTTGAATCTGCTGGGGAGATAACTTTTGCGAAAGTTTTAATTGGAGCTGTTGTTTGATCATAGCTGTTATGCTATTTCAAAGATACAAATTGCCTAAATAATCCTTGGGGGTTAGAATGACGCATTCTGTGGAGTACGAGGAAAAGGAATAACATCACGAATGTTTCCCATACCTGTACTGAACTGAACGAGTCGCTCAAAACCAAGTCCAAAACCAGAATGAGGCGCCGTTCCAAAGCGTCGCAGGTCCAAATACCAATCTAGTTCTTCGGGATCAATTCCTTGCTTCGCCATCCGTTCTTCAAGCACGGATAATCGCTCTTCTCTTTGAGAACCTCCCACCATCTCTCCAATACCTGGAAAAAGAATATCCATGGCTCGAACTGTTTTCTGGTCATCGTTCAAGCGCATATAGAACGCTTTGATTTTCGCAGGATAATCAAAAAGAATAACGGGACACTTATAATGCTTTTCTACCAAATAACGTTCGTGTTCGCTTTGAAGGTCTATACCCCATTCCTCTACAGGAAACTTGAATTTCTTTTTTTTATTGGGCTTGGAATTCTTTAATATTTCAATAGCTTCGGTGTAGCTAGTTCGCTGAAACTTGTTGGAAACTACAAATTGAATTTTTTCAACCAGTCCCATTTCACTTCTTTCGGCCTGGGGTTTCGTTTTTTCTTCTTGTTCTAGGCGTTGGTTGAGAAACTGTAAATCGGAGTCGCAATGCTCGAGAAGGTATTGCAATACATATTTAATAAAAACTTCTGCCAGATCCATATTGTCGTTGAGATCATAGAAAGCCATTTCGGGTTCAATCATCCAAAATTCAGCCAAATGGCGAGTCGTATTTGAATTTTCAGCTCTAAAAGTAGGGCCAAAGGTGTAGACATTCCCCAAGCCAAGGGCAAAGGTTTCTGCTTCTAATTGTCCTGAGACCGTGAGATTGGTTTCCTTCCCAAAAAAGTCTTCTTTATAATCGACATTTCCCTCTGCCGTAGTTGGGGGTTGTTGAGCGGGAAGGGTTGTGACCCGAAACATCTCTCCTGCACCCTCTGCATCACTTCCCGTAATTATAGGAGTATTGACATAATAAAATCCTTCTGTTCTAAAAAACTGATGAACGGCGAATGCAAGGGCGGAGCGAACTCGCATGACCGCACCAAAAGTATTGGTTCGCACCCGAAGATGAGCTTGTTCTCGGAGGAATTCAAAACTGTGTTTTTTGGGCTGTATCGGATACTGATCAGGGTCGGCTTCCCCAAGAACCATTAATTCTTCTACTTGTATTTCAACCGATTGTCCTTTTCCTTGGCTTTCGACCAATTTACCATTGATAGCTACAGCAGCTCCAGTATTTATTTTTTTAAGGAGATTTTCTTCTAGGGTTTCAAAATCAACAACGCACTGCAGGCTTTGCAGGCTGGATCCATCATTCAAAGCAATAAAGCGGTTGGCTCTAAAAGTACGAACCCAACCTTTGACTATCACTTTTTGACCGATCCAACTCGTGTCCTTAAACAGGGCATCGATTTTTACCATTTCTTGAAATTTTGCAGCAAAGATAAAGTTATTTCCATAGCTACTCGAGCATTCATCTTTCTTGTTTTTCCTCTACTATTTTGATTTTAGGCTCTTTTAAAACTTTTTCGTTACTGAAGCTGTCTTCTAAGGAAATCAACAGGGAAGGAAGTAAAATAAGGTTTGCCAGCATCGCAAAAAGAAGTGTAACAGCAACCAGTCCTCCCAAAGCTCGGGTGCCTCCAAAGTTGGAGCTCATAAAGACAATGAATCCAAAAAAGAGTACTACTGAAGTGTAAAACATACTGATTCCTGTTTCTTTTAAAGCTGCGTAAACTGACCGCTTGATTTTCCAATTGGATTCGATGAGTTCCTGACGGTATTTGGCCAGGAAGTGGATTGTGTCATCTACAGAAATTCCAAAGGCAATGCTAAAGACTAAGATAGTAGACGGTTTCAGGGGAATTCCCGTAAATCCCATCACCCCAGCGGTAATGATTAAAGGTAATAGGTTTGGAATTAGTGAAACAACAATCATTTTTAGGGAACGAAACATATAAGCCATGAAAAGGGCAATGAGAATAATCGCCAACAATAGTGATAAAAATAAATTTTTGATCAGATAATGCGTTCCCTTTAAAAAGAGTAAAGATTTTCCAGTCAATTCCACGGTATATCGTTTTTCAGGGAAAATCTTTTGAATGGCTTTTATCAAATCGGCTTCTATTTGTTCCATCCGATCAGTTGGAACGTCCTGCATAAAAGTTGTAAGCCGAGCATATTGCCCCGTAGAATCTACATAATTAGCCAAAAGATCACCATTAGCCGATACATTGTTGATATAGGGTAAAATAAATCTGTTTTCCTGAGTTGTGGGTAACTGGTAGTAATTTACATTGCCATTGTAATAGGCTTGTTTAGCATATTTATAAGCGTTCACAATAGAAACGGGAGTTGACAATTCGGGAATATCATCTATTGTCTCATGTAAGCGATTAATTCGTCGAAGGGTAGACAAACTGTAGGCTCCTTTTTGCCGTTTGGTATCGAATCGAATTTCTAAGGGGACGATTCCTTTGAACTCTTTTTCAAAGAAAATAATATCATCAAAAAAGGCCGCTTTTTTGGGCATGTCCTCAATAAGACTGCCCGAAATTTTGATTTGGTATATACCGATGATTCCGAGTGCCAGACTGATTACTGAAATAATATAGACGCCAATTTTCTTATTTTTTACTATGGTTTCCATTTGTCTGACAATTCCTTCGATCCACTTGTTTTTTAAGTGCTTCAAGTGTTTTGAGTTGGGAGATGGAAGAAAACTATAAATGATAGGAATCATAAACAACGAAAGCAAAAATATCCCGACGATATTGAGAGAGGCCACAATACCAAATTCTTTCAGAATTTTACTGTTGGTTAGAATGAAGGTGGCAAAACCTGATGCTGTAGTAAGGTTGGTCATCAGGGTTGCGTTTCCAATTTTGGTTATGACCCGCTGTAAGGATTTGATTTTATTTCCGTGTTTAGCAACTTCAAGCTGGTATTTGTTGATCAAGAAAATACAGTTTGGAACTCCAATTACGATAATCAGAGGAGGAATTAGCGCCGTAAGAACTGTAATTTCGTACCCCAAAAACCCCAAGACACCAAAGGCCCACATAACACCAATCAATACTACTAGAAGGGAAATAAATGTGGCACGGAAAGAGCGGAAAAAGAGAAAAAAGATTAGCGAAGTCAGCAGGGTAGCAAAAAGGACAAAAATACCGATTTCATCCACGATATTCTGAGAGTTGAGGGTCCGTACGTAGGGCATTCCAGAAACCCGTAAATCTGTTTGATAGGTCTTTTCAAAAGCAGTTATTTCTGGGATGAGATCATCAAAGATGAAATCCTTTCGGGCTGCTGAATTCACCAGTTCTTTCTTCATATACACCAGTGATCGAACGGTTCCAGTCTCGGTATTATAAAGCAGGTCTTTGTAGAAGGGTAGTTCTAGGAAAAGCGTTTGCTTGTATTGATCTAGAATGGCTTGGTCTTCAACAATAGAGTCCAAAAGAGGTACCAAATCAAATCGTTCTTCTCGTGTATTTTTTTTAAGCCCTTTGAGGTTCTCCACTGAGAGAACACTTTCAACTTCTGGGTAGCGGGTTAGTTTCTCATTGAGGGATTTCCAAGCTTTAAGATTAGTTGAGTTAAAGAAAGCTGTATCCTTAAGGGCAATGACAACCAGGTTGCCTTCCTCGCCAAAGGTTTCTAAAAATTTTTGATATCGAAGATTTTCGGGGTGCTTGTCGGGTAGGAGATTGGCTTCAGTGTAAGTGAATTGCATATACTGCCACTGGGTAGACCAAAAAAGAGTTACACCGAGAATTCCAAATAAAATTAGAATTCGGTTTCTAAGAATGAGTCGCGCCATGGCCTCCCAAAAATTAAACTGCCTTTTTTTTATCATAAATAGGGGGAAGCCTTTTGAAAGGAAACTAAACGGTTAGGATTTCTTTTTCTTTGTTTTGAAAGATAAGGTCTACATCTTTAATAAAGCGATCTGTAAGTTCTTGGATATCTTGCTCATAGTTTTTTTGGAGGTCTTCAATAGCCTCTGATTTTTTCACCTCTTGGTTGGCCTCTTTTCGAAAACCTCGAATACTTATTTTGGTATTTTCGGTCTCTGATTTGGCGAGTTTCACCAATTCTTTTCGTCGCTCTTCCGTCAAAGGAGGAATTGATATGATGACGGATTCACCGTTATTCATGGGGGTAAACCCTAAATTGGCAATAAGTATGGCTTTTTCAACGTCTGCTAAAAAGCTTTTTTCCCAAGGTTGTACGCTTAGGGTTCTTGCATCTGGAGTATTAATATTGGCTACCTGACTCAAAGGAGTCATCGTACCATAATAATCAATAGTCACCGTTGAAAGCATGACGGGGTTGGCTTTACCCGCCCGGATATTCAATAACTCTTTTTCCAAATGAGTTAAGGATTGTTCCATTTTTTCTTTAGCGCCAGCTACAATAAAGTCTAATTCTTCGTTCATACAATGGATTTACAAATACACGCGTGTTCCAATATTTTCTCCCAAAGCAATTTTTTTGAGATTACCCCGATTATTCATGTCAAAAACGATAATTGGTAACTCATTTTCTTGGCTGAGTGTAAAGGCTGTTGTGTCCATTACTTTAAGCCCTTTTTTAAGAACATCATCAAAAGACAGAGTATCAAACTTGATGGCTTCTTTATTTTTTTCAGGGTCTTCGTTATAGATTCCATCTACCCGTGTTCCTTTCAAAATTACATCAGCATTGATTTCTATGGCACGAAGAACCGCCGCAGAGTCTGTGGTAAAGTAGGGGTTTCCAGTACCGGATCCAAAAATAACAACGCGCCCTTTTTCAAGATGCCGGGTCGCTTTTCTTTTAATAAAGGGTTCGGCGATGGCTTCGATTTTGATAGCGGTTTGCAAGCGCGTAGGTACCCCGTTGTCTTCTAAGGCACTTTGAAGTGCCAAGCCGTTGATGACCGTAGCCAGCATGCCCATATAGTCGCCCTGGACCCGATCCATTCCTTTGCTAGCGCCTGAAATCCCTCTAAAAATATTTCCACCACCAATGACAATGGCAAGTTCGATTCCCAACTCGTGTAGGGCTTTTATGTCATTAGCATAGTCATCGAGCCGCTGTGGGTCAATGCCTGAAGTTCGGGTTCCCATCAATGATTCCCCGCTCACTTTCAATAAAATTCGTTTGTATTTCATAGCCCTTTAGGTTCCAACAAATATAAGAAATCGAGAGGGATTCTTGAAATGGTAGTATGGGCTCAACTTGTGGCTTTCAGACTTAAATCAATATTTTGAGCAGAATGAGTCAGTGCTCCCAGTGAAACATAATCTACCCCTGTTTCGGCAATGGCTAAAATAGTTTCTTTCGTAATATTTCCAGAAGCTTCTGTAGGAAATTGCCCCGCGTTGATATGCAACGCTTCTTTTAGTTTTTCTGGATTCATATTATCCAAAAGCAAACGATTGATCCACGGGTATTGTAGACAGGTTGTAACTTCTTGCAAGCTGCGGGTCTCTACAATCACAGCGAGTGGATGTTCTAAGGCATCCAAATAGATTCGGACTTTTTTGAGTGTTGTTTCTAAAGAGCCATTGTAATCAATGTGATTGTCTTTGATCATGATGGCATCATACAAGCCCATTCTATGATTTACACCACCTCCTATTTGAACGGCCCATTTTTCGGCGTGGCGAAAGTTTGGTGTTGTTTTACGGGTATCCAATAATTGACAAGAAGTATGTCCAATCAGTTGAGATAAATCCTTGGTTAGACTTGCAATTCCGCTCATGCGCTGCAGGCAATTTAAAACCAATCGTTCGGTAGCCAAGAGGGACTGAGACGATCCTTCTACCTCAAAGACTATACTTTCCTTTTCTACCTTTGTTCCATCGGATATCATGGTCATCATAGTCAAGGATGGATCGAATTCTTTAAAAATCATGGAAGCCATCTCCACACCAGCAATCACACAATCCTCTTTTACCAATAATTGAGCGCGATGTTTCTTTGCAGAAGATAAGCAGGCCAAAGCAGAATGATCAGCATCACCTATGTCTTCCTGTAAGGCAGATTGAATTAATCTTTTTAGGGGTTCTTTATATTGATCTTGAAAACTTCTAGGCATAGTCAGCATTATAAAAAGTCCCTTGATTGCTTTTGATTTGCTGGGATTGCTTGATCAAAATATACGCAACACTAACCATATTTCTCAATTCACAAAATTGAGGCGTCAATTTCAATTTTTGATACAAAGATTGACTTTCTTGATAGATAACTCCCAATTTTGTTTCCGCCTGCTCCAATCCCTCTATGGACTTGAAAATGCCGGCATACTCTGTCATTACTTGTCGTAGTCTGAGTTTCAAATCGGAGATCTGTTCCATTTTTTCTACTGCGATCTCCAAATTCCCTTTCCATACCGGGAGATTTTGGTAGAACTCATCCGACAAAGCCTCCTCACATATATATGTTTTACTATCTAGGGCGGCACGATGTGCAAATACAAGCGATTCCAGAAGGGAGTTCGATGCCAAGCGATTGGCTCCGTGCAACCCTGTGTAGCTGCATTCTCCAATCGCATAGAGTCCGTCAAGTTCACTTCGGCTGTATTCATTGACAGCGATTCCTCCACAAAAATAATGCGCGGCAGGCGCAACAGGAATGGACTGTTCGGGGACTTGAATTCCTAATTGATGGCAGTTTTGATAGATAGTTGGGAAATGTTCTTTAAATTGTTTTTTGCCAATTTTACTGCAATCAAGAGCTATGGATGTGGCGTGTGTGTTCTGCATTTCTTGAGCAATGGCTCTAGCAACTATATCACGAGGGGCCAAATCCGCTCTCAAATCATAAGTAGCCATAAAGGCTTTTCCGTGCTTATTTTTCAAAACGCCCCCTTCTCCCCGCACCGCTTCTGTAATCAAAAAAGTAGCTCCATCTATCTTTGGAACTAGGGCCGTAGGATGAAATTGCACGTAGGACAGGCCTTGGATTTTTACTTTAGCTCTGTAGGCAGCTCCTAGGCCGTCTCCTGTGGCTCCTGCAGGATTCGTGGTATGCGAATAGAGTTGACCGGCTCCTCCCGTAGTTAGGATTGTAGCTTTGCTACCGATGGTAATAATCTCTTCTTTCTCTTTGGAAATCACATAGGCTCCATAACATTTTTTGTTCTTCGTTTTGGTGTGGTGATCGGTGATTAAATCCACTAAAACATGATTTTCCAGACACCGCACATTGGGGAAAGACTTGATTTTTTTTATCAAGGCTTCTTGGATTTGCAATCCAGTTTGATCTTTGTAATGTACGATTCGTTTTTCCGAATGGCCGCCTTCTTTGGTGAGGTGCAATTCTTCTTTCAAAGTGTCAAATTGGGTTCCCCATTCTTGTAATTCTTTCAATCGTTGATGCCCTTCTTCGATAACGAATTGAACCACGCTGGCCTCACACATGCCATCGCCAGCAATGAGCGTGTCTTTTATGTGTTTTTTGAAAGAATCCTGTTTGAAATCAGAAACTACTGCAATTCCTCCTTGGGCATAGCGCGTATTAGTCTCCAAGAGCTCATCTTTGGCAATTAGAACCAACTCAATTTCAGGATGGTGCTCTGCTATTTTAATGGCATAGGTGAGCCCTGAAATACCACTACCGATAACAAGGATGTCTGTTGTCATAGTTTAGCCAAGGGCGAGCATCCGATCAATGGGTGCTTTAGCCGCTGCCATCAGTTGGGAATCCAGTTCAATTTCTGGAAGTTCATACCGCAGGCAGTTGTATAGTTTTTCGAGTGTGTTGAGTTTCATAAAAGCGCATTCACTACAGGCACAGGTTTCATCTTCCACCGGAGCAGGAATAAAGGTCTTTTCGGGGCATCGTTTTTTCATCTCGTGTAAGATACCTGCCTCGGTGGCTACAATAAAAATAGTTGCCGGGCTCTTTTGAACATGCTGCAACAAGCCAGAAGTGCTTCCGATATAGTGTGCAATATCCAATACTTGGGATTCGCTTTCGGGATGAGCGATAAACTCAGCAGTGGGATATTCTTTAACTAAAGCGATAATCCTATTGAAAGAAAAGGCCTCGTGTACTAGGCATGCTCCGTCCCATAAGATCATATCACGCCCCGTCTCTTTGATAAGATATCTTCCCAAATTCTTGTCTGGGGCAAATACAATTGGAGTTTCCTTCGGAATGGATTCAATCACCCGAACAGCGTTGCTTGAAGTACAAACTATATCACTGAGTGCTTTTATTTCAGCTGAACAATTGATATAAGTCACAACGACAGCTTCTGGGTATTGCGATAAAAATTTTTTAAAGTCTTGGGGAGGACAGGAATCGGCCAAAGAACACCCTGCCTTTAAATCGGGTAAAAGTACTTTTTTGCTCGGATTGACAATTTTGGCTGTTTCTGCCATAAAGTGAACACCGGCGAACACAATCATTTCTGCTTCAACTTTTTCAGCTGCTTGAGCCAGATAGAGACTGTCACCCAAATAATCCGACAACTCCTGAATGGCTTCTTCCTGATAATAATGGGCGAGAATAACAGCATTTTTTTCTCTTTTCAAGCGCTGAATTTCATCTACCAAAGAGACCTCAGGTGGAATAGGCTCGGGGATGAACCCCCTGCGCTGGAGTTGTGAAAGATGGATAGGAGTGTCAATGGCTTTCATAAAATCCTTGTAAAAATAACGAAAAAGCTACTTTCTAGCTAGGTCTTTGGAGTGATTAAATTAATCAACCTATCTAAGGGGTAGGCGTCATCAAGCCGATACTTTCCAATCTGGGTTCTGCACAAACTTTTCAAATGGGCACCCGATTCCAAAGCCCGCCCCAAATCGTAGGCTAACGAACGGATGTAGGTGCCCTTGCTGCAGCGTACTTGAAAGCCAAGCACAGGAAACGCACGGCTATCCAATTCAAAAGTGTCAATATGAATTTTTCGAGCATCTACAGCTACTGTTTCCCCTTTTCTGGCATGCTCATACAATCGGACACCTTCTTTTTTGATTGCTGAAAAGAGTGGAGGAAATTGTTCTTGGGATCCTAGAAAAGTTTTTCGGACCGCTTCAATTTTATCTGGAGAGATATGGTCAGTAGGGTAGGTCGTGTCAATGGCAGTTTCTAAATCATAAGAAGGTGTGGTAGCTCCTAATTGAATTTGACCACTATATTCTTTATCCATTCCCTGAAATTCACCAATCCGCTTGGTCCATTTACCTACACAAATCAATAGAAGCCCTGAGGCCAAAGGATCTAAAGTTCCAGCATGACCAATTTTAATTTTTTTCAAACCCCATCTCTTTTTTAGTGCCCAACGAATTTTGTTTACCACTTGAAAGGAAGTCCATTCCAAAGGCTTATCAACCAAGAGCAGCTGACCTGCCAGCCAGTCTTCAACAGCTAGTTTATCTAAAGAATTCATAACTCATTGCAACAAGTCCAACCACCAAACAATACACTGCAAAATAAGTGAGTTGACTTTTTTTAACCAAAGCAATCATCCAACGACAAGCCAGTATCCCAGTGAAAAATGCAGTGATAAAGCCAATAAAAAGAGGAGTGTAGGCTACTTCTGTAGAAGCAAAATCTACATCCAGTAGGCTTTTGAACATGCTTCCAAAGATTAATGGAATCACCATGAGAAAGGAAAATCGAGCTGCTTTTTCACGTTCAACACCCAGCAAAACAGCGGTAGCAATCGTAGCCCCACTTCTTGATATACCGGGTAAAATGGCAATAGCTTGGGCGAGGCCTATAACCAATGCATTTTTGGGAGTTAATGAGTTTCCTGCGGCTTTGCTACTGTCGGCCAAGCGAAGCAATACGGCAGTGAGCACTAAGGCCACACTAACCCAGCCCAAGCGCCCTTCAAATAAAAGAGCAACCTGTTCTTCGAAAAACAAACCGATGCCGGCAGCAGGAAGCATAGAAATGACGATTAGGCTTGCAAAGAGCCAACTAGCATTCATTTTTAATTCAACGAGTCCTTTTAAGATCTCCAAAATGTCTTTTCTAAACACAATCAGAGTACTCAAAGCAGTAGCCGTATGTAATACTAAGGTAAGTAGAAGGCCTTCTTGGGGAACGGAATCACCAAGTAGAATTTTGGCCAGCTCCAAATGACCACTAGATGAAACGGGAAGGAATTCGGTGAGTCCTTGGATCACTCCCAACATAAAAGCCGACAACCACTCCATTAAGACTTGGTTTGTGCAAAAATGGAATATACGGCAACTCCAAATCCTACAAGAACAAATGTTGGAGCCAATCGGATTCTTTGAAAATTGAAAATTTCGGGATTGAACACGGAAGGGTCTTCACTTCCTCCTCCCGACATCAAGACAAATCCCAAAATAATGATTCCCAAGGCAAGGCCCAGAAGGCGATAGTTTTTTTTGTCAAAAATGAAGTTTTTCTTTTTTCTAGATTCCATGGATAAGAAGGTTAATATATGGCATTGGTATTTAGATTAAGATACCGTTGTGTTGCAAAATAGGTGCTAAAATAGGTAATGCTTACTCCAAGCAGAACAACAATTCCAAGAATAAGCGCCGGCTCTTCAGGACGACGCAGAATTTGCAATTCGGGAAAACGCTTGTTAAGCTCCCAAACTACGGCGGTAACTCCTGCGCAGGCGAGAAGTGATGCTATGGCTCCCAGCTGGACATGAGTTCGAATAAATGGACGGCGAATAAACCGTTTGTGAGCACCAACTAATTGCATGGTTTTAATAATAAAACGTTTGGAATGTATAGACAGCCGTATCGAACTATTGATTAGTAACATGGCTACAATCACAAACAGAAGGGCAGTGAATAAAAACCAATAGGATATTTTCTGAATATTCGTGTCCAAAAGTTCAAGTAAAGGTTTATCATAGGTGATTTCATTCACAAAATTGTAATCTAGGGATTCACTTAAATTTTTCACGAAAATTGGAGTCGCATAGGAAGCATTAAAATACACATCTACCGAAGCCAATAAGGGGTTGTAACCTAAAAACTCCATAAAGTCTTCACCAATTTCATTGGTGTAAATTTCAGCCGCTTCTTCCTTTGTGACCCAAACCACTTTCTTAGTTGCAGGATTCAATTGTAGTGTTTTGATCAACTGTTGAACTTCTATTTCTTTAGCAGTGTCATTGACATAAAGAGATAAAGCGATCTGTTCTTTAAAATGATCGGCCACCTTTTTGGAATTTATCAAAAGGACGCCCAGGATGCCAACCAGGAATAGGACCAACGCAATGCTAACAACTACCGAAAAATAAGTATTTCTGAGGCGGCGTTTTTGAAAACGATCTTCTGCGGATTTTTGCAAAGGAGTGAGTTTTAAAAGTAAAAATAAGAAACAAAGCAGTACGGATTACTTTTAAGGCTTTCAAACTTTTTCTTTCAGGGGCAGTACCGTATTTTTGGGCTATAAAAAATTGGGTGTGACCTACGACTTTAAGGGAATTGAAATTAAATGGCAAAAATATTGGGCCGAGAACCAAACCTATCGTGCCGACAATAACAGCTCCAAACCAAAATACTATGTCTTGGATATGTTTCCTTATCCCTCGGGGGCAGGGTTGCATGTGGGGCATCCATTAGGATACATTGCTAGTGATATAGTATCTCGGTATTACCGTCACAAAGGGTATAATGTATTGCATCCACAGGGTTATGATTCTTTTGGATTACCAGCAGAACAATATGCCATTCAAACCGGTCAGCATCCTGCCACCACCACCAAAAATAACATTGCTCGCTACCGAGAACAACTCGACCGAATGGGTTTTTCATTTGATTGGAGCCGAGAAATACGAACTTCTAATCCAGACTATTACAAATGGACTCAATGGATTTTTCTTCTCCTTTTTGATCATTATTACTGTAAAAAATCAGATCAAGCAAAGCCAATTTCCGAGTTGACCGCAGGCTTTGAAAAAAAAGGAAATACGGGGGTAGCTGCCGTATGTGATATGGATACACCCGAGTTCTCTGCACAGGAGTGGATGGCGTATACAGATTCGCAAAAACAAGAACTGCTGCTCAAGTATCGACTGACTTATTTGGCAGAAACAGAAGTGAACTGGTGCCCTGCTCTGGGAACTGTCCTAGCCAATGACGAAATCATAGACGGGGTTTCAGAACGAGGAGGTCATGCTGTAACCAAGAAAAGTATGAGGCAGTGGAGCATGCGAATTGGCGCTTATGCTGAGCGATTGCTTCAAGGGCTGGATTCTATAGACTGGCCTGAGCCACTTAAAGAAATGCAGCGTAACTGGATAGGAAAGTCCACCGGAGCCAATGTGCAATTTGCTATTGAAGGACACAGCCAACAAATTGAAGTATTCACCACCCGACCCGATACCCTTTTCGGAGTGAGCTTTATGACCTTGGCTCCCGAATTGGAGTTGGTTCAACAAATCACAACTTCAGAACAACAAGAGGTGGTGATCGATTATATTGAAAAAACCAAACAACGCTCGGAACGAGAACGACAAGCCGATGTCAAAACAATTTCGGGAGTATTTACCGGGGCCTTCGCAATTCACCCATTTACCCAAGAACGTATCCCCATATGGATTGGGGATTATGTTCTTGCGGGCTACGGCACAGGGGCGGTGATGGCAGTTCCGTGTGGCGATCAGCGCGATTATAATTTTGCAAAGCATTTCAACCTGCCGATTCCCAATATTTTTGAAGGAGTAGACCTCTCAGAAAAGGCCTACATTGAAAAGGGCAACATTCCACTTTGCCATTCAGATTTCTTAAATGGAATGATCTATGCAGAAGCACTACCCAAAGTAATTGAAGCGTTGGAAATATCGGGAAAAGGTATGGGCAGTATTACCTACCGCTTGCGCGACGCTATTTTTTCACGCCAAAGGTATTGGGGAGAACCCATCCCGATCTATTATAAAAATGACCTCCCATATCCCTTGGATCTTCAGGATCTTCCTTTGAAATTACCCGATGTGGAAAAATACCTCCCTACTTCAGAAGGGAATCCCCCTCTCGGAAATGCAAAAGACTGGGGCTGGGACGAAAAAAACAGGAAAGTCGTCAATATCGAGCATATCGATAACCAAACAGTTTTTCCCTTAGAATTGAATACCATGCCTGGTTGGGCAGGGAGCTCTTGGTATTTCTACCGCTATATGGATGCTTCCAATGAGCGGGTTTTCGCCGACAAAGAAACCATTGCCTACTGGCAACAAGTCGATTTGTATCTGGGTGGAAGTGAACACGCAACGGGACACCTATTGTATTCGCGGTTTTGGCAAAAATTTCTTTTTGATTTGGGAATATTACCCGTAGATGAATACGCCAAAAAACTCATCAACCAGGGCATGATATTGGGCGAATCTGCCTTTGTATATCGAAAAACGGGGAGTGATACGTACTTGTCAAAAAATTTGATAGGAAAGCATAAAGTTGAACCCATCCGCGTAGACGTGAATCTAGTTAATACCTCCTATGAGCTTGATTTGGAAGCAATACGTTCTTGGCAGCCTCAATTCAAAAAAGCCCATTTCGAATTGGAAGCGGGAAAATATATCGTAGGAACAGAGGTCGAGAAAATGTCAAAATCAAAATACAATGTTGTCAATCCTGACGCAATTTGTGATCGTTATGGTGCCGATACATTACGGATGTATGAGATGTTTTTGGGACCTTTGGAACAAGCCAAACCTTGGAACACGGCTGGTATCTCTGGCGTCCATTCGTTTTTAAAAAAACTATGGCGTCTCTTTTTTGATGAAAAACAACTCTTATTAACGGCGGAAGAACCCACAGCTGCGGCCTACAAGAGCCTACACCAGGCCATTAAAAAAGTCAATCAGGATATTACGCAATTTTCCTTCAATACCTGTATTAGTACTTTTATGATTTGTGTGAATGAATTGAATGCCCTTGCCTGCCATTCCAAAAAAATACTAGAACCCTTAGCCGTATTATTATCTCCTTTTGCACCTCACATTTCAGAGGAATTATGGCAGCACCTGGGCCATGAAGAATCAATTACATTTGTCCCCTACCCTCAGCATGAGGAAAAGCACCTAAAAGAAACACAAAAAGAATATCCTGTTTCATTTAATGGAAAGATGCGATTTACCTTTACCTTGCCTTTGGATTTGGACCGGGCTGCAATAGAGAAACAAATTTTAGCTGAAGAACAAACACTAAAATATCTGGAAGGCAAATCACCGAAAAAGGTAATTGTTGTTCCCGGGAAAATAATCAATATTGTTTTTTAAATGACTGATTTTCAAATTGAGTTACTCGGATTATGTGCCGCGTTTCTGACTACTTTTGGTTTTTTACCACAGGCAATAAAGATATTTAAGACCAAAGACACCTCAGGTATTTCTTTAAGCATGTATGTTGCGTTGATTACCGGGGTAACCCTCTGGTTAGCCTATGGGATATTGTTGGAACGTCCAGCCATAATTTTAGCCAATGCTGTATCCATGCTTTTTCAATTATGGATTATCGTAATGAAGTTAAAACACCATTAACAATTTATGGAGATTGTTACTTTCATCGTATTTTTAAAATAAAAAATGTATTTAATTATTATTCTAGCAACGGCCGGTTTTAGTATGTGGGTGAGTAGTACCTTGAAACGGAAATTCAAAAAATACTCTCGTGAACTTTTGCAAAGTGGAATGTCTGGAAAAGAAATTGCCGAACAAATGTTAATTGATCATGGCATACGCGATGTGAAAGTAGTATCTACTCCAGGGATGCTGAGCGATCATTATAATCCCAAAACCAAAACAGTCAATTTGAGTGAAGGGGTCTATTCACAAAGGAATGCTGCGGCGGCGGCAGTAGCAGCGCACGAATGTGGGCATGCAGTGCAGCATGCAACAGGTTATGAATGGCTTCAGATGCGGTCCACCCTTGTACCTGCTGTGAGTGTCGCGTCCAATCTTTCAATGTGGGTGATTTTCGGTGGCTTGGCAGTGATGCAAACACTACCCTTGGGTCAAACCGTTGCCATGATTGGCGTGGGAATGTTTGGTTTGGGAACGCTTTTTAGCTTCATCACCCTACCTGTAGAGTATGATGCCAGTAATCGTGCACTGGCTTGGTTAAAACGCAAACGAATAGTTACTCAACGCGAATTAGTAGGGGCAGAGGATGCACTGAAGTGGGCAGCAAGAACCTATGTTGTCGCTGCCATTGGATCTTTAGCCACACTCATCTACTTAGCCCTGAGAGTGGCAGGGAACAGCCGTAATTGAGTTTTATAGCTGGATTTGCCGATGGATTTGCTGATCCAGTGAAATATAGGTTTCTGTTCGGGAGATGCCTTCTATTTTTTGTACTTTAGAATTCAATACCTGCATCAAATGCTCGTTGTCTCTGCATACTATTTTTATTAAAATGCTCCAATTCCCTGTTGTATAGTGACACTCAATCACCTCTGGAATCTGTCCCAATTGCCGAACAGCTTCTTGATTCCGAATGGCCCGATCCAGATAAATACCAATAAAGGCTTGGGTTTTGTAGCCTAGTACTCTAGGGTCTATTAATAATTGAGAACCAGCAATTAATTGAGAATTCTCCAATTTTTTAAGTCGCTGGTGAACAGCTGTACCCGAAATCCCCACCTCTTTAGCAATGCTGTTTATTGGACTTCTGGCATCAGTCATAAGACGTTTTAAAATCATTTTATCTAGTCCGTCCAATTGTATTTTTTTCTCTGATAAGGTTGCCATTTGTTTATTATTTACGCAGCAAAGGTAGGTTATTAGTCATAATACAATATATTTACTGCTTAGGGATTAAAAAATAAATGGAAAAAAGCTATTTGATTGTCGGAAGTGTGTTTGTATTATTTAGTATTGTATTAGGTGCTTTCGGAAGTCATGCACTTCGCCCGCTGCTCCCCGATACTTCCTTTTATGGCTACACAGTAGCCACACAATATCTTGCTTTTCAGGGATTGAGCCTTTTGATCTTAGGTGCATTAACAGGCACCTATCAAATTTCAAGTGCCGTATTCTATTGCTTATTCGCCGGTACTCTGCTGTTCAGTGGGAGTATTCTTCTATTAACGGTGGGTAAATTATGGAATTGGAAGCTTGCCTTTCTTGGCCCTGTTACCCCCCTCGGGGGCCTTGTATTAATTGTTGGATGGATTTGGCTTATTCAAGGGTTTATTCGGCTCTGATTCCCCCTTTTTTAATTTAACTCTTTCTGGTTTCGCTAATATATTTCTCGATAGCCATTGTCATAGACGGAGTCTCGGGGGTTGGCGCTTTGATATCTACCCGAAGTTTTGCTTGATCGGCTGCGGCAATAGTAGAATTTCCATATACTGCGATACGGGTATCGTTCTGTTCAAAGTCTGGAAAGTTTTTAAAAAGCGACTCAATTCCCGAAGGACTAAAAAAGACTAATATATCATAATATACATCTCGTAAATCGGATAGATCACTAACAACGGTTTTATACAGTTGTGCACGAGTCCAATTGATTCCCATATCATTGAGTAAGTTGGGAAGAGAAGGCTTTAAAATATCTGAGGTAGGTAGTAAAAAAGTCTCTTTATTGTATTTTTTGAAAGTGTTTTCAAGATCTCCTACAGAGCGTTCACCCACATAAATTTTTCGCTTTCGATAGACTACATATTTTTGAAGATAATAAGCAACTGCCTCTGATTGACAAAAATACTTAGTGCTATCGGGCACTTTATAACGCATTTCTTCTGTGAGTCTAAAGAAGTGATCTACCGCATTCCGACTGGTCAATATGATGTTATCGAATTTGGAAAAATCAATTTTCTGTTGGCGTACGTCTTTGGCAGAGACACCTTCCACGTGGATAAATGGACGGAAGTCGATCTTCAATTTGTGTTTGTCTTTTAGCTTTTGATAAGGGGACTTATCGGAAGCCGGCTCTGGTTGTGACACCAAAATTGATTTTACTTTCATGGGCTAATCATTTAATTCAGAGCGGCGTATCTATCCACCTGTATATCCATATCCAAGGGGCAATTTTGAAGCAACAAATATACAAAAATAAATATACAGTTTGTGAAGCACTGCCCTTGCCAATACCAATGTATTGAACTCCTTGAATAAGAAGATTACCCCCTCCAAGTACAGCTAATCCTAGCCACAATAGTGAAGAAGAGTTTTGCCAAGGCGAAAAATAGTAAAGCACACATAAGCCGTAAACAATGAGTGCCAAGTAGCCATAACTCGAAACACCTTTGAATACCAATTGTCTGAAAAGCATGTTCAAATTAAATACCCAAGCCAATGACCAAAGTAACAGATAGCGAATCAAAATCAAAGCAGTAACAACTCCTAAGCATTGAAAGAAAAAATACAACCTCAAAGAACGACCAGAATAGTGACTCCATATCAAAGTGATGAGAAGACTAAATGTGAGCACTAAAAAAAGGGTGATACCCATTTGAAAGGGTCGCCAAATAGATAAATTTCGGTCTTTTCCAAAAAGACGTAAATAACTGTTGAAATCAAAAAGCCGTATAAAATAGGAAGCTTCAATTCGATACATTCGGTATAACTGACTGATTAATACAAACTGGAAAAAGACCAAGAGTAGGACCCAGTTTTCAAAGTTTTGTTCACGAATTTGCCACATAGTGTAAAAATACACGTTTCTCAAAATCAATTAGGGATTCCTCTCTTATTTTAGAGGAACTGGTTACTTTTGAAATAATGAATCCTTATTTAGTTATTGTTCCCACCTACAATGAAGTTGAAAATATTGGAGAACTGATTCAAAAAATATTTTCACTGCCTTTGGCCGTGGCCATTCTTGTAGTGGATGATAATTCACCAGATGGCACGGCAGTTGCGGTTCGCAAGCTCCAATCTCAGTTCAACGATCGCCTTTTTTTGGAACAAAAAAAAGCCAAAGAAGGTCTTGGCCCTGCCTATATCCATGGGTTTAAATGGGCAATGCAACAAAAAGTTGAGTATATTATCCAAATGGATGCTGACTTTTCACATAACCCACATGCACTCGTCGATTTTCTAGCGGCTTTTGATAAAGGCGCAGATGTGGTTGTCGGATCTCGTTATTCCGATGGAGTTACGGTTGTCAATTGGCCCATCAGCAGAATTTTGCTTTCTTATTTTGCTTCTCAATTTGTTCAAGCAATCACTCGGATGCCAATCAAAGACCCTACAGCAGGCTATGTTGCTTATAGAACAAACGTATTAAAGTCTGTGGATTTGGCAAACATCCGATATGTAGGATATGCCTATCAGATTGAAATGAAATACAAAGCCTGGAAAAAAGGCTTTCAACTAATGGAAATCCCAATTGTATTTAAAAATAGAATTAAAGGGCATTCCAAAATGAGTGGACAAATAATTTGGGAAGCCTTCATTGGGGTTCTATTTTTACCTCTGCAAAACTTTTTCAAAAAAAAATGAAGCGAACGCTCATACAAAATTCGATCCTTATTAATGAAGGCCAAACTCAAATAACGGATGTGGCCATTGAGGGGAACCGTATTACTCAAATTGCTTCACACATTCCTGCTGTTAAAGACGACGAATGTATCGATGCGACTGGACTTCATTTACTTCCAGGACTTATTGATGATCAAGTTCATTTTCGGGAACCGGGCTTAACACATAAAGCAGATTTGGCAAGCGAATCTCAAGCGGCTATAGCCGGTGGGATTACTTCATTTATCGAAATGCCCAATACAAATCCGCAAACCACCAACTTGAAAGCTTTGGAAAACAAATTTGAAATGGCTGCACAAAAAGCAGCAGCCAATTATTCCTTTATGTTTGGCGGGACCAATGATAATCTGGATCAAATCCTACAATTAGATCATAAAACAGTGGCGGGATTAAAGTTATTTCTAGGATCCTCAACGGGCAATATGCTAGTCGATTCTCCAGAGGTCTTGGAGAAAATATTTTCCAGTACAGACCTCGTTATTTCAGTTCATTGTGAAGATGAGCAAACCATACGCTCCAATACAAAACACTATAGGGAAATATATGGAGAGGATATTCCAGTGGAACTTCATCCCATTATCAGAAGTGAGGAAGCATGCTATTTATCTTCTTCAAAAGCGATTGCGTTGGCAAAAAAAACAGGAGCTCGGCTACATGTTTTTCACCTTTCCACAGCTAGGGAAACAGCCCTTTTTGATAATTCAATCCCTTTGGCTGAAAAGAAAATAACGGCAGAGGTTTGTGTGCATCATTTGTGGTTCAGCGATGCTGATTACTCTGAAAAACAAACACGTATCAAGTGGAATCCGGCGGTAAAAACACAGGCCGATCAAGACGCTCTCTGGGAAGCACTCAATGACGACCGTATCGATGTCCTTGCTACTGATCACGCACCTCATACGTGGAGCGAAAAACAAAACCCCTATACCCAAGCACCTTCAGGAGGGCCTTTGGTTCAACATGCACTTTTGGCTTTACTTACAGCTCATAAAAGAGGTAAAATAACTTTGGAACGATTGGTTCAAAAGGCCTGTCACAACCCCGCTATTCTTTTTGACATTAAAGACCGAGGATACATTAGGACAGGATATTTTGCGGATTTAGTTTTGGTGGATTTGAATAAATCAACAACGGTCACTCCTGAATCACTACTGTATAAATGCGGCTGGTCTCCCTTTGAAGGAACAAACTTTGAGGCATCGATTCACAGTACTTTTGTGAACGGAATCTTAGCGTATTCTGAAAATAAAATTAAAGACCCTTTAGCTGGTCAACGTCTTGAATTTAATCGATGAAAACGTATATTTCCCCCTTTTTCTTTTTTTTCCTTGTATTGGGGTGTTCTTCTGGTGGTCCAAAAAAACCCAACAACCTTATTCCAATCAGTACGATGATTCAAATTCAGACGGATTTGAGTATCATGGAAGTTATTGAGAAAACCTATCAAGGGGAAGTGGTTTCTGATTCCATATTGGGATTGCCTTATATCTATTCCAAATACAAGATTGATTCACTACGATGGGCCAATTCTGAAGCCTATTACGCAGGCAACCCCAAACAAAATGTTCAAATTTTCACAGCAGTTAGAAAGGCCTTGGATCGAAAAATTGACAGTATTAATAAAGCGATTCAAAACCCGCTGAATCAAGAGTAATCCGCTGGATAGTTAGCATTTAGATAGCCCTTTAGCCGCTTTTTAAGATTGGAATAGTTGAAGTTGGGAATTTCACGAACACTATTGTCTCCATCATAGGTACGCAACTCCGTCAAACTTTCAATTAATGCGAGGCTAAGTTTTCTCTTTCGACCCAAAAGCGATAAAAATAATTCCAAACGATAAAGAAATTGAAGCTGCCATTTAGAAAGCCAACGTAATCGATATTTTCTGTTTGACCCATTTAGAAACTGACGGAAGAGTTCTTGATAGGTCCAATTTTCTGAAACAAGAATAAATTGCCCCCGATTAAGCTCGTTCAAATATGCCAACCGCACGGCCAAGACCACATCTTCAACAGCAACAAAACCAGTACTTCCTTTTGTGAGCCATACATTTTTTTTGTTTTGCTGAGCCAATAATTGATTTAAGGGACTTTGTTCAGTTCCCAGACCCAAGACAACTCCTGGATTAAAAAAGCAACACTTAAGTCCTTCTTCTATTCCCCGCCATACTTCCAATTCAGCTAAATATTTTGAATAACCGTAAGCTGTAAATGTCTCCTCATCGCCCCACAGCTCAGCATCTGTTAATGTCTCATGATTTTTACTTGCACCCAAGGCAGCAATGGAACTGATATGACCAAACCATTCAATATTATTTTTCAATGCCAAGTCAATGAGTTGTCTTGTTCCTTCTACATTCACAGCCATAATTTGGTCTTCTTTGCCTGGGAACAAACTGACCTTGGCTGCTGTGTGAACTACATGTGTGACTCCTTCAAATGCTTTTTCCAAAGAAACCCAGTCATTCATGGTTCCTTTTCGCCAATCAATGGAATCCATAGGATCATTATCCAATCCTTTATATTGTTTGAGAAAAGCAAGGGTTTCTTCTTTTTTGGCCTCAGATCGATAGAGTGCAATAAGGGGGATGGGAACAGAAAGGAACTCTTTGAGAAGATGTCTCCCAATAAAACCTGTCGCTCCTGTAATTAATAGCATGGTCAAAATTACAGAATTAAACCCCCTGTTTTTTCTTTGCGCATAGAAATCTATCTTTGCTGCACAAAGTCATAAGGATGTCAAAAAATTTTGTTGCCGAATTACGTTGGAGAGGGCTAATCCACGATATTATGCCCGATACAGAAAGCTTTTTGAATGAGAATGTGGTTTCAGGCTATATCGGATTTGACCCTACTGCCGATTCCCTTCATATTGGAAGTTTGGTTCAAATTGTGATTTTAATGCATTTCCAAAAAGCCGGTCACCGTCCTATCGCTTTAGTGGGTGGGGCTACAGGAATGATCGGAGACCCATCAGGCAAATCAGACGAACGCAATTTGCTGGATGCACCTACCTTAGAAAAAAATTGCGATGGCATTCAAAATCAATTGACTCGTTTTCTAGACTTTGATCCCAGTGCTTCCAATGCTGCAGTGATGGTGAACAACTATAATTGGATGAAAGATTTCAGTCTTATTGACTTTTCTCGCGACATTGGGAAACATTTGACAGTAAATTATATGATGTCAAAAGACTCGGTCAAAAAGCGGTTGGGCTCCGATTCTAAGGTGGGTATGTCCTTTACAGAATTCACCTATCAACTCCTGCAGGGGTATGATTTTCTACACTTATATGAAACCATGGATTGTAAAATTCAAATGGGTGGGAGCGATCAATGGGGCAATATCACCACGGGAACTGAGTTGGTTCGTCGAAAGGGAGGAGGCAAGGCTTATGCGATCACTTGTCCTCTGATAACTAAAGCCGACGGGACTAAGTTTGGTAAAACAGAAGGCGGAAATATTTGGCTCGATCGCAAACGAACCTCTCCCTATAAGTTTTACCAATATTGGCTCAATACTTCGGATGTCGATGCTGAGAGCTATATAAAAATCTTCACATTTTTGTCTCAGGAAGAAATTCAAGTTCTGATCCAAAAACATAAAGAGGCCCCTCACCAGCGTGAACTACAGAAAGAATTGGCAGCATCTGTCACGCAATTGGTTCACGGACAAGAAGAATTGGATCGGGTTCACAAAGCGTCAGCTATTCTATTTGGAAAGTCCACTGAGGCAGCCATCAAAGAACTCGATGTTCAGACATTTTTGGATGTTTTTGAAGGGGTTCCTCAAGCTGAAATGAGCTTGGAATCTATTGAAAAAGGGTTAGATATGATTGCAGCTCTTTCCGCAGAAACCCGTTTTGTTTCTTCCAACGGAGAAGCCCGACGCGCCTTGAAAGAAAATTCTATTTCGGTAAACAAAAAAAAGATTTCTGAAGATTACCTAATTGGACCTGCAGACCTGATCGCCAATCAATATGTCTTGTTGCAACGCGGTAAGAAAAACTATTTTATTCTAAAGTTTAGTTAGCCGCACCCACCATCAGATTGCATCCTCGAATTTCAGCGGCATCAAATCGACCAAGGACTTCAAACCCACCATTGCTATATTTTCTCCCCAAATCTTGCGTGGCAAGAAAAGCACAACTGTTTTGATTAGCAAGATCTATTATATTGAGACCACCTGTTTGGCCCTCGGGTAGAATTTGAAAAGGATCCGTACTGTCTCGAATTTCGACCTGCATCCAGGCAGGGCAAAAAAACAAGCCCTTCTTTTTTGCGTATGCTTGAGATAAGAGTTCTGTCATTCCGTATTCAGAATGAATGGAAGAACAACCAAAGCCTTTTTCAAGAAAGGCATGCAGTTCGCTTCGAACCCATTCTTTCTTTCGACCCTTCATCCCACCAGTTTCCATGACCTGAGTCTGTTGGAGTTGCTGGGGATAGCGAGTACAAAAATCCATCAACGCAAAGGATACCCCAATTAGTAAGGTTTTTTGGTTTTGTGCCTCCAGCTTTTTCAGTTTTTGACTAAGCCCTTCAAATTCATCAAGATAGAATCCACTTTCTTTTTTATTGCTTCTGGCAATAAGATCCGAAACCATGTAAACAAGCGAGGCATCTTGACGCTCCAAATAGGAAGGAAGTAGGGCGAGAATAACATAGTCGTCAACTGCTCCATAGCACTCCTCGAAAGTTTTTCGAAAACTCCATTCATATAAAGTTAGGTCACTAATATGGTGCTGTGCAGGCTTCTGCCCTGTGGTCCCACTTGATCGAAAAACGGTTTGAATTGCCGGGTTGCCTGTGATTATTTTTCTTTGGGTGAACAATGAAATTGGCAAAAAAGGGAGTTCAGCTACAGAATGAACAGTACTAGGATTTTGATTGATCAAATCACAATAAGCTCGATAGGGTGCGCAGTGGTCATATTGATTTCGAAAGGTGTGCAGCGCTGCTTTTTCAAAAGCAATGGGATTGTCAATGGCTTGCAAATCTGAAGGTGAAAGTTTTTTCATTTTATTGAACAACCAATCGCTGCACGCCTGTTTTACGATCTTGTGTAATTCGAACTAGATAAATGCCGGTGTTAAGATGGGTTAGATTCAATTCGTTTTCCTGTGTTTTAATTTGGAAAACTACTTCTCCCATTACATTAAAAATATAAATCTCTTTAGGGGAGTCTGTGGGACAGCCTATGTGTAGGGGCCCTTGATTCAAAGGATTAGGGTACATTTTGAAGACCAGATCTGGGGGTTGAGCTTGGCGGAATGCCATTTGATCCTCAATACTAGCACTAGCTAGATTCGGAAAGACGAACAGACAAAGTAGAAAAAGTAGGGCCGAAATTTGTTTCATGTAACAAATATCATTTAAAACGCACAATATTTTGACATCTATTAAATTTAAAATTCATTAACTTAATCTTCAGTTAATATACGATTGTTAAATTTGGAGGAATTATATCGAGGTCTTCTCTAAAAAAACATTTCACCTAATATCCGTGCTCTTATTGCATGAAATTTGAACAAACAACCCTATGAAGAAAAGCGAGATAAAAATTCTATTGGTAGATGATGAACCAGATATACGAGAAATCATTGGATTCAATCTTACCAATGAAGGCTATCAAGTATATGAATCCTCCAACGGGGAGAAGGCTGTCAAAAAAGCCATAGAGATCACACCACATCTCATCATTATGGACATTATGATGCCAGAATTGGATGGAATTTCGGCTTGTGAACAAATCCGCTCACAACCCAAACTCCAATCTACTGTTATCATGTTTCTTTCTGCTCGAGGGGAAGACTTCTCTTATGTAGCTGCCTTCGATGCTGGAGCGGATGATTATGTCACTAAACCGATTAAGCCCAAGGTATTACTCTCTAAAGTCAAAGGGCTTTTGCGCCGCTTCAAAAATTCAGATGAGGAACCTTCTGTGCTCAATCTTGGTGATTTGATTGTCGACAAGGAAGAGTATAAAGTCACTCATAATGGTACTTCTTTTGGACTCCCCCGTAAAGAATTCGAATTGTTATTCCTCCTGGCTTCACGCCCAAACAAAGTCCATAAACGCGAAAAAATAATGGAGAAAATTTGGGGAGCCGACGTTGTCGTTGGAGACCGAACTATTGACGTTCATATCCGAAAATTAAGAGAAAAGGTGGGGGAGAAATTCTTTAAAACCGTAAAAGGAGTAGGGTACAAATTTGAAATTTAAAGCGGATATCCTTGTCTATTTTTAGAAAGTATCGAATTGCCTTTCAGATTTCACTAGTCTTGGCTATAGCTTCAGCCTCTAGTTTGATTATTTTTTTCAAACTCATAACCAATGAAATTCCCGTTACGTTCTATGTGAGTTTGGTTGCGGTAGCTCTTGGCATAGGCGCTCTTTGTTTCGGATTGATTTATTTTCGAATTGAGAAACTCATCGAACAGCGAGTACAAGAAGTGTACAAAAATCTATCCCCAGTAGATTCTTCACAATTAGATAAGTCAATTGCTTCTGATGTTACCTCCATTACCAATAACCTACAAAAAAAGAATACAGATCAACACTTAGAGATAGAACTTCTGAAAGAACGAGAAGCCTATCGTAAAGAATTTATTGGAAACATTGCTCACGAACTCAAGACCCCCTTGTTTACTATCCAGGGATACATCTTAACGCTACTGGATGGAGGAGTTAAAGATAAAAAGATTCGTAAGAAATATTTGAATAGAGCTTCCAAAGGGGTTGAGCGACTAATTTTTATTATCAGGGATTTGGATTTAATTACACAATTCGAAGCAGGGATTCAAAATTTATCACTCAAAAAGTTTGATTTAATACCCTTAATCAATAATGTTTTTGATTTGTTGGAAATGCAAGCCTCAAAACGTAAAATTACTATCAAATTGGATAAACCCTACGAACAACCCATATGGGTTCACGCAGATGAGGAGAGAATTATGCAAGTCATAACTAATCTAATAGTTAATTCACTCAAGTACGGGGTTACAAATGGGACTACGGAACTCCGTTTGTCTCTCAAAGATGATAAGGTGTTAGTGACAGTTACAGACAATGGGGAAGGTATTGAAGAAGATCATCTTCCTCGCCTATTCGAGCGATTTTACCGAGTGGATAAGAGTGGCAGCCGAAAGGAAGGA
>ERZ802830.895-NODE-895-length-29342-cov-9.2131_pt1 | contig 29342 bp, 35 predicted proteins | sample MGYA00345654_ERZ802830 | MGnify/ENA primary metagenome ERZ802830 (study PRJEB30503, sample SAMEA104212375) | marine metagenome | biome: Westerlies Biome; feature: [SRF] surface water layer (ENVO:00010504) within the epipelagic zone...; material: water...
GCCGTGTCTCAGTCCCAGTGTGGCTGATCATCCTCTCAGACCAGCTACAGATCGTAGCCTTGGTAAGCCGTTACCTTACCAACAAGCTAATCTGACTTGGGCTCATCCATTAGCGAGAGCTTACATGTAGAGGCCCCCTTTCCTCCGAAGAGATTATGCGGTATTAGCCCGAGTTTCCCCGAGTTGTTCCCCACTATTGGGCAGATTCCCAAGCATTACTCACCCGTTCGCCACTCGACGCCTGGAAGCAAGCTTCCATCGTTTCCGTTCGACTTGCATGTGTTAAGCATGCCGCCAGCGTTCAATCTGAGCCAGGATCAAACTCTTCATATTATTTAAATTTGATTCGTGCTCACAAAATTACAAAAAAATATTTGATGGTTTTGCTCGCACCTTTGACTATAGAGTCGATACGAGCACCCACACAAATTACCTAATTATTCTTATTTTTAAAGATCGCATGCTTGGATACCCCCAAGCGGACCTGCCATTCTATTCTTAATAACAAGATTATCAATAGTTATTTTCAAATAATTTTAACTTTAATAAAGCGGCGTTTTCCTTGAGAAAGGATGAGTTCAGAATTGCTCTTAATTTCTATTGAATTTAGACTTATTTTTTCTCCATCAATTCTTACAGATCCAGCTTTGATTGCTCTGTGTCCTTCTGAAATAGAATTGACTAGATTGGTATGCGCTAAAAGCCTTGGGAGATTAATTTCACCATTGTCGTTTTGTATTTTTTCAATGGGAACTTCTGCTGAATTGATTTCATCTGGGATTCCTCCTTTTTGAAATCTTTGCAAGAAAGATTCCTTTGCTTTTTTTGCAATTGATTGACTATGAAACCTCTCTACTATTTCTTCTGCTAATAAAAATTTTATGTCCCTTGGATTAGCGCCATCACTGACGGTTTGCTTTAGGTTTTTTATCTCTGATAAATCTTTTGAGCTCAATAGCTCAAAATACTTCCACATTAAATCATCTGAGACAGACATTAATTTTCCAAACATATCATCACCAGAATCATTCAATGCAACATAATTATTTGCAGATTTTGACATCTTCTTAACCCCATCCAAACCTTCCAGTAAAGGCAATGTGATTATTGTTTGTGGTTCTTGGCCATAAAGCTGTTGCAGATGCCTTCCAACTAAAAGATTGAACTTCTGATCTGTGCCTCCCATCTCAACATCACACTCTAAAGCAACTGAATCGTAACCTTGAACAAGTGGATATAAAAATTCATGGATCGATATTGGATTCTCAGATTTGAATCTTTTCTTGAAATCATCGCGCTCAAGCATTCTAGCCACGGTATATTTAGATGCGATCTCTATGAGTTCGGCACTTGTTATTTTATTCATCCAAGATGAATTGAATTCAATCCTGGTTTTGTCTTTATCAAGTATCTTAAAGATTTGATTCTTATAGGTGCTTGCATTTTCTTTTACCTGCTCTTGTGTCAGTACAGGCCTGGTTTCATTCACACCTGATGGATCTCCAATCATCCCTGTAAAGTCACCGATGAGAAAAATAACTTCATGACCAAATTTTTGGAATTGTCTCATCTTATTAATGATGACTGTATGGCCTAGATGAAGGTCTGGTGCGGTTGGATCAAAACCGACCTTAATCTTTAAGGGTTTATTTTTTTTAAACCTGTCAAGAAAGTCCTTCTCGACTAGGATTTCATCAACTCCTCTTTTGATTTCTAGAATTTGTTCCTTGCTTGAACTCATGCATAAATATTATATAGATGATTAAATGAGTGGCATAGAAAACATTGATGCATTTAAAAACGATGAAAAATCATTTTATAGGGATAATGACTGGTACAAGTGTCGACGCAATAGATATTGCTGAACTTTTCATAAATAAAGAAGAGTGCAAACTTTTGAATGCTCAGAGTTTTCAATTTCCTGAGAAAATGAGAAATAAAATCTTAGAGATCTCTAGAAACAAAGCTGTCCATGATAATTTTCAAATTAGTTCATTGAGTGATGAGTTGGCATACATTTATGCTGAATCAATTGATGCCTTCATTTATGAGTCCAATATAGACAGAGAGTGCATTAATGCTGTAGGAATCCATGGGCAAACGATTTCACATAAACCGGATGAAATAAATCCAAGCAGTATTCAAATTGGAAATGGGGAAATTGTTGCAAAAGAAACCGGTTTGATCATTGTTAGTGATTTCAGAAGTGCTGATATTCTTGCTGGAGGCCAAGGTGCTCCATTGGCGCCACTGTTTCACAATCGTTTTTTTGGAAAAACAGGTGCAACGAGATCAGTTATAAATATTGGTGGTATAGCCAATATCAGTGTATTTGGAAGCAATCTAATGGGCTATGACATTGGTCCAGGGAATGTATTGATGGACTCATGGAGCAGAGAAAAAATTTCAGTAGACTACGATGAAAATGGTCATTGGGCAGAAACGGGATGCTTGCATCAGAAATTATTTGATAGCCTCATGAAAGAAGAATTCATCCGAAGGAATCCACCAAAAAGTTCTGGTACTGACTATTTCAATATTGATTGGATAAAAGAAAAATTAAGCCAAATAGACGATCATATTATTGATGCTGACATTCAAAGAACGCTGGCCGAGTTCACCGCAGCTATCATTGCTGAAGCAATCAATAATGCGAATGACCTTAAACAAGTAGCAATTTCTGGGGGCGGATCAAAAAACAAACTTCTCATGGATCTGATAAAAAAGAATGTCTCTTCTGAAATTGTGACCACCGATTTTTGGGGCATGCATCCTGACTGGGTAGAGGCCGCAGGCTTTGCCTATCTTGCCTATCTTAGGATGAATGACATATCTATAGATATGTCTACCATTACAGGATCTAAAGGGGGAATCAAATTAGGAAACATTCAAAGGCCTAATTGAAACTAAATGAATCTGTTGTAAAGCTCAATCGATTGCGAATACATGTCTTCAAAATGTCTTCGAGATGAATCAGAAAGATTTTCTCCGCTGTATTCTGTTTTCCAGAGCCTCAAAGAGCGGTCAATTTTAATACCAAAGATTTCTTCAACATAATCTTGTGCTTCATGATATCGATCAAAGATAAAAATTTTGTCTACGGATAGAGACCCGTCAATATGTGTGAACGCATATTGATCAATATAGTGTCGGTATTTGTCAATATTATGCTTATCAGTGCATAACACAAAATCATCCAATGAGCTGATCTTGACTTGTTTTCTTATCTGATTATAAAGACTAACCACCTGATCATAAGGATTTCTTAATACAGCAAATTTTTTATACCCACTAATATCCAAGAATTCAGCATAATCACGAATATAGCTATGCGGATGACCGCCTTTGCCTTTTTCTAAATTTCGAAAATGTCCATTGATCGTGAATGCTTTGTATGCCATCTCTTCAATCTTCTTCTTATCCAAAGTCTGAAATCCATTTTTATTAATGAATTCTCTATAGTCTTCTTTGCTTTCTTCTCGATTGATCTTGTCATAGAAATATTTACTGGAAATAGCAAACTCAAGGCTTGTGCCTCCAGTTTTAGGGATATGAATGAAGAGTTGATTGTTTGGAAAGAACATATTTAATTTCCAGAAAAGAGAACTATAAATTTCTCAGCTTGCAAATTAACTCATGAAAAAGATGATCCGCAACTGCATGTGGTATTTGCATTGGGATTCTTAATGACAAACCTCGCGCCTTGTAGATCTTCTTGAAAATCAATTTCAGCTCCTAAGAGATATTGAATACTCATTGGGTCCACAACAAGCTTTACCCCGTTCTTTTCTACCATTGTGTCGGATTCATCTCTGCTCTCATCAAAAGAGAATCCATATTGGAATCCAGCGCACCCTCCGCCGGTCACATAAACCCTGAGGTTCATTGAATTATTGTCCTCATCTTGAAGTAGTGCACCAACTTTGTTCGCTGCTGCATCTGAAAATATTATTGCTTCCTCTTGCACTGTTCAATTCTCCGTTGAGTGAATTATAAAAATTAATCGACTTATATGAAAGATATAAATTCGTCTATGACTTGCCTATAGACTTCTTTTTTAAATCCAATGACCTGATTAATTGATTTTTCTGGATCAATCCATTTCCAAGAATCAAATTCTTGTTCAGCACTTTGATCCAAACTTATGAGCTCTGAATCATTATTAAAACTGAGCAAGAACCACTTTTGACGCTGACCAATTACTGTCTTGCCTTTGCCATTCTTTCTAATGTTTTTCTTAGGGAGATTGTATTGATACCAATTATCAGAAACTTTAACGAGATCAATATCTTTCTTCTTTAGGCCTGTCTCTTCAAGCAACTCTCTCCACATTGCTTTTTTTGGACTCTCGCCCTTCTTTATTCCACCTTGCGGAAATTGCCATCCTGATTGATACCTTCTTTTGGCGAAGAAAACTTTTCCGTTCGGGTTAGAAATAACAATTCCAACATTAGCCCTATATCCATCATCAAAAATTAGATCACTCATAATACAAATGACATCGTCTAGGCTTCGACATCCTCAAAATATTTTTTTCCCGAATTCATTATTTTGACAAAATTTTCCTCGCTGCCCATTGTGATGGCATCGCTGATTTCCTGAATGACTCGATTTAACTCTTCAATGGTTTTTATGCTGTGATCATTTAAGTGTTGTATTTCAAAGTAAAGGTTTGGATTTTCTTGAGACACCCTTCTTGCAACTTCAATCTGATCTTTAAATGTTGTGCTTGAAACTTGAGAGAATTCTTCCTCTTTTTCACCGCTATCATGCAGAACTTTGGAGAAGGCAATGTTGATGATATGAGACAATCCCAAAACATATGAAATGGCATAGTCATGTGAATCAATTGACATTTCAATCAGCTGAGCGGTGGTTGATTCAAATAGCTTCATGATCTCTAGATGACTATCCTGCTCATCGAGATTCATAAAAACAATGTGCTTTCCGGTCAGCAAGTCTGTGTCGGGGCCAAACATTGGATGAATGGACGTCACCCTCATTCCTTTTTCTGATATTTTAGTGAGCGTCTCTTTAATGGGAGATTTAATGGAAGCAATGTCAAAGAGAATCCCCTCCCTTCCATGCTCAAGAATTTCTTCAAGAATCTCTTTTGACTCTCTGAGCGGAGTTGCGACTAATGTTATGTCGTAATTGTCATCGGTATCTTTCCAGTTTGAAAAGTGTGATTCGTCCTCTTCATCGATATTTTTATCCGCGATATGAACATCGTATCCTTGCATGCTCATAAACTCTGAGAACCATGAACCCATTCTTCCAAGTCCACCTATGATCAAAACCTTTTTGCCATTGCCCTGACCTTCTTCTTTTACCCGAGCACTCTCTTGAGTTTTAAGTGAGGACTGAATCAATAACTGCATGAGATCGACCACCATCAAAGGATCAACATTCAATTTTTCAGCGTGGGATTTAGCAAGCTCAATGACCAGCTTTTCTCTTTGATAGTCTCTTGTGGGACGACCTTTGTCACGCTTGATTGCGCCAATTTCTTCAGACAATACTTGACGCCTGTGAACCAATTCTATGATCTTTAAATCAAGTTCACTCAACTCATTTCTTAATGTTTCAATATCTGTCATTTTGATTGCTCTAATGTAATGTCATGTAATTCTAATAGCGACTATACTAATAATCTGAAAAAATTTGAGAATCGAAAAGTAATTATAACAAAACTAGAACGTCTATTGATGAACACTAACCTTAGAAAAGTAAATATTTTAAATCCGTTATCAACACTTCAAGATTGGATGGAAAAAGTAAGTGATTCTAATGCTCAGCCTAATCCAAACTGCATGTCAGTCTCCACAGTTGATTCAAATGGTTTGCCAAACACTAGAATGGTGCTCTGCAAGGAGCTGAATACCGAAGAAGGGCATTTGACCTTTTATACCAACTACTCTTCGATAAAATCAAAAGAACTTGAGAGCAATGCAAAGTGTTCTGCTCTGTTTCATTGGGATAAGTTTGGACTTCAAGTGCGCATCAGGGGGACTGCAATAAGATGTACTGACTCAAAAAATGATGCTTACTTTTCTTCAAGAGATCTGGGCAGTCAGGTTGCCGCATGGGCCAGTGATCAAAGCAAAGAAATTGAATCGCTTGAAATGATGGATGTTTCTTATCAGAAAATAATGGATAAATTTAATATAGGTAATTTGGAAGATAACTCTGAAAAAAAAATTCCAAGGCCTAATTTTTGGGGTGGCTATGAAATTTGGGTTGAGGAAATTGAACTCTGGAAAAATCAAAAAAATCGCTTTCATGATCGATTAAAATTTACACGCAATATCAACATTAAAAACGGCAATATTGAGGCCGATAAAAGGTGGAATGTAATCCGCATTCAACCCTAATTTACTTTTGCCTAAAAATGAGTTCTAATTCTTATTGAAGAGTTCAGCAAATAGCTGTTTGGGAAGTTGGTGAAGAATCCAACACTGCCCCCGCAACGGTGATCAAGTGAGCTGATCTTTAGAGATAAAATCTCAACCACTGTCAATTAGATGGGAAGGTAAAGATCAGAGTATTCTTGTAAGTCCGGAGACCGACTCTTTATAAATATAATGTACGGTGGGTGCGAGTCATCTTTAATTCAATTGATTTCTCCAATCTGCCGCTATTTAAGGAGTTAGATATGCGGTCAAAATATTTTTTTATTTCTGTTTTACTTTTATCTTTTATAAGTTCACCAAATGCCCAAGAAACCACGGCAATTGAAAACATCATAGTCAGCGCATCAAAAGACGAGCAAAGATTAGAAGATGTAATTTCACCGGCAATAATAATCAATGAAAGCGAAATTGTTGAGAGTGGATTTAGATCCCTCTCAGATCTTCTGCACAGCCTCGGTGGCATTAATGTTTCTCAAAATGGGGGCGTTGGCCAACTCACATCCATTTTCATGCAGGGATCAAACAGTAATCATGTTCTTGTGTTGGTAGATGGTGTCGCCATCAATGATTTGGCTACGGGAATATCTGCCATTCAAAATATACCCATTTCTTTGATTGAAAAAATTGAAATTGTGAAATCACCAAGAGCAACCCTCTATGGATCAAATGCTGTGGGTGGTGTTGTCAGTGTTTTCACTAAGAAAAAATCTGAACGGGAAGATTATTCGGTGATGCTTGGTTCGGATGAAACAAAAGAAATCTCATTATCAAAAGTGGTCCACAATGATTCTAATCATTATGGCTTTTCTGCAACATTTTTTGATACCGATGGTTTTCCAACTAAAGTGGGAAGTGATCTTGATGATCCTCATGAAAATCGATCTGTGAATGCTTTCATCAAGAGAGACTTTGAAACATTATCGATTGAGGCTGGTTTCTGGAATAGTCAAGGAGAAACAAGCTATAAAGATTTCTTCCTGTCTTCTATCAGTCAGGATTTTCATAACTCAACAATGAATTTTACTCTTGATCATGCGGTCAGCGAAAAATGGTCTTATAGTCTCCAAGCAAAATACAATAAAGACTTTCTCGATCAAAATGACAGCAATGATTTCAATCATAGTGAGCGAACGGGCCTTGAATGGGTCAATCGCTTTGAAGTTAATGAATCCAATAAAACCCTGGTCGGTGTGATTCTTGATGACGAAAAATTTACAGCCAGTAATTATGGAGTAGGAGTCAATGTCGATTTTGAAAATAAAGCCATGTTTATCGAGCACCTTTATTCAAAATCAAAGCATCAAGCTTTGATTGCATTTCGAAAGAGCAACAGTGATTTCACAAATGACAAAGATGCTTGGAATCTTGAATATGGCTATAAAATCAATCCAAAGTTAAGAATCATGATCCTTGGAGGTTCTGCTTATAGAAATCCATCCGCGTTCGACCTTTATGGTTTTGGTGGAAACACTTCACTTGTCCCAGAAAAATCAAAAAAATTTGGGCTTGGTTTTTCAGCAAATCTAAGTGAATCTACAGAATTGGATGTGAGATATTTTGACAATCAGATTAATGATCTTATCGCATTCAGTTATGTGGACTACAGGTTATACAATATTGAAGAGGCTGAAACCAAAGGGGTCGATATCAACATGACAACTCAATTCAATGAATGGGATCTCAAGCTGAATGCAACCATTCAAGATCCTCAAAATCTCACAAGCAATAGTCAATTACTAAGAAGGCCCAAGAATTCTTATGGCATGACGATGAGAAGAAACATTGGTGCCGTGACAGTAAATCTAAATATTAGAAGAGATTCGACTCGATATGACTTTGGAGGATTGAAACTTGAAGCATATACATTGATGAATGCTTCACTGAGATGGCAAATCAATCAACAACTGATGATCAATGCATCCTTTAATAATGCATTGGATGAGGACTATGTCCTGGCCAATGGCTACAACACGCCAAAAAGGAAAGTCTTTCTTGGATTTAATTACATGATGAACTAAAACCATTGGCTCGAAAGCATCAATCTAGTTAGTATTAAGAATATGGGTAATCGATTGACAAAGATTTTCACCAAAAAAGGTGACGATGGTACCACGGATCTTGGAGGCAACAATAGGGTCGAAAAGTTTGATTCGCAAATTATTGTTTATGGAGAATTGGATGAGCTTGGTGCAGCCATTGGCCTAATCACCTGCCAAGAAAACATTCCTTCAGATATTCTAGATTTTCTCCAATCTGCTCAACAAGAAATGTTTAATATTGCAGGTGAACTGTCAGCTCCTGAATTTCAATCATTGGATGACAAGAAAGTTGTTTCGATTGAAGATTTTATAGACCGGATCAATGAGAGCTTACCTCCTCTGAAGGAATTCGTTGTGCCTGGTGAAGAGATTAGATCTGCTCAAACTCACATGGCAAGAGCCATTTGCAGAAGAGCTGAAAGATCAATGGTCAAACTATCAAAAGAGAGAGAGGTGAATTCATTTGCCCTGAAATATTTAAATAGACTCTCAGATGCGTTTTTTGTAATCGCTAGACTCTTGGCAAGAGAGTCATCAGCCGAAGAGAAGCTCTGGAAGCATGAAAGAGCTAAAAAAGAATAGTCATGGATATTGAGATCATACTTGAGCCTGATCTTCACCCAAATGAAATAGCTGAGCTTGCTGTCAAAGCCGAAGAATATGGAATCAGAGCACTCTGGTCTTCTAATTATCATCAGAATTGGGATGCATTCATTAGCTTGGTTCCAGCTGCTCAAAGAACAAATAAGATCTTACTTGGCCCACTGGCAGTAAGCCCTTTTGAAATGCATCCACTGAAAATGGCAAACTCGATATTAACCTTAAATGAACTGGCCGATGGAAGAGCAATAATCGCAGTCGGTGGAGGTGGGGGCACGCTCGGTGCGATGAAGTACTCTTGTGTTAAGGACTCATGTCCGGGATTGTCACCATTCAAGATCATCAGAGCAGTAAAAGAAGCAGTGGAAATCTTGAACAGTGCTTCCAGTAAAAAATTTAATATGAGCTTTGATGGTGATATTTTCAAAATAACCAGACCATATATGCAAGGCTTTACATGGGCGAAGGCAAGTCCACCAAAAATTTACACATGCTCCACTGAGCCTCAAATGTTGAGACTAGGAGGTAGACTCGCCGATGGCCTTCAAATGAGTGATGTTGCTATACCTATGCTTGATGAAGCCATGCAAAACATCAACGATGGAATTGCAAAAAGAGAATCGGAAATTGATGATTTTAGGATTGGAAACTTTTGGGCATGGCACATCAAAAAAGATAAGGAAGCATCAATGAAAGAGGCTCGACGAGAACTTATATTCAGAGGATCGCTTTTGCCGCCATTTTCTCTGCATCATTTTTTAACAGAAGACGAGGCGCAAATTGTCATTGATAACTACAATGCAGGTCCAAATAATGAATTTGCAAAAGCGTATATAAGCCGCTCAGGTGTCATAGAAAATGTTCCTGAAGACCTCATCAATAAGTTAATAGATGACCTCAGTTCGGCAGGTGACATGAATGACATTGATAAAGAATTGGAGCGCTTTTATCAATTTAAAGAAGGTGGAATAACCGACTTATCAATCAGATTATTTGACGATCCTTGGGATGGTCTTAAGACGATTGGAGAAAAAGTCTTACCCGCTCTCAAGCAATGATTCCCAATCCACTTAAATGGGTTGAGTTGGAACTCAAAAGGATTCTAATTCGTACGCTTCTGGATACTGAAAGAAACGAGAGAATTAAGCAAAAGAGAGAGCAAAAGAGATCTCGAGAAGGAAGAGATCATGTGATTTATTACTTTCACCAAGTTGATGACCCCTACTCTCATTTATGTGCCCAAGTTCTGCCTTTGATCAGGGAAAACTATGCTGTTCGGGTGGAGTCTTTTCTCGTACCTCCACCAACAAAAGAGGCTGCACCAGAACCGGAGCTGCTGATGAGACACAGCCTGAACGATGCAAGCATGATTGCGCCTCACTATGGTTTGAAATTCCCATTGGTGAATCATTTGCCAAATCAAGGGCTAATTAGAATGGCTCAATCAGCCCTCATCTCAATAGGAAATCACACTTCAGAGGATTTGATCAAGATCGGAGATCTGTTGTGGGCAAATGATCAATCGAGCATTGAAAACATGATCACTTCAATCCCAGGTGATGAGGTTGTCGAAAATGCGCTCTCTTTAAATGCTGAATCAAGGAAGAAATTTGGACATTATCTGGGTGGTGTATTTGTTTATGAAGGAGAGAGTTTCTGGGGCATTGATCGATTACCACTGCTTGAAAAAAGATTGAAGAAACTCGGCTTGAAAACAAATGATGCACCAAATGTGGTGCAGAGAAAGGCTAATGACGTTAAGGTCATCAAAAATTTAGATCTGGAAATAGATGTGCTCTGGTCAGCGAGAAGTCCTTATAGTTATCTGGCCATGAAGCCATTGTCAGAGCTCTCAAAAAAATATGACGTAAAACTAAATTACAAAATTATTCTGCCAATGGTAATGAGAGGCATGGAAGTAAGTCTTGAAAAACGAACATACATTACAAAAGACTGCAAAAGAGTTGCTGATCTAAATAATATTCCATTTGGAAATATAGTTGATCCATTGGGATATGCAGTTGAGCGCTGTTACTCGCTTTATGCATTTGCTAAAAAGCATGGCAAAGAAGAAGAATATCTTTGGGCATTTGCCGAATCGGTGTGGGCAAATGGCAAGCATGGCTACTTGAAAAAAAATTTAAAAAGAATTATCGAATCCATTGGATTGATTTGGAATGATGCTGAAAAAGAGTTGGATTCAGAAAACTGGAGAGATGAGGTTAAAAGAAATAAGGAAAGACTCTTTGGATTGGGTAAATGGGGTCCTCCAACAATGATACTTAAAAACAAAGAAGGAAAAGAAGAGCTCATTGTTTGGGGTCAAGATCGTATATGGCTTATTGAAGAACAAATTAAAATGATGCAGTCCCGAGTTAATTAAGCTAAATTAAATTTTTTATTAAGGACAGCAAATGGAATCAAAATTGAAAGTATTTATTACCGGTGCCAGCAGTGGCATAGGTTCAGCCCTTGCAGAAGAATATGCCAAACAAGGTGCAATCATCGGCTTGGCTGCACGAAGACAAGAAAAGTTAGAACAAATCAAATCCAATTGCGAATCATTGGGCGCCGAAGAGGTTGTGACATATAACTTGGATGTAACCAATGAAGAAGAATCAATGAGCGTTGCAAACGATTTTATCAACCTTAAAAGAGAAGGCATTGATGTAGTGATCGCAAATGCTGGTGTGGCATTCTCAGACAGTCTTTCCTCCGGTAACCCAAAGCAAATTAATCAAACGCTTGCGATTAATATTCTTGGTGTAACCAATACAATTGTCCCTTTTATTCCAAATATGAAAAATCACAAATCGGGTTCACTTGTTATCATTTCATCGATTGCAAGCTTCACTGCGCCGCCCTACTTTGGTGGTTACTCGGCATCAAAAGTTGCTGTCAGAAGACTGGCCGATTCCTTCAGAAGATCTCTGGAAAAATATAAAATTGATGTCACGACCATTTGTCCGGGTTATATCAAGAGTGAAATGACTGATGTCAATGAATTCAAAATGCCTTTTCTCATGGACACAGATGTTGCTGCACAAAAAATGATCAAAGCCATAGATGCTCGAAAGAAGACGTATATTCTTCCATGGCAATGGCGTCCAATCATTGCTTTGTCTAGACTTTTTGGCCATAAGCTATCGAAAATATAAACTCTGTGAATCAAACTCCGATAATCTTTTTAGACATGGATGGTGTGTTGGCTGATTTTTTTGGAGCCTTCTCCAGCTATTGCGGTGTCAATCATTGGAAAGAGTTGGAAGATGAGGAAGTAATGAGAAAAATTGAATCGATCAAAGGCACTGATTTTTTTGCAAAAATACCAAAAACCTGGTGTTGCGATGAATTGATTGAATTTGTTTCGACTACAGCAGGCGGCTATTCCATCCTATCTTCCCCTCTTGAGGGAGATGAAGAAAACTGTGAGCAATGGAAAAAAGTATGGATTCAAGAAAAACTCTTAATTAAGCCCAATGAGGTTTTTATAAAGAGAGAGAAAGGAGAGTTAGCCCAATATAAAGATAAGCCAAACATACTGATTGATGACAGACCGCATAATATTGAAGATTGGGAAAGTAATGGTGGACATGCGATCCGGTTTCAAGCAAATGAAGATCCAATTGAACTGGTTATCAATGAGACAAAACGAATTTTGTCACTCCATTAGTCAAATTCAATCGACTCGAGTTCATAATAAGTCATCATGTACCCCGTTACTTCTGCTTTAACACAGACATAATCCTCTTCGGTCACCCAAATATCGTAAGGGGGATGCTTAACCCCTTCATTGAAACCAACCTCATCAATGTAACTAAAGTGATGGCACTGAAAAGTTCCTGCCTGAACGGTGACCTCTTCCAATCCGTGATATTCAATACCGATGGTCAACTCAGAAATCATCGGAGGTGTTGCACCTCGATGATCCAATGATGGCATAAATGCTCTCATTTGATAGATGCCTGGTCCATTTGAAATATTCATGGATCTGCAATTCCAACCGTCTCCAACAATTGGGTGTGTTCCAAAAGCATCAAACGATCCTGATGTTTCTTTTTTTTCAGAGTGACGACCTATCGATGGGCCATAGGACTCACATTCGATCGTGCCATTGCACTCTTCATCCAAATCAAAAATGAATAAACCCGATCCCATAAATTTATCGCCAACGGTCAATCGAATAAAGCAATCCATTGGATGGTTGTTCTCATTTAACGTCAAAACAACATCTCGCATCACTGTTGGGTCTGGTTCTTCTATTTCACAATGTGCTCTCAGTGTGATTTGTCCATCCGTATGTTTTGTGATGTGGAATAATTCGTGTCCTCTTGATTGATTCATCATTTCTGGCTTTTTGGAAGTGTATGCCAATTTCCCACGAATATTTTTATGTTGCATGTTGCTCATACAAGGCTCCTCGGGTTTAAGTAAATAGAAGTAATATAATTTACAATAAGAATAGAATTTTGAACAGACAACTCAAATAAGATTTTTACAATGAAAAAGAAAAGGATCCAAAGATTTTATATAGAGACCATTGAAAAGAATCAAACTCATTATGAAATCACAGGCGATCAATGCCATTACATCACCCGAGTCCTAAGACTAGAAACAGAGGATCGGATGATCCTATTTGATGGTTCAGGATCTGAATGGATGGCAAAAATCATTGATCGAAAAAAGAACCGGCTACTCGTTGAGTTAATGGAAGAAACAACTCCTGCAAGAGAATCTCCAATAAAAACAACACTGATTCAAAGCATCTCTAGAGGTCAAAGAATGGACGCCGTGATGCAAAAGTCAACTGAACTGGGCATCACAAGAATTGTTCCAGTTTTTTCAAAAAATACAGTTGTGAAGATGAATGAAGATAAAATTAAAAAAAGACTCATTCACTGGAAGAACATACTCATCAGCGCCTCAGAGCAATCGGGCAGGACCCATATACCCAATCTGATGGATCCGATTAAGCTGGATGCTGAGTGTCTAAAAGAATACAAAAGTGATCTATCTATTTTCTTTGACACGACCGGTGTTGATTCGCTTGATGACAAGAAAAAACATTCAATCACGGTGGTGATTGGTCCAGAAGGAGGTTTCACAGAGGATGAGAGGCAAATTGCTATCGATAATGGATACTCAGTCATTCGATCAGGCCCAAGATTACTCAGAACCGAAACGGCACCGATCATGGCCTTGAGTATCTTGCAATATCTCTATGGTGATCTATCGAATTGATCTAGAATGAGAATTAAAGTGAGCAATATTATGAAACTAGCAGTTGTGATGGATCCCATTGAGGAAATCAAGCCAGAAAAAGATGGCACTCTTGATTTAATGCTTTCGGCCCAATCATTTGGATATGACCTGACTCGATTTCACACTGAACAATTGAGAATTATTGATGGCAAACCTCTGGGGGCTGGTCGATCAGTGACGGTAAGCGATGATGAAAATAGCTGGTTTACCTATGGTTCAGAGAATGAATATTGCCTCAATGATTTTGATGTGATTCTAATGAGAAAGGATCCTCCGTTCGATATGGAATATATATACTCTACATATATTTTAGACCTTGCAAAAATGAATGGAGTTAAGGTCATCAATGACCCTGCTGCAATCAGAAGCTTAAATGAAAAAGTTTCCATTACCATGTTTCCAAATGTAACTCCGCCCACCATAGTGACATCCAATCAAAATGATTTGAGATCTTTCTTGGATGATCAAAAAAAGATTGTGGTCAAACCACTTGATGGAATGGGGGGACGTTCAATTTTTATCGTTGAGAAAGGTGAGCAAAATACAAACACAATATTTGAAGAAATGACGAGAAACGATAAGAAAACGATCATGGCGCAAAAATATATTCCAGAAATTATAGACGGAGATAAACGCATACACCTTGTCTTTGGCAATCATGTGGGAATGTCTCTTGCAAGAGTTCCTTCTAAAGACGATCACCGTGGAAATTTAGTCATGGGCGCAAAAGGAGAGGTCAGACAACTCACAGAGCGCGATCAGGAAATCTGCGGCGCCATCGGGGAAAGGTTGCTCAAAGCAGGTGTATACTTTGCAGGCATTGATGTAATCGGTGATTATTTAAGTGAAATAAACATCACGAGCCCAACTGGAATGAGAGAAATCTCAAAGAAATCTGAAGTAAATGTTTCAGATCGTTTCTTTGAAGCATTGCATAAATTTAATTGATATGAGTGACAACAATTCACTGGTGGGTCATTTTCTCATCGCAAGTCCTAGCCTAAAAGATCCAAATTTTGAAAAGACAGTGACTTTGGTCTGCGAACAAAGTGAATCTGGATCATTGGGTTTGATCATCAATAAACCATTGCATCATGATTTGGATGAGATCATCACTGAAATGAATTTAGATCAACTGGATTCAAGTAAAGTAAGTTTTCTTCAAGGCGGTCCTGTTGGGCTAGATAGGGGCTTTGTAATTCATAATTCAGGCTTTTGGAAAAATACCACTGAAATCAATGAAAAAACTTTTATCACAAGCTCAAGAGATATCATCGATGATATCGCTGAAGGCAAAGGACCCTCTAATTCAATATTTATCGTCGGTTACTCCGGATGGGGTCCAGGACAATTGGAAACAGAATTAATGACCAACTCTTGGTTAAGCGCACCATATGATCCCGCCATTGTCTTCGATGTAGATACTGAGTCTCGTTGGGAAAAGAGCATTGATTCACTGGGCATAAAAAGTGTGAATATAAGCGATCAAATCGGCCATGCATAAACAATAACTGACTCAAATATGTCTTCCACTTACATTGCTTTTGATTTTGGTATGAAAAAAATGGGTATCGCCATTGGCCAAGACATTACGAATACAGCATCGCCGCTGGATTCTGTCGTTATGAAAAATGGTATTCCGGAATGGAATGCTTTGAAAAAGCTCATCGAAGAATATCGACCATCCGCTATCATCCTTGGCAAACCCAATGTAAAAAATAAAAGTTCAGAAACATTGATGAAAAAAATAGATGCTTTTAAAGAAATTCTAGAGAAGGATCTCGATCAAAATGTAGAATGGGCTTTGGAACATTTAACAACTGAGGATGCCAAAGAGAAATTGAAACTACAAAGACAAGAAGGTATCCTTTCGCGAAAAATAATGAAAGGTCAAGTAGACAGCATGGCAGCAGCAATCTTCCTCCAAGATTGGATGAACCAGAGATTAAACAATGGGCTTGTCTCAAGTTAAAGGGTGATACAGTTGAAGAACTTGCTTTACCTTAAAGATCTAAGAAAGGATGAAATCAATCAACTTCTCGATCTATCCGATCATTATCTGAATTCAAAATCCTCGCATGAATTTGAAAACCTTCTAAAAAATCAATCCATCGCCAGTCTTTTTTTTGAGCCAAGCACAAGAACAAGCGCGTCATTTCAAGTTGCTGCAAAACGGCTGGGGGCAGAGACAATAATCATTGATGAAAAAAAATCTTCTGCTACCAAGGGTGAAACGGTATTGGATACGATTAGAAATCTTGAAGCAATGGGTGTTAGAGCTTTCATCATTCGAACAGGGGATAAAGATTTATTCAGACCACTCATTAACGATGTAAGTCCAGATACACATATAATCAGTGCTGGAGAATCATCAATATCGCATCCCACGCAAGGACTATTGGATCTCCTAACAATTAGGCAAGCAAAAGGTGCATTTGAAGATCTTAAGGTTATTATCATGGGAGATATTTCTCACTCGAGGGTTGCAAGATCCTTGGCGGAAGGCTTGGATATCATGAATACCAGAAATATCACATTGATTTCACCAGAGGAGTTCAAACCTGAAATGAGTTTTTTCCCAAGCGCATCGTATGAAGAAGATCCGAATAAAGGACTTTCGGATGCAGATGTAATCGTTACACTTCGAGTGCAAAAGGAACGAATTGAGTCGAGTGAGAGCAATCTATCCCTTGAGCAATACTCTGATGAATATCAATTATCTGAAGATAAACTTGAATTATGTAAACCGGATGCAATAGTCATGCATCCAGGACCTATAAACAGAGGAATTGAGATCTCTGATCGGGTTGCCGATGGTAAACAATCGGTCATACTAAAGCAGGTCGAGAACGGAGTGGCCATGCGAATGGCTGTATTAACTCAAATATTAAATTAATAAAATGGCAAATACAGGAATAATTTTTGAAGAAACAGCCGAAGTGGTTGAGCAACTTAAATTTGAGGCGGGCCAATTTGTCACAATTGTTAAAGCAGAAAAATCATCCCAAACTGCTAAACCTGGTCAGTTTGCTTTTGTTGAATGCGGTGGCAATACCCTTCTTAGAAGGCCCCTCTCCTATCTTCGATCATCAAAAGAGAAGGGAACCATAGAATTTATGTACAAAACTGTAGGTCCTGGCCTAGAGGCACTGAGTCAAATTAAGCCGGGCGATGAAATTAAAGTAATGGGACCGATTGGCAATGGATTCATTTATCCCTCAAGTAAAAAATCTGTGATCCTCATTGGGGGAGGAGTCGGCATTCCTCCGGTTTTATTTATGGGCGAAGAATTAAAGAAGGCAAACCACGATATTGGTTTGGTTGCATTCTTTGGGTCAGAAGTCCCCTTTCCATTTCAAACATGCAAATCTAGCTTGGCAATGCCAGGCGTCAACGACTCCATCGATACAACCATTGATGACATGGAAAAACTGGGTGTGTCTTGCCGATTATCGAGTCAAGCAGGTTATGATGGCTGTCATTTAGGTTTTGTCACTGAACCGGCAAATAACTTCATTGATACATTATCAGACTCACAAAAGTCTGAAACAGTCATCTATGCCTGTGGCCCTGAAAGCATGTTGGAGGCGGTTGCACAATTAGCGAAAGAGCAACAATTAGACTGCATGCTTTCTCTCGAAGAGCATATGGCTTGTGCAATTGGAGGTTGTGCTGGATGCACAGTCAAAGTCCTTGAAGATGATCATGAGAAAATGAAGAGAGTGTGTGTAGACGGGCCAGTATTCAATGCTGATCAGATATACTTTTAATGACAGATATCAAGCACAATCTTGACTCCATTTATTCCGAAATTGATGCCATAAATTCGCCAAATGGAAAACCAAAGATCATAGCTGTTTCCAAGAAGCAACCGCTTGAAAAGATAAGGAAACTATATGAATTGGGCATCAATGAGTTTGCAGAAAACTTTGCTCAAGAAGCAATCGATAAAATTACCGAGCTCGAATTGGATGCTGTTTGGCATTTCATTGGCAATATTCAATCCAATAAAACCAAAGTGATTGCGAATCATTTTGACTGGGTTCACTCAATCACTCGTTACAAAATTGCAAAGAGACTGAACAATCACAGAATCGGTTTGGAGCCAATCAATGTTTGCATTCAAGTGAAGATTGATGCGGATGACGAAAGGGAATCGATTAGTCGTCATGAAGTGAGGGAGCTTATGGATCAAATTAAAGATTTAGAGAATATAAAATTGAGAGGATTAATGGGGATCTCAACACCAGACTCCTCAATTGATGAAAGAAGAAATGGTTTTTCTAAGCTTTATCAACTCTATAAAGATCTGAATGACGAGGACTATGGGCTAGATACACTTTCCATGGGAATGTCGGATGATTACAAGATAGCCATTCAAAATGGTTCAAATATGATTAGAATAGGCACAGTATTATTTGGCAAGAGACGTATTCGAAATGCATGAGAATAAAAACATTGGATTCATTGGAGGTGGGATGGTTGCAGAAGCAATCATCAGAGGTCTTATTTTGCATGGGCATGATGCATCAAAAATATATGTTTCGGATCCAAGTGAAGACCGGAGAAACATACTATCCATTCTCAATAAAAAACTTAATATTCATGAAAACAATCAGGATGTATCTGATGGTTCGGATGTTTTAATCATCTGCGTAAAACCTCAGATTTTTAAAGCGGCGGCACAATCATTCTCAAATAAGAACAATGAAAAAATAATCATCTCTGTGGCTGCGGGTATCGAGATTGAATCAATCATGTCACTTTTTGGAGAGAAATCTAAGCTTTGCAGAGCCATGCCTAACACGCCTTGCTTGGTCGGTAGAGGTGTCTCTGCTTTGATTCAATCAAATCTGACGGAAAGTGAAATCGTTTTGGCAACATATATTTTTAATTCCGTTGGAAAAACCATATGGGTACAAAACGAAGAGTGGATGCATGCAATCACAGCTGTATCGGGCAGTGGTCCTGCCTATTTCTTTCATATGATGGACCTTCTAAAAACGGCGGCAATGAAATCTGGCATTCCAGAAGACATTGCCGAAACACTCTCGGTTCAAACAGCCATTGGTTCCAGTCAACTTGCCCTAAACAGTGCAGATGATCTCCTCACACTTAAGAAGAAAGTCATGTCACCAGGAGGCACAACTGAGGCTGCTTTTAAGTCTCTTGATGAAAATGATTTGGATAAAGTTTGGAATGAAGCAATTGAAGCAGCAAGAAATAGATCCATTGAATTGGGTCGCAATAAATAAAATTTTTAGCTATCACAAATGACCGGTCTTGCATTATTCTTATTCACCACTCTCATTGATTTTTTATTATTGCTCCTTGTGATTCGAGTGTTTTCATCGCAGTGGGTTAGCGAATACAATCAAATTAATAAAGCAATCCTCGTCATGACTGATCGATTGCTATTGCCTCTTGGAAAATCTTCGAATGCACAGAGGCTGGCCATTGCTTCCATTATGCTTGCATTGATGATTGAGTTTTTTTCCTCACTGATTTTATTTGGAATGAACTGCATTAAGAGTCCTGGCGTCGTTGAGTTATTTGCTCTATCTGCGTTATCAATCCTTGATCTCATTCTCACAATCTTCTTCTTCTCGATAATCCTGCATGCAATATTTTCCTGGCTGATCCCCAATCAACACAGTGGTGTTTCAGACTTTATCAGACAAATGGTTGTTCCTGTGCTAAACCCGATTCGGAGACGTTTGCCAATCCCTGCGGGACTTGATTTCTCTCCATTTATTGCAATCGTATTGATACAGTCGGTTTCTCTGATCATCTCTGAAAACATAACAAGTAAAATGCTATTGGATGGAATTGTTTGCACCAATTTCCAGCATCTGGTTTAAAATCATTTTATGATTATTAAAAATGCAAAAGTTGAATCGCATGATATGCAGCTGAAAGAACCTTATGCAATCGCAGGACATCTTCACGAGTCAATTAAAAACACATTCATCACTTTGGAGGATTCCAAGGGCAATATCGGAATTGGATCATGTGCCACGAAAAATGATTCAGAAGAATCCACGAAGGAATGCTTCGATAAACTAAATTCTTTCTCGTCATCTCTAATTGGGAAAGAGCTTGCTCCTGATGAAAACACTTTCGATTGGATTGCATCGGAATTGCCGTTGAATACAGAGGCAAATGCTGCTGTTGATATTGCATTGCATGACCTATGGGCAAAAAGTCAGAAAAAAATGCTTGTTGATGTATTGGGTAAAAAGCATCAAAGTTTTGACACATCCATCACGATTGGTGTTTCGTCATTAGAAAAGACCATTGAGATGGCAAAGAAACATATAGACAATGGATTCTCAATTCTAAAAATTAAAATTGGTGACTGTGTTGAAGAAGACATTGAGCGAATGGAAGCACTGTTTGAATTAAAGCCTGAGAAAATAAAAATCAGAGTTGATGCCAACAGAGGATACTCAAAACAGGAGTTAATTAAGTTTTATGATGAAACGGTTGATCTTGGCCTTGAATTGATCGAGCAGCCCATGGAAGTGGATCAGAACAATGAGATGCTCTATTTTCCTGAAGAAATCAGAAAGATTTGTGTTGCGGATGAAAGTCTTCAAAACTTCGACCATGCGGTTCGTCTCGTGCAAGAACCAAAACCCTTTGGAGTATTTAACATCAAGCTCATGAAATGTGGAGGAATTTTTGCTGCAAGAAAAATTGCGGCATTGGCTCATGAAAATGATATAAAACTTATGTGGGGATGCTTTGATGAGAGCAAACTGAGTATCTCGGCTGCTTTGCATACTGCACTGTCGTGTGAGAACACTGAATACATCGATTTAGATGGATTTTTTGATTTGGGATGGGATCTCGTTGAAGGCGGCTATACATGTGAGAATGGAATCATGAGCGTGATTGAAAAACCTGGCTTAGGAGCCTACTGATGAATGATATTTATGGAACGGCATTGCTCTATAGTGGCGGTCTGCTTAATGACATACATGCAAAAACAGCACACGGCTTACTGAGATACTCGGACCGATTTAGAATTCTAGGCCTTATAGACCAGCAATACAGTGGCTCAATGACTGATGATCATGTAGAGCATTGCAAAGAGAATCTAGTAATATTCAATGACCTCCCTTCTGCGCTCGAGGGATTAACTGAAAAACCTAAATATCTTGTCATGGGAGTCGCATTTGGTGGAGGAATGCTTCCAGAGGAACACCGATCAATAGTGAAAGATGCGCTCAGTCAAGGAATGGATGTGGTTTGCGGACTTCATCAACTCTTATCAGAGGACTCAGAACTAGCGGCAATTGCTGAAAAGAATGGCGCAAAAATCCACGACATACGAAAACCAAAAAAAGCAGAAGATTTAAGATTTTGGACCGGTGAGATCAAGCAAATTCAAATCCCTAAAATTGCTGTACTGGGAACGGACTGTGCAACAGGAAAAAGAACCACGTGTCAGTTTTTAGTCAATGCTTTGAAAGATTCCAATGTCAAAGCCGAGGTTATTTATACGGGACAAACGGGCTTTCTTCAGGGTTTCAAGCACGGCCTAATTCTAGACTCGACATTGAATGATTTTGTTTCCGGTGAGCTTGAAAAAGCAATCATTGATTGTGCAATGGAGGAAAAACCTGATTTGATGCTTATAGAGGGTCAATCATCGCTCAGAAATCCCTCGGGGCCATGCGGATCTGAGATTTTACTTTCTGGAAATGTCGATGCCGTTATCTTGGCTCATCCAGCTGAAAGAGAATATTTCGACAACTGCGAATCGGCTGAAGCCCTTATTCCAGGAATAGAAGACGAGATCAAATTGATCAATCACTACGGCAAAGAAGTCATCGGTATTGCCATTAATGCAAGTCGATCATTTGATACGTCACCCCTAAAAGAAAAGCTTGGAATGCCTGTATTGAATCCAATCTATGAAGACATCAATCCATTGGTTGAAAAGATTTCTTCGGGCTTAATTACTGGTTAATTCGTGTTTGATTCGCAAAACATTTGAATTTGAAACATACAGAAGATCGGCAATCTTTCTAACCAAATAGTCTTCATAGCGATCCAAAGAGTCATCAATAAGCGCCAAGCGCCAGAGCATCTCAATGATTTCATTCTTGGCTTCTGAGCTGAGCGTCTCATGAAGTGTTCTTGTGAATTCATGCAAAGAAACTGAGTTATCAGCAATTTCTTCTGCCTCTTGAAAAAGTTTTTCTGCGCCTTCCTTTTCAATGAGAAAATACTCTTGCAATAACTTGATGATTGTTTGGTTTTCAAGATCCGCTTGATCAAAGTCGGCTCTAGCCATTTCAATCAATAAAACGGCGGCGGCCATTTCAACCGGGTTGCCCTTTTCTTCGACTGTTGCTTCTGTTGAGTCTGATTTGAAAAATTTAAAGAAGTCTGACACTTTTTTCTCAAAATGATCTATATTTCGATGATATATAAAATAATCATCAATGTGAACTCATAGAATCCATGAATAATTACCTCGAAAAAATAGATTCAAATTCAGCACTCAAGTTTGGGATTGTTTTCAGCTTATTGTTTACCGCAATAATTTATTACGCCGATACCTATTGGTTCTCTGAACCCGAGCTCCTCCCTAGACCAGAGGGGGTTGCATTCTGGTATAAATGGCAACTGAGTGATCCAACTTGGCTCACCAGAGCTTCAGTTTGGATACTGTATTTAGGTCATCAGGTAAGCATATGGTGGCTGATATACAAAGCCCAAGAAGAAAAACCGACTTATACACATGGTCTCCATTGGTTTAATATTGCAGCACTTTTAGCGAATGCCTTGTTTATAACGCTTCATCTTTTGCAAACAGGTCTTTGGTACGATGGTCTGGCACAGGATGTACTGGAAATATCTGCACAATGGTCGGTCATCGTCCTTCTCTTTATGGTGTTGATAATGGAAAACCAGAGAAGGGGTATGTTCTTTGGAAAAAAAATTGGGTTTGTAAGCAATGCTGCGATAAGCATTAGGAAATACCATGGGTACTATTTTGCTTGGGCGACGATTTATACATTCTGGTATCACCCAATGGTCGGAACACAAGGACACTTGATGGGATTTCTTTATATGTTTTTACTCTTGCTTCAAGGAAGCTTGTTCTTTACTCGCATGCATTTAAATCCCAAGTGGACAATCTTTCTAGAGGCTACCGTTGTCGTCCATGCAATGATGGTTGCATTGGCCGCTGGTCACAACTGGCCAATGTTCTTTTTTGGATTCTTGGGTGTTTTTGTTGTGACTCAAATGTATGGTCTACCCATTAGCCAAAAGATGAGATGGCTTATTTGGGTTGTCTTTACAGGCGTCTTTATTGCGGTATACAGCTACAAGGGGTGGGATACATGGTATGAAATCATCTTTGTTTCAGGAACTTTGTGGGGTTGCGCCATCATCTTCTCAGGATTAATATTATTGGTGCAACCAAAAAGTATCAGCGCCAAAGAAGGATAGATTATGAAGCTTCTCTCAAAAACATTTCAGCATGAAGGGTACATACCTGAAAGATGTGCCTTTGGCATCAAAGATATAGAAAACCATATGGCACTAGGGAAAAACAAAAATCCACAACTCAATTGGTCAGAAATGCCTGAGGGAGCTAAATCACTTGTTCTTATTTGTGTGGATACCGATGTCCCCTCCTCTCTGGATAATTTCAATAAGGAAGGAAAAACCATTTCAAAGGATTTACCCAGAGTAAATTTTTATCATTGGGTTATGGTTGATATCAAGCCGGAGGATGGCTCTGTTTCAGAAGGAGAATGCTCTGATGGCATTACTCCTGGTGGGAAACAAAATCCCAAAGGTCCTTCTGGTTCTCGTCAAGGAATCAATGACTATACGAAGTTCATGGCTGGCGATCCTGAAATGCAGGGAAACTATTTTGGATATGAAGGACCTTGTCCTCCATGGAATGATGAAATTCCTCATCATTATCGATTTCAGTTGTTCGCGTGTGATTTTGAAACATGCCCAGTGGATGGATCTTTTACCTCAGAAGAAGTCATTGAAGCAATGAAGGGGCATGTCATTGATCAAATAGAATTGACTGGGTTATATAGTCTTAACCCATCCTTGGTTTAATCGTTCTCAAAATCTAGAGACAAAGAATTGATGCAATATCTCAAACCCGTTGGCTGAGGACCATCGCTGAAGACATGACCCAAATGTGCATCACACTTTCCGCATAAGACTTCCTCTCTCAACATGCCGTGACTGCGATCAACCTTAACTTTTACGGCACCTGAACTCATCACATCATAAAAACTGGGCCATCCTGTTCCAGAATCAAATTTTGCAGTCGAGCTAAAAAGGTCGGCATTGCAACAAACGCACTGATAAGTGCCACTCTCTTTGTTATGCAGTAAATCTCCAGTGAAAGGAGCCTCGGTTCCTTTTTCCTGTGTAACATGCAACTGCTCTGCAGATAAATGATCTAGATTTTTTTTATTCATAACTTGAGTATACTGAATTCGTAATTGAGATCTATGGATAATCCTGACCCAAAAAAAGTTACGCCCAGTGACTACCTAAAACCAAAAAATTGGTTGGTTATTGCCCTATTGGTAAAAGCAAGATTCATTTCATTTCTTCCAATCAAAACCATTCAATCATTTGGGGCAATCGTCGGGTTTATTCTCTTTTGCATTCCATCGAAGAGAAAGGATATTGCAAAGAGAAATATTGAGCTTTGTTTCCCTCATCTTAATGAAAAAGAGCAAATTAGAATGGTTAAAGATCACTTCATTTCACTTGGAATTGGTTTCTTTGAGGTCTGTATTGCAAGATGGAAATCGGATCAAAGCATTGCAAAAATCACTCAAATAGAAGGCTTTGACATTCTCCAAGATGCTGCAAAGAAAGATCGAGGAATAGTTCTCTTAAGTGCTCATTTTACCATGCTGGAAAGCAGTGCATTCATTGGTAGAGAATCTATTGCGCCAGGACTACCTGACATGGTTGGCATGTATCGTGTAGGGAGTAATCCAATCATTAATCGTTTTTTTAGAAATGCTCGCTTAAAGTCTGTGCAGAGTCTTATTACAAAATTTGAAGTGAAGAATTTAATCAAAGCACTCAAGGAGAAAAAGATAGTTTGGTATGCTTCGGACCAAAATTTCACAGGCAAAAATTCTGTCGATATCAGCTTCTTTGGACAAAATGCCCCAACCACACCTGCGATATGTCGATTTGTTGAAATGACAGATTGCATAGTCTTGCCATATTTTCCAGAAAGACTGCCCAATGGGAATTATGTTCTGACGATATATCCTGAATTGAACAATGAAGATTGCAAGGATCCAAAGGTTTTCTTACAACGCTTTTATCAGTGCCTTGAATCACACATCATGAATAATCGGGAGCAATACTATTGGGTTCACCGTCGTTTCAAGAAGGAAAATCCTCAAAATAATCCTTACGCTAATTAGCGGAACAATTGCTGACAATAATGTTCCAGTCACTCGCTAAGAATTCTTTTTTATTTTTTACATGGATTTTTTTCAAGGATCTGTGAAAACGATTGAGAGTCTTCTTTGGTGATGCGATTCTTTCTTGAAGTCTAAATGCACTATCAAAATCAATCAAATAGATACATAACTGTTGATCTATAAGGATATTATTGGTGTTCAAATCAGGATGATACACTCCTTTCTCATAGAATAAGCGCAAACAATTCCCAACGGCTTCCCAAACATCTTTAGTGACTGCATCGGTGCTAATCAATTCCGAAAGCGTTGTGGAGTTCTGAATTTCCATCGTAATCAAATCGGCTGTGTAATCAATGCCCAATTTTTTAACTCGAGCTGCAATGGGTTTTGGCACCGGTAAATTCATTGCGCTAAGTTGATTAAGCCTATTGTACTCACGAATAGATCTGGCTCCATTCATTCCCGTCCAGAGATACCGATCCTTTATATAATCACCAATGATTCCGCCTCTGTGATAATGCTTCAAAACACAACTTTGATTCTGACACTCAAAAATAATTGTTTCACCCCTGCCTGAACTCAATACATCAGTATTTTCATCATCAAGCCATGTTCTTGAATCAAAAAAGTCTTCATTAATATCCTTGATCAAATCATCCGCATATATGATGATGTTTTCATTGTCATGAATTAATAAGTTACTCATAGTTCTATGTCTAGAGATTTCTCCGAAGCTGCAAATCAGATTTGCATTCTAAGATTATCAGCACTGGGTGATTGCTGTCACGCTTTGGGTGCAATTAATCGTTTAAAAAAAGAGATGCCTGCTGCAGAAATTACTTGGGTGATAGGCAAGAATGAGTATCAATTATTCAAAGGCATTGATGGCATTGAGTTTCTTGTTGTCGATAAATCAAGCCTGCTCAAGGCAATGTTGAAAATCAGGCAAGATTTAAGAGGAAGAAGATTTGATGTTTTGCTGAATATGCATGCATCAATGTCTGCCAATCTCATAAGCGCCATGATCTCATCCGATAGAAAGGTTGGATTTGACAAGGCGAGGGCTCGCGATAAACAAAATCTATTTTGCAATGAATTCATTCCAGCTAAAAAACAACAACATGTTGCCGATGGGATGATTGAATTTATAAATCATATATCTAAAGAAAGTGATCATCCCATATGGGAGTCCATTGACTTAAGTCCTGAAGAAAATGAAGCCAAGGAATACATTGATGGAGATAAAATAACATGCGTCATCAGTCCTTGCAGCAGTCAAAGATACGGAAAGGATTACAATAGAAGCTGGCCGATCGAAAATTTTATCGAGATCACAGAGTACCTTTTGAGCCATGAAAATATGCAGGTGATTGTCACTGGGGGGCTGTCCCAAACTGAAACCGAATATTCGAATAGCTTGGATAAAAAAAGCTTAAATGGAGACTTTTTAAATCTGATTGGAAAAACAAGCATCAGAGGAATGGCAGCAATCATAAAACATTCTCAATTTGTCATTTCACCGGACTCAGGTCCAGCTCATATTGGAACCGTAATGAACAAACCAGTAATAGGGCTTTATGCAATGAGTAACCCCAATCGCAGCGGTCCATACCATTCAAGAAATTGGACAATTGATAAATACCCAGAAGCCTTGGAGTTATATGAAGGAAAAAAAATAGGGGATTCTAAATGGGGACATAAAGTGAAAGAACCAAAAGCAATGCAATTGATTAAAATCAAAGATGTTAAATTAAAGATTGATGAGGTTGTCTCACATGTTAAAAGAAGCACTCAAAACTGAGCGTCTTGTAATCAAACCTCCAGAGATAGATGACAAAGTTGAGTTAACTCAATTGACCAATGATTATGAAGTTGTTCAATGGCTCTCAAATATGCCCTTTCCTTATCAGCTAGAAGATGCCGAAGTATTCATCGAACAATCACAAGAAAAAATATTGAAGCATGAAATTAAGACTTACATGATTTTTCATAATAAAAAAATGATTGGAGGGATAGCACTGCGAGATTTTGATGAACATTCATGTGAGCTGGGATACTGGCTTGGAAAAAAATATTGGGGCAAAGGTTTTGCGACAGAAGCAGTGGGTCGATTATTAGAGTTGGGATTTGATGAGCTAGATTTAAATGAAATTTATGCGGCATACAAAGTTGGAAATGAAGCTTCTAAAAAAGTATTAGAAAAGTCTGGTTTCCAGTTTTATAGAGAGAAGCAAGAGTTTGATTCAGTGCTTGAAAGAAACGAACGGCTCATAGAAATGGTAAAAAGAAAATGACTGAAAAGAATTGATCAATATTTTCTCAGGCGTCAAAGGTCTCCCTTTTTCCTCATTTCCTTTCTTATTTTAGTTGCACTAATATCGGTGATTGAATCATCAAATGCTTCCTCCTCAAAAACATAGCCCACGCCTCGACCATAGGTGATATTGACTATGTTCGGAACAAGCATGATTTCGTATTGAACACCTCTTTGATAGCCATCAGAAGCCAAGCCTTCTTCGATGTTTCTACAAACTAAATCCCAATCAAATGGATTATCGTCTTGTCCCTCTCCTCCAGAGGATTGATGCACATCTCTCACTTGAATCATAACTTGACCAGTTTTTTGGACACATCTTTTAAATAATGCTTGATGTCCTTCATGCCAAGGTTGCCATCTTCCCAGCATTTGAACGGTTGGTTTCTTCCAATCAAACATGATTTAAAATCTTGTCTGCAATATCCGAGTGGTTGTGATCATTCCATTCAGTGATATGAAAATCGATTTGCTCAGGAGAAATAAAAATTTTATTGGTATCCTCAAATCGACCTTCTTTAATGGTATCCATCCATATAGTGATATCGGCATCAAAATTTTCTCTGGTTTCTTTTGTGGGACAAACAAAGTCACAAACGACATATCGGTCATTTGCTTTCTCAAAATCTGCAAAGGTCCTCATTCTTCTGGACTGTCTCCTTCTGCCCTCATCCGAAAAATCCCAATCGTTTGCCATGTCTCTGAGTTTATCGGCGTTATACCATGCGGCATTCAATAGCGGCACCAGTCTTTCAGCAAGATAAGTTTTCCCACTTCCAGGAAGTCCCATAATCAGAATTTTGTATTTAGTGCTCAATCATGCCTCCTTTGCTGCCTTAAAAACAGCTTGTGCAATTACCAAGTCTTGGACCGCAACACCTGTAAGGTCTGCAATGGTTATTGAATCCTGATTCACCCTTCCTTTTTTGATTCCTGAGAAAACTTCTCCCAACTCAACTACGTTCTCAGAATCAATCAGTGATTGCTTCGCTGCTTGATGTATTTCACCACGAATGAGGTTCTGTTCCAAGCTGTCTGCAACAAGCAAATCTGCCCTTGAAAGTAGATTAGGGTCAAGTTCACACTTCTCAGGGGTATCTGAGCCAACCGCCGTAATATGTGTACCGGGTTTTACCCATTCTGATTGAATGAGCGGATCTTTTGAAGAAGTGGTCGTTACAATCAAGCTTGATTCTGTGACAAGTTTTTCAATATCGCTTTCAATATTGACATCCAAGTAAGAAAGATCTGCTTTAACTTTCTCAGC
>ERZ802830.896-NODE-896-length-29325-cov-6.50277_pt1 | contig 29325 bp, 25 predicted proteins | sample MGYA00345654_ERZ802830 | MGnify/ENA primary metagenome ERZ802830 (study PRJEB30503, sample SAMEA104212375) | marine metagenome | biome: Westerlies Biome; feature: [SRF] surface water layer (ENVO:00010504) within the epipelagic zone...; material: water...
CGGTTTGTCGTAGGATAGCCGATTTTCCAGACATATTAGGACCGGTAATCATTATGAGTTGTTGGTTGTCGGCATCCAAACGCAAATCGTTAGGAATAAAAGGAGTCCCTGCAGGCAACTGCCGTTCAATGACCGGATGGCGGCCCGCAGTGATTTCCAAATACGCCGAATCAACAAACTGAGGTGCACGGTATTGGTGTTTTTTAGCGGTATAGGCAAAGTTCCACAACACATCCAAACGGGCGATGCACTGGGCATTGTGTTTTAGATCGGGCAGGAATTCCTGTAGCTGGTCTAACAACTCATTGTAGAGCTGGGCTTCCAAACTTCTGATTTTATCTTCTGCACCGAGGATTTTGGCTTCGTATTCTTTTAATTCTTCCGTGATATAGCGTTCGGCATTCACCAAAGTTTGCTTTCGAATCCATTCGTCTGGAACCTTGTCTTTATGCGTGTTGCGTACCTCAATATAATACCCAAATACATTGTTGAATGCAATTTTAAGAGAAGGGATTTGGGTACGTTGAGTTTCCCGTTCCAACATCCTGTCTAGATGGTCTTTGCCGGAATGCAAGAGGCTACGTAATTCATCTAGCTCAAGATGAAAGCCTTCGGCAATCACCTGTCCTTTGCTCAATACCACGGGCGCCTCGGGATGCAAGACCTTTTGCAGCAGTGCAATCAAATCGGAAGGCGAACGGAAACCCTTGGAATAACTGACAAGAGCAGGCTGCTTCGATGCTTGTAAGGTAGTTTGAATGGGGCCTAGCATTTCCAAAGTAGCCAGCAAGTGTATCAAGGCTTTGGGGCTCACTTTGTAGGTCGCAATTCGCGCACTGATTCGTTCCATATCGGAAAGGCTTGAAAGCGCTTCTTCTATTTGTTCATGCGTTTCCAAGTGCTTCAAAAAGCCGGTAACAACGGCTTGGCGATCGAGGATTTTTTTTTCCTCCAACAGCGGAAAAGCCAACCAGTGACGGATCAACCGTCCTCCCATGGGAGTGCAGGTATAGTCAATCACATCAATCAGAGGGACGCCTCCAGCTGAAGTGGAATGAAAGAGTTCTAGGTTTCGGACAGTAAACCGATCCATCCAAATGTATTGGTTGGAGTGCAAAGGTTGAATGTGATGAATATGGGAGAGGCGGGCGTGTTGGGTTTCCGATAGATACTGCAATATGGCTGCGGCAGCTGCAATCCCTGTTTGCATCTCCTGAACCCCGAAACCCTGCAGGCTGGTAGTTTCAAAATGGGCGGTTAGTTTTTGTTGAGCAAAATCGGGAGCAAACACCCAATCCTCGATATAGAAGACGGGCCACGCAGTGCCATGGATCGCAGCAAAGTTGGCTTTCTGAGGCTTGGCCACCAACAGCTCACTCGGAGAAAAACTTTCTAGCAATTGGGCCGCTTCCACTTCGCTCCCTTCGCTCACCCAAAAATCACCGGTGGAAATATCCAAAAAGGCAAGTCCCACTTGCTTTCCATCGCTGTAGTAGGCGGCTAAGTAATTGTTTTGTTTTTGCTCGAGTACTTCCTCATTCAGCGCAACCCCAGGAGTCACCAATTCAGTAACGCCTCGCTTCACAATCTTTTTGGTCATTTTGGGATCCTCCAACTGATCACAAATCGCTACTCGGCAACCGGCCTTCACCAATTTGGGTAAATAGGTGTTAAGGGAATGATGTGGAAAGCCTGCCAGTTCTGTTTCACTGGTACTTCCAGCACCTCTTTTGGTTAATATAATTCCGAGAATCTTGGCCGCTTTAATAGCATCTTCTCCAAAAGTTTCATAGAAATCGCCCACCCGAAACAATAACAAAGCATCCGGGTATTTTGCCTTGATCTGGTTGTATTGTTTCATTAAAGGGGTTTCCTTGCTTTTGCCAGCCACGAATTAGGGTTTTTGCTAATGTAGAATTTAGATTGCCTCCAAACAAATGGTCCTTGCTGAAATATGTATTTTTGAGGATGCGTAAATTAAAGAACGAGGAGTTGGATCGAAAAACGATTGCGAATTTCAAAGCCGCTCCCAAGACCCCTCTCATTCTTATCCTCGACGACGTGCGAAGTCTCAACAATATTGGCTCGATTTTTCGAACGGCTGATGCCTTTTTGGTAGAAAAAATATACCTCTGTGGAATCACAGCATCCCCACCCCATAAAGACATCCAGAAAACAGCCTTGGGAGCCACCGAATCGGTGGATTGGGAATACCGAAAAACCGCCCTGAATCTGGTGCAGCAGCTTCAAAAAGAAGGCGTTCGGGTGCATGCTGTTGAACAAGCGGAAGGAGCAGCATCACTCCTTGATTTTCTTCCCAGTCCCGATGGGAAACAAGCCTTGGTATTGGGAAATGAAGTGAAAGGAGTGTCGCAAGAAGTCGTGAGTCAGGCCAACTCGGTCATTGAAATTCCCCAAGTAGGGACCAAACATTCTCTAAATATTGCGGTAGCAGCAGGAGTGGTGATTTGGGACTGCTATTACAAATTAAAGGCGCGCTAGCTCCCAAAGGAGTTTTACATAATCGTAGGATTGGCGATCCCAGTGCTGCCCTGTGGCGTCGATTTTGAGAATGGGATAGGAAAATACTTCTTCCAATTTGCGTTCATAACTTGCTGTGATGGCTTCCAAATAGGTGCTAGAGATATTTTGTTCATAGACTCTTCCTCGCTTTTTGATGTGCAATAACAATTCAGAGACTGGGCGATACAAATAGACAACAGCCTCGGGGGAAATGGCTTGGGAAGAGCGGCTTATAAAACTTTTTTGAAATTCGCTAAAGCGAGATTGGGATAGCGTTGCTTGCGCAAACAAAAGGGACTTCTCTAGCCAAAAATCACTGACACAAGGGGTTAGTAGGGGTGTGGATAGTTGCTCGATACGGGACTGCAAAAAGTACTGTTCGGTTTTCAATGCATATTCTTCGGGGTTTTGATAGAAAGCCGCCAAATGTGGGTTTTTGTCAAAAGATTCCAAAATAACTTGAACCGGGTAGTCTTCAGCTAAACGTTGGGTCAGAGTTGTTTTTCCACTACCAATATTACCGGCGATAGCCAGATAAGAACGAGATTCAAAAAGGGAGGGCAACCAGCTTTGAAAAGGGAGCACGTTTATCGGTGTGGTATCCTTGCAATCATTATGCAATTCTTGGAGACTTAATTTCAAGCTAGGGTGCTGAAAGTTAGGAGCCAAATCGAGCATCGGTTTCAACACAAAATGACGCGCATGCATCCGAGGATGGGGCAGTTGTAGGCTCTGATTGTCTCGTCTTTGATTTCCGTAAAAAATCAAATCCAAATCCAACGTTCTCGACTCATATTCTTTAGAAGAAGAAGGGGTGCGGCCAAATTGTTTTTCTATCGCTTGGAGTTTGAAAAGCAATTCTTCAGGCGAATGGTCGGTTTCCAATTGCAAACAGGCATTGATAAATGGAGGTGCCTCAAATCCCCAAGCGGCAGTTTCGTAGGGTGGGGAGATTTGTCGAATACGGCCCAATGCTCCCTCAATCTGCTCCATTGCCAGTAGGAGGGTTTGCATTCGCTCACCCATATTACTCCCCATAGCTATAAAACAATGCTGTTCCATCTTGGTTTTTACACCAAAATTACAAACACTATCTTTGGTGTCTATTGTTTTGCTATGAATTTCTTTAAAAATATACTGGCAGCTATTCTTGGTAATCTGATTGCTTTTGGTTTCCTTTTCGTACTTCTGTTAATGGGAATTGCAGGACTGGCTACCCTAAGCAGTATGCCCTCGGAAGACAAACAAGCCCTAGAAGCCAATTCCGTTCTACGACTGCAGTTGAACAAGAAAATTTACGATCGTGTCCCTGCCGTAGAACAATTCAATGTCGGTCTTGGTTTTGAGTCGGAATCTCTTGGACTGGATCAAATCCTACACAGCATTCAAACGGCAGCAGAAGATACCAATATAGAAGGAATTAGCTTGGAATCGCAATTCATCCAGGCCGGTTGGTCTCAAACCAGGAGCATCCGGCGTGCCTTACAAGCCTTTAAAGAAAAAGGGAAGTTTGTATATGCCTACGGAGACTTTTTTACCCAAAAAAGTTATTACCTCGCCAGTGTTGCCGACAGTGTTTTTCTCAATCCTGTCGGGCAAATCGAATTTAAAGGCTTGAGTTCTGAAATACTATACTATAAAGACTTTCAAGATGAATATGGAGTGAGGATGGAAGTGATTCGATTGGGAAAATATAAGAGTGCCGTGGAACCCTATTTGGACAATAAGATGAGTGCTGAAAATCGGTTGCAGATTAAAAGTTTGCTTGACGATTTGTGGGCGGTTTTGGCTCAAGAGATGGCCGACTCCCGAGCACTATCCAGAGAAGCATTGGATATTGCCGCCAATGCGTTGGCGGGGAACACCCCCGAACGGGCCCAAGAATCGGGCTTGATCGATGCTGTGAGATACGAAAATGCATATTTCAAGGAAATTGAAAAGCAGGTTGGGGAGGAAGCAAACTACGTCTCCTTGTCGGCTATGGGCAGTCCTAAATCTGCCTATGATAACGAAATTAAAGATCGAATTGCCGTGCTCTATGCACAGGGCACCATATTGTATAGTGAGGGCAGTGAAACAGTAATTGGAAAGACTGTCTTTATTGAAGCCCTCGAGGAGGCTCTGGAGAATCCTCGTGTCAAAGCGATTGTGGTTCGTATTAATTCCCCTGGTGGAGATGCCTTAACTTCTGAAATTATTTGGGAACGGCTGGAAGCCGCCCAAGAGAAAAAACCCCTTTATGTTTCAATGGGAGATGTTGCAGCATCAGGTGGGTACTACATCAGTTTGCCTGCCGAGAAAATAATTGCCGATCCCTTGTCCATCACCGGATCCATTGGCGTATGGGCCACCCTTCCCAATGTGAAACAATTTACCGATGACATAGGCATCAATGCCGAACAGGTCAGCACCCACAAAAATGCAATGGGATATAGTCCCTTTGAAAAACCCTCTCAAGGCTTTCGAAATGCTGCAGAGGAAAGTATTGCAAAAGTTTACAGCACCTTTAAGGAACGTGTAAGTGCAGGGCGTTCTATGGATATAAATCAGGTGGAAGTAGTCGCCCAAGGACGGGTATGGTCGGGCACACAAGCGTTTCAGAAGGGATTGGTAGACGGGTTAGGAGACCTACACACGGCTATAGCAATGGCGGCCAATGCTGCTGAAGTTGAACGCTACAATGTGGTCTCTTATCCGAACATCACTCCTGATTTGGAAACCATTCTTTCCGAAGGATTTCCCCTACTAAAACTTCAATGGCAAAACTCACTATCTCCTTTTTGGAAGCAACTGCTCTTCAATCCATCAAAATCCACTCGTTTCCTTAGCATTCAAACACAGCTTCCTTTCGAAATAAATATTTATTAATATGACGCCCAAAGACCGCACGCTGGCCGAGACAATTTATTTGTTTCTAGCAGCGCTCTTTATCACTTCATTGGTTGTTTCCAATCTCATTTTTCAAAAGTTTTTTGTTTGGCAACCCCTAGACTTATCTCTTTTTGGAGTTTCCCTTTTTGAACTTTCAGTGGGCATCCTGCCCTATCCCATCACCTTTCTGATCACCGACCTGATCTCAGAAATTTATGGGCGTAAAAAAGCCAATCAAGTGGTGGTTGCTGGAATTTTTGCCTCTTTCTTTTCAATGGGTATTCTGTTGCTCGGCGATGCTGCACCTGCTTCGGTCAACTCCCCTATCGATGATGCGACCTTCAAAAAGGTGTTTTCACTTTCGCCATTAGCAGTTCTAGCTTCTATGCTAGCCTACCTTTTTGCTCAATTCATAGATATACGTCTCTACCATTTTTGGAAGCAGCTCACACAAGGGAGAATGCTCTGGCTTAGAAATAATTTTTCGACATTCAGTTCTCAATTTATTGACACCTTCACCGTCATCCTCCTCTTGTGTATGTTTAAGGTGCTTCCTTGGGATCTATTTTGGGGGTTGGTATTGTCAAGTTTTCTATTTAAAGTGCTTGTTGCTGCCATAGATACCCCATTTCTTTATCTTGCTGTTGGTCTTTTTCGTAAACGTTTTGGGTTGGCTATAAACGAAGAAATTTCCTAAGATGACTTCAGAACCCATCCGAATCAATAAGTATCTCAGCGAAATAGGCTACTGTTCCCGGCGGGAAGCGGATAAACTTATTGCAGCCGGTCGAGTACAAGTCAATGGTAGGAAAATTGAAATGGGAACCAAGGTTACTCCAAAGGATCGTGTTACTGTTGATGGTGTCGCAATGAATTCGCAAAGAAAAAAGCCTGTCTATCTGGCATTTAATAAGCCCGTTGGAATTGTTTGCACCACCGATACTCGTGTAGAAAAAAACAATATCATCGATTTCATCAACTACCCCAGTCGGATTTTTCCGATTGGGCGCCTAGACAAACCCAGCGAGGGCTTGATATTTTTGACGAATGACGGTGATATTGTCAATAAAATACTCCGCGCACACAACAAACACGAAAAAGAATATGTGGTGCAAGTGAATAAATCCATCACAGCTGAATTTATCAAAAAAATGCAAAATGGAATTCCCATTCTAGGTACCGTTACACGAAAGTGTTGGGTAAAACAAACCCGCAAGCAAGAATTCCGAATCGTATTAACACAAGGACTGAACCGCCAGATTCGACGGATGTGTGAATACTTGGGTTATCGTGTGACTAATTTGAAACGAGTGCGGATCATGAATGTCTCTCTCGATACCGAAGTAGGTCATTGGCGTCATTTGACTGCCAAAGAAATTCAGGACATTCAACGAGGTGTAAAAAACTCCAAAAAGCACCACTAAGCGATAGTAATCGTTAGGCGATGCCCTTCGTTAGAACGCACATTGAAAACGGTTTGATCTTCAAATAGCAGGTATTGCCCTTTCACTCCTACCAATTTGCCAGAATAGCTTGGTGATTTACTCAAGTTCAAACTTTTGACTTTCTGAGGATATTGTTCTACAGGATACGCAATTTCGGTTGGAACCTGTTCGGATTGAAGATAAGGCATTAGCTCTTCAGGTAGGTGTGCGATAAATTGTTTTCGTGCTGCGTTCCAGTCGACAGGTTCTTTTTCATTTTGGAGCATTTTTCGCCAATTGGTTTTGTCTGAAAAAATGGATTTCAATGCCACTTCAGCCACCCCAGAAAGGTAACGATTGGGAACTTCAAGTAGGGCAAGCGCTTGGTGAGCTCCTTGATCAATCCATCGGGTTGGTACTTGACTTTTTCTTGTGATTCCCACCTTAAGATGGCTGCTCAATGCCAAATAGACAATATGAGGTTGCAATTGCACTTTTTTTTCATAATTCAAATCTCGGTCTTCAATATCTAAATGTGCTTTGCTCAATTCTGGACGCATGACCCAGTCAGCAGCTTGGGGAATTTCAAAAAAGCAAGATTGACAAAAACCCTGTCGGAAAATGGGTTTGACGTTGTTGCAATGCAAGCACTGAGTGCCCTTCAGTGCAAGAGATATTTTACGTCCGACGCAATCGTGAACTAGTAATACATCTCCCTCACAATCCAAAAAATAATGAACTGGTGTGTGTATTTCCGTTATCATTTTTTTTAAAAGGCTGTGAAAGACCATGAGTGTTGATTTGATTACAAACTGTTTCGAGTTGACGAAACGAATTTTGCTATTTTTACATTAAAGATACCATTTGTATGCCAATCCCCTTATTCAATTCTATCGCTTCTTGGTTTCTTAAAAAACGAATCCACCAAATCGAACTTTTTATTAAGTTCCCTCACGAAGTACAGCAGGAAGTTCTTCATGGCTTGCTGGATGAAGCTTCCCAAACGCACTACGGAATTCAGTACGATTTTAAATCCATCAAGGATTACACTACCTTTTCGAAGCGAATTCCATTAGTACGTTACGAAGACATACAAAATGAAATTCAACTGTCGCGAAAAGGAGTTCAAAATATTTTCTGGCCGGGAAGTATTAAGTGGTTTGCCAAATCTAGTGGGACTACTGGAGCTCAGAGCAAATTCATCCCTGTGAGTTCTGCTTCTTTAGAAAACTGTCATTACAAGGCTGGAAAAGACATGCTCTCTTTGTATTTCAATAACAATAGTGAATCCCAGCTGCTCACTGGCAAATGCTTACGGCTTGGAGGAAGCAGCGATCTCTATCACAATAACTCCAGCTATTTTGGTGATCTCTCTGCAATCATCATAGACAATCTCCCCTTTTGGGCGGAACTCAGCAGCACTCCCAGTCAAAAAACCGCTTTGATGCCCGAATGGGAAGCCAAAATGAAAGCTATTCTAAAGGAGTCAATGGAAGAAAAAGTAACTAGCCTCGCAGGGGTGCCCTCTTGGATGTTGGTGCTTTTGCAACAAGCCTTATCTGAGGCTAAAAAAAATCATATTCACGACCTATGGCCCCAAGCGGAAGTATACTTTCATGGGGGGGTGAGTTTCGAACCCTATCGGGAACAGTACCAACAACTTTTTCCCAAACCAAACTTTAAATACTATGAAATCTACAATGCTTCGGAAGGGTTTTTTGCCATCCAAGATCAAAACGATTCATCCGATTTGTTATTGATGTTGGACTATGGAATTTTTTATGAATTTATTCCCCAAGAAGAATGGGGTGAAAAACAACCCAAAACATTGGCTTTATGGGAAGTAACCTTGGATCAAGTCTATGAATTGGTCATCACAACCAATGGAGGATTATGGCGCTACCGCATTGGAGATACAATTCGGTTTACAAGTCTTCATCCCTATCGAATTCGCGTGAGTGGAAGGACCAAGCAATTCATAAATGTATTTGGTGAAGAACTGATGGTGGAAAATGCAGAAAGAGCATTGGCCACAACCGCAGCCGACACTGGAGTTCAAATCCTAGACTATACAGTAGGCCCAATATTCATGAATGGTCATGAAAAAGGAGGACATGAATGGTTGATCGAATTTGCCAGTACCCCATGTGACCTTGACCATTTTGCACAAATACTTGACCGAGAGTTGCAAAATCTCAATTCAGATTATCAAGCCAAACGTTATAAAGATATAACGTTGCTATCACCAAAAATTCAAGTGGCTCCCAAAGGATTGTTCTATCAATGGTTGGAATCTAAGAAGAAGCTAGGAGGGCAACACAAGGTGCCTCGTTTGTCCAATTCAAGAAAATACTTAGACGAATTGTTGGCCCACTGTTAAGATACCGCTTTGAGTGCGGGGAGATCGGCTTTCCTTAGTCGTTCTTCTGCATAGGTTTTAGTCACCTTTAAAGTTTTGGTCTCCGTATTGGGAAGGCTATACATCGCTTCTGTTAGAATAGACTCACATAGAGAACGCAGTCCACGAGCGCCGAGGTTATAATCCATGGCTTGTTGCACTATGAATTCCAAAGCCCCTGAAGTGAACGTTAATTCAATACCGTCCATTTCAAACAAAAGCTGGTATTGCTTCGTTAAGGCGTTTTTGGGTTGAGTTAGTATGGCTTTGAGCGCCTCTCTATCTAATGGGTTCATATGCGTCAGCACAGGGAGACGACCGATAATTTCTGGGATCAAACCAAATGAACGGACATCTTTGGGAGTGATGTAACGCAAAAGATTATCTCCATCGATATTTTCTAATTCTTTTTGGGTATTGAACCCGATGGCTTGAAGATTGAGTCGTTTATTAATACTTCGCTCAATTCCGTCAAAAGCACCTCCTGCAATAAATAATATATTGGAGGTATCAACCTCAATGAATTTTTGATCGGGATGTTTGCGACCGCCTTTGGGGGGAACATTGACTACTGTCCCTTCCAAAAGCTTAAGCAAGGCTTGCTGTACTCCCTCGCCAGAGACGTCTCGTGTGATGGAAGGATTATCGCTTTTGCGAGCTATCTTGTCCAATTCATCTATAAAAACAATTCCTAATTGGGCACGTTCCACATCGTGATCTGCCGCCTGCAAAAGCCGAGTGAGAATGCTCTCAACATCTTCTCCTACATAGCCAGCTTCGGTTAACACCGTTGCATCTACAATAGCTATTGGTACTTTCAATAGTTTGGCTATGGTCTGTGCCATTAATGTCTTGCCTGTCCCTGTAGGTCCGACCAGCAACACATTACTTTTTTGTAATTCTACTTCATTTTTTTCCTGAAGTAATTGGATTCTTTTGTAGTGATTGTAGACAGCTACTGATAGTGTTTTTTTGGCTCCGTCTTGTCCAATAACGTATGTGTCTAAAAAGGTGCGAATTTCTTTTGGAGGCTTAAGGTCTACATTAAAATTATTGGGAGATGATTTGTTTTCCTCTTGAACAATATGATGGGCTTGCTCAATGCATTTATCACAGATGTGTGCATCCATCCCTGCAACCAATAATTCGGTTTGGGGCTTAGAAAGGCCGCAGAAGGAACAGCTTAGGTGATCTTTTTCCATAGTAAGAAATTGTGTGGGGGTTACTATTCGTTCAGTACTTCGTCAACCATGCCGTAGGCTTTGGCTTCTTCGGCTCGCATCCAATAGTCCCGATCGGAATCATCGTGAACTTTTTCAACGCTTTGCTTCGAATGTTTGGCAATGATAGCGTAGAGTTCGTCTTTAAGTTTCAGTATTTCTCGGGCAGTAATTTCTATATCCGAGGCTTGTCCTTGAGCTCCTCCAAGCGGTTGATGGATCATCACACGCGAATGAGGAAGTGCCGATCGTTTGCCATCGGTTCCTGCACAAAGTAATACTGCCCCCATTGAGGCCGCAATTCCTGTGCATATAGTAGCCACATCAGGGCTGATGAATTGCATGGTGTCATAGATTCCCAAACCTGCATAAACGCTCCCTCCAGGAGAATTTATATACATCTGAATGTCACGCTTGGAATCAACACTTTGTAAGAAAAGTAGCTGTGCTTGAATAATATTGGCCACATTGTCGTCTATGGCTGTTCCTAAAAACATAATACGATCCATCATCAAACGAGAGAAAACATCCATCTGAGCGACATTTAACTGTCTCTCTTCAATGATATAGGGAGTCATGCTGGACACGATTTTATCGTAGTACATCGCATTGATGCCGTGTTTCTTGATCGCAAATTTCTTAAATTCTTTTCCGTAGTTCATGCAAGTTTTTTTTAAAAATACTAAAAATTACGCTTGTCCGTAGGCTTCTTTGATGAAGGCATCGAAGGAAATCACTTTTTCTTTTATTGGACCGTTATTTTTGTAAAAAGTAAGCATTTTTTGACTCATCAGTTGGTCTTGCAAGCGACGGCTTTCCTCTTCATTGGACAAAACTCGAAGAATGATACCTTCCATTTCTTTTTCTTCGGGGGGCATTTGTCCGTATTGGGCCATTTGCATCGTAATCATATTGCGTGCAAAATCCTTCATTTCATCAAACTGCACTTGTAACTCGTGATCGGCTACTAGTTTTCCTTCGATCAGCTGATAACGGATTCCTTTTTCGGAACGGCTATATTCTTCTTCTGCCTCTTCTACAGTCAGTGATTTCTCCCCTGAATTTTGAATCCAACGCTTCAAGAATTCTGCAGGGAGGTCAAATTTGGTGTTTTTCACCAAATACTCTGTCATATCGTTGAGTAATTTTTGGTCTGATTGCTGCTCAAATTGTTTTTCGATTCCCTCCTTAATTTTAGATTTTAAAGAAGTTTCAGAAGTTACAGTTCCCGCTTCGTATATTTTATCAAATAATTCTTGATCCAGCGGGGCCAGTTCGCGGGTATTCACCTCTTTCAAACTAATTAAAAGCTCTTCTTTTAAGCTGGCTGCTTGATCGTTTGAAATTCCCAAAAGGCGTTGTGCTACCACTGGCTCAAAAAGCCCTTTAGAAGATATAGAAAATGAATCGCCTACCGCTTTGCCTTTGAAAGCCGATTGGTTTTTTTTCTCTTTGATTTGTTCCCATTCAAAGGTGGCTGTATTGTCAATCTCCATTACCTCATTTATAAACTGCGCTGTAATTTCTACCCCTTCAGAAACTTCTTTCTCTGCCACTAATTTGCCGTATTGTTTCTGAATGCTTTGAAGCTGCTCTTCAATCATTTTTTTATCGGCTTCGATTCGATAGTGAACTACTTTCTTTCGAGATTTCAAATTAATTTCAAACGAAGGGGAAAGGCCCAATTCAAATTCGAATTGGATGGCGTCTGCTTTCCAGTCAATTTCATCTTGCATTTTGGGCAAGGGATTGCCTAGTATTTGGAATTCTTTTTCTTTTAAATAAGAATCTAAATGCTCCCGGAGCAATTTATTAACCTCATCGGCGCTTACCGCCGTTTCGTATTGTTTTTTGATTAAACCCATTGGAACATGGCCCTTTCTAAAACCAGGAATATTGGCTTTTTTACGGTAATCTTTCAGGACTTCTATGACTTTGCTGGCAAAGTCTTCTTGTGCTACATTTATAGTAACCACGGCATTGAGGGCGTCCAGTTCTTGATGAGTTATTTCCATGAATCTGCAATCAGAAATTTAGTGGGCAAAACTACAAATATAATTTTACAATCCCCCTTGTTGTCCCCTCATAATTGCTTATGTTTGCAGTCCAAAATTAATAACCCGTGGGTCGGGTACCCACACAAATTAATAGACATGCCAGTACGAATACGATTGCAACGCCATGGTAAAAAAGGAAAACCCTTCTACTGGGTCGTTGCCGCAGACAATCGCTCTCCTCGCGATGGTCGCTATCTAGAAAAATTAGGAATCTACAATCCCAATACCAATCCGGCTACCGTCGAAATCAATATTGACAATTGCGTCAAATGGTTGGAAAACGGGGCACAACCGTCAGACACAGCACGCACTTTGTTGTCCTACAGAGGGGTAATGCTGAAACACCATCTCAATGGTGGCGTTCGCAAAGGAGCCTTTAGTGCTGAAGAAGCAGAAAAGAAATTTGAAGCTTGGCTGCAAGAAAAAGAAGCTAAGATCCAGGCAAAAGTCGATGGCTTGAGTAATGCTGAAGCAGAAGCTAAAGCCGCTGCCCTTGCTGCTGAAAAAGCTGTCAATGAAAAGCGAATGGCTGATGCAGCTGCTGCTGAAGCGGAAGAAGCTGCTACTGATGAAGCCCCTGCTGAAGAAGTTATTGCTGAGGAAGCTCCTGCTGAAGAAGTTGCTGTCGAAGAAGCTCCTGCTGAGGAAGCTCCAGCTGAAGAAGTTACTGCCGAAGAAGCTCCTTCTGAGGAAGCCCCTGCTGAAGAAGTTATTGCTGAGGAAGTTCCAGCTGAAGAAGTTACTGCCGAGGTGGCTAGTACTGAAAAAGCACCCGCTGATGAGACTGCTGCTGATGAGACTGCTGCTGAGGAAGCTCCTGCTGAGGACTCGAGTACCGAAGAAGGAGAAGCGACCAAAGACGACTAATGCTTTAATATAGAGGGATCGATGCGAAAAGAAGATTGCTTCTTTCTTGGAACCCTCTCTAGTCTTTATAGCTATAAAGGAGAAATCCTGATACACATAGACTCGGATGATCCCGGGTTGTATACACAATTGGAATCAATTTTAGTGGATTACCCCACTGGATTGGTTCCTTTTTTTATTTCAAGCGCCCGATTGCATAAGTCAAGACTGTTGCGCGTCAAGTTGGAAACGATAGACACCGAAGAATCGGCTCAAACACTGCTTAAAAAAAAGGTTTACTTGCCCCTCTCAATGCTCCCTCCCCTAGAAGGCAATCGCTTCTATTATCATGAAATTATTGGGTTTACAGCGCTTGATGTTGAACAAGGTGTTATAGGAACAATAGACGGTGTCAATGACCAAAGCAGTCAAGCTCTCTTAGAAATTTCTGACAAAAACAAGCAACAACTGATTCCACTACATGATGACTTTATTCTCAAGGTAGATCGTATCAAAAAGGAGTTCCATCTCAACTTACCTCCTGGGATTCTTGCCCTAAACGACTAATTTTTATTTATTCCTACTGCTTAAGTTTTCCTATTTTTGAGGAAACAAACTTGAAATGTCGCAAGATTTATTTTCCGCACCCGACTATTATGAGTTGGATGGCTTATTGAGAGAAGAACATTTGTTGGTGCGAGATGCTGCGCGGTCGTGGGTGAAGAAGGAAGTAAGTCCTATCATCAATCAACATGCTCAAGAAGCTACATTCCCCAAACATCTAATCAAGGGCTTAGCAGAAGTTGGTGCTTTTGGCCCGTTTATACCTGAGGAATACGGGGGTGCTGGATTGGACCAGATTAGCTATGGCTTGCTTATGCAAGAAATAGAGCGAGGAGATTCTGGCATTCGCTCAACGGCCTCAGTGCAATCGTCCCTAGTAATGTTCCCCATATGGAAATACGGAACAGAAGAGCAACGAAAAAAATTCCTTCCCAAGTTAGCCTCGGGTGAATACATCGGGTGTTTTGGACTTACTGAACCTGATCACGGCTCTAATCCGGCTGGAATGACAACCCATTTTAAAGAAGAAGGCGATCATTACATTCTTAATGGTGCAAAAATGTGGATCAGTAACGCTCCTTTTGCTGATGTAGCTGTTGTTTGGGCAAAAGATTCTTCAGGTCGAATTCACGGCTTGCTTGTAGAGCGGGGCATGAAAGGCTTTGAAACACCTGAAACACATAACAAATGGTCGCTTCGCGCTTCCTCAACAGGAGAGCTTTTATTTAAAGAAGTGAAAGTGCCTAAAGAAAACCTGCTGCCAGGAAAATCGGGTTTGGGTGCTCCGCTTTCTTGTTTAGACTCTGCCCGTTATGGCATTGCTTGGGGAGCAATAGGAGTAGCGATGGATTGTTATGATACGGCCTTGCGATATGCCAAACAACGAATTCAATTTGATAAACCTATTGCAGGAACCCAGTTACAACAAAAAAAACTGGCAGAAATGATTACCGAAATTACCAAAGCCCAGTTACTGGCTTGGCGTTTGGGAGTTCTTAAAAACGATAATAAAGCCAATTCTGCTCAAATCTCTATGGCTAAAAGAAACAATGTGGCCATGGCTGCAAGCATTGCCCGTGAAGCTAGGCAAATGCTCGGTGGAATGGGGATTACTGGAGATTACAGCATCATGCGTCACATGATGAATCTAGAATCGGTTCTGACTTACGAAGGAACTCATGATATTCATTTACTCATTACAGGTATGGATATTACGGGGTTGAATGCCTTTAAATAAGTTTAGAAGTCGATCACAAAGCCAAAACTCGGAATGGGAATATTATTCTGTTGTTCATTGCTAATCAATACCAACGCTCTGGGAGATAACTCTTCCCCAGTCTCACTTCGCGCCAACCCATATTCCTCGGGCAGTGGAGTAGCCTGAGCAAATAGGTTTTGAATTTCGAAATAGAAATTCCAAGAAAAACGCTTGCCATTCCATTTTTTGTCAAATCGAATATCAACTTGATTGAAGGGGTCCAATTGCACTGTGCCCAAGGCACCGTAGTTTAATGTTATTTCAGGATAACTCACAAGGGTATTGACTACATCTGTTGGCACATAGGGAGTGTTGCCCGCAAAACGCCATCGCGAGCTGATTTCCCAATTTCGCTTTAATTTATAACCTCCTGTAAAAGAGATTAAGTGACGACTGTCCCATACGGAAGGTAAGTAATTTCCATTGCGCCCAGTAAATTCACTGTAGAAAAAGGTATAGGCAAAGTTCCCATAGAAATTTTTACTCAATTTTTGTTGAAAGAGCAATTCCACTCCGTAGGCGTTCCCCTCTCCTGTATCTACTATTGCTTCATTTCCAAGCACTTCAAATCCACCTCCTTTGTTGGCCAATGCTACTCCGTCACGAAAAGAAACGGGATACTGGGCATAATCTTTCAAAAAGCCCTCGATACTGAATCGAGCAGCGGTTCCAAAATTGTATTCTACCCCAGCCACATAATGATCGCTTCGGGTATAACGTTGATTTTGGTTTACAAAATCTCCATTACTCCCTTGAAAACCTAACATGGTGTAGGTTGGGATTTTATAGTAGCGCCCAAGAGAAGCATTTAATCGCCATTTTTGATTTTTAGACAGCACATAGGATAAAGAAGCTCGAGGTGAAAAAGTACTCCAAAAGTCCGATCCTGTGGAAAATGTGTCGGCATCCATGCGAAAACCCAACGCAATATCCAAGCGGTTGTCTAAATAACTACGTGATCCCTTGGCGTTGAACCCATACTTTACAAAATCAATATTTGTTATGTAGCCTAGCCCATACAAGGCGCTTTCGGTTGCATTTTGGTAGTCGGAATACTGAATATTAATCCCCCCAGATAGCTTCCAGTCTTGAAGATAATATGTAGGTTGTATTCTTAGTTTAGTTTCCCATTCATAGGAATCATTTTGAAATAACAAGCCTTCTTTGGCTTCATTATCCGAATAGCGAGAAAAAATATTATCCAGCCGATTGGTACTCAATGCCGTGAATAACTGTCCATTCCCTCGTTTAAATTTTCGTTTCCAAGATACTCCAACGGTAGTGGTACGTTGTTGAATGATCGGGACTTGTTCTATTCCCGCTTGTTGACGCTCATCATAAGTGTCGGGTGCTTTTACTGAAAAATCGTCGACGGAACCGATTCCAATAAAATTCAAGGTGTTGTAGGCATCCAATTCGTGATTTAGTTTCCATTGATAATCCCAGTAATCTGGTCGAATTGGCAGGCCAATCAACTCAAAAAGAAACTGGAGATAACTCCTTCGAAGGGAAAGAAGTATCGTCGTTTTGGCTGGAAGGGATTTATCTTTTTGAAACAATGGACCTTCCAGAGTTAGTGCGGCTTCACTGGCCCCAATTCGAAAATTTCCTCCAAAACGATTGGGGTTTCCTTCCCTTTGTTCGAAGGCAAGTACTCCAGACAAAGGATTGTCATATTCGGCTCCAAAAGCCGAACTGGAAAGAGTTACTTCTCGAACAAAAGATACATTGAGTAAGCCTACGGGACCACCAGCACTCCCCTGAGTACTAAAATGATTGATGTTGGGGATTTCAATACCATCCAAATAATAGACTGTCTCATTGGGAGCACCTCCACGAATGATAATGTCATTTCGAAAGCCTCCAATGGAGGGAGAAATTCCAGGCATGGATTGTACCACCTTAGTAATATCGTTATTCCCGCCTGGATAGGTTTCTATTTCGACAGCTGAGAAAGTTTGGGTAGATAATGGAGTTTCTTTGGTTTTTTTAAATGGGTTTTGGGAAACCACGATCTCATCTAAAGCATCAGTAACAGCATCTAGCTTAAACAACAATGAAGGGGTTCCCACCGATTTAACAATGACATTATATAGCGTTTGACTCTGATACCCCAAATAACTAACACTTATATTATAAGCTTGGGTTGGAACTTCTTCAAGCATGAAATACCCTTCCTTGTTGGTTACCACACCCAGTGTAGTGCCTTCCACCAAAATCGTTGCTCCTTCCAAAGGAAGTTGTGATTGGGTATCTATCACTCGGCCATTCACCATCCCAGTATTTTGTGCTGATCCCAAAAAACAAATGAATAGAAAAGTGATTAAGGTAACTCGCATAGCTTTTTTTTTGCAAATAAAATGAAAACCTATCGAACCGAAAATCATTTTTCATAACTTTAAATTGAAAAAGAAAAACAAACTGCTATGAAAAATCAAAGGAGAGATTTTTTAAAATCCGCCTGTGCCCCCGTAGCCCTTGCGCTACTTGGTATTCCATTAGCCGCTGCCTGTAGCGGAGAAGATGAAAATGATGAAATCCTTAGTGAAGGGCCTGTAGAAATCGATTTGAGTTCGAGTCAATTCCAAGCCTTAGAAGAAATTAATGGATGGATAAACTACCGATCGGAAAACCTACTCTTAATTCGCGTGAGTAGTACCGAAATTTTAGCCTTTAATAATGCTTGTCCCCATCAGGGGTTTCGAAACGGTTGGTCGCTAGAAGGTAATTCTTTTAGGTGTTCCAACCATGGAAGAAGTTATAATGCCAACTGCAGCAGTGCTTTGCGATGTTATACCACCCGTATTTCTGGAAACACACTGACTGTGAGCCGTTAATTTTTTTTCTTTAGAAGTCGGCGTTGCCTACGTAATCTAGGAGTCCTTTTAACCGACTGCTGCTCCATTTCTTGTAGTTTACGTTCTTCTTCATCGAGTTTGAATTGCTCTCTAAGATCCTGAAGTTCAGTAGTAGAAATGGCTTCCTGGTCGCCTGCTTGAAGGGCAGCATCTTCCACGTCAAAAGTAGCCTTATTGGTCTGTTTTCGCATCAATTCTCGAGCTGCTTTCAAATTGTAATATACCCCAGGATCTATCATCTTATTAGCAATGTAATTCTCCTTACTTTTTTTATCCCAGCGAACGAAAACAAAAGCGCCGTTAATGGAATCAAATCGCACCCGAAAAACACGAGCTTTGTTTGGGAGCGTCTGATACACTTCAATTTTCTCAGGAACGTAGCCAGCCATATCCAAAAGATCTTCCACAAAGTAACGTTGTCCTTCCGACGAAGGATCGTTTTCGGGCATCAGATATTCTTCCTCATAAGAATCTGAATAATTGTCTTCCTGAGACCATGACTCATTAAGGAATAGGATTGAAAGAAGAAGAAAACAGACAGATTTCATTGACTAGGAATTGGAAGCTAGCGCTTCATTTTTAAAATAAAAAGTGATCATTCCTTGTGCTCCTAGATAAGTTGCCATGACCCAAAATCCAAAAAAATTACTTTCAAAATAAAATTGATTCAAAGCCAGCATTGAATCCGACAGAATAAATAAAAATGCGCCTCCAAGAATGAATTTTCCTTTTTGAGAATTTTGAATCCAATAGGTCAGACTCAAAATGCCAAAGCAACTGATCGCAAAAGCATAGACCATCACAGCTGGGGTTAACTTTCCCAAATGAGGAAACAAGAAGTAGAGAAGCGTAGCCCCGTAGAGTGCGAAAGGAATACCTGAAAGGAAAAGATGTTTTCTAATTCTTAAAATACGTTCCCCCATTTTGAGAGTATACAGAATCTGGGTGAGTAAAAAGCACCCTAATCCAAAGAGAAAAAATAAAGTAGTGTCCTTGATTAGAAAGACGTCCCCTAAAAAAGAGAAAATTAAAGCTATTAAAATACCCCGATCTGGGTGGGGGTTTTTCGACAAATAATAGATAAAGAGACTGGGAACAAGCAAGGGTTTGGTTAGCAGGACAATTGTTTCCCCCTCCGTAATCATTCCAATAAGATGGAGTAAGCCTACGATCAAGAAGAATAAAAAATATCGATTCATTATCAGAAATTATAGTTAATCTGTACTTGTACGTTCCTTCCCATCTCATCGGCATAATAACGTAATCGATTGAGATAGTTTCTATAAGACGTATTGGTCAGATTCTCAACAATAATACGAAAGTCCCAGAATTTATCTGCTTTGTTTTTCGAGCTGTATGCTAGTGTGGCTTGCCACAAATGATACGCTTGGGGAGGGGTGCTGACGTCTATTGGGGTATCCACCAAATCACCCTCCACCAATAAACTAAAGTCAAAATTGTTATCAGGAAAACGGTTTTGATAAGCTGAGTACTGGTGTTGTACGGATACTTCCCAATTTTTTTTACTTGGGGGTGTCCAAGTGAGGTTGTGTTGAAAGTTGTAAGGAGGAATATCTATGAGTGGACGGTCACGGCTGCTATCGTGCCCACGAAGCCATGAGCTATTCATCTGGTAATGTAAATTCGTTTGGATTAACCAATCCATATCTATATCCAAACCTGTTAAAAAACCATCAATGGAGCGGTACTGCCAAACAGGAAAGGAGCTTCCTCGCCTCGCTTCAAACCCTTCAGGCTCGATGATAATATAGTCTTTTAAGTCGGCATAATGTATGCTGGCAGAATACGAAATCTGATCTCCTCGGGATTCAACTCCTAAAAGCCATTTGTTAACCTTCTCTTTCGAAAGACGCAGTTCTCCGTATTCGATTGTGGCAAGGGAGTGATGCAACCCATCGCTAAATAGTTCGCTGGGGTTGGGAGCCCTCTCACTATGATTGAAATTGAATAATAAAGTATGCGAAGGTACTGCCTGATAGGCCATGCCAAAAGAACTGGAAAGAGTAGAAAAGTTCTTCTTTAATGTGGTGAGTAGTTGGGTTCCGTAATCCACAATAGGCGTCTCTGGAAAATCAATCACATAGCCTTTTTCCAACCAGTCATTTTGGTCATAGTATTTTTGAGCCAAATAATTTATTGTCTCCCAGCGCAAACCAAATTCAATATTCCACAGATTATTGGGCTCAAATTCCAAAGCTGAAAAAGCCGCCCAATGATATTTGTCATAATCGGGAATCAGTCTTTTAACCTTCGTTACTGGGTCGGAATAATTGTCTTGAGCTTTTCCACTGAGTCCTCCTGTTAGTTTGTAGTTTTCTCCAATTTTTGTTCTTAGATAAACTTCTAAATCCTGTGTCCATAATTGTAAATCAATGGCGGGAACATCTTTTAAGTCCCCTCTTCTGACATCGTATTCTTGTCGGTGATTCCATTGTACATTATAGTTGATTTCCCACTTGGAGAACTCATTGAATCGTCTAAAATAGGAGAGTTTTCCGTTGTGATGTTGATTTTCTTGCCTGGGGGCACCCAAAGTATAGGTAAAGGGCTTGATAACCAAAGGAACATCACTTTCAATGGCTCGAGCCAAATCTCCGGGAGTTCCCACGTGTGCAGAACGAAGAATACTTAACTGTGTATCATAAAATCGATAACTCGCTTCCCAGCCAGATTGAATGGTATTGCGCCCAAATGTCATAGAAAATGCTTTTTCAACGGAAGCCGTATTGGACAGATTGTATGCTGGTGCTTTCAAATCTCCCAGCTGTTTGGCGGTTAGGTTCAATTGAGCATAGCTCCCTAAGCCATTCGACCACTGTGTTTTGGCAAATAAACCTCCTCCCCTTCCATTTGTTTGAAGACTTGTTCCCAAACGCGAAGTCAAAGTATCTTGAAAAGCAATTTTATTTTTTTGAAGAAGGATAATTCCCCCAGGCGTGTCACCACCATAACGAAGTAGTCCGGCTCCTTTTACAACACTGATAAAATCGGAACTATTTATATCCAATGTGGGTGCATGGTCGGCTCCCCATTCTTGGTCTTGTAATCGAATTCCATCAATAACAATTCCCACACGAGAACCAAACATCCCGTGGATTACCGGTTTGGATAGGGAACTCCCTGTTTGCATCATACTGACTCCAGAGAGCTGTGAAAGGATACTTCCAAGATCACTGCTTTGATTTTGCAGCAATACCACTTGGTCGAGGGTACTTTCCAACTGGTTTTTACCTGCCTTATTTCGGATATCTTCTTCTACAAAGATTTCTGCAAGGGCGTTCACGTGGTGTTCCAATTTGAAAGCCCCTATTTTTTTTTGTGGGATTTGAATATTTCGTACGAGGGGTTCACAACTGGGGTGTGTGATTTGCAGTTTATAAATACCCGGACACAACTCCGCTATATTAAATTCTCCCTGCTCCGAGGAGAAAATAATGCGCTGTTCATTCAATAACTCAACACGGGCGTCTACCAAAGGACTGTCCTCGTGAATATCATAGACAGAGCCGCGAAACGTGTATTTACAATTTGTTTGAGCGTAGGAATTTAGGGTGAAAAAAAGAAAAAGGGAGCCGATTATAACAACCAGCTCCCAAAATTTATTATTCAGATACGGCAACATTCAGATCAACTTGTACATCTGTTTCTCCACCAAAGTCAGTTCGTGAATTTCCGGATTTGGTTGTGGGTTCATGAATTAAAAACAGCCTAACGACAGCATCTCCTGCTGCACTTGTTATCCATGTTGTTTTTAACCCAAGAGGGTTCCCAGCACTATCTTGATTATCAGAATTAGCACTAGTGATCGCTAAAACTGAGCCGCTATTATCATAAAAGACATGGTGCTCATCGGCCTCTTCAATCACTTCTGGGTTGATTGCTTCTACATCACTCGGATCAGTTGCATTGAAAAAACTCACAGCAACTTCATAGGTTGAATTTGTACTGAGTGGAATACTGAGGCTCGCGTCTCCCTCATCCCAAGTGTATGTAGTGGTTGAATTATTAACCGTCACATCAAAACTGACTCGATTAATTTCTTCTTCTTCGTTGATGAGTTCAGGAGTGTCTTCATCATCATTTGAACATTGGAATAATAAGAGGCTTAGCCCCATCAAAAGGGGTAATTTTAAATAAGAGTATGTTTTCATTTTTAATGTTTTGTGTTTTGTAAAAGAGAGTTTGTTAATGAAATATATTAACACAAAACAGGGGGGCCTCGAAGCGGGTTGAGCGTTTGTTCAAAAGAAGTGTGCGGGTTGGAATACGAAAAGTCATTGTCTTTCCTAAAATAAGGAGCGAAAATATTGACCTCTGAATGAGATGGTAAAAAGACACGCGTGACAAAGAAAAAATCATTGTGTTCACAATCAAACCCCTCGTTATGCAAATGATGCTTTGCCGATTCACAGGTTTGATGTTCATGCGCTTGGAATACCTCGGACCAATGCTCAATATTAGCTGTAAAAAATAATATCGATAATAAAATTGCCAAGGCTTTATACATTCAATAAAGATATTACATTAAATAAATGCATTTGAAAAAACTTTGAAAAAATCAATAGTGATAGCGTCTAAATGCTTCCATTGATTCGTACTCAGCCATGCCAAGTTCGTTATACACCAATGCTGTATCCCTATTTCTTTCTTCGGCTCGAAGCCAAAATTCACGATTGTCCTCCCCTTGGAACATTACGCGGTCTTTCTGAGATTGATGATATAGAATAGAATTACGTTTTTGAGCCACTTGATCGGGACTGATAGGAACGGCCATTTCAATTTCATGGATGTCCCATTCTTGCCAAGCTCCTCTGTAGAGCCAGACCCAACAATCCTTCATATAAGGTTCTTTTTTTAATTTTTCCAGAGCCTTAAATAATATTTCGAGACAAATTCTGTGAGTTCCATGGGGGTCTGCCAAGTCTCCTGCTGCGTATATCTGATGGGGTTTTAATTCCTCAATTAAGGCAATTGTTTGGTTCAAATCAGTCATTGAGGGGGCTTTTTTTTTGATGGTTCCAGTTTCGTAAAAAGGCAAATCCATGAAATGAAGTTGAGATAGGGGAAGCTTTAAAAAACGGGCAGCTCCCATGCATTCGCTTCTTCGAATCGCCCCTTTCAATGTCCGAACCATTGGAGAGGCCATATTATTTACCTCCTTGGATAAGAGTTCTTTTTTGAGGGTTTTGAGATTCTTCTCTCCTTGAAAAGTAGTTTCAAATACTTCCAGAAATCGCAGGGCATCTTCGTCTGAAACTGCAATGTTTCCCGAGGTCTGGTAGGCAACATGAACCTCATGTCCTTGATCAATAAGGCGAGCAAAAGTCGCTCCCATAGAAATCACATCGTCATCCGGATGAGGGCTGAATATCAAGCACTTTTTTTGTGCAGGTTCGGCCCTTTCGGGTCGGTTTTCATCCGAAAAATTCGGTTTGCCCCCAGGCCAGCCAGTAATCGTTTTTTGCAACTGATTGAACATCCAGATATTTAGATCATAGGGTTGTCCCGCCGTGGCTAATAATTCGGAAAGTCCGTGTTCATTATAGTCACGTTGAGTGAGCTTGAGTATGGATTTACTCGTCTTTCCACACAACCAAACAATGGCTTTTTTCTTGAGGGAATCTGTCCAGTCACAATCCTTCACTAGCCAAGGTGTGTTAAATCGAGTGAGCGATGCAGAAGACTCTTGGTCCAAAAGACAAGTTGTGTTGTTGTGTTCTTGAAGAAAAGTGGCAGGTACTACTTCCGTCATGGTTCCTTCTATAGTTCTAGATACGATAGGCGCTTTGTGCTGTCCCCAAGCTAATAGCACAATCCTTTTGGCATTCATGATGGTATCAATCCCCATAGTGATCGCTTTGGCAGGAACTTTATCCATTCCATTAAAATCTTTGGCTGCATCGGCTCGAGTGACCGGATCCAAGGAGATCAATCGTGTAGCTGAGTTTCGGTGGGATCCCGGTTCATTAAAACCAATATGGCCCGTACGGCCAATCCCAAGCAATTGAAAATCCAAGCCTCCAAGGCTGGCGATTTTCTCATCGTAACCCTGGCAATAGGTGCGGACGGAAGATACGTTAAGTTCTCCTTTAGGTATGTGGATATTGGCAGGGTCTATATCGATATGGTCGAACAAATGCTCATGCATAAAATGATGATAACTCTGCAGATCATTGGAAGGAATTCCAAAATATTCGTCTAGGTTGAAAGTAATAACATTTTTAAAACTCAATCCCTCCTCTCGGTGCATCTGAACCAAATATTGATATACTCGGATAGGAGAGGAACCCGTTGCCAATCCCAATATGTAGGGTCGATCGATACAACTTCGAATGTGTGTGGCTATTTCCTCCGCTACCCATCTAGCCCCTTCGGCTTCAGAAATGGCTGTTACGTTGTGTATTTTTTCAAAACGATTTTCCTGGTATTTACCAGGAGGGATGTGTTTTAAATTGAGAGGGAGTTCCATTTCTAATACTTTATAAATTCACTATGAAATTAAAATAATTATTCGACTTTGAGTCCCTCTTTATTTTTCTTAAATTGAGAAAATAATTCGTTTATGGATCGAAGAGCTTCGCTTAAAATTATTGCAAGTACAGGTTTGGGCTATAGTTTGCTAACAAGCTTTCGCCCACTGGGATTAACTGCCTTTGAAAGCCGTTCTTGGAGCTCTTTTATGGAGTCCTTTTCCCGAATCATCCTGGGCAACTACTATTCCAATCCGCAAGGGAATTTAAAAAAAGGGGCCTTTATAGTGTGCTACATTGAGCAATGTTGGGCAAAAAAAAGTCAAGAGACCTTTTGGGAAGCCGCAAGTAATCTTCAAAACTACTGTGTGAATTCATTTTCAAACCCGTTTGAAAATCTGACCGACAGCCAACAAAAAAATATTATTTCCTCCCTCTTTGACGCAAACATATCGTTATTCGAAGAAGATGTGCGATGGGCAGGTATAGCTCGCTACTTAAGCCTCTTCGAATTTTTCTCTGGGGAGCAAGGAGCCACCGAGGTGCTTCGTCACCTCCCTCTTCCTGGCCGATATGATGGAGATATCCCGTTGGGTCCTTTGGATACATTATACAGACATTAATCGTATGGAAAATCAATTTGATGTTATCGTTATTGGTTCCGGTATTTCTGGCAGCTGGGCCGCGAAAGAGTTTTGTGATCAAGGGTATAAAACTCTTGTGCTGGAACGTGGGCGCTACTTGGAACACGTGACTGACTACACTACTGCGATGAATGAGTCTTGGGATATGGAACAGCGTGGTAGTATGCCTGCAACTGCCAAAGCAGAAAATCCTGTTTTGTCTCGTTGCTATGCCTACAATGATTATACCAAGGACTTATTCGTTCCTGACCAAGCCCATTCCTATGTACAAGAAAAACCATTTGATTGGATTCGTGGGTATCATTTGGGAGGAAAAGGCATTATGTGGGCTAGACAAGTACAGCGGTGGAGTCAAAACGAATTTTCCTCTCCTGGCCGAGACGGTTATGGAAGCCTTTCATGGCCAATAGCCTATAAAGACTTAGCGCCTTGGTATTCCCATATAGAAACATTTATCGGCGTTAGTGGTAATAGAGACGGTTTGGAGGAAGCCCCTGACGGAGAATTTTTAAAACCCTGGGAAATGAATGCGGCGGAAGCCAGTATCAAAGAAAAAATAATAACCCATTTCCCCAATCGAACTCCTGTGATTGGCAGATGTGCACATCTCACAGAGGTGAAAGAAATCCATCGACAACAAGGAAGAAACACCTGTTTGGCTCGCACCCGCTGCGAACGTGGCTGTCCCTTAGGTGCCTATTTTAGCCCAAATTCTTCTACTTTACCTTGGGCCCAAAAAACAGGAAATCTAACCATTCAGACCAATCAAATTGTGGCCGGTATAATTTATGACGAAAAAAATCAACGAGCTAGTGGGGTGCAAACGATTGATCGTCATTCCAAAAAGAGACAGACATTTACAGCGAAGGTCATTTTTGTCAATGCAGCCACTATTAATTCCAATGCTATTTTATTAAATTCAAAGTCAGCAACATTCCCCAATGGCTTAGGCAATAGCAACGGAAATTTGGGTAAATATGTTTCTTTTCATAATTACAGAGGCAGTGTAAGTGGAAAATACCATGAAAATTTAAACAGTTATTACTACGGGCGAAGACCCACTTCTATATTGATTCCTAATTTCCGCAACATTAATGGAAATGATATGAATTTCAAAGGGGGGTATTTGGTTAATTATACTGCTTCCAGGGAAGGATGGGGTCGTTCGATAAATGACACACCCCCTTTTGGCACAAAGTATGTCGAACAAGCAGCCAAACCCGGCCCTTGGAGAGTTCGAATGTATATGCAGGGAGAAACAGTTCCCATCAGGGAAAATGAAATCAAACTTTCACAAGAGGTGGATGAATATGGAATTCCCAGTCCAGTGATGAATGTGGGTTATACCGATAATGACGAGAAATTATTAGTTGACTTTTTTGAACAAGCTGCATCGATGTTGCGCAAAGCCGGTTGTACCGACATTCGCCCTTCAGACACCAAACAAGCTCCTGGATTGGACATTCATGAAATGGGTGGAGCCCGAATGGGGAACGATCCCAAAGTGGCTGTTACCAATGCTCACAATCAGCTTTATGACTGCAAAAATGTATTCGTAACGGATGGGGCATGCATGACCTCTACAGGAACCAAAAATCCTTCGCTCACGTTTATGGCGATGACGGCTCGAGCGGCCAATTTTGCAGCCGTACAGATGAAAGAAGGCGTTCTTTAGAACCTGTTTGAATAAAATACCGTTTAGAAAGAACGATTTACTCCTTCCAAATATTGATTGGCTTCCTTCTCTTCAAACAGGGCTTTTTCAGCATCCCAGTGTAATGTTTTGTTGGGGAAACGCCCTGCAATGACTCCCAATAAAATTGTTTCTGTTAATCGAGAAGCATATGAAAATGGAGCAGAACATTCGGCTTTTCCAAGACAAGCATCAACAAACTGGTGATAATGTTTGGGCGATTCTGTAGCGTAATTTCGAACTGGATTTCCCAATGATTGATCGGGATCATACTCGGCAATGTCATAATCTTGATATTTACCCTCTACAATCAATTTGGGGAGTTGCATAAAGTGGGGTAAAAGCAGCGTGCCTTTTTCACCAAAAAATAATGCTCCTTGCTTGGGTAATTTATCATTGTTAGGAAGACGAAGATTTTTATTTTTTATTGGTGCTTTATATCCATCCTCCCATATCCAGGTTAGTGTTTCAGTTGTATAGGGTGTTTGTCCAAAAGTATAGGTTACTTTATTATTTTCTGCGTAACCAAATCCATTAGGTTTTCGGCACTTATTTTTAATCGTTTTAGGTACATCTAGAGCTAGGGCGTTGTATGGTGTGTCAAAAATATGCACCCCCATATCTCCAAGGGTGCCACAACCAAAATCAACGAGCTTGCGCCAATTGGCGGGGTGATAGTAATTTTCTTTGTATGAGCGTTCGGCTGCCGTTCCCAGCCATAGGTTCCAGTCCAACTGTTCAGGAATGGGATCAGTTCCTTTGGGTACAGAGCCATCAAAACCCCAATTTTTATTTGACCAAGCATTAACTGTATGTACTTTGCCAATGATTCCTCCTTGAATTAGCTGTGTCGCTAATTTATAGTCATAAAATGAATGTACTTGAATTCCCATCTGGGTCACCAAGTTTTTATCGGCAGCCATCTTTTTCATTGCTCGTGCCTCTGTCACGTGATGTGTCAGTGGTTTCTGACAATAGACAGGCTTATTTTTTTCCATTCCCATTAGGGAAGCTGGTGCGTGTGTATGATCGGGTGTGCTAACAACAACAGCATCAATCTGACTGGCATATTGTGCATACATTTCCCGATAATCTTTAAATACTTTGGCTTCAGGGAATAAAGCGTGGGCTTTGTTAAGGGCACGTTGATCCACATCGCATAGCGCCGCAACGTTCACTTGGGGGTGTGAAGCTATAGCATTTAGGTCTTCTAGCCCCATACCACCTACTCCGATATGTGCGGTTCTCACTCTTTGTTGGCTCGGAAGTGCCCAACTCGCTTTGGGAAGAAAGGCTGCACTTAACACAGTCGCCGAAGTCTTTAAAAAATCTCTTTTTTTCATGTTATAACTTTCTGATTTTTATATTTCGAAAAGCCAAACCACTTCCATGATCCTGAAATCCAATGTATCCTTTATTAAATTTTGCATAGTTGGGATAATCCTTCCATTTCGAAGTGGCTTTTCGTTGTTTCCACTCTTCTGAATTTGGCTGAAAAGACAGCATTTCTTCTCCATTCAAATAATAGACAACCTGCTTTGGAGTATATACTATTCGAGAGCTGTTCCATTCGCCTGCTGGATTCAGGTTTTTTTCTGCTAGTGCAGGGTACATGGCATAGTCCGATGCTGTTTTTTGAAGGGGGTGAAGCTGGGAGGGGTTTTCTATAAATCCAACCTTAATATTGTCCTCTGCGAGGTCATTTAAATCGGCATAGTTCATGTCGTCAATAATTTGATATTCAGGAGCGGTATCTAAAAAACCAGAATAGCCCTCTTGAATGTGATAGAAAATCCCGCTGTTTCCTCCCACAGGAATTTTCCATTCCACGTACAATTCAAAATTTTCAAATTGCTCAGATCCATATATGATGTCACGACTTTTTGTATAATCATAGTCTCTTTCATCGGCTTTTTCGCGAGTGAAGGTCATGGTATTATCAACAATGCTCCAACCCTCCGGAAGCGTTTCGCTATTAAAGGCGCGCCAGCCAGCCAATGAAGTCCCATCGAACAGTATTTGCCAGTCGTTGGTTGCATTCTTTGCTGCTTTGGGTTTGTTGTCTACACAGCTCATAAAGAGCGTTCCGCTGATGAAAAGTAAGGCCAAAAATTGGATAGTGTATTTCATGATTATAGGGTTTTTATATTAAGATTTCTCCAGCGCACTTTTATTCCGCCTCCTGAGTGAATTTGAAGAGCTATAGAACCTTTTCCTGCGCCAATTTTCGCATCTGATAGATCGACCATCGCCACCCCATTTAAAAAGGTTTGCACACGGTTTCCTAGAACCCGAACACTCATCGTATTCCAGTCGCCCATTTTTAGATTTTTGTCCAACTCATAATTGGGTTTGATCAGCCAGCCTCGACCGTAGGATTCATATATACCTCCTGTTGCATCTCCAGGACAAATCCCATCTTTAGGCTCTTGTGAACAAGGCGGAGCAACCTCTACTTGCCATCCTGTAATCTTTGTG
>ERZ802830.897-NODE-897-length-29322-cov-17.7161_pt1 | contig 29322 bp, 24 predicted proteins | sample MGYA00345654_ERZ802830 | MGnify/ENA primary metagenome ERZ802830 (study PRJEB30503, sample SAMEA104212375) | marine metagenome | biome: Westerlies Biome; feature: [SRF] surface water layer (ENVO:00010504) within the epipelagic zone...; material: water...
TGGTTAATTTTCAGGAAAGTATAGGTTGGGAATATGACAAGAATATGACAGCAATAAAAAAAATTATTTATCTACTAACTAAAGTATTTAAAGATTCAATAAGAAGAGCGGTTTATTAACATATTCAGACTTTGAAGGTACAGGATGAGCCCCGCTCGACATCATAGATAGATATATACACTCTCCCTCACACATCATGCACCAATATTGGAAAGATAGGAAAGTGAAAATTCATCTTCCAATATTTCTTCCATAAAGTCACCAAATCCATTATCCATTCTAAAATTTAGATATGCTTGATGTTCCTCTTTTGTATCCCACTGTTCGTATAAATATATTGTCTTATTATCTTCATCAACCAAAAGTTCGATATGCTTAAATCCCTTATGCGTTCTTGTCACTGAAAATCCATCGTCACCTTTTGCCCAATCAATAAGCTTCGACGCTCCTTCTTCATGACAAGGACACTTAGCAATTACATAAATCATTTTTTCACTCCTAGAAATATTATTAAAAAGATTTAATTATAGCGCAAATAAAAACTCTACCCCTCACACATCAAACGAAATTTGGACTTTTGTTATAGATAGCTATATACTGAAATTGATTCATCCAGAATCATAATCTCAATTTCCATTAATAAAGTTAAATGGCCTATATAGTAAACGACAAATGTATCAAATGTAAGCACTTAGATTGTGTTGAGGTGTGCCCAGTAGACTGCTTCTATGAAGGTGAAAACATGCTAGTCATTAACCCAGATGAGTGTATTGATTGTGATGTATGCGTGCCAGAATGTCCAGTCGAGGCCATTTTGTCTGACCTCGATCCTGCTGCTGAGGAGTGGTTAGAGTTCAATAGAAAATATAGTACTGAGATGATGTGGCCAAATATTACAGAAAATGGAGACCCAGATCCAGAGCATGAAAAATATCATCCCGATAATTTCCCAGATGGCAAGATGGATTTATTTTCTGAAAAGCCTGGAGGAATTAATTAAGGGAGAGTCCCTCTCGACATTGTAGATAGATATATACACCCTCACTTACACATCAAACGAAATTTGGACTTTAGTTCAAGTTGATATACAATCATAGTATGAAGAAACTGCTCCAACTCACCCACTTTTGAGTGCTATAGGTCGGGTATGCTAAAGACTTTATTCTTGAGTTAAGCAAAGACCTTACTTAGCATCTTCGAAGCCTACATAGCGGCCTAATTAGACCACTTTCCATAGGTTTCCATACATAGCAAATCATCTATTCCTATCGTTCATTTTTTTAATAATGAATTCGATTATTTCGTTCTCATACCAACGAGAAGTTCTCTCAGATAATTTAAGTAGTTAGCTAATATTTTTAACGCTATTTCTTTGTATAAGCTCTACTTGAAAATTATGCTGAATAGTCAAATTCAAGTCGTAAAGATTATTTAATAAGTACCTTACAGCAGCCAATGCCATATCATCAAATGGAACTCGAATGGTAGTCAGAGAAGGCGAAGTAAATGCCGCCATATCATAATCATCATAACCAACAATGGAGATGTCTTCGGGGACTCTAATTTGATTAATTACAAGGGTAGATATCGCTGCCATTGCTGTTTTATCATTTCCGCAAAAAACAGCACTAAATCCAAGGTCTCTCTTTAGTAAATCTAAAATGCTTTGACGGCCTTTTAAAAAACTATAATCACCTTCAACGATATACTCAGGTGATATAGCAACAGCGTTGTCGTTCATTGAATCTAAAAAACCTTGGTGTCTTTGTCTGCCATCTTCAGTCTTTAAATCACCGGTAATACAAGCGATACTTTTGTGTCCATTGTCAACTAAATGTTGACCAGCAATATATCCAGCCCTATAGTGATCAAAATAAAAGCATTTCTCATCAATTTGTTGAATATGATTATTAAGCAAAACAATATTTGGAAAATATTTTTCGATATAGGTAATATCATAGTTAGAAATATCTGTACCCCAAAATATAATTCCATCACAACCTTTACTAATTAAATCATCAACCGATTTGATCGCAGCATTAGGATTGTCTTTAGTGCTTATATCGCCATTAGTTACAAGACAATGTTTTCCATGATTGATAAGTTCATGGTCAATAACTCGGAGCGTTTGACTATTAAATGTACCCGCTAATTCTGTGCCCCAAATTCCAATCGTGTTGAATTTTTTTGATACCAATGAGCGTGCAGAGTTATTCGGTTTATAGTTAAGTGCTTCAATAGCATTATTAATCTTTTGCTTGGTTTTTTCTGACACAGAGCCTTTCCCATTAATAACTCTGGAAACACTTCCAATTCCTACGCCAGCTAATTTTGCTACATCAATTATTGTTGCCATCTTCAATTACTCTTTAAGATCCTTTAATGCCCGATTATTACCTTATTATAGGCATTATTCCCTTTTATTCTTATTTTTTTATTTACATTTCAATTATCCGTTGACAAGTTATATTGTTTATGTTTATAATTGGAAACGCTTCCAAAAATTTACAACTTAAGAGGCGAAAGAGGTTATTTTCGTTCAAATAATAGTTTTTTTTATAATGGTATGACTAAAGCTATTATTAATATTGATAGGAGTAATATAATTATGAAAAAAATACAGAAATCCCTATTAGGATTAGCAATTGGTGTCTCCATGCTAACTGCTGGCTCTGCACAAGCTGCAAAGTTTCCTGTCGGGGGCGATAGTAAGTTTCATTGGGGTGATTTAGCTGTTTTTGAATCTATGGATTTATCAGGTCAAACCGTTTCCGTGTTTGGGCCATGGTTAGGTCCTGACCAAAAAATGGTTGAAAGCGTATTTCAATACTTTGAAGATGCTACTGGCGCGAATGTAGACTATACTGGTTCTGATAGTTTTGAACAACAAATCTTAATTGATATCGAAGGAGGAAGTCCTCCAAATATTGCTATCTTTCCACAGCCTGGTTTAGCTGCAGATATGGCTGCAAAAGGTGGTCTAATTCCTTTGGGTGAGCGAACGGCTGATTGGGTTCGTGAGAATTATTCAGCTGGCCAATCATGGGTTGATTTAGGCACTTATGCTGACGAAAATGGAAACGATCAATTGTATGGTTTCTTCTTCAAGGCTGATGTTAAGAGTTTAGTCTGGTATTCACCTGAAAACTTTGAAGATGGTGGCTATGAAATTCCAAATACTATGGAAGAGTTGATTGCACTCAGTGATCAAATAGTTTCCGATGGTGAGACGCCCTGGTGTATTGGTCTTGGTTCAGGCGGCGCCACAGGATGGCCTGCAACTGACTGGGTTGAAGACATTATGCTTCGTACACAATCACCTTCAGTATATGACCAGTGGGTTGCCAATGAAATTCCATTCAACGATAAGCGTGTTATAAATGCAATTAATACCTTTGGTAGCTTTGCTAAGAACGACGCGTACAACGATGGTGGTGCTGGAGCCGTTGCATCAACTGACTTCCGTGATAGTCCTGATGGCTTATTTGCAGTTCCTCCTCGTTGCTATATGCATCGTCAAGCGAGCTTTATCCCAGCATTCTTCCCGGAAGATGTTGAGATTGGTGTTGATGCTGACTTTTTCTATTTTCCAGCCTTTGCTGGAGAAGATTTAGGCAAGCCTGTATTAGGTGCGGGTACGCTATGGGCAGTTGCTAAAGATAGCTCTGCAACAGCTGCACTCATGCATTTCCTTAAAACACCTTTGGCGAATGAAGTTTGGATGGCGCAAACAGGATTTTTATCTGCTCATCTTGGGGTAAATCTTGATGCCTATGCAAATGATGGTTTACGTAACATGGGTAAGGTTCTTCAGAACGCAACTACGTTCCGTTTTGATGCTTCAGACCTGATGCCAGGCGCTATTGGTGCTGGCTCATTCTGGACTGGTATGGTAGACTTTACCAGTGGTCAGAGTGCCTCTGAAGTGGCTAACACCATTCAGAAAAGTTGGGATGCTATAAAGTAGTAAGTTTAAACATTTACCTCCTAGAAATCGGGCAATCCTTGGGTTGCCCGTTTTTTCATAAAAACTAATTAAGGAGTTTTTTTGTTAGTTCAGTTAGTACATTCGATTTTAGTCGTGGTTTTAGCGGTTACCGTTTCAGTTGTATATTTCATTACTGGAAACTGGATACTCGATCGCTGGAGTGCTAAAAGTAACACTCCTAAAGCTGAAAAAATAAGGCCTTGGATTTTTCTTTTTCCGGCACTCTTCTTAATTAGTCTATATCTTCTCTATCCGGCCTTTGAAACGCTCAGACTAAGTTTTTTTAATAACTCTGGAAGAGAGTTTGTAGGCATGCAGAATTATTTGTGGCTCTTTCAGGACGAACAAATGCGGACAACCCTAAGAAACAATTTCTTATGGTTAATTATTGTCCCCCTCCTCAGTACTTTTTTTGGCTTAATCATTGCTACACTTTCAGATCGAGTTTGGTGGGGAGCATTTGCAAAAACTCTAGTATTTATGCCAATGGCTATATCTTTTGTTGGTGCCAGTGTTATATGGAAATTTATCTACGACTTAAGGTCTACTGACGCAGACCAAATAGGACTTTTGAACGCAATCGTAGTAGCACTTGGCGGTGAACCTATGGCCTGGATAACAATTCCATTTTGGAACAATTTTTTCTTAATGGTGGTATTGATCTGGATACAGACAGGCTTCGCAATGGTTATCCTTAGTGCCGCTTTAAGGGGTCTTTCAAATGAAGTTATTGAAGCCTCAAGAATGGACGGTGCTAACGAGTTTCAAATTTTTTACAAAATAATGGTCCCTCAAATTTTGCCTACAATCATTGTCGTTTGGACAACCATTACGGTTATCGTCCTCAAAGTATTTGATATTGTTGTTGCGATGACCAATGGCCAATGGGATACAGGTGTGTTGGCTAATTTAATGTTTGATTGGATGTTCAGAGCTGCTGACTTTGGAAGAGGGAGCACTATCGCGTTGATGATTTTATTGGGTGTTATTCCAATTATGTACTTGAACATAAAGCGACTAAAACAAGAGGATGAAATATGATGTCTGGATTACGGAAATTGTATTTAGCATCTCCTTTACGAATGTTAACTCATTTGCTTTTACTTTTTCTTGTGGTTGCATGGTCAGTCCCTACTCTTGGCTTATTTATAAGCTCATTTAGAACAGCTGATTCGATAGATTCAACGGGTTGGTGGACATCACTTGCAGAAAGTTCTCAAAACAAAAGGATTAGGCTTGCAGAGGCCAACGAACAACAAAATATTGGTGGACAATTTCTGATTGAGGGAGTGCTATTTGAAGACGAAAAAATAAAAATAGTTAGCTTTGGTGAATCATTTAAAACTTTCACTGATACCTCCGCGGGTGATTCATTAACTCTTAAGAATGGCACTGAATTAATTATCAGTGAGGATGGACATTATCAGTGGACCTCAGACGAAGTCTTTATGCACAAAAGAGGAAAAAGGATATTTGTCAACGTTTTGATTCCTCCAACTTTTTCTTTAGATAATTATCACTATGTTTTGTTTTCTGAAGGACTAGGGAAGGCCTTCCTTAATACGCTTACAGTTACTATTCCAGCAACTATTATTCCAATTCTCTTTGCCGCCTTTGCGTCCTACGCATTCTCCTGGATGCAATTCCCTGGGCGAAAAATTCTCTTTGTTATTGTTGTCGCATTGTTTGTGGTCCCTTTACAATTATCATTAATTCCTCTATTAAGTCTGTATAGCTCTATTGGAGCCTATTTAGACTTTTCTGCTAAATCCTATCCTGGTGTTTGGCTTGCACACACTGGTTTTGGTTTGCCACTTGCTATCTATATTCTTAGAAACTATATGATAGGAATTCCTAGAGAAATTATTCAGTCAGCAAGAGTTGAGGGGGCAAGCCATTTTCAGATATTTGTCAAACTGATCTTACCTTTATCTCTTCCGGCTCTAGCTGCATTCGCTATTTTTCAATTTCTATGGGTTTGGAATGATTTATTGGTAGCAATGGTCTTCTTAGGTACCTCATCAGACCAAATTGTTATGACCACTAAATTAAGAGATTTAATGGGTACCTATGGGGGTGATTATGAAATTTTAACAGCCAGTGCCTTTGTCTCTATAGTTGTTCCTCTGTCGGTATTTTTAGGACTTCAAAAGTATTTTGTAAAGGGTCTTGTTTCGGGCTCAATTAAGGAGTAAGTAGTTGATTAAAAATAACAAAAAATCTAGCTCTAAATCAAATCATTCAGCGCTATGGTGGAAAGGTTGCGTAATCTATCAAGTATATTGCCGTTCTTTTTACGATGCGAATAACGATGGAATTGGTGACTTAAATGGGGTAACTTTAAAGCTTGATTATATTAAATCAATAGGTGTTGACGCAATCTGGCTGACACCGTTCTTTAAATCACCAATGTTAGATATGGGTTATGACGTTGAAGACCACATCGATGTCGACCCTCTATTTGGCTCAATGAAAGATTTTGATGAACTATTACTCAAAGCTCATAAGGTTGGATTAAAGGTTATGATTGACCTTGTACTGAGTCATACATCAGATCAACATAGTTGGTTTAAAGAATCCTCTTCAGATGCAAATAACTCAAAGTCTGATTGGTACGTATGGGCAGACCCAAAAGACGATGGAGCAGAACCCAACAATTGGCTGAGTTTGTTTGGGGGCAGTGCCTGGAAATGGTCTGATACAAGAAAACAATATTATTTGCATAATTTTCTAGAATCCCAGCCTGACTTAAACTTTCACTCTGAGGAGGTTCAAAAAGCTCAATTAGAGGTTATCGATTTTTGGTGCAAAAAAGGGGTAGACGGATTCAGATTCGACACCGTTAACTTTTATTTTCATGATAAAAAGTTACGCAATAACCCTGAATTAAAAAATGCCACTCAAAATCTTACAGTTCCTGGAGTTAATCCCTATGGAATGCTGGAGCATCTTTATGATAAAAGTCAACCTGAATCTTTAGAGTTCTTTAAGAAAATAAGATTACTCCTTAATCAATATGAAGGATTGGCTAGTTTGGGTGAACTCGGAGAGGAAAACGAAAAATGCTTCGAGCTAATGGAGGAATATACCTCTGGAAACGACCATTTAAACATGTGCTATGCATTCGACTTGCTGGGTGGTCAATTAAGTTCCAAAAAGATTAAAGATTACTTAAATTCAATTGATAAAATCTCGCCAAACGCTTGGTACTGTAATTCATACTCAAACCATGATGTCATCAGGCATTTGTCTCGATGGACCTACAACAAAGACTACAGAGAGCAATATGCAATAATGACATTAAATCTGTTGCTAGCCTTAAAAGGAACCGTATGTCTATATCAGGGCGAAGAGCTTGGACTTTTAGAGGGAGATATCCTATTCGAAGAGTTGAAGGATCCTTATGGTATAGTGTTCTGGCCCCACTTTTCTGGAAGGGATGGTTGCAGAACACCAATGCCCTGGGAGGCTAACGGTAAAAATCTAGGCTTTTCCACCCATGAGCCTTGGCTGCCAGTTCAAAATAAACATAAGGATTATGCTATTGACCTTCAGCAAAAGGACAGCAACAGTATGCTGAATCAATATATTTATTGGATCAATCTAAGAAAATTAAATCCTAGCCTGATTGAAGGAACGCTTGATATTCTCAATTCTCGAGAAGAACTCATCGTCTTTCAAAGAACGCTGAATAATACACAAACAATCTGTGTTTTTAATTTAAGCGATAAAGACGAAATTTATATTACAAATAGTGATAACCTAGATAGTGACTTTATCGGTCAGAGCTGTCGTTTTGAAAATGATACTTTTCATCTGTCAGCCTATGGCTTTGGTCTTTTAAGTTTAACAAATCGAGAATGATATGTCGTCTATAAAACTTAACAACCTCTTCAAGGATTATGGTCAAACAAATGTCATTAAGGGAGTTGATGTTGAGATTAACTCTGGTGAGTTTGTAGTTATTGTAGGACCTTCGGGGTGCGGAAAATCTACCTTGCTTCGTATGATTGCAGGTCTTGAAAAGATAACCTCTGGAACGATTGAGATAGATGACAAGGTCGTTAATGATATTGATCCTGCCAAAAGAAATGTCGCCATGGTTTTTCAATCCTATGCACTCTATCCACACTTAAGTATCTATGAAAATATTGCATTTGGATTAAAGATTGCAAAAGTAGATAAAGAGATTATTACTCAAAAAGTTTTTTCTGTTGCCAATACTCTAGAGCTAGTTGATCAATTAAACAAACTCCCCAAGCAGCTATCTGGGGGGCAACGACAAAGAGTTGCCATAGCCAGAGCACTAGTAAGAGAGCCGAAAGTTTTTCTATTTGATGAGCCACTATCCAATCTGGATGCAGGTCTAAGAGTCAATACCAGAATTGAGCTCGCTAAATTACATCAATCTATCTCTGCAACGATGATTTACGTTACACATGATCAGGTCGAAGCTCTAACGCTAGCAGAAAAAATAGTAGTTTTAAATGAGGGAGAAATTGAGCAATTTGGTACCCCAATGGAGTTATATTTCAATCCGAAAAACAAATTTATAGCTGGCTTTATAGGCTCTCCAAAAATGAACTTTATAAAAGCATCAATACTTAATGTGAATAAAAAAGATTGCAAAGTAATGGTTTTAGACAAGGTTGTTGATCAATCATTTCCTATATCAAACGTCAAAACTAATGAAAATGTTACTCTAGGTATAAGGCCTGAGAATCTAAAAAGCGTTACCCTTGAGCAAAGCCTTTGTAGTGGTGTGGTTGAATTAATAGAGTCTTTGGGTGAGTACGACTTAATTTATATTCGAATTCCTCAACATGAGTTACTTTGCATGAAGGTAGAAATAAAAAATGAAATAAAAATGAAAGACGTTATTCATTTAGGCGTTGATTCAGAAAATGTTCATATATTTGATGAATCCAGTATGTCAAAAAAATGGCCATAGAGTTCTGGATACCAATAAAAAGAATGCTTCGGGGTACACTCGGGGTACACCAGTAATTATTTAGATAATAACTAATAAATAAGTAATCCTGTATAAGTCATTGATTTACATAGAAAAATATTCTCTATATTCCAAATCAGTAGAAAAATCTACTATCCCTCGCATATATATACTGACTTTGAAGGTACGGAGAGAGCCCCTCTCGACATCGTAGATAGATATATACACCCTAACTTACACATGAAACTAAATTTGGACTTTAGTACTAGTTCAGCATTTAGCCATTCCTATATGTATAACTATAACCATTAAGTGCGGGTGCTCCACCAAGATGAGCATAAAGAATATTTGAGCCTTCTGGAAAGAAACCTTTTTTAACTAAATCAATCATTCCTTGCATGGATTTACCCTCATAAACAGGATCAGTAATCATTGCTTCCGTTTGCGCTGCTAATCGAATAGCTTCATTGGTTTCATGGCTTGGGACTCCATAGGCAGGATAAGCGTAATCTGGATTAATGATTATTTCATCATCACGTACTATACGACCAAGGTCAACAAGCTTAGCGGTTTGATCAACAATATCTCGAACTTGATTTCGCAACTGATCTACAGTGCCAGATCCATCAATACCTATTACACGGTCAGCACGATTATCTGCTGCAAACCCAACAATCATTCCACCTTGAGTAGAGCCTGTAACAACACAGACAATAATATAATCAAATTTTATACCTATTTGTTGCTCTTGCTCTCTGACCTCCTCAGCAAACCCAACATACCCAAGGCCACCATATTTATGAACAGATGCTCCCGCAGGAATGGCATAAGGAATTCCACCCGAATCACGAACTGACTGCATCGCATCCTCCCAGCTCTTTCGGATTCCAATATCAAAACCCTCATCAACTAGCCGAGAGTCTGCTCCCATTAATCGAGTCATCATAATATTGCCCACTCGGTCATAGACAGCATCATCATGTGGCACCCAGCTTTCCTGAATTACAACACATTTCATGCCAATTTTGGCTGCAGTTGCTGCAACCATACGCGTATGGTTTGATTGCACACCACCAATTGAAACTAAAGTGTCAGCACCTGAAGCAATAGCATCTGGAACTATATATTCTAGCTTGCGTAACTTATTACCACCCATTGCAAGACCTGAGTTACAATCATCACGCTTAGCAAATATTTCCACCTTGCCACCGATTGCTTTTGTAAGCCGGGGTAAATGCTCTATTGGAGTTGGACCAAAAGTTAATGGGTAACGTTCAAATTTATTCAAATTTATCATATAGATTTCAGTAGTATTTTTTTTCAAGTAGATTAGCATAAATCCCTTATAAATTTAACAAAATTTAGACTTTAGCTCAAGTTGAAATATAATTAAAGTATAAAAAAAGTGAGAGAATATAGATGTTGATGGACTCTATGAAGGAAGATCGGTCTCATGGCGGGATAACGGACAAAAATGCGAGATAGGGTTGTATCAGAAAGAAAAAAAGAATGGCACTTGGACTAAATGGAATAAGAGTGGAGATAAAATATTTGAGGGCAATTACAAAGATGGAGAATTAATTTAGCATTTTTTTTACAATACTGTTTTAGAGACGGAAGAATTTAAGGGTATAACAATACTCATAAAATATTCTTTAAATTGATTAAAAAATTAGGGGTAAAAAATGAGAATTGAAGAAGATATAAAGCTTGATTATAACAATGTTCTGATTAGACCTAAAAGAAGCACATTAGGCTCTCGCAAGGAAGTTGACTTAGAACGAGGCTTTAAATTTCGAAATTATCAGGGCGATACAATAGACGATTATAGGCATTACAGAGGCGTCCCTATCATGGCCTCTAATATGGATGGCGTGGGAACATTTGATATGGCAGACACCCTTGCCAAACAAAAAATATTTACCTGTCTTGTTAAAACATTACAGGTAGACGAATTAGTTAATTACTTTAATGCTGATCATAATTTCAGAAGAGAGCATGTTGCAATGAGTATTGGGATTACAGACAATGATTCTGAAAAATTTAAAGAGGTATACAATCAAGTCGACAAAGGCAATCTAAAGTACGTCTGTATTGACGTAGCAAATGGATACAGTGAGCGATTTAGTAACTTTGTTAGAAAATTTAGAAAGCAGTATCCATACATGGTAATCATTGCGGGCAATGTAGTTACTGGCGAAATGACTGAAGAGCTAATTTTAAATGGTGCTGACATTGTCAAAGTTGGAATCGGGCCTGGTAGCGTTTGCACAACGCGTATTCAAACTGGGATTGGCTACCCTCAATTATCAGCAGTTATAGAGTGTGCTGATGCAGCTCATGGACTAGGCGGACATATTATTGCTGATGGCGGTTGCGCTACTCCTGGTGACGTCGTGAAAGCATTTGCTGGAGGAGCCGACTATGTGATGCTAGGTGGAATGTTAGCTGGCCATGACGAAGGTGGAGGCAAGGTTGTTACTAAAGAGTACCTTACAAAAGAAGTTGGTGTGACTGAAGAAAAATCATTTATACAGTTTTATGGCATGAGTTCAGATGCGGCAAATGTTAAGCACTTTGGTGGACTAAAAGATTATCGCAGCTCAGAAGGACGTGAAATACTAGTGCCCTATCGAGGTGAAGTATCTAATACAATTCAAGACATTTTAGGAGGTATAAGGAGTTCTTGTACCTATGCTGGTGCCCAGAGACTGAAACACTTAATGAGATGTGCAACGTTCATTCGTTGCTATGATACTCATAACAGAGTGTATGAAAATAATTAAGCATCGTCAAACTCCCTTTAAAGAACTTTTAATCTTCATTTAGTTTTCATTTCTCTCATTTAAAATGAGATTATGAATAATAAAATAGTACTGCTTTTAACCTTATTGGTTTATTTTTTTGGGAATTCTAGTATTCAGGCCTCTGATGACATCAGCCAAGGATCAATGCCTGTGGTTGACTATGTTGACCTTGACAGGTTCATGGGTGATTGGTACGTAATTGCAACGATTCCAACCTTTCTTGAGAAGGACGCATACAATCCTGTCGAGACTTATAAAAGAGATGATGATGGGACTATTGCAACGACTTTCACTTTCAACAAAGGTAGTCTCGATGGCCCAACCAAGGTATTCCGACCTCGCGGATTTGTGATGGATGAGACTACCAACGCGATTTGGGGAATGCAGTTTGTCTGGCCAATCAAGGCAGACTACAGAATCGTCTATTTAGATGACAATTACCAGCAAACCATTATCGGTAGAAATAATCGCGACTATGTATGGATTATGGCCAGAACATCAATGATTCCTGAAGCAGACTACATTAACTTGTTAGCTAAAATAAATTCTCTGGGTTACGATATAGATGCAGTTCAAAAATCAATTCATTCTAACTGATGCTCCTTAAGGCTAAATGCAGTGAAAGAATAAATCATGAAGAAACTTTTATTAACAGTTAAATTCATTTATAAATTTATTTTTCAGTTTATTTCGTATTTGCTTGTTGGCTTTGGAGTTTATAAATCTAAAGACAAAGATAATGAAAATCAATAAGAACTTTACCCTCTGGATGCTCTTTAATATTCTGGCAAGTGTTATTTTTCTAGCTATTGTTCATAGCTAGTAATTGGTATTTATGAATCAGAATTTTAGGCTGTGCTTTTTAGAGTACGTTGTCAGCAGAAACCTCAATAGCATGAAGCATAGAACGGCCAAAAGAGCGCATCGTTAAGAGAACATAAGAGTCGTCACCGTCTCTAAAGATTATAGTTCCTATGTGCTCCATAATGGTTCTAGAAACACTCCCAACTGAGAAAACTTCAGGACTTAAATCAATCGGACAAATCCTCTCAAGTACATCCCTGCTTCTATTGCCGCTTACCCGAATCATTGCCCAGGTATCGGACTGGTCAGTATAGTATGCCGGAGCATTTAATTGACTAGAAAGGTGTGACTCTGCATCATGACCCTCATAAGTAAAGTAAGCTAAAACTTGGTTTTTTTGTAAACGCCAGAGCGTAATGGATGAATCCTTTGACTCAGTTGAATGCTCCATTTCTGGAAGCTTTAAACCGCAGGACTTGTCAATTGAAGATTCAATATCACTAAACTTATCTCTTGGAAGAGCGACCATCACTAAGGACTTGTCTGTGACTTCAGTTATGTTGAAACCATCAAGCTCTATCTCAACGCCACCTAGTGGCGACTCTGGTAATAATTCGTAATCAGACACGTAAACGCCCTCCTTCAGGATCATAGAAGTGTGGACTACAAATTTCCACCTCTATGTCACTCCCTCTAACCAAATCAACGGCTCTTACAAACTCACCTTTCCTGTTCAGTCCGTCTTTAATAAAACCAAGGCCAATGTAGCATCCAAGCATGGGTGAATAGATCGATGAAGAGATCCAGCCCTGATCATTCTCAGTGGTCGGCTTCTCTCGAAGACCAAGCAAGTGAGAGCCTGCCATAGAAAAACCTTTTTCAACCAAATCACTTTTATTAACCGGCTTGAATCCGACCATCTGCATGCGATCACTTCGCTGCAACTCTTCTCGCAGGCCAAGCTTATACCCAATAAAGTCTTTTTTGCCTGAGACCATTCCGCCCATACCAAGGTCATACGCACTGGTTTGACCATTCAGCTCAGGTCCTGCTGCGTGCCCCTTCTCAATTCTCATAACGCCAAGCGCCTCAGTTCCATAAGGAACCACATTAAACTCCTCTCCTGCTTCCATCATCGCCCTCATGAGTGAATCTCCATAGCGCGTTGGAACAGCAATTTCATAGGCCAACTCACCCGAGAAAGAAATCCTAAAGAGTCTTGCTGGTACCCCTCCACAGACTGAAATCTCGCCTGCAGCCATAAACGGAAAACCTTCATTAGAGATGTCATGCTTTGAATCAACAATTTTCTCGAGAAGTTTGCGAGAGTTAGGACCCGCTACAGCGTATTGCGCGTACTGCTCAGTCACCGAAATCATGTGGACATCTAAATCAGGCCACAACACTTGATGACAGAACTGAAGGTGACGATAAACACTCACTGCGTTTGCTGTGGTGGTTGTCATCACAAAATGATCTTCAGATAGTCTTGCGGTTGTTCCATCATCCATAGCCATGCCATCTTCTCTTAACATTAAGCCGTACCTAGTCTTGCCCACTGGAAGTTTAGCAAAAGCATTCACATAGACTTTGTTTAAGAATTCAGAGACATCAGAGCCCTTAATATCAATTTTTCCTAGAGTCGTCACGTCACAGATACCAACCGATGAACGCGTTTGAATGACCTCACGATCAACGGATTGACGCCAGTGAGTCTCACCAGGTTGTGGGAACCATTGAGAACGATACCACATCCCAACCTCAACAAATACAGCGCCCTGCTCTTCCGACCACTTGTGGCTTGGTGTGTAGCGTGTTGGATAGAACTCCATTCCTCTTCTTCTTCCAGCAAACGCTCCAACAGCAACTGGATTGTAAGGGGGTCTAAATATAGTTGTGCCAGTCTCTTGCATAGTCTGGCCCATGTTTTCAGCCATGATACCAATACCTAAGACGTTGGCTGTTTTGCCCTGGTCTGTGGCCATACCCAAAGTGGTGTATCTCTTGACATGTTCGACGGACTTAAATCCTTCTTGATTCGCTAGCTTGACATCTTTGGCTGTCACATCATTTTGAAAGTCAACCCAGGCACGATTCTTACCACTTGGAACACCCCAATTCGCAACCACGTTATAGGCAACCGCTGGCGTTGTTGCTGGCTCCAGATCTGAAGCTTTGAAGCCCAACTCCTCAGCAACAGATGAACCTAAATCATGAGCCTCTTTAATTGCATCATTAAGAACCATCGTTCCTTTTGCTCTTCCTGCAACTGACATACCCGGAGGCGCCTTATCATCAGGCACAAAAGAAGCAATATCTTCATTCCACTTAGGAATACCTCTATGATGGCAAGTTAAATGAAGGTTAGGATTCCAGCCTCCCGAAACAGCCAGTGAATCGGTATCGATACTTTTACCGTTAGAGAGCTTAATTGATTTGAGCGCCCTTCTGCCTTTCGAATCTACAACGTCCGTACCCATAAAAATTTCTGCGCCCTGAATTCCCATGACTGGGCTAATAGAACGTGAGTCAATAACCGCAACAACGTTGACTCCCTTGGACCTTAAATCTTTCGCCGTTTGCCAGCCATCATCGTTATTTGTATAAACCGAAACCTTTTTACCGGTCGCAACAGCAAACCTATTCATATAGGCTCTAACCGCTCCAGCGAGCATAATTCCTGGGCGATCATTGTTTCCAAAAGCAATTGAACGCTCAATAGCGCCGGCGCAAAGAATGGAGCGCTTGGCATAAATTCTCCAGTTGACCTGTCTTGGCTTTTTTGAGTCAGCTCTTGACTCAGAAGAGCGATTTTCGAGCGCACCATAAATGCCGTGGTCGTAAACTCCAAAGATGGTTGTATCGGACATCAATGTGACGTTGTCCATAGCACTTAACTGATCAACCGCGTTCTTCGCCCATTCACTACCAGCAATATCATCAACCTTAGTTTTTTCTGAGTTGAGTCTACCGCCCATCAGAAAATCCTCATCAGCCAGAATCACTTTTGCTCCTGAGCTAGCTGCTGTCAGTGCAGCGGACAAGCCAGAAGCTCCCGCGCCAATGATTAATATATCGCAGTAACGGAATCCTTTATCGTAAGTGTCTGGATCTGGCTCAGTTGAGAGCGTTCCTAGACCAGCAGAATTTCGAATGGCTGGCTCATAGAGCTTCTCCCAAAAAGCCTTCGGCCACATAAAAGTTTTGTAATAGAAACCCGCACCAAGCATCGGAGAGAAGAAGTCCGTTATCGCCATCAAATCGAAGCTCAGAGGTCCTCTATGGTTTTGACTGTTGGCTTCAAGGCCGTTATAAAGCTGGGTTACAGTTGCACGCGTGTTGGGCTCTTTGTAAGCTCCGCTTCCAATTTCCATGATTGCGTTTGGCTCTTCAGAGCCAACCGTGACTATACCGCGTGGCCTGTGGTATTTAAATGATCGTCCAACCAGTTGCTGATTATTTGCAAGCAGAGCCGAAGCGAGTGTATCACCCTCATAGCCTCTTAATATTTGACCATTAAAGGTAAAGGTTAGAGTTTTATCTTTGTTTATTAGACCGCCGTCTTTTCTATTCGTCTGACTCATTTCCCTCTACCCATTGTCCTTGCGACATCTTGAGCAAGCTCAACATTCGTAATCTCATGCGTTAGTGTGTTTCTAGAGACAACCAGCCAGGACTGGTCACCTTGCTCGTGATACCAAAGCTCTTGATGGTCTCCAGCAATATTGTCTCTGATGTATTGATACTGATAGAAGTCTTCAGCAGATGCCTCTTCCTCCCAATTAGTTGGTCTATTGATCAGGTCAGTTGAACCCAGATAAACAAACTCTTCTGAATCTCGAGGACCTAGCAGTGGATGATTTATGATCACGTCTTGTTCCCCTTAGTGTAAGTTAGGTTGAGCACCAACGCCCTTCTCATCAATAATAGCGCCGCGCCTAAACCGATCGAGCTTGTAGGCTGTGGCAACCTCATGTGAATTATTTGTAGCCAGTAAATGAGCATAGCAGTAGCCGCTCGCAGGAGTCGCTTTAAAGCCTCCATAGCACCAGCCCCCATTAAAGAAAAGCTCATCAACTTCTGTACTGTCAATAAACGGTGATCCATCCATCGACATGTCCATGATTCCGCCCCACATTCTTAGAAGCCTTGCACGTCCGATTGATGGCATAATCGCCATACCACCAGAGCATACATCCTCCACCACAGGGAGATTTCCTCTCTGAGCATAGGTGTTGTAGCCGTCAATATCACCACCAAACACAAGGCCTCCCTTGTCTGACTGTGAGCAGTAAAAGTGTCCAGCGCCAAACGTGATGACGTTATCCATAACCGGCTTAAGTCCCTCAGTAACAAAGGCTTGAAGCACATGACTTTCAATAGGCAGCTTGATACCTGCTTTAGCCATCACCCTTCCTGATGATCCGGCGACGCAAACTCCAACTCTGCCAGCCTTAATTTCGCCTTTAGAGGTTTGAACACCTAAGCATTTTCCGTTTTCAATATTAAATCCTGTAACCTCACAGTTCTGAATAATATCAACGCCAAGGTCACTTGCGCCCCTTGCGTAACCCCAAGCTACAGCATCATGCCTCACGGTTCCGCCGCGCGGCTGAGCGAGAGCTGCCTTAATGGGGAATCTTGGATTATCCATATCTAAGAATGGGTACCTTTCTTTGACCTCTTTTGCCTCAATGAACTCGCAACCGGCATCCGCAAAAAGCATAGCGTTACCTCTTCTGATGAAGGCGTCTCTCTGAGCATCTGAGTGAATTAAGTTCATAATTCCTCTCTGTGAGACCATTGCGTTGTAGTTTAAATCTTGCTCGAGATTCTCCCAAAGCTTCATCGATAATTCATAGAATGGCTCGTTACCTGGAAGCAAATAGTTAGAGCGAATAATGGTTGTGTTTCTACCTACATTACCGCCGCCAATCCATCCCTTTTCTAGGACTGCGACATTGGTTATGCCATGATTTTTAGCCAGGTAATAAGCCGTTGCTAAACCGTGACCACCGCCGCCAACGATGACGACATCATAGCCATCAGCCTTCGGTTCGGCGTCTCTCCAAGTTGGCTCCCAGCCTTTATGACCAGTTAACGCTTCTTTTAGAACCTTAAAGGCAGAATAACGCGTTTTACTCACAATTTAACTCCAAGGATAAGGGCTGTTAGAGACGGGGTGTAATTTACCTTCTTTGAAACGAGTGAATCTGAATGGCTCTAAAAGCTCTTGTTTTTCACCAAGCAACTCTTCAGCAACCAAGCAGCCCACGCCCAGCATTTTGTAACCGTGGTTACTATCAGCAATGATCGTCACATTATTATTAAAGGTATCAATCACTGGGAAACTGTCCGGAGTGAAGCATCCTATTCCTCCCGATGGCTCCTTGTGGTAGTGAGGCATCATGCCTTCAAATCGTTTGTGACAGTGCGCAAGCGCTGAAACCCACATTTCAGGGAAATCTTTACTCGCAGTGAATTCTTTACTTTCTGGACCGTAAGGGTCAATAGCTACTTCGTTAACAGGCGTATCGACTGTGTAAGGTGAAGCGCCGCCCTGAATGCCGCCAAAACCCCAGTCCGGCTTATAGTAAATACCCCACAGCTGATCCGTGATCAGAGAGCCGTCTACTGTGGAATACAACGGAGCATCGGTATCGACATGAAGAACCGGCGGAATATTTCCGTCATTGGTAACCAGAGTTTCAGGTGGAATCTCTAAGACCCCTTCTTCTAGTTGCCAGAAACGCCACATATCGATATTTTCGTGGACCTGACCTTCTAAATCTTTAAGTTCAATTTGCGTTGGCAATCCTAGCATATTCCAAAAATCACGCACCCAAGGCCCAGCACCAACTATTAAGTTGTCACATTGGATAGTTCCTTTGTTCGTCACAACAGCCGTCACGCTCTGTCCAGCACCCTCAGTCTCGAAGCCCGTTATTTCTGTCTCAAGCGCAACAGTGACGCCAAGATCTAATACTTTTTTCGAGAGTCCTTCCATCGCCTTCACGTTGTTCGCATAACCGCCTGGTTTCTCATGAAGAACTGAAGTTATTCCCTCAGCTTGCCAATCTTCAAACAGATTGAGCATGTAGTCACGGGACTCTTCTTCGCCTTCAATAAAGACACTGTCGTAGCCGATTGCAGCTTGCTCAGCATGAATTTGTTTCACATCTTCTCTCATTTTTTCACAAGAGATTTGCATGTAGCCATTAGCGTGGTAACTAAATGCCTCAGGGTCACTTTCCCAAATGCTGACTGAGTGAGCCATCAGCTTGCGCATCGCAGGTTGAAAATAATTGTTACGAACAACGCCGCACGCGATTCCAGTTGCACCCGCCGCAATTCTGTCAGCTTTATCAATAATGACGATTCGACCTTCAACATTCTCGCCTTTTTCAATTAAACGTTCAGCTAGGCGCCATGCAGTTGATAATCCGTGAATTCCTGCGCCGGCTATAACGTATTCGGCTTGAGTTGGTAAAGACATATTAATCTCCTTGTGATTTTATTTTTTTGAAAAAAAATTAAACAAACATATAAATGAATTTCAGTAAGCATAATTATCAATATTTTGAAAGGACTGTCAGGTTAAAAAATTCAAATCGAATTGAAAATAATTCTACAAACTTGAAAAAAATATATATAGACTCTATTCACACATTATGAAAGGGGTTTCAGTTTTGTTGTTTTTTGCAATCAATCTTTATTTTCACTGCCAGTAAAGCATATAGATTATATGCACTTTAGAGATTTTATTGGCTGTATTATTAGATTAAAAGGCTCAACTTGAACACAAAATATGAAAAGTAAGTATACTTGTATTCAACATTTAGGAAATATTTATGTCTCGTAGATATTACAAATTACCGCCGTTAACATCGCTAGCGACCTTCGAAACGGCTGCTCGTCATCGAAGTTTCAAAGGAGCAGCAGAAGAGCTTGGGGTGACTCCAGGCGCGGTTAGTCACCAAATTAAATTTTTAGAAACCGAGCTGGGACTCTCTCTATTTGATCGAAAGCATCACGGCAACAATTTAACGGACCATGGCGAATCTTTGTTTGCTGTGCTTCAGAGTAGCTTTACCGCGGTATCCTCTACCCTTGCCAATCTTAGACGCTCTGCCAGTGACAAAGAGGTCATTATTAGCGCGACTACAGCGGTTTCATTTATGTGGCTTCCGCCTCGATTAGCTGAATTCTGGAAGCAGCATCCTGAAATCCCAGTCAATCAACACGTAACTGATAATACGGACTCGCAAGGCGTTGCGGTTGATCTGAAGATTTGTTATGGGTTCGTTGAGAACGAGTCGACCCAAAAGCACACTCTTTTTCAAGATGAATTAGTGCCATTATGCAGCCCCTCTTTCGCTAAAGAATTTCCTGAGTCGTCTATCGAGGATTTGGCTCAAGCCCCACTCATACATCTGAGAGCTAAAGACAAAAACTGGTCGAATTGGTTTTCATGGTTTAACGCCCTAGGTTACAAAGGAAAAATTGCACCGGGTACTCACGTTAATAACTATATGATTGCCCTTCAGGTTGCTAGTGACGGCATGGGGATTGTCTTAGGATGGAAGCATCTTTGCAAGCCCAAGATTGATAGCGGCGAACTTGTGGTCTATGGAGACACATCAATTCCAGCGCCTTCTGCACTTTACATCATGAGTGAAAAAGAAGACTTGCTTCCAGAAAATGTCAAAATACTTAGAGACTTCCTGATCAATCAACCTTAGTTTAATTTCTCGTTCATGAAAAATATTCAATATTTTATTTGAATATTTTTGTCTCTCTTTAAATTAAAGAAATAGTATGATATCGTTTTTTAAATGGTTTAATGGGCTTACATTTATTGTTTTGAATGCCATTATTTTTATTCCAGTTTAAGCTTTTTTTTGACTATCTAAATGAGCATTTCAGAAGACGCGAAAGAACTAGATTCCTACATCAATGAGAAAGTTGACATCGAATCCGTTGCATCCTTTAAGGGTAACGAGCACATCGTCAAGCTCAAACTTACATTTGATATAGAAAAGATAAGAGAAGCCCTTGATAAGATAAAAGCGGGTGCAGAGTTTAAAACGGCTGCATCAGGCTTTCATGCGCTAGCCATGACTAAAAGAAAGAACAGTTCAGTTGACGCAGACAAAGATCTTGTGGGCCGTTACTACACTCGAGTTGATGAGAGCTATCAAGAGATTGCGAAAGATGAACTGGTTGACGAGGCATCATTCTCTGAGCTCGTTGAGATTTTTAAGGGCACCTATTTTGAAACCATTTACAATGAACTCACTGCGCGATACCCAATTGGAAGAGTCCGTATCCTTGAAAAAGATAGCTTCAACTGCAACTCCTGGCACAGAGACCCCGAGCCTAGACTTCATATCCCAATTTATACCAACCCTGGCTCGTTATTTATAGTGAACCACCACTGCACTCATCTTCCTGCGGATGGCTCTGTCTATTTCACAGATACTCGCGGCTATCACACTGCTTTAAATGGTGGTGACAAGCCCAGAACGCATCTCGTTGCAACCTTGGCATACCCTGAATACAAACCTTAATCTGTTATGGCTACAAATAAACTTGATCTAAGCAACCTTGATGACGTTCTGACTTCAACCGATAAGGCTAAAGGTCTTCCTAATCAGCATTATGTAGATCAAGAGGTTTTTGAAGAAGAGAAGCAAGCCATATTGTTTGATAATTGGTCGGCCATAGGAACAGGAAAAGATATTCCTAATCCTGGCGATGTCAAGCCTATCAACTTTGTGGGCATGCCGCTGATTATGGTTAGAGACAGTGATAGTAATATCAATGTCTTTCAAAATACTTGCCGCCACAGAGGGATGATCTTAATTGAAGAGCCCGGCAATATAAATGGGGTAATCCGCTGTCCTTATCATAGCTGGTGCTATAACCTAACTGGAGAGCTCTGCGCCACTCCGATGGTTGGAGGGACTGATACCAATAGCCATGAATCCATTAAGAATGATGAGCTCGGATTGTTTGAGATTCGCTCAGCACTATGGCAAGACATCATCTTTGTAAATATATCCAATGATGCGCCAGAATTTAGGGAATACGCCTCTAAAGTAATCAACAGGTGGTCAGAGTTTGATAAGCCGCTCTTTCATGGAGGCGAAGGATCTTCTTTCTCTTTATCTCTGGATACCAACTGGAAGCTTGCAGTTGAGAACTATTGCGAGAGTTATCACCTGCCCTGGGTTCATCCTGAGCTCAATGTGACTTCGAGCATTGAGGATCATTACCATATCGAAGAAGAGGGACATTTTTCTGGACAAGGATCTCACGTATACAACCAAATAAAAGATGACAACGGAAATGTATTTCCTGACTTTGAAAGCCTCTCAGAGCAGTGGGACACCACCAGTGAATATATAGCACTCTATCCTAACGTTCTTCTGGGCGTTCATAGGGATCACTTCTTCTCGATAATCATTGAACCAATCTCTACCAACAAAACAATCGAGCACGTGTCGCTTTACTATGCCGAAAATCCGTCCGAAATGCCTCAACTAGAAAAGCTCATTGAATCGAATGCGTCTTTTTGGAAAACGGTGTTTAGTGAGGATATAGGAGTTGTCGAAGGGATGCAGCGGGGAAGAAGCGGACTAATGTTTGACGGTGGTAAGTTCTCTCCAGTTATGGACAGTGCGACGCATTGCTTTCATCACTGGGTTGCTTCAAAAGTAAAGACCCACAGGTCAAAAAAATAAAATTCAGCTATAGTTTTGCCTGATAGGCGATGAGTGTATTCTCGAGAAGCACAGCAATCGTCATTGGACCAACCCCACCCGGCACAGGTGAGATAGCAGAGGCAATATCCTTAACCCCTTCAAAGTCGACATCTCCTGCAAGAGTACCATCTTCAAGGCGATTGATGCCAACATCAATGACTACAGCGCCCTCTTTGACCCAGTCTGCTTTGACAAGATTTGCAACACCAGCAGCGGCAATAATGACATCAGCTGATTTTGTTTTTTCTGTAATGTTTTTTGTGCCTTTATGGCAAACCTGAACGGTTGCACCCGCATTGAGAAGTTCCATCGACATAGGCCTACCTACAATATTGGATGCACCAATGATGACGCAATCCTTGCCCCTCAAATCGCACTTTATTGATTCAAGCATTTTCATGACGCCTTTAGGCGTACATGGACTAATAAACGATTTATTTAGGCTCAGCTTTCCAACATTTTCACTACTAAAGCCATCCACATCCTTTTCAGGGATGATAGCTTCAATAATCTTATTTGAGTCAATATGCGGCGGCAATGGAAGCTGAACCAAAATACCATCTATGGTTTGATTTTCATTCAATCGATTGATCTCTGAGAGCAGCTCTTCTTCGGTTATGTTTGCTGATTTATGAATTTGGTCTGAATAAAAACCAACCTCAACGCAGGCTCTTGTTTTATTTCTGACATACACTTGAGAAGCCTCATCATCACCGACTAGAACGACTGCTAACCCCGGGGGTCTTGAGAACTGCTTCACTTCGTTCGCAATAGTCTTTCTGAGATTTTGAGCAAGCGACTTGCCATCAATAATCTTCATTTAAAAGCTCCAAGTTATAAACTGATGAAATTTTTATTATCACCAGAATGACTCGTAAAATTAGTAATTAATTTCACTTAGATTTGAATTCAATGGCTAATTAGAAACGCAGTTAGTCAATGCCAAGCAACTTTCTTCTCTTCGATGCCCAGGTCTGGATTAAATGATCCACTGCAAGACCGATAAACGCCACGCATAAACCAAGCATTAGACCACTTCCAATATTACCTCCAGAAAAAAGTTGTTGCATTATTTCTTGGCCTAAATCTTCAGTACCAATGAACGCACCTATAATAACCATAAACAATGCAAAAACAACACACTGATTGACGCCCAGCATAATATGTGGGAAAGCTAATGGGAACTCGATTTTAACCAAACGTTGAAGTTTTGTTGTGCCCGACATATCCGCCGCATCAAGCAAAGATTCTGGTACATTTCTCAGGCCTTCTACGGTGTAGCGAGTAGGCGGAATAACAGCGTAGACAATGACCGCAATTAACACTGAAGTGTCAGTCACACCAAAGAGCATAATCACCGGAATAAGATAAATGAACGACGGAAAAGTTTGAAAAGTGTCACAAACCAAAAGAATGAATTTGGTTGCCCTCTTATTTTGCACACAGATTGCACCAACAATCGTACCAATAAAAACAGATACAATGACTGCAAACGTCAGCATATACATAGTTATCAAGGCTCTTTCCCACCAGGGTGTTAGAGCAATAAACAACATAAACGAACCAACGACAATCGCAGAACGAATGCCACCGATAATGTAACCAACACCCATTGTTAGAACAAAAGTTGCTATTGCTGGCATAGCCAGATAAGATGCTTTCATTGGCATCAACACTTCCACCAGCAACCACTCGTTAAATATTTTAATATCCGCTCTCCAATTTGAAACCATGTAGTCAACGCCTGCCTGCCAAAATGGCTCAGTGGTAATACCTTTGTTGTGAGGAATCAAATAAAAATAATTAATACCTTTTGCAGTATCAGCAAACACCCAGTTTCCAAACCAAGCAAACAAAAGAGCGGCAAAGAAAACTGCAACAAACAAAAGAGCTGTTTTATTTCTCTCAACAAAAGAAAGGTCGGCAAAGTAGTCGGTTTGCTTATTGGCCCAAGCTAAAGATAATTTATCTAACACTACAGCAATCAGGACAATACATATTCCTAATTCTAGCGCTTGACCTACCCTTAGTTGGTTTAGAGCGAGTAATAAGTTAAAACCCAGGCCCATAGCTCCAATAAAAGACGCAATCACTGCCATAGCCAAGCACTGCATAATTACCTGGTTGACGCCAATTAAAATGTCGCGCCTTGCAGTAGGTATCAAAACTTTAAACATCAGTTGATAATTATGGCAACCACTCATCCTGCCTGCATCTAAAACCTCTGGAGAGACTCTTTTGAGACCTAGCAAGGTGAGTCGAATCATCGGAGGTGTTGCAAAAATTATTGTTGCAATCGCACCCGCATGGTCACCAATACCAAAGAAGACGATTATTGGTACCAAATACGCGAAATGTGGAAACGTTTGTGCAACGAGGAGAAATGGCGTTATTACTCTCTCAACCGTTCTGCTCTTGTAGGCAAGCACACCCCAGATAACACCAAATAAAACAGAGACCGGCGCAGCAACCAACACAAAAGAGAGTGTCTGCATTGCGGGTTCCCATTGGCCGAATACAGCCAAGTAAATACAACTAAAACCAGCCAATATAGAAAGACCCACACCTTGAAGTTTATAACCCAAAATAAAAGCACCGGCAGTTAATACTGTCCAAGGAATAGCAGGGACACTGGAGTACCACTTATCCTTATTTTCATTCAACCAATCCCAGCCGGATTGATCACTAAAAACATTGGCAAGTGAAACGACTGTCTCAAAACCACCAATCAATAATTCCCGAACTAAATTAATTAAAAACAATAAGGTAGCGCCAATAGCTCGGGTAAATAATCGAACTCGACCATAGTCTTCATAGTCTTCAATTTCTGGGTCGTAAACTGGTGTCAACCAAAATTCAAATATGAGGTACTGAGAAAAATCTTGCAACATCATTGGTATTTCCCAAAACGTACTTCTTGTCACCTCACCAAAAAACCAGTTATACAAAGTAGGTATAAACAGAAGACCCACAATAATGCCAACAAATCCCTTGCTAATAATTTGAAACCAATTGACACGTAACCAATTTGATTTATTGACACTCTCTGCAAAGCTTTTGTATAAGAGCCCAGCAGTTACCAATAAAGCTATTAGAACATAGGTGGCGGAAGTGTTAATGACAGGGTGATAAAAAGTCAGCTCAGGAATTCTAACGAGTTGAGGAGGAAGTTGCCAATTCAGAATCATTGACATGGATTCAGCAAAACCAACCGAAGATTGTATTTCTCCCTTAACAACAGACTTGGCAAATAGATGACGCTCTACTATCAAATCATGGTAGAGCCCTGTCATTGACATCAGGATGAAAAAGCCAACAAGCACGACGGCGAGCTGAACTAGTGGTTTGTTCTTAGTTAAAAATTCCATAATCTAGTCTTTCATATGGGTACCAGAGCGATCACCAAATAGTATGTGAAGAATGGTTGAACAGTTCAATAATCCTATCGTATTACCATCATCATCAAGAACCGCTACAGGCTTTTGTTGACCTAACACCTCTTCAGCCACAGTCTCAATAATGGCGTCTTTTGAAACTTGAAGGTCACTCAACTCTGCTTTTTCATCAACAGGATCCATCACAGATTCAATTTTAAGAACCTTCTCCCTTGGAACATCCTCTGTAAACTTGCGAACGTATTCTGTTGCTGGATTAAGAACGATATTTGCCGGTGTATCCAATTGCTCGATAATGCCATCTTTCATGATTGCAATTCGATCGGCAAGCCTTAATGCTTCATCAAAGTCATGAGTAACGAACAGAATGGTCTTATTTAGCACACCCTGAAGCCTTAGAAACTCATCTTGCATCTCTTTACGAATTAACGGATCTAATGCTGAGAAGGGCTCATCTAAGAACCAAATGTCGGGCTCAACAGCCAATGACCTGGCAATACCAACGCGCTGCTGCTGACCTCCAGATAACTCTCTTGGAAAGTAATTCTCACGACCAGTTAAGCCAACAAGGTCAACCATTTCTTTGGCTCTTTGTATGCTGTCTTTTGTGCTATTGCCTTTCACTTGCAATGGAAAGGCAATATTTTCTAATACGGTTTTATGGGGTAATAATGCAAAACTCTGAAACACCATGCCCATCTTGTTGCGACGAAGTTCTATCAACTCCTTATCACTCATTGAGGTTAAATCTTCACCCTCAATATAAATATTTCCTGCAGTGGCATCGGCTAGTCTTGAAATACAACGAAGCAAGGTCGACTTGCCCGAGCCTGAAAGACCCATAACCACAAGCATCTCACCCTTGTTAACCTCGAAGGAAGCATTATTAACACCGACCACACAGCCAGCTTTTTGAAATTCTTCAGCTACAACCTTGCCATTTGCATTTTGAAGCATTTTTTCGGCATTTTCGCCAAATATTTTATAAACGGAATCGCATTTAATTACAGGTTGCTGATCAGACATAATATCTTCCTAAATTCTTTGAAACAAATAACACACTACCAGTATATATAAAAATGCCCCTACCCCCTCATAATAAATTTGAGGGCAAGGGCACTTAACAAACACCCCTTATTCTATTTGAATGAAGAGTGCTCTAGATTAAAGGATTATTTGGTGAAAGCCTGCCAAACATCCTCATTATCTGCAAGCCACTTAGCTGCAGCATCCTCATGAGACATCTTATCAATATCAACTAGAGCAGCCATCTGACCGATCATGCCAGTCGTGAAGTCTATCTTAGTGTATGCCTTATACGCCATTGGATGAGTCTTAGGGAACTTATAGTTCGCCGCTTTCTTCAACCAACCTCTAGGAGAACCACAGGCCCCGTCACCACCTTCTGTTTCACGGCAACCAAAGAAGTATGGAGGAAACTCGATGAAGTAAAAACCATCACTATCCGTAAAGTTAGGTGTCCAGTTAAATATAATTATCCCTTCATTAGCAGCTTCTGCAGCATCAATAGCGGCCCAAAGGGCGTCTGCACTACCAGTTTGTTTATAAGTGTATTCATCATCTAAACCAAGAGCTCCAATACGGTCTTCAAATAGATTCTTTCCGGTTGCAGCATCAACGTGCCAAGGACCGTCTAAGAAAACACCTTTACCACCAGAATCGGCAGTGGCAAAAACTGATCCACAACCTTTAAGAGCTTCCCAATTTGGAAGTCCAGGGCATAGATTTTGCTCTATTACGAAGTTAGGAACGCCCATATCTTCAATAGTCAAGGCAGAATGGGTACCAGCCTCTATTAGACCGCCCTTCTCCATGGCTGTATAGTAAGCGTTGCCAAAGGCTCCTTCCCAAACTTCATGAGATATAGTAACGTCTCCAAGACGAATCGATTCATATACACCTGACGAGTCAGCAGGAACGTAAGATACGTTGTTACCCATAGACTCAAAAATACCACCAATCACGTAAGACATAACCACTTGGCTTGACCAGTTGTGAATTGGTATAACGATTGGCTTTGAAGAGTCTGCAACAGCTTGAACTGAAACAGAAGCTAAAGACAACGTTAAAGCAGCTGCAGCTACTTTACTTGTAAACTTATTCATTTACTTCTCCTTTATTTAATTAATTAAATATTTTTAAGACTATAAAAACCTTAAAACATTCAACTTAAAAATGATTTTTATAACAAATACAGTCCTAAAAATCACACTTACAATCTCAAATACAATTACTTATCTGAGATGTTCCTTTACTGAAAAAACTACATCCGAACTCTAGTTTTTTCAGGATCATAAAACGGAAAGCGAACAACTGTTGCGGCTAACCTTTTATGATGTCCATCTAATTTTCCTACCTCAACTTCAGTCCCAATTTCTGAATCTGAAACTGAAATTCTACAAAGCGCAATGTTCTTTTTGAGTATCGGTGAACGCGTTGCACTTGTAATGATTCCTATCTGTTGTTTTCCAATATACACCCCATCTCCATGGAGCGCAACTTCGTTACCATCTAATTCTAACCCAACCAAAACTCTTTGTGGAGAATTCTTGCGAAGAATTAAAGATTCTTTACCAGAAAAATCATCCTCTTTTGTCTTCAGCGGCACAGTAAAAGAAATGCCCGCTTCAAATGGATCCGTCTGGTCACAAAACTCATATCCAGCAAAGATTAATCCCGCTTCAATTCTGAGCATGTCAAGCGCATTTAGCCCTAGAGGACATATACCAAAATCTTCTCCAGCTTCTGCAATAGCATCCCAAACGGCCTCACAATCATTAGGATGAGCGAACACCTCATAACCAAGCTCACCGGAGTAACCCGTTCTGGAAACCATTACAGGTATACCAAATTCACCACCAATTCTTCCAATCGTAAAGCGGAACCATTTAAGGTCCTCAATCGATGTTTGTAGTTTTGGGGTCCAAATAATTTTGGATAACGTTTCTCTACTTTTAGGTCCCTGAACTGCTACGTTGTGAAGCTGATCTGTGGAGGACTTAACACGGACATCTAACCCCCTATCATCTGCGATTTTTCTGAGTAATTTGCCGCCATCGTCAGAACCACCAATCCAGCGAAAGTTATTTTCATCCATTCGGAAAAGCGTTCCATCATCGACCATGCAGCCGTTTTCATAGCACATCGCTGAGTAGACCACCTGTCCAATAGCTAGCTTTCGAACATCCTTAGTAATGGCAAACTGCATCAAAGCCTCAGCATCTTGACCGTAAACTTCAAACTTTCTCAGCGGCGCAAGGTCAATCATGACAACGCCTTCTCGGCACTGCCAGTATTCTTTGATTGCCCCCAAATTTTCATATTCAAGCGGCAACCAATAGCCGTTATAGTTGTCAAAGTTTTTAGTTAATTTAGAAGTATTTTTGTGAAAACCAGTTTCTTTTGTCATAGTCGGAATAGATTGTGGATCAGGCCTAAATGCCGTTGCCGATGAAAAATTGTTAGACTCATCATAAATCCTAACATGAATATCAGTTGGATTCCAGCCGTTTGCTGAGGTAGTGTCATCTGGACAAGCTGAGGAAACGCAAACGAGATCATCTACAGCCCTTAAAAGCACGTAATCTCC
>ERZ802830.898-NODE-898-length-29318-cov-6.28722_pt1 | contig 29318 bp, 42 predicted proteins | sample MGYA00345654_ERZ802830 | MGnify/ENA primary metagenome ERZ802830 (study PRJEB30503, sample SAMEA104212375) | marine metagenome | biome: Westerlies Biome; feature: [SRF] surface water layer (ENVO:00010504) within the epipelagic zone...; material: water...
GAGAAGGACACAACCTCCAAGAGCACTCGATAGTATTGGTTCGAGGCGGAAGAGTTAAAGATCTACCCGGAGTTCGATACCATATCGTTCGAGGCGCATTAGATACTGCAGGGGTAGAAGGTCGTTTGCAACGTCGTTCCAAATACGGAGCCAAAAGACCTAAAAAATAAGCGATATAGACAGCACTACCCATGAGAAAAAGACAAGCCAAAAAACGCCAAATCCTTCCCGACCCCAAGTTTAATGATACGTTGGTCACCCGATTCGTCAATATGTTGATGTGGGATGGAAAGAAATCAGTGGCGTATGAAATATTTTACAACGCTATCGATATCATCGAAGAGCGTAAACAAGACGACGAGAAAACAGCATTAGAGATATGGAAAGAAGCTCTATCTAATGTAATGCCTCATGTTGAGGTACGGAGTAGAAGAGTGGGAGGAGCCACCTTCCAGATTCCGATGCAGATTCGAGCCGATCGAAAAGTTTCCTTAGCCATGAAATGGCTGATCAGTTTCTCCCGAAAACGAAACGAAAAATCAATGGCCCTTCGACTCGCACAAGAATGTCTTGCTGCTGCTAAAGAAGAAGGTGCTGCGGTCAAGAAGCGAACCGACACCCACAAGATGGCCGAAGCCAACAAAGCCTTTTCACATTTTAGATTTTAATTAAAATCTTAACAACATCTCTTTATAAAGCGACATGGCCAGAGACTTAAAATATACTAGAAACATCGGAATCGCAGCCCACATTGATGCGGGTAAAACCACAACAACAGAGCGAATCCTTTTTTATACTGGGGTAAGCCACAAAATAGGAGAGGTACACGATGGTGCGGCTACTATGGATTGGATGGAGCAAGAGCAAGAACGTGGAATCACCATTACTTCGGCTGCGACTACTTGTACTTGGAACTTCCCAACCGAGCAAGGTCAACCCACAGCAGACGCCAAAGGGTATCACTTCAATATTATAGACACCCCCGGCCACGTAGACTTCACCGTAGAGGTAAACCGATCACTTCGAGTTCTGGATGGATTGGTTTTTTTGTTTTCAGCCGTAGATGGTGTTGAACCACAATCCGAAACCAATTGGCGCCTAGCCGACAATTATAAAGTTCCCCGTATTGGTTTTGTCAATAAGATGGACCGCCAAGGATCGAACTTTTTAGGCGTTTGCCAGCAGGTTCGTGACATGCTCAAATCCAATGCGGTACCTATTGTATTAAACATAGGAGACGAAGAAGACTTCAAGGGGATTGTTGATTTAGTAAAAAACCGCGCAATTGTTTGGCATGAAGACAACTTTGGGTCTACTTTCGACGAGATTGATATTCCCGAAGACCTCAAAGATGAGGCGGAAAAGTTGCGCGGAGAACTCATTGAAGCTGTTGCTGAATATGACGAAAACTTACTTGAAAAATACTTTGAAGATCCCGATTCCATTTCTGAGGATGAAGTACACAATGCATTGCGTGCCGCTACCCAAGACATGAGTATTATCCCCATGATATGTGGATCGTCTTTTAAGAACAAAGGAGTGCAGTTCCTATTGGATGCAGTTTGTCGTTACTTGCCTTCTCCCGAAGACAAAGAAGCTATTGTGGGAACCGATCCCAATACCGAACAAGAGATTGCACGCGCCCCTTCCGTTCAAGAGCCTTTTTCTGCTCTAGCGTTTAAAATTGCTACCGACCCCTACGTAGGGCGTTTGGCCTTTTTCCGCGCCTATTCTGGGCGTTTGGATGCTGGTTCTTACATATTAAACAATCGCTCAGGCAATAAAGAGCGTATTTCACGGATCTATCAGATGCACTCAAACAAGCAAAACGCGATTGATTTCATTGAAGCGGGAGACATTGGTGCTGCTGTTGGATTTAAAGATATTAAGACAGGCGATACGCTATCTGCAGAAAAATCACCCATCATCTTGGAAAGTATGGACTTCCCCGATCCCGTAATTGGAATCGCTGTGGAACCAAAAACCAAAGCGGATGTAGATAAACTGGGAATGTCCTTGGCCAAACTGGCCGAAGAGGATCCCACTTTCCAAGTGAAAACCGATGAGGCTTCTGGTCAAACGGTTATTTCTGGAATGGGGGAATTGCACTTAGATATCATCGTAGACCGATTGAGACGAGAATTCAAAGTAGAAGTCAATCAAGGTCAACCTCAAGTAGAATACAAAGAAGCATTGACTGCCGCAGCCGACCATCGTGAAGTTTATAAAAAACAAACGGGAGGTCGAGGTAAATTTGCCGATATCGTCTTTACTATCGAACCTGGCGAAGAAGGCAAAGCTGGTTTGGAATTTGTCAATGTAATCAAAGGGGGGAACATTCCAAAAGAATACATCCCTTCTGTAGAGAAAGGCTTTAAAGAGTCCATGAAAAATGGACCTTTAGCTGGATTTGAAGTAGATGCGATGAAAATAACCCTCAAGGATGGTTCGTTCCACCCTGTGGATTCCGATTCGCTTTCCTTCGAATTGGCTGCGAAACTTGGTTTCAAGGAGTCGGCCAAAGCCGCCCGAGCGGTTATTATGGAACCTATCATGAAATTGGAAGTGTTGACTCCCGAAGAAAATATGGGAGACATCGTAGGGGATCTAAACCGCCGTCGTGGTCAGGTGAACTCGATGGATGACCGTGCAGGCTCCAAAGTAGTGAAGGCAGAAGTGCCTTTGTCAGAGATGTTTGGATACGTGACTTCGTTGCGAACCCTTTCCTCTGGACGAGCAACTTCCACAATGGAATTTTCACACTATGCAGAAACACCATCCAATATATCGGAAAGTGTGATCGCAGATATACAAGGTAAAAAAGCATAATACGCATCCTTATGAGTCAAAAAATTAGAATCAAACTCAAATCCTACGACCACAACTTGGTGGACAAGTCGGCGGAGAAGATTGTGAAAACAGTCAAAACAACAGGTGCTGTCGTTACCGGCCCCATCCCATTGCCCACACATAAGAAAATCTTTACGGTTTTGCGTTCGCCTCACGTGAATAAAAAATCAAGAGAACAGTTTCAGTTGTGTTCGTACAAAAGACTGTTAGACATCTACAGTTCTTCTTCCAAAACAATCGATGCGTTGATGAAATTGGAATTGCCTTCGGGTGTCGAAGTAGAAATTAAAGTTTAAGTAAATCAAATAAAACAAAATAAATGTCTGGGTTAATAGGAAAAAAAATCGGTATGACCAGCTTGTTCGACACGAACGGGAAGAACATTCCCTGTACTGTCATAGAGTGTGGTCCATGCGTGGTTACCCAAGTCAGAACCGAATCGGTTGACGGCTATGAGGCGCTTCAGTTAGGTTTCGATGACAAGGCAGAGAAAAATGTTGGTAAAGCGGCCCAAGGCCACTTTTCAAAAGCCAATACTGCTCCCAAGCGAAAGCTCGTCGAATTCCAAGACTTTGAAGAAGAACATAAACTTGGGGACACACTCACAGTAGAATTATTTCAAGAAGGCGAATTTGTCGATGTCAGTGGCACTTCCAAGGGGAAAGGTTTCCAAGGGGTAGTCAAGCGACACGGATTTGGAGGTGTAGGCCAAGCGACGCACGGCCAACACAACCGTCTTCGTGCGCCGGGATCTATAGGTGCTGCTTCCTATCCAGCACGTGTATTCAAAGGAATGCGTATGGCTGGACAAACAGGTAATAGCAAAGTAAAAGTTCAAAACCTCCGCGTGGTTAAAATAGTTCCTGAAAAGAATTTATTAGTGGTCAAAGGCTGTGTGCCGGGTCACAAAAATGCCTACGTAACAATTCAGAAATAATGGAAGTAGCTGTTGTATCAATCAAAGGAAAAGAGACAGGGCGAAAAGCCAAGCTTGACAAAACTGTCTTCGGGATCGAGCCTAACGAACACGCCATTTATTTGGATGTCAAATCGCATTTGGCCAATAAGCGCCAAGGAACTCACCAATCCAAGGAGCGGGGGGAGATTGTTGGGTCTACTCGGAAAATAAAGAAACAAAAAGGAACAGGTACTGCCCGTGCGGGAAGTATCAAAAATCCTTTGTTTCGAGGAGGAGGTCGTGTATTTGGCCCAGTTCCACGAGACTACTCACAAAAGGTAAATAAGAAAGTAAAGCGATTGGCTCGCAAATCTGCTTTGAGTATTAAGGCTAAAGAAAAAGCCATTATTGTTGTCGAAGATTTTCAATTGGACGCACCTAAAACCAATAGCTATCAAGGCATTCTCTCCTCTTTAGGAGTTGCCGACAAAAAGTCATTGGTCGTCTTGGGTGAAGCCAATAAAAATGTATATTTGTCGTCTCGCAATTTGAAGCATTCTGACGTTATAACAGACACAGAATTAAATACTTACAAAATAACAAACGCATCAAGTTTGATTCTTTTTGAAAGTGCTATAGCGAATATTGAATCAACATTGAACAAATAAGTCATGGGTATATTGATCAAACCAATTATCACAGAAAAAGCAACGGCCATCAGCGAGACGGACAATTGCTATACTTTTTTGGTATCCAAGACGTCTAACAAAGTTGAAATCAAAAAAGCGGTAGAAGAAGCTTATGGCGTTGCTGTTGAGAAAGTTCGTACTATGAATTATGGACCCCAACGCAAGACACGTTATACTAAAACCGGATTACAAAAAGGCAAAACCAATGCAACGAAAAAAGCTGTTGTGCACGTTGCAGAAGGCGATGCCATTGATTTTTACAGTAATTTATAAAAGCGTCATATGTCAGTTAGAAAACTAAAACCAACATCCCCGGCGCAGCGATTTAGAGTAGTAAATGGATTTGACGCCCTTACTACTGATAAGCCGGAGAAAAGCTTGCTTTCTTCGAAAAAGCGATCTGGGGGAAGAAACAACAAAGGGAAGATGACTGTGCGCCACCGCGGTGGTGGTCACAAAAAACGATACCGGATGGTAGACTTCCAACGCAGTCGTTATGACATCGTTGCTGAAGTGAAGTCTATCGAGTACGATCCCAATCGATCTGCTTTTATTGCATTGATCGAATACAAAGACGGCGAAAAAAGTTATATCATCGCTCAGAACGGATTGAAGGTAGGTCAGAAAGTAGTTTCTGGCCCCAAAGCCTCTCCCGATTTAGGAAATGCTATGCCTCTCTCCAACATCCCTTTAGGAACCATCGTTTCCTGCATTGAGTTACAGCCTGGAGCCGGTGCTGTCATAGCTCGTTCCGCTGGAACCTTTGCTCAATTGATGGCTCGTGATGGAAAATTTGCAACCATCAAAATGCCTTCTGGGGAAACACGCTTAATCTTGGTGACCTGTATGGCTACTGTAGGTGCGGTTTCCAATTCTGATCACCAACTGATTGTTGCGGGTAAGGCGGGTCGTTCTCGCTGGTTGGGTCGCCGACCTCGTACACGTCCTGTAGCCATGAATCCAGTCGATCACCCCATGGGTGGTGGAGAAGGTAGAGCTTCAGGAGGGCACCCTCGATCTAGAAACGGTATTCCTGCCAAAGGGTTTAGAACGCGTTCTAAAACCAAATCGACGAACAAATTTATCATTGAACGCAGAAAAAAATAAGCAACTATGGCACGTTCACTAAAGAAAGGACCCTATGTTCACCACAGCCTCGAAAAAAAGGTAGTCAAAAACATAGAAGAAAATAAAAAAACAGTCATCAAAACTTGGTCTAGAGCCTCGTTGATTACTCCAGACTTTGTGGGTCAAACCATTGGGGTGCACAACGGTCGACAATTTGTTCCTGTCTACGTTACTGAAAACATGGTAGGGCATAAATTAGGAGAGTTTTCACCCACACGTTCCTTTCGAGGGCATGCGGGGGCTAAAAATAAAGGTAAAAAATAAGCGAAGCCATGGGAAATCGTAAAAAACAAAGCGCCGAAGCCATTAAAGAAGCCAAAAAAAACATGGCTTTTGCAAAGCTGAACAACTGCCCTACCTCTCCCCGAAAAATGCGTTTGGTAGCGGATCAAGTTCGTGGTGAAGACGTGGACAAGGCCTTAGCTATTTTAAAGTTTAGCCCAAAAGAAGCTTCCCGACGTCTCGAAAAGCTACTGCTTTCAGCCATTGCCAATTGGCAGGCCAAAAATGAAGAAGCCGATTTGGAAAATGCAGCTTTATTCGTTAAAGAAATTCGCGTGGACAGTGCTCGTATGTTGAAGCGATTGCGACCTGCACCACAGGGACGCGCCCACCGCATTCGTAAAAGATCAAATCACGTAACGCTCGTACTTGGAGCCAACAATATTGAAAATTAATTATGGGACAAAAAACCAATCCAATAGGGAATCGTTTGGGAATCATCCGTGGATGGGATTCCAACTGGTACGGGGGTCGTGACTATGGCGACAAACTCGCTGAGGATGAGAAAATACGGAAGTACATCCACGCTCGTTTAGCCAAGGCCAGTGTATCTAATGTCATTATTGAACGAACCTTAAAATTAATTACGGTAACGATCACCACTGCTCGCCCCGGAATAATCATCGGTAAAGCTGGGCAAGAAGTGGACAAACTCAAAGAAGAGTTGAAAAAAATCACCGGTAAAGAAATACAAATCAACATTTTCGAAATCAAACGTCCCGAGTTGGATGCCCAATTAGTGGGTGCCAGTATCGCGCGTCAAATTGAAAATCGAATCTCCTACCGTCGTGCCATCAAAATGGCCATTGCAGCGGCTATACGAATGAATGCGGAAGGAATCAAAATACAAATATCTGGTCGTTTGAACGGAGCCGAAATGGCCCGTTCTGAAATGTATAAAGAAGGTAGAATTCCTCTTTCTACTTTCCGAGCCGATATCGATTATGCCTTGGTAGAAGCGCATACGACCTACGGGCGTCTGGGTGTCAAGGTATGGATCATGAAAGGGGAAGTATACGGCAAACGGGAATTGTCTCCTCTCGTTGGAATGTCCAAGAAAAACAGTGGAGGACCCGGCGGGGGAAAAGGAAACAACCGTCAACGTCGTCGAAAATAATTTGAGTCTAAGAGTCAACAGTTATGTTACAACCTAAAAAAACTAAATTCCGAAAAGCGCAAAAGGGGCGCATGAAGGGAATTTCCCAGCGGGGCCACCGTTTGTCTAATGGGATGTTTGGCATCAAATCCTTGGACGCCAAGTTCATTACTTCCAGACAAATAGAAGCTGCTCGTATTGCTGCTACTCGTTATATGAAAAGAGAAGGACAATTGTGGATCAAGATTTTTCCAGACAAGCCCATCACCAAAAAACCCTTGGAAGTACGAATGGGTAAAGGGAAAGGAGCTCCAGAATATTTTGTGGCTGTTGTGAAGCCAGGACGCGTCCTTTTTGAAATTGCAGGTGTTCCTGTAGATGTAGCAAAAGAGGCTCTACGTTTGGCCGCTCAAAAGCTACCCGTTAAAACTAAATTTATTATTGCACGTGATTTTGAAGCGTAATACCTGTTTATGATGAAACAAAAAGAGATTCAAAACTTATCCAAAGAAGACTTGCAAGACAAGTTGGATGAAGTGCAAAAAGAATACGAAACCCTACAGCTGAATCATGCGATTTCTCCTTTGGAAAATCCGATTCAACTGCGAATGGTTCGAAGAACAATCGCCCGATTGAAAACAGCAATCGCCGGACAAAAACAAGCCTGAGGAAATGGAAAATAGAAACCTTAGAAAAGAAAGAATCGGAACAGTGACCAGTAACAAAATGGAAAAATCCATTGTTGTGTCAGAGGTTAAACGTGTCAAGCACCCTATGTATGGGAAGTTCGTTTTGAAAACGAAAAAATACGTTGCCCACGATGATGCTAATGACTGCAACATAGGCGATACCGTTAAAATAATGGAAACCCGTCCGCTTAGCAAAAATAAATGCTGGCGATTGGTTGAAATATTAGAAAGAGCAAAGTAAGATGGTACAACAAGAATCCAGACTCAAAGTAGCCGACAATACCGGTGCCAAGGAAGTACTCACCATTCGTGTATTGGGTGGAACCAAAAGACGCTATGCTTCTATTGGAGACAAGATTGTCGTTACTGTTAAAGACGCTTCACCTTCGGGGACTGTCAAAAAAGGACAGGTATCGACTGCTGTAGTTGTTCGAACGACCAAAGAAGTGCGCCGCCCCGACGGCTCCTACATTCGTTTTGACGACAACGCTTGTGTACTGCTTGATCCTGCAGGCGAAATGCGGGGTACTCGTGTTTTTGGACCTGTCGCTCGAGAATTGCGTGACAAGCAGTTTATGAAAATTGTTTCACTAGCACCCGAGGTGCTTTAAGCCAACAAACCATGTCAAAGATTAAAATTAAAAAAGGAGTCAAAGTACAGGTGATAGCAGGAGCCCACAAAGGCTCGCAGGGCACTGTATTAAAAATATTGGTGGCCAATAACAAAGCGATTGTTGAAGGGGTGAACCTAGTGAAAAAACACAACAAGCCAAGCGCACAAAATCCACAGGGTGGAATTACGGATAAAGAAGCACCAATTCAAATATCCAATCTTTCTTTACTTACCGCTGAAGGGGAGCCTACACGAGTCGGTTTCCGAATGGAAGATGGAGTGAAGGTTCGCTATGCTAAAAAATCTAACGAAGTTATTTAAGTCATGAGTTACGTTCCAAGACTAAAACAAGAATATAAAGAGCGCATCGTCAATAGCCTCAAAGAAGAATTTGGCTATAAGAGTGTAATGCAAGTTCCCAAACTAGAGAAGATTGTTCTCAGCCGTGGGGTGGGTCAAGCTGTAGCTGATAAGAAGCTAATTGAACATGCAGTAGATGAATTGACAGCGATCACTGGACAGAGAGCCGTGTCAACGCTTTCCAAAAAAGATGTTGCCTCTTTTAAATTGAGAAAAGGTATGCCAATTGGCGCTAAAGTGACCCTTCGTGGTGAACGGATGTATGAATTTCTCGATCGTTTGGTAACAACAGCCCTACCTCGGGTTCGCGATTTTCGTGGTGTGAAAGCAACCGGCTTTGATGGGAGAGGCAACTACAACTTAGGAATAACAGAACAGATTATTTTTCCTGAGATCGACATTGATAAAGTAAATAAAATATCGGGGATGGACATCACTTTTGTGACGACCGCCTCTACAGATAAAGAAGCAAAATCACTATTACACGAATTGGGATTACCCTTTCAAAAGAATTAATTATGGCAAAAGAATCCATGAAAGCTCGTGAAGTGAAGCGAGCAAAAATGGTTGCAAAGTATGCAGCGAAAAGAAAGGCCTTGAAAGAAGCAGGGGACTATGAGTCGCTTCAAAAGCTTCCAAAAAACGCCTCGCCCATCCGAATGCACAACCGATGCAAACTCACGGGAAGACCGAAAGGATACATGCGACAATTTGGTGTTTCAAGGGTAACGTTCCGCGAAATGGCCAACAAAGGCCTTATCCCTGGAGTAACAAAAGCTAGCTGGTAAAAAGAAACGCATTATGTACACAGATCCGATTGCAGATTATTTGACTAGAATCCGAAATGCGAATGCCGCAGGCCACCGAGTGGTTGACATTCCGGCTTCTAACTTGAAAAAAGAAATCACTAAAATCTTGTTTGACCAAGGGTATATCTTAAGTTATAAATTTGAGGATACAGACAATCATCAAGGGAGTATTAAAATAGCCTTGAAATACGACAAGCTCACCAAAGAGCCTGTAATCAAGGCTTTACAGCGAATTAGCACCCCTGGCCTTCGTCAATATACAGGATCCGATTCACTTCCAAGAATACTCAACGGCTTAGGGGTTGCCATTGTCTCCACCTCCAAAGGAGTAATGACAGGCAAGCAAGCGACCAGAGAGAATGTGGGTGGTGAACTAATTTGCTACGTATACTAAAAGAACACAATTATGTCTAGAATAGGAAATAACCCCATTGCAATTCCAGAAGGCGTCACTGTCAGTATCCAGCCCGACCAGATTACAATAAAGGGAAAGCTGGGAGAGCTAAGCCAAGACTATGATACAGTCAAGGTTAGCGAAAACGAGGGCAATATAGAAGTCCGACGTCCTTCTGATTCCAAAGACCACCGAGCCAAACACGGACTCTATCGGTCTTTAATTGCCAATATGGTTCATGGAGTTAACGAAGGTTTCACCAAAGAACTCGAATTGGTTGGTGTAGGATATCGTGCCAGTCATCAAGGACAAAAATTAGATTTGGCTCTTGGTTTTTCACACAATATTGTACTCAATATCGCTCCTGAGGTTAAAGTAGAAACAGTATCAGAAAAGGGAAAAAACCCCATTGTTAAACTCAGTTCACACGACAAACAATTGGTTGGCTATGTTGCAGCAAAAATTCGCTCCTTCCGTAAGCCAGAACCTTACAAAGGAAAAGGAGTGAAGTTTGTTGGTGAACAGATTAGAAGAAAAGCAGGTAAATCAGCATAATAGAGCATTATGGCACTATCAAAATTAGAACGAAGAAATCGAATTCATCTTAGGATACGTAAAACCATTAACGGTACAGCCGCAATTCCAAGGCTGTCCGTATTCCGAAGTAATAAAGAAATCTACGCCCAATTGATTGATGATATCAACGGGATTACCCTTGTTTCGGCATCTTCAAGAGAGGAAGAAATCAAAGCCTCTGGAAAAATAGAGTCTGCCCAGCAAGTGGGTAAACTGTTGGCAGAACGAGCCACTAAAATGGGAATCGAAAAGATTTGTTTTGATCGAAGCGGTTACCTCTATCACGGTAGGATCAAAGCCCTTGCCGATGGTGCACGCGAAAGTGGATTAAAATTTTAAATAGCAACGATGTATCAGAATTATAAAAACATAGAATTAGTGAAACCTGCTGGACTTGATCTCAAAGACCGCTTGGTGGGTGTTCAACGTGTTACTAAAGTAACCAAAGGAGGGCGTACGTTTGGATTCTCTGCTATCGTTGTTGTCGGTGACGAAAACGGCGTGGTGGGCCAAGGCCTTGGTAAATCTAAAGAAGTATCTGAAGCGATTGCCAAAGCGGTGGAAGATGCCAAAAAGAACTTGGTTCGTATTCCTGTAGAGAAAGGAACCCTGCCTCATGAGCAAAAAGGGAAATACGGAGGAGCACGTGTCTTTTTGAAGCCTGCTTCTGAGGGTACTGGAGTTATTGCAGGAGGAGCTGTTCGCGCCGTACTGGAAGCTGTTGGGATTCAGAATGTACTTTCAAAATCTCAAGGATCCTCCAATCCTCACAATGTTGTGAAAGCAACTTTTGATGCTTTATTACAACTGCGTAATCCGTTAATCGTTGCCAAACAACGAGGAATTTCATTGGATAAAGTATTTAACGGTTAAGTCTCGGATATGGCACAAATTAAAATCAAACAAGTACGCAGCAGCATCAAACGCTTGCAATCCCAAAAAAGAACCTTGGAAGCCCTTGGCCTTAGAGGAATTGGAAAAGAAGTAACGCATGAGGCTTCCCCTTCAATACTAGGAATGGTTGAGCAAGTAAAACATGTAGTTTCCGTAACAGAAGCATAAAGAATAAGAAGATGAGTTTAGAAAATTTACGTCCCGCATCAGGAGCTACCCACAAGAACAATAAGCGTGTTGGTCGAGGTCAAGGATCGGGTAAAGGAGGAACAGCAACACGAGGCCATAATGGAGCCAAGTCACGATCTGGGTATTCCAAAAAGATTGGGTTCGAAGGAGGTCAAATGCCACTCCAACGACGAGTCCCTAAGTTTGGTTTTAAAAACATCAATCGTAAAGAATATCAAGGAGTGAATATCGATGTACTCCAGTCTTTAGTGGAAGCCAAAAAAATTAAAAAAGAAGTTTCTTTGGAAACACTTATTGATTTGCGTTTGGTTGGTAAAAATGATTTAGTAAAAATATTAGGGCGCGGCAAATTAGAAGCTGCCCTTAAAGTAGAAGCTCATAAGTTCACAGCCACAGCTCAAGCAGCGATCGAAGCCGCTGGAGGAGAAGCTGTAACGATCTAACCAATAAGAATGAAGAATTTTTTAGAAACCCTTTTGAACATCTACAATATCAAGGAACTCCGAGAGCGCATTGGGACGACCTTGATTATTTTATTAATCTACCGTATCGGAGCACAAATAGTGCTACCTGGTATTGATTCTGTCCAATTGTCAGAATTGACCAGCCGAACTGGTGGAGGGGGTTTATTGGGGATTTTAAATGCTTTTACGGGTGGAGCCTTTGCCAATGCTTCCGTATTTGCCCTGGGGATCATGCCCTATATCTCTGCTTCTATTGTAGTGCAGCTTATGGGCATTGCTATTCCTTATTTACAAAAACTTCAAAAAGAGGGAGAAAGTGGTCGAAAACAACTTAACCAAATTACACGCTGGCTAACCATTCTGATATGTATCGTTCAAGCTCCAGCCTACCTTTATGGATTGAGCGCCTTGGGTGTACCCGATAGCGCCTTCATCTTGGGGAGAGGTCCTTTATTTATGATTTCTTCGGTGATCATTCTGGTTACAGGAACCATATTCGCGATGTGGTTGGGAGAAAAAATCACAGACAAAGGTATTGGGAATGGTATTTCATTATTGATTATGGTAGGGATCATTGCGAACCTTCCCTTATCTTTTACACAAGAATTGGTGTCTAGAGTAAGCGAAAACAATGGGGGACTTATGTTGGTCCTTATTGAATTGGTTCTTTGGATAGTCATTATTATACTCAGTATTTTGTTGGTGATGGCTGTTCGTCAAATTCCTGTTCAATATGCTCGAAGGACAGCAGGAGGTGCAAATCAACAGAATGTATTTGGATCGAGACAATATATCCCGTTAAAACTCAATGCGTCTGGGGTAATGCCTATCATTTTTGCACAAGCGATTATGTTTGCTCCCGCTTACCTAGGGCGTATGCTTGGTGATTCTGACGCAGGTCAATGGATGCAGACTAACTTCTCAGATATTTTTGGTCTTTGGTACAACATTTTGTTTGGACTACTAATTATCATCTTTACTTATTTTTATACAGCCATCACTGTTCCAACAAACAAGATGTCTGATGATTTGAAACGAAGTGGAGGATTCGTTCCTGGCATTCGCCCTGGAAACGAAACGGCAGACTTCTTGGATACAGTGATGTCACATATCACTTTTCCTGGTTCTTTATTCTTAGCGGCCATTGCTGTTTTTCCAGCTGTGGTTGTGAAACTGATTGGAATGCAACAAGGTTGGGCTCTATTTTATGGGGGAACTTCATTGTTGATTATGGTAGGAGTTGCTATAGACACTGTACAACAAGTAAATTCCTATCTACTCAACCGTCATTACGATGGCTTGATGAAAACAGGTAAAACAAGAAGAAACATAGCATAATGGCAAAGCAAGCAGCAATAGAGCAAGAAGGAACGATCATTGAAGCATTGTCCAATGCCATGTTCCGAGTGGAACTAGAAAACGGGCACGTAGTCACGGCACATATTTCAGGAAAAATGCGCTTGCACTACATTAAACTCTTACCCGGTGATAAAGTTAAATTAGAAATGAGTCCTTACGATCTAACCAAAGCAAGGATCACGTATAGATTTTAAAAAACAAAAGATGAAAGTTAGAGCATCCTTAAAGAAAAGAAGCCCTGAGTGTAAGATTGTAAGACGCAAAGGACGTTTGTACGTTATAAATAAAAAGAATCCTAGATTCAAACAAAGACAAGGCTAAACTATGGCAAGAATTTCAGGGGTAGACATTCCCAAACAAAAAAGAGGCGTTATTGCACTGACCTATATTTTTGGTATTGGTCGGAGTCGTGCCAAGCAGATATTGGCTGAGGCAAATGTAGCCGAAGACAAGAAAGTATCGGACTGGACCGATGCTGAAACAACAAGTATTCGAGAAGCAGTAAGTGCTTTTAAAATAGAAGGAGAGCTGCGTTCTGAAATTCAGCTCAACATCAAACGATTGATGGATATTGGTTGTTATCGAGGAATCCGTCACCGAACTGGTTTACCCTTGCGTGGACAACGAACCAAAAACAATTCCAGAACTCGAAAAGGAAAACGTAAAACTGTAGCTAACAAAAAGATAGCTACTAAATAATCATTGAGATATGGCAAAAGTATCTACTAAAAAAAGAAAAGTGAATGTTGACGCGATTGGCGAAGCACATATCAATGCTACATTCAACAATATTATCATTTCACTAACCAATCAAAAAGGAGATGTGATCGCTTGGTCAAGTGCTGGTAAAATGGGCTTTAGAGGGTCTAAGAAAAACACCCCTTATGCTGCTCAAACGGCTGCTGAAGATTGTGCTGGTGTAGCACAAGAGGCTGGCCTTAAAAAGGTGAAAGTATTTGTAAAAGGGCCTGGAAATGGAAGAGAATCCGCGATTCGAACCCTTCATAATAATGGAATTGAAGTTACAGAAATCATTGATGTGACTCCACTTCCTCATAATGGATGCCGCCCACCCAAAAGAAGACGCGTTTAATATTATATAATTATATCCGGATTGTATTTGAGTCATCGAAGGAAAGACCTTAATTCATGACTTCAGTCCTACAAAAACAAAACTATGGCAAGATATATTGGTCCAAAAACAAAAATTTCAAGAAAATTTGGAGAATCCATTTTTGGATCCGACAAATCTTTTGAAAAAAGGAATTATCCTCCTGGACAACACGGGAATAACCGTCGTAGAGGAAAAAAATCGGAATATGCTATCCAATTGATGGAAAAGCAAAAAGCCAAATACACCTATGGTATTTTGGAACGTCAGTTTCGAAACCTTTTTGAAAAGGCCAACCGAAGCAAAGGGGTCACAGGTGAAGTTTTATTACAACTATGTGAATCCCGATTAGACAACTCGGTGTTCCGGTTGGGAATTGCTCGCTCAAGAAGTGGTGCCCGCCAATTGGTTTCCCATAGACATATTACAGTCAATGGTGAAATCGTTAATATCCCTTCTTATCAGCTGCGCCCCGGTGACGTGATTGGGGTTCGTGAAAAATCTAAATCGCTCCAAGCTATCCAAGAATCTTTAGATGCTCATGCTTCTGTATACGAATGGTTGACCTGGAATGGTGATACCAAGGAAGGAACATTTGTCACTACCCCCGAACGACTTCAGATTCCTGAAAATATCAAAGAGCAACTCATTGTGGAATTGTATTCCAAATAATCCCTAACAGAACGAACAATTATGGCAATATTGAATTTTCAAAAACCCGATAAGGTAATCATGATCGACTCTTCGGAGTTCGAAGGTAAATTCGAGTTTCGACCACTAGAACCCGGATACGGGTTAACTGTTGGAAACGCTCTTCGACGTGTACTTCTGTCTTCTTTAGAGGGATTTGCAATCACCTCCATCAAAATAGACAGTGTTGAGCACGAATTTTCAACCATCCCAGGCGTGGTGGAAGATGTTACAGAAATCATTTTGAACCTCAAGCAAGTCCGATTTAAGCGTCAAATAGACGATATGGAAGAGGAGAATGTTACGCTCACTATTGGAGGTCAAGAACAACTAAAGGCTGCAGATATCCAAAAATTTACTTCTGGATTCCAAGTATTAAATCCTGATTTGGTTATTTGTAACCTAGGAAAATCGGTTCAACTTAATATTGAAATCACCATTGAAAAAGGGAGAGGCTATGTTCCTGCTGAAGAAAACAAAAAAGTAAATGCTCCTTTGGGTGTCATTGCAATTGATTCTATTTTCACTCCCGTAAAAAATGTGAAGTACAGCATAGAAAACTATCGGGTGGAACAAAAAACCGATTATGAGAAATTGGTTTTTGAGATCATCACTGATGGTTCGATTCATCCCAAAGATGCACTAACAGAAGCGGCCAAGACATTGATTCACCATTTCTTGTTATTTTCAGATGAACGAATCACACTTGAGTCTGATGAAATTGCACAAACAGAGACTTATGATGAAGAATCACTTCATATGCGTCAATTATTGAAAACCAAGCTCATCGATATGGATTTATCTGTTCGTGCTTTGAATTGTCTGAAAGCGGCTGAAGTGGAAACACTCGGTGATTTGGTTTCTTACAACAAAAATGATTTGATGAAGTTTCGCAACTTTGGAAAAAAATCATTGACTTAATTAGAAGATCTTGTCGTTTTGAAGGGATTTACCTTTGGTATGGATTTGACCAAATACAAACTCGATAAAGAATAAATAGCGACTATTATTACTTAAATACAATGAGACACGGAAAAAAAGTAATGCATTTGGGGCGCAAAACAGCTCATCGTAAATCGATGCTGGCCAATATGGCATGTTCTCTGATCGAGCACAAAAGAATCAATACGACGGTCACCAAGGCCAAGGCGCTTAAACAGTTTGTTGAGCCCTTGATTACCAAGTCTAAAAACGACACTACTCAAAATCGTAGATTGGTTTTTAGTGCCCTTCGCAACAAATATGCAGTTTCAGAGCTCTTCCGAGATATTTCTCAAAAAGTAGGAGATCGTCCTGGTGGATATACTAGAGTAATCAAACTCGGAAATCGAATGGGAGATAATGCTTCTATGGCAATGATAGAATTGGTAGACTTCAACGAAGTGTACGAAACGAACAAGCCTGAAAAGAAAAAATCTCGACGAAGCCGATCCAAAAAGACTTCTACCTCTGAAGAGCAAACACCACAAGATGAAGTTCCAATTGCAACAGAGAATTCTGAGGAAACAGCGAGTGAAGAAACTGAGGCTACCAGAGAAAATTGATATTGAATCTATCGAGACAAGAATCGAAAACCAAAATTTTCTAGTTCAATTACAAAGGATAAACTTAAAGTTTATCCTTTTTTTATGATTATGAATTATATTTGTAGAGACTTATGAAGTACAAAGATAGAAACCGTGCTTTGGTTCTTCTGGCGGACGGCACACAATTTTTTGGTAAAGCAGTAGGGGTAACGGGTAGTAGTTTTGGAGAAATTTGCTTCAACACAGGAATGACAGGGTACCAAGAGATCTTTACCGACCCATCCTATTTTGGCCAATTGATGGTGACTACCAATGCACACATAGGAAACTATGGCGTATTGGATTCAGAAGCTCAGGCCGATCGAGTAATGATTGCGGGATTGATTTGTAAAAATTTTAATTACGAGCACTCACGCCCAAGCTCAAGTGACTCCTTGGTGAATTATTTAGAAAAGAATAAGCTGATTGCCATATCCGATGTTGATACTCGTGCTTTGGTGAGCTATATTCGAGAGAATGGTGCACAAAATGCTGTGATAACCACCGAGATGGATCGCATTGATGCGTTAAAGAAGCAACTTCAAGACACCCCTTCAATGGATGGATTGGAATTAGCCTCTAAAGTATCGACTAAAGAGCCCTATTTTGTAGGTAATCCTGAGGCCAGTTTGAAAATAGCGGCCTTGGACTTAGGGGTAAAAAAGAACATTCTCAGTCATTTATCCAAACGTGATGCCTATGTGAAAGTATTTCCTCACGACACTTCTTACGAGATGCTGTCAGCTTGGGAACCCGATGGTTATTTTATATCCAACGGTCCTGGAGATCCACAACCTCTTTTGAAGGCTCAAGAAACAGCAAAACAAATTATTGATAACAATCATCCTTTATTTGGAATTTGTCTTGGACACCAAGTTATTGCATTGGCCAATGGTATTCCAACTTATAAGATGTTCAATGGACACCGGGGTATCAATCATCCTGTAAAAAACTTGAAAACGGGCAAAGGAGAAATTACGTCTCAAAATCATGGGTTCGCCGTTGATAGAGAGGCCGTTGAAGCCCATCCTGATATCGATATTACTCACGAACATTTGAATGACAATACAGTGGCCGGAATAGCTATTAAGAATAAAAAATGTTTTTCGGTCCAATATCATCCCGAAGCGGGTCCAGGTCCTAACGATTCAAACTATCTATTTGATCAATTTATAGACTCGATAAAGGAGTAAAAAGCCTACCAAAACCAAACAGAATTTAAACCATGAGCATAATTGTAAAAGTACACGCCCGAATGATTTTAGACTCCCGCGGGAACCCAACTGTGGAGGTGGATGTGGTGACCGAAAATGGAATTCTAGGTCGTGCCGCAGTACCCTCAGGGGCTTCCACTGGAGAACACGAAGCTGTTGAACTAAGGGATGGTGGAAAGTCGTTTATGGGAAAAGGTGTTTCTCAGGCTATCTCCAATGTGAATGACTCTATCGCCACCACAGTTGTAGGGCAATCTGTATTTGAGCAAAGCAAGATCGATCAATTGATGATAGATTTAGATGGAACCACAAATAAGTCCAAATTGGGTGCCAATGCGATTTTAGGGGTCTCTTTAGCTGTAGCAAAGGCCGCTGCCAATGAGCTAGGAATGCCATTATATCGCTACATTGGAGGTGTAAGTGCCAATACACTTCCAGTTCCAATGATGAACATAATCAACGGTGGCTCCCATTCCGACGCACCGATTGCTTTTCAGGAATTCATGGTGATACCTGTAGCAGCCTCATCATTCAATCACGCAATGCAAATGGGAACTGAAACCTTTCACCACCTTAAGAAAGTACTTCACGATAGAAACTTGAGTACAGCAGTAGGAGATGAAGGTGGTTTTGCACCCAGTCTTGATGGGACGGAAGATGCCTTAGACACTATCATCAAAGCCATTAGTAATGCAGGCTATAAAGCAGGGGAAGAGGTAATGATTGCCTTGGACTGTGCTGCAGCAGAATTCTATAAAGAGGGAGTATATGATTACTCTTTGTTTGAAGGGGTATCCGGTGTAAAAAGAGATTCAGAGGAACAAGCTCAATATTTAGCAGACTTAACTGAAAAATATCCGATCATCTCCATTGAAGATGGTATGGACGAGAACGATTGGGAAGGCTGGAAGGCCTTAACGGATAAAGTAGGGGATACTGTACAATTGGTTGGTGATGATTTGTTTGTGACTAATGTCACAAGGCTCTCAAGAGGTATCAATGAAGGAATTGCCAATTCGATCTTGATTAAAGTAAATCAAATTGGTACGTTAACTGAAACCATTGCAGCTGTTGATATGGCCCACAAAGCGGGCTATACATCGGTCATGTCACATCGATCTGGAGAAACGGAAGACAACACTATTGCTGACTTAGCCGTGGCCTTGAATACTGGTCAAATAAAAACAGGATCGGCCAGTAGAAGTGACCGGATGGCCAAGTACAATCAACTGCTGCGAATTGAAGAAGAGTTGGAAGGACAGGCCTACTACCCAAAGGAGAAAGCGTTTTCAATCCGCTTGAATAAATAAATCAAAATTGACGCCATATGGAAGAAAATGTAAAACTCACGTATAATAACAAAACCTTTGAGTTTCCATTAGTAAAAGGATCTCAAGACGAGTATGGGGTCGATATCACAAAGCTGCGTGCTCAAACCGGTCTTATTACTCTTGACCCTGGATTTAAAAACACAGGATCATGCCAGAGTGATATTACATTTCTAGATGGGGAAAAAGGAATTCTTCGTTACCGAGGCTATGATATAGAAGACTTGGCAGACAATGCGAGTTTTATAGAAGTAGCCTATCTATTGATTTTTGGAGATTTGCCCTCTAAAAAAGTACTAAAAGTTCTCGAGCATAAGATTCATGATGATTCCTATGTTGACGAGGATTTAAAATCTATTTTGAAAAGTTTTCCTAAATCGGCCCACCCCATGGGTATATTGGCCTCTCTAACATCGGGTCTGATCGCATTCAACCCCACTTCTGTTGATGTGAATTCCGAGGAGGACATGTTAGAAGCAATTGTTATTCTTCTTGCTAAGTTTCCGATTCTATGTGCTTGGACACACAGGAAAGTAAGAGGATTACCATTGAATTACGCCAATACATCATTATCCTATATAGAGAATGTAGCGCATATGATGTTTAAGAAGCCGCATCAAGATTATACTCCCAATCCCATTGTTATTAATGCGTTGAATAAACTCTTGATTTTACATGCGGATCACGAACAAAACTGTTCTACCTCTACGGTTCGAATTGTAGGGTCATCACATGCTGGTTTGTTTGCTTCTATATCGGCAGGCATTTCAGCTCTTTGGGGGCCTTTGCATGGAGGTGCCAATCAGGCTGTTATTGAAATGTTGGAGGCCATTAAAGCTGATGGAGGGAATACGGCGAAGTATATGGAAAAGGCCAAGGACAAGAACGATCCCTTTCGTTTGATGGGCTTTGGACACCGGGTCTATAAAAACTTTGATCCAAGGGCGCGTATTATTAAAAAAGCAGCAGACGAAGTCCTCAACGATCTAGGCATTCACGATCCAGTACTAGACATCGCTAAAAAACTAGAAGAACAAGCCCTGACCGATCCCTACTTTGTCGATCGAAAATTATATCCTAATGTAGATTTCTACTCGGGGATTATATATCGAGCCATGGGAATTCCCACTGAGATGTTTACCGTAATGTTTGCATTGGGTCGATTGCCAGGATGGATTGCACAATGGCTTGAAATGCGTTTGCAAAGTGAACCCATTGGACGTCCTAGACAGATATATTCCGGCGCCACAAAACGCGTGATCACGAAAAAATAATTTACAACTCGTCTACTGAAGGGGGTGTATTTTTACTTTTTTCCTCCCGTAGCTTACGAAAAAAATTGTGCACGCTGTCGTTAGCATGAACTTTGACGAAGTAGTGATCCATATAAACAGAATATTCACTTGCCTTCCCTTTATACAACTGCAATTTATAATAGGGGATAACAAGAGCATAGGTTTCTAAAAGGCTTCGAAAACGTAGGATGATTCCCTCTGGACGCAATTCAATGTTACAGCTATTGGTGTTGTGGTCTAGAACCAACAAACTGTGAATTTCGGCACTGCTTTGTGAAATAAATAACTTAGGGGATCCTACACCGCCTAGCTTCCATCGCGCTGACAATTTGAAAGGAGGCCCTACTAAGGCTTCGATAGCCGTGGTTACCTTAGGTTCGTTATAGGAATTGTTGACAAGCATTTTTTATTTTAAAGATACTCCAATCTAGTTCAGACTATGCTCACTCCAACAATATATTTATCTTTGCCCCGCCTATGAATACCTTAGATACACATCTCGCTAGAACGGTTAACGCGTTTTTAGCAACATCCTATTCTTTGTCCATTCAACATTTAGAATTTCAAGCAACACGTCCAGAATTTGAGGGTGATCGAACGATGGTGTTATTCTCGTTGTTAAGAGATACGAAAAGCAATCCACAGACTCTGGGTGATCAAATTGGAACCTATTTGGTGGGGCATTCCTCTTGGGTTACTTCCTATAATGTAGTTAAAGGCTTTTTGAATTTGAGTATTTCTGATCTGTACTATCTCGATTTTTTAAATCAAATTCGGGAAGAAAAAAACTTTGGACATCAGCATATTACGAAGGATAGTGAAACTGTTATGGTTGAATTTTCTTCACCCAATACCAATAAACCTCTTCATTTGGGTCATATTCGAAACAATCTTTTGGGCTATTCGATATCAAAAATTATTGAAGCCACAGGGAAAAAAGTCATTAAGACACAAATAATCAATGATCGAGGGATTCATATTTGTAAGTCCATGCTGGCATGGCAACGATTTGGCAACGGAGAGACACCAGAAGATTCTTCATTGAAAGGAGACCAGTTAGTGGGTAAGTACTACGTCCTTTTTGACCAAAAATATAAAGCTCAAATTCAAGAGTTGATAGATCAAGGGATGACAGAAAAGGAAGCCGCTCAAAAGGCTCCAATATTACTAGAGGCGCAGGAACTTCTTCGTCTATGGGAGTCCAATGATTCAGAAGTACGCCAATTGTGGAAAACAATGAATAACTGGGTCTATAAAGGCTTTAAAAAAACCTATGCGGACTTAGGGGTATCCTTTGATTCCTATTATTATGAAAGCAATACATACCTGCTTGGAAAATCAATAATTAAGGAAGGGCTTTCCAAAGGGGTTTTTTATCAAAAAGAGGATGGATCTCTTTGGGTAGATTTGACTGCAGAAGGACTTGATGAAAAATTACTATTGCGTTCCGATGGTACAGCAGTCTATATGACTCAAGATTTGGGAACTGCCCAGCAGCGCGTAGAAGATCATCCAGAAATACAAGGTATGGTTTATACGGTGGGGAACGAACAAGACTATCATTTTAAAGTTCTTTTTTTAATCTTAAAAAAATTAGGGTATTCTTGGGCAGACTCACTTTTCCATTTGAGTTACGGGATGGTAGATTTACCCTCTGGTAAAATGAAAAGCAGGGAAGGTACTGTTGTCGATGCTGACGATTTGATGTTGCAAATGGAAAAAACAGCGAAAAATATTTCAGAGGAATACGGAAAACTTGACGCCCTTTCAGAAGAAGAGAAAAATAAACTATATCACGACATTGGATTGGGTGCCCTCAAATATTTTATTTTAAAGGTGGATCCAAAAAAAAGAATCCTTTTTGACCCCGATGCCTCTGTAGATTTCAATGGTAATACAGGACCTTTTATCCAGTATACTTATGCCAGAATTCAATCCATACTCAGAAAATCGTCGATTAAAGGAAAAAAGAATTTGGCTATGGACCTGTCTTTAGACGATAGGGAAAAAGAAATTGTAAAACAATTGGTAGAATACCCCGAAGTTGTCCAGCAAGCCGCACAACAACACAGTCCTGCTTTAATTGCCAACTATGTATACGAGTTGGTTAAACGGTTCAATTCTTTCTATCAGAATATATCAATTTTAGTAGAAATGCATGAAGAACGACAGTATATGCGAATCTTATTATCTAGAAAAGTTGCAGATACAATAAGGGCAAGTTGTACTCTTTTAGGAATAAATGTTCCCAATAGGATGTAAAAAAAAATCGCTCCGAAGAGCGATTTTTTTTTTTCATGCAATTTTATTCCCATCTAGGGAATAAGGAACTATTTAGAGTTAACCGCAAGGTTATAAACTACTAATCCAAACCCAATCTTATTGATTGCATCGCCAACGTTATAAATAACGTCCATTGGAAGACCACCGAAAATACCTGAGTACCATCCTTCAGTTCCAGCCATATATCCGATAGGATAGATCGCCCAACCAATAAATACAAACTTAACAAGTGTTTGATGTGCGCTTTGAACAGCTCCACCAGCGGCGGCAGCTAGCTTAGCAGCACCTCCAGCCCATACTTCATACAAAATGTAGAAGTAAGCAGCACCAGAAAGAGCTCCCCAAGCAGCAGGACCTGCACCAGTTGTGTAAACAGCTTCACCAAAATATCCAGTTACAAGCATAACGACAGAAGCGAAAATCATTTTCCACATCAATCCTTTTGTTGCACCAGCAGCTTTTAAGATTAAATAAAACTCAACGCACATCAAAGGTACTGTCAACACCCAGTCTACATAACGGAAGAATGTTGGAGACTCGGCATTAGTAGCCCAGTAATCTCTCATGTACCAATAGTGTACAGCTGCTATGAACGTAATTAGTCCAGACACCAATATGGAGGTTCTCCACTTGGAATCAAAAGAGTTCATAGATAAAAAGAAGAATGCAGAAGCAGCCATCATGGCCATACATCCTACGAAGAAGGTAAAACCTACATAATCGTCAGTAGCCATTGCTGGAGCTACTGCCATTAAACTAAGTAATTTTTCCATAATAAAATCTATTATTTGTTTTTGTTTAGGTAAATTTAGAAAAAATTAAACTTATTGACTATATATTTCGTAAAAAAAGTAAACAAAATATATAAATATCTCATAATCAGTGATAAAGTGTTTTAAAATTGAAATTATAACGACAGGCATTTTGCTCCTAATCGGATTATTGCTCCCCATAAAGTATCAAAACCTTCTCGGAGGTCTGTTGATTCTAAGTTTGGGAATACTTCACGGGGCTAATGATATTCAAATAATTACAAAAAAAAACATCCATAATAACAAAGGTATCACGACCTTATATTATCTTGGGATTGTCCTGATTGGTGGTCTTGCATTTTTCTTTTTTCCTACCCTAGCATTGCTCTGCTTTGTTCTTTTTAGTGCCTATCATTTTGGAGAGCAACATTGGGAGTTTCGACTCAAGAAATCATATTTAAGTCTTCTCTTTTATTTTGTGTATGGGGCGTGCATTTTTTCTGTTTTATTTTTCTTCCATCGAGCAGAAGTGCAACAAGTAGTGGAGGCCATTACAAGTTATCGCCTTCCATCAGATTGGTTTTATTGGGCGCTTACAGGAAGTACAACACTATTCATAATATTACTTATTGGTTTATCAGAAAATCGTAAATACTTTCTATTTGAATGTCTCCTTCTATTGGCATTTGCTCTTTTCTTTTCCTATACGAGTCTCATACTCGCTTTTGGTTTTTATTTTGTGGTTTGGCATAGTTTTCCTTCTCTGAAAAGTCAATTTGAATTTCTTTATCGTTCAACCAATAAAGTTCAACAGATTCTTTCCTATATTGAGGAATCCATAATTTATTGGGTGGCAGCAATTATGGGTCTTGCTGGAGTTTATTTGTGGATTGATTTTTCTGCAGATTATTTTCTTCCTTTATTTTTTACTTTTCTTGCAGCGATAACCTTCCCACACGTACTGGTTATGCATTGGATGTTCAGAGATAAAAAGTAGGGTTGGCTCACACAAACAAAAAACGGAAACAGTACCTTTGTAATATATTCATTTGTTATGTTCGAATCTCTTTCTAACAAACTAGACAAAGCATTTCAGGTCCTGAAAGGGCATGGTAAAATCACTGAAATAAATGTAGCTGAAACACTTAAAGAAGTAAGAAGAGCTCTATTAGACGCGGATGTTAACTATAAAATTGCGAAGGACTTCACCACTAGGGTAAAAGAAAAAGCCCTAGGCCAAAAAGTATTGACCAGTCTTCAACCAGGGCAATTATTAGTGAAGATCGTTCAAGATGAACTTACTGCTTTAATGGGAAGTGAACAGTCAGATCTTGAACTGAACACTTCTCCTTCAGTCATTCTTATGGCCGGTTTACAAGGATCTGGTAAAACTACCTTTAGCGGCAAGTTGGCCTTGTATCTAAAAGCAAAAAAAGCTAAAAATCCCCTATTGGTTGCTTGCGATGTCTACCGTCCTGCTGCAATAGATCAGCTTGAAATTGTTGCAAAAGAGATCGATGTTCCTGTATATGCCAACAGAGAGTCACAAGACCCTGTCCAAATTGCAAAAGAGGGATTGGCCGAAGCCAAAGCCAAAAAATGTGATGTGGTTCTAATCGATACTGCAGGTCGATTGGCAGTAGATGAAATGCTAATGGCAGAAATTGAAGCGATTTATAATGCCCTTGCCCCACAAGAAACACTTTTTGTTGTTGATGCCATGACCGGGCAAGATGCTGTGAATACAGCCAAGGCTTTTAATGATCGATTGGATTTTGACGGAGTAGTGCTTACCAAACTCGATGGTGATACCCGAGGAGGAGCAGCTCTTTCTATTCGTGAGGTGGTTCAAAAGCCAATTAAGTTTATTGGTACTGGTGAAAAAATGGAAGCTTTGGATGTATTCTATCCCAATCGAATGGCCGATCGAATTTTGGGAATGGGGGACGTTGTTTCTTTGGTGGAGCGAGCTCAGCAACAGTTTGACGAAGAAAAAGCAAGACAACTCAATAAAAAAATAGCCAAAAATCAATTTGGCTTTGATGATTTCTTGGTTCAGGTTCAGCAGGTCAAGAAAATGGGGAATATGAAAGATTTGATGGGGATGATTCCTGGGATGGGAAAAATGATGAAGGATGTCGACATTGATGATGACGCATTTAAATATATAGAAGCTATGATCGGTTCCATGACACCGAGGGAGCGATCGAATCCTAAACTGATGAATCATTCGCGAAAAATGCGAATAGCTAAAGGGTCAGGAACGGATATGCAGCAAGTAAATCAATTGCTCAAGCAATTTGCTCAAATGAGTAAAATGATGAGAATGGTACAAGGCGGTAAGGGTCGTCATATCATGCAACAATTACAAGGTCTTAAATAGATAAAAAAATGCAGCTACTCGACGGAAAAAAAACAGCTCAAGACATTAAAGATGAAATACAGGCAGAAGTGGCCCAAATGAAGCTAGAAGGGAAAAAAGTTCCCCACCTAGCAGCAGTTCTCGTGGGTAATGATGGCGCCAGTCTTACCTATGTAGGCAGTAAAGTTCGCTCCTGTGAACAAGTAGGTATCCAATCTACCTTGGTGCGTTTGGAGGATAGTATATCTGAGGAAGCCCTTCTGGAGGAAATTGACAAGTTGAATGCGGACTCTAGTGTCGATGGCTATATTGTTCAGCTACCACTGCCCAATCATATTAATGAAGAGCGAATCTTGATGGCTGTTGACCCTATTAAAGATGTTGATGGATTTCACCCTAGCAATTTTGGTAAAATGGCGTTGGAAATGCAAGCATTTATTCCAGCTACCCCCTTTGGTATTGTGGAGCTTTTAAAGCGTTACCATATAGATATACAAGGTAAGGAGTGTGTCGTTATAGGCCGCAGCCATATCGTTGGCCGACCCATCAGCATACTGCTGAGTCAGAAAGGCAGTGTTGGAAATGCTACGGTAATACTCACGCACAGCCGAACACAAAATATCGAACAGCTAACCCGTCGCGCTGATATTGTTATCTCTGCTTTAGGGATTCCCAATTTTCTAAATGCTGATATGGTAAAGGATGGCGCCATTGTAATCGATGTAGGAATCACAAGAGTACCCGACGAATCACACCCCAAGGGATATCGAATAAAAGGAGATGTTGATTATGCAGCGGTAGCTCCAAAATCCAGTTACATCACACCAGTACCCGGAGGGGTTGGGCCTATGACGATTGCGATGCTTCTGAAGAATACTCTCTTGGCAAGGCAGTGGCGTCAGGATTCTTAGGGTTTTCCATCGCATTATAGATAGTTAATATCAATAAGGCAAACCCCACTGCGGTTAGAATCAGAATAATATTGAGGTAATCGGTTGCAGAAAAAGATAAGCGCAAAAGGATGGTTGCGATAATGAATCCCGTATTTCGAATTAATTTGCTGTATTCTTCGGTATAGCGAAAAGAAATCAATAAAATTATAACATCTGCTAAAATCAAAATGGTAAAGAATTGATTGAAAAACAAGCCGTCAATTTTCTTTGCATTAAATACAGGAACTCCCAAAAATAAATCCTGAAGCCAAACTCCAAAAGAATAAATAGACATAATGGTCAGAACTACCAATAGAGATAGGCTAACAATTTTTTTAGAATTGATAAAACGACCTAACTTTGGAGAAATCTTTTTAATCGGAAGGCGTTTCTTTCCACTGTAGAACCAGTAAATTAATAAGAATAAGACTAAGAAACCAATCAAATCAGTAAGGAGTTGCAAGTTTTGTTCGCTTCGATACCAATTTACATCCAAGTTAATGGTGGGAATATCTTTAAAAATTTTGCGAATTACGATTAGAGAAATGATTTCAAATTGTTTGACAACACAGGAAGTGAATGACCTGGGCAGGTAGAATAACAATAGATAGACCTCATAGATTAAGATCAATGAAAAGGGAGTATAGATCGCAGAAATAGGATCATTTAGAAGACTTCCTTGAAAAATTGATTGATCCAAAAGCCCGTTTGATTTCATGAAAACCAGGCTCAAGTGGATAACAAATCCAATCCCAGCTAGAAGCAAGATACTGTCTTCAATAGTTTTCCTCACCGGGGCGTCAAAAACCAGGGCAAAGATTTGATCGGCTTGTGTTCTAAAATAGCTCAAGTAGCAAAAAGTTGATGAGTGTTTTTAAAAGCTTTGAATTCAAGGGCATTTCCCGCAGGATCGTAAAAAAACATGGTCATTTGTTCCCCAGGCAACCCTTCAAATCGGAGATAGGGTGCGATTACAAAATCAACGCCTTGTTGCTGCAAATGGTCTGTGAAATGAGTAAAAACCTCCCAAGGGAGAACCACGCCAAAGTGGGGCACTGGAACTGATTTACCGTCTACTTCATTATGGTGTTTGGGTGCTATGTGTTGCGGATCATGATGCAATACCAATTGATGGCCAAACAAATCATAATCGGCCCATTGTTCACTACTTCTTCCAGGTTTGCATCCCAATACTACTTCATAAAAGTGTTTGTTCTTCGACAAATCATCGACGGGTATAGCAAGGTGGAAGGGTGCTACTTGTTTCATATTTTAAAGATATTCATTTTTAAGGAATGCGATACTTATCTAACCTTTATCTTTGCAAACATGGAAATGCTCTCACAAGAACTATTGGAACAAGGCTTGGAACTGCCACTAATGGAAGCATTTTATACGCTTCAAGGAGAAGGTTACCACAAAGGGAGTGCTGCTTATTTCATCCGAGTAGGAGGTTGTGATGTCGGCTGTCATTGGTGTGATGTAAAGGCCAGTTGGGATGCAGGGAACCATCCAGCCACTTCTGTAGAGACAATTGTATCAAATGCTAAAAAATATTCAGACACAGTGGTTGTGACTGGGGGAGAACCGCTAATGTGGCCCATGAACCCTCTAACAGACCGCCTAAAAGCTTTGGAGATGAAAACGCATTTGGAAACCTCAGGGGCCTATGAGCTTACAGGTCAATGGGATTGGTTCTGTCTTTCACCAAAAAAAAATAAACTCCCTATAGCAGCGGCTTATTCCGCAGCGGATGAGCTAAAAGTGATTATTTATAATAAATCCGATTTTGAATTTGCTGAAGGTCAAGCCAAAAAGGTTGGACCCAACTGCAAGTTATTTTTACAACCCGAGTGGAGCGTCCGCGATAAAATGATTCCTTTGATGGTTGATTATGCTTTAGCGCATCCCCAATGGAAAGTCTCTTTGCAAACCCACAAATATCTCAATATTCCCTAGTCAAACAAGCCAGATAATCATAGTGGTCTCCTTCTAAAATTAATTTACAATGATATCCAAGCGAAGATGCAATCCGATGAAGCGTTTCAAAATCAATATAGAGCCATGGAAAAATTTGTTCTTCTCCCAAATACCGAATTCCGAAATCAACCTCACCGTAATAACTTCCCAGAGTATGCGTTGGGAATCCCTCTCTTTGACCAAAAAGATAAATCAGGTCAGAAGAATCCATAAGCACCTGTCCGCCAAGGTTGAGAAGTCCTTTGAAATGGATGAGCAATTCTTTAAGTCCCATTAAATTTTCACACATACCGATTCCGTTCATAAGCAATAATAGGGTGTCGTATTTTTCTTCATAATCGTAAATATCTATACAAAGAGTATTTAGTACTCCCCTAGCTGAAGCGGTAGCTACGGCTGCAGGATCGATATCAGCGGCTGTAACATGTAATTGTAAATCGTTCTGTAAATACAAGCTATGGCTACCCGCACCACAACCTATATCCAATACTTTTCCCTGTGCCAATGCTAAAGCTT
>ERZ802830.899-NODE-899-length-29293-cov-6.73965_pt1 | contig 29293 bp, 25 predicted proteins | sample MGYA00345654_ERZ802830 | MGnify/ENA primary metagenome ERZ802830 (study PRJEB30503, sample SAMEA104212375) | marine metagenome | biome: Westerlies Biome; feature: [SRF] surface water layer (ENVO:00010504) within the epipelagic zone...; material: water...
TAATGTAATCGCACTGAGATTTGATACTTAGATAACTAGCTAGTAAGAGAAACAGGTAGATATTTTTTTTCATTTTATTGGGAGCTTTTAATTAAAAATTATTTTTTTAGAACTTGTGCGTTCAATAATGAAATGCTGATTGAAAGTAAGCATAGTGATAAAATTTTTCATGATTATGGTTCAATAATACTAAAGATTGAAATCAAATTGCTTTTAAATAAAAACTAATTTAATTAAAATAATTAAAATTATTAACCATTTGTGACCCCGGAAGGATTCGAACCCTCAACCCTCAGAGCCGAAATCTGATATTCTATCCAGTTGAACTACGGAGCCAATTACCACAAAAATAGTTTTTTTTACAATAATTATTTTTATAATTAGTTAGTTTGCATAATATGAAATGGTATTCATACATTTTAATTTTCTTTAGCCCATTTATTTTAACATTGAATGCACAAGATTTTTCTGTAGAATCCTGGAGAGATCATTTACCTTACTCACAAGTAAATCAACTGGCTTCTATTGGGGACATCTACTATGGCTCAACTCCCTATTCAATTATAGAATTTGATTATTCTAATAATGAAGTAAGAAAACTTAGTACTGTTAATGGATTAAGTGAAGTTGGTATTTCAGCAATAGTAGCTAATCAATCTCAGCAATCTTTATTAATTGCCTACAGCTCAAGTAATATTGATTTAATAAAAGGAGAAAGTGTGATCAATATTTCTTCCATTTTAAACAGTTCTATCATTGGAGATAAAACAGTTTATAATTTATATAGTCATAGCAAATATGTGTATGTATGCTTGGGTTTTGGCATTGTGGTAGTAGATATTGAAAAAGAAGAAATAAAGGATACTTACATCATAGGAGACAACAGTTCTCAAGAAGCTGTTTTAGACCTACACATTTCACAAGATTATATTTATGCTTTAACAAATGACGAAATAAAAATGGCTCCTTTAAACAGTTCTTTTTTATCTGACGCAAGTATTTGGAATACTCTCAATATCCCAACAGGTTCAAGTATTAATAATTTAGAATCATACCAAGACGATTTTTTTGCATTTGGCTCAACAAATATTATTTACAAATACCAAAATAACAATTGGGATACAATCCTATTCTATCCTAACGAAACTCTAAGAAATTTTAAAGTGGATCATCAAAATCTAATAACCTGCACCAATTCTTATGTAACCGTCTACAGTTCCAATTTAGATACTTTAGATTTTTTTTATGCCTACAATGGGAATCCTGGAATCACTGCAAATGATGTTATTTATGGAAATGGATACTATTGGATAGCTGACGAATCCAAAGGGTTGAGACGATTAAAAAACAACTTTTCATTAAATAATTCTTTAATAGGTTATATGGGACCATTTACCAATGAATGTTTTCATTTATCGTCTGTTAATGATAAATTATATGTTGCTGCAGGAAGAACTTATGGAACTAACTGGAATAAGACATTTAATTGGCATGGAATATACCAATTTAACAATTCTTGGAATTATTTCAATAGAATAAACACACCGATAATGGCCGACGAAATTGACACTATTTCAGATATTGTGTGGGTTACTGCCAATCCATTAAATGAAAATGAGTTTGTAGCATCTTCTTTTGGTGGGGGATTATTATTGTTTAATAACAATCAATTTATAAACCGATTTTCTTTCTATAATTCCTCTTTACAAACTAGAATTGGGCAAAGTGGTAACAGTGTTTGTGTAGCAGGGACTTGTTATGATAATATGGGAAATTTATGGATTGCTAATTCTTTCACCACTTCACCACTTTCGGTGAAAACTAATGAAGGAGAGTGGCAATCTTTTTATTGTGGGCCTCTTGCAGCAGATAAATTATGTACAGATATAATTGTGGATGATCAGTATGGTTATGTATGGATGATTGTAAAAGATGTTGGATTGGTTGTATATGATTATAATCAAACTATATTTGATTTGAGCGATGATCAATACAAAATTATTGGAACAAGTTCTGGATCAGGCTCTTTACCAAGCGGTAATGTAAACACCTTAGCCATTGATAATGATGGAGAAATTTGGATAGGGACTGATAACGGACCTACCATATTTTACAGTTCATACCCAATATTTAATGAAACCAATTATGATGCCCAAAATATATTAATTGAAGTGGACGGGACCTTACAGTATCTTTTACAAAATGAAATAATTACAGACATTGAAATTGATGGTGCCAATAGAAAATGGATTGCAACCGATGGAGGTGGGTTGTTTTTAATGTCTGAAGATGGTACTCAAACTATTTATTCATTGTCTAAGGAGAATAGTCCACTATACAGCAATAAAATCACTTCTTTGGCAATTAACCATCAAAATGGTGAACTCTTTATAGGAACTGATAAAGGAATATTAGGATATAAATCTACTGCCACCTCTCCCAATATTGAGTTTACAAATCTTCAAGTTTATCCAAACCCAGTAAGACCAGATTATCAAGGAAACATAGCTGTAACAGGGATGATGAAAAATTCCGAAGTTAAAATTACTGATGCAAGTGGCTTTTTAATTCAAACCATTTTTTCACAAGGAGGACAGGCGGTTTGGAATGGAAAAGATAGAAACAACCAAATAGTTGGAAGTGGAATTTATTATTTTTTTGCTACATCTCAAGACGGATATTCAAAGGCAAAATCTAAAGTTTTAATAGTAAGATAGTTTTAATCTTTATTCTGTGAATATCTATTTACTCTATTAAATTTTAGTTTTTAGTTAACCCTTACTTTTAATAATATGATTTGGTTAGATGTTATTTTACTATCACCACTATTATGGGGCGCTTACACTGGTTTTAAAAAAGGATTGGTTGCCCAAATAATAGGGATAGTTAGTCTAGTGGCAGGAGTCTGGATTGGGACTCACTTCCAGGACTTAGTTGAACCATTTATAGTTGAAAAAGTTCAGGAAAAATACCTTTCAACTTTGTGCTTTATAATTTTATTTTTTGCTACCATAATTGTAGGGGCTGTTATATCGAAAATCATAGAAAAATTCATCAATTTTGTTCAATTAAAATTACTTAATAAGATTGCAGGAGTTGTTTTAGGTATGTTTAAAATATTATCATTTTTAGTCATTATCATTTTTATAATTGAAAGTTGGGATTCTCAAAGCCTTATCATAAATAAAACAACAAAAAATTCATCGTTGGTTTATCCCATTCTTAAAAACATAGGAGATTTGGTTTTACCTACTCTAAATCGTTCTAATATTCTTGATCAATTACCAAATACTAACAAAGTAATTATCTAAATCAAAGTTTAATTACATTTGTTAGGTGTATTTTTCAGACTTAGGAAATCAAAGTTCTACTAAAAATCAATTAATAGATTTGTTTAAACAATCCAGGGTTCCTCATGCTATTCTCTTGAGTGGGGCTTCTGGTTGTGGTCATTTACAATTAGCACTTTCCTTTTCCGCACTTTTATTATGTGAAACCCCTAATGAAAATGACGCATGTAAGAGTTGTTCATCTTGTATCAAATATGAGAAATTACAACATCCAGATTTACACCTTTCTTTTCCAATCCACTTGTCAAAAGCAGAACATTCAGAAATATCAGATGACAGGAGAGAATTATTTGTCTCTTCCTTAGATAAATTCAAATGTATTGGTGAAAAAACTTGGTATTCTACCATGGGAAATGAAAATAAGCAGGGTGTAATTGGAGTTAAAGAAAGTCAATCCATCATAAAAAAAATGAATTTTAAATCTTTTTTTGGAGGGCCTAAGATACTTGTCATGTGGTTGCCAGAATTAATGAATTTGCAAGCATCAAATAAACTTTTAAAATTAATTGAAGAACCTGCTGAAAACACCTACTTTATACTGGTTTCTGAAAACAAGAACAAAATATTACCAACAATATATTCTAGATTACAAAACATAGCTGTTCCAAAAATGGAATTAAGTGCTGTCTCAAATTTTATGGTGAAGAATTTTCAAATAGCTGAACCAGAATCAAACATTATAGCTAATTTATCGGGGGGAAATCTAAATAAAGCTGTTGTATATCATTTAAACTCTGGAGATTCAGGGTTAAATATGACTCTTTTTATAAAGTGGATGAGACTATGTTACTCAAGAAATATTGCCGATACTATTGATTGGGTAAACGAACTTTCAAAAATGGGTAGAGAACAAATTAAAGATTTTATTAACTATACATTAGAAATGAGTAGACAATGTATTTTAGGTAATTTTTATATTGAAAGAAGAGAATTAAAAGAGGAAGAAGAGAATTTTTTAAAAAAATTTCAACCGTTTATTAATCACAAAAATATTTCACAGATAAATACCTTAATGAATGATGCTTATTACCATCTTGAAAGGAATGCCAATCCTAAAATTTTAATGTTAGACGTATCTTTACAACTGTATAAATTATTAAGAAAATAAATTTTGACATCTTTAAATAAAATCATGAAACCACAATTTTTATTTGCAATTGTCTTTATTGCTTTTCTTATAAGTTGCTCTGATAAGAATACGATAGTTAGTGAATATGTTGATATACCCAATTCAAAATTCTCTTTTTTAGATACTGTAAATTTTAAAGTTCCAATTAATGATACTGTAAATAATCATGATGTTTTTTTACAACTTAGAACATCTACAGATTATAAATGGTCTAACATGTTTATTTTTTCTGATATTGTATTTCCTAATGGAAAAATAAGGAGTGACACCTTTCAAATATTTATTACTGATAAAAATGGTCATTGGACAGGAAATAAGTCAGGAGCGATGGTCAACTTCAATCACTATTTATATAGAAACATTAAATTTCCAATTAAAGGCGAATACCAGTTTAAATTTAATCAAGCAATGAGAGACACCATTTTAAATGAAGTCATTAGTTTAGGACTAAAAATCAATAAGCTTGATAAACAATCTTAAAAGATTAATTTTTTTGTGAACGGACTAAACAAATCTAAACTCCCCCACATAGGAACTAACATTTTCTCAAAAATGTCCTTGATGTCAGCACAATTTAATGCTATTAATCTATCTCAAGGTTATCCAGACTTTGATACTGATCCAGAACTCATCAATTTATCTAAAAAATATTTAAACTTAGGTTTTCATCAGTACGCCCCAATGCAAGGTGTACTTAAGCTTAGGAAAGCTATTTCAGAAAAACATTTCCAACTTTATGGTAAGTATTATGATGAAGAGGAAGAAATAACCATTACTTCTGGTGCAACTCAAGCCATTTTCACAACAATTTCAGCATTTATCAATAAAGACGATGAAGTAATTATTTTTTCTCCTAGTTATGACTGCTACGAACCTGCTGTGACTTTAAACAAAGGAAAATCTATTTTTATTGAACTAGAATCTCCGAATTTTAAAGTGGATTGGCAAAAAGTGGAACTTAGCATATCCTCAAAAACAAAAATGATAATTATCAACAACCCTCACAATCCATCTGGATCTGTTTTTAGTCATCAAGACTTGCTGGATTTAGAAATAATTGCTGAAAAATACAACCTTTTAGTACTTAGTGATGAGGTATACGAACATTTAGTTTATGATGGAAAAAGTCATTTTTCAGTTTGTCAATATGCTAATTTATTTAAAAGATCTATTGCTACATTTTCATTCGGAAAAACTTTTCATATTACAGGATGGAGATTAGGATATGTATTAGCTCCAAAAGATTTGATGATTGAAATAAGAAAGGTTCATCAGTTTAATGTATTTTCATGTAATCATCCATTGCAGTTAGCTATTTCAGATTATATAGAAAAAGAAGAAAATTTTTTAAAATTGAATGATTTTTATCAACAAAAAAGAGATCTTTTTTTAGAAATAATTGCTGCTTCTCGATTTGAGTCAGTTCCTTGTAAAGGAACTTATTTCCAACTTCTAAACTACTCCAAAATATCCAAAATATCTGATAATGAAATGGCTGAAAATTTGATAAAAATAAATGGTGTTGCAAGTATTCCAGTTTCTGGATTTTCTTTTTCAAAAATAGATGAAAAAAATTTGAGATTTTGTTTTGCTAAAAAAGAGGAGACTTTAAAAAGGGCTGGGGATATTTTGATAAAAATATAATTATCCACAATCTTATCTTAAGATTTGGTTTTATGATATTAAATCTAATTTCTATTTTATTTTACTTTTATTGTCATGAAAAAATTTAGTATTCTTTTATTTTTCATTATCCTACAAAATACTTACGCCCAAAATATAATTGATGTTTATTGCTCGGATGATTCTTGTAGCCATATTGTTATTGATCCTGAAATGTTAGTGGTTGAAAGATGGGATACACTTCCTCAGTCTAAATTTTGGAAAACTGTAATTAATACAACAAAAGATACATGTATTATTAATATTGCAAGTACTCGACAGATCTTAGATTATATAGATAGAGAGATCTGGTTTAATCAGTCTGAGCAAGAAAAAAAAGAATTTAAAGATTCTATTATTGACTATTTGTGTTTAGAGTCAAACACCAAACTTTATATAACTACAGGAAAAAAAGAATTTTATCAAATTGAAGAAGTGATACCTTCAATAGCTAGTGCTATAGAAATTTTTCATGCTAATGGAGTGGACCCTTGGTTTGCGCAATCTATACTTTTAATTGAAAGTCCTGCCCAACTTAAATACTCAAGTGTCGGTGCTTATGGACCATTTCAAATTATGAAAAGAGTTGCAAGAACAATGGGGTTGACGGTCAATAGATATGTTGATGAAAGAAAAGATTTTAAAAAATCTGCTTTTGCCGCAAGTGAATTATTAAAAACTATTTGTATTCCACAAGCAAGAAGAATTCTATGTAATATGGATGATATTGACCCGGAAGGAAATGAATTATGGTTTAAGTTTTTAGTGTTACACATTTATCATGCTGGAGCTAAAAACGTAGAATCTTTATTAAGTCAACTTGATGAGCCTATGCAAGGAATGGAATTGATACAGTGGATGTGGATAAATGAATATGGAAATTTTAAAAATGCCTCTCAAAATTATTCTCAAATTGCCATTGCAGCAATGCTTACTTTAAAAGATATAGTACTTTCAGATTGTGACTATATTTTTGACTGTAATAATTTCAATTCTTTAGAGAATTAATGAATTCTTTTCTTAGGTTGCTTACCAATATTTACATTCTAGTATTTGCTTTAATTTCTTTTTTCTATCACAACTATGATTACGGATGGGAGATTACTTTTTTTAAAGAATTAACTCTCTTTTCTCCATCTATTATTATAATTATGTGGGGGTTTAAATCTTTTTCTAGGTGGAAAAAACTAAAGCTTTTTAAAAATCATGAAGGGTATAAGCTGTCTAATTCTGGCTGGAAAAAAGCTGTTTTTCATGAAACTTTACCTTTTTATTTCTACATCCCTTTAGGATTGATGTTGTTAATATATGTAAGTCATACCAACTTATTTTTAGGATCATTAGCATTAATCATTTTGGAAAGTGCATTTTTTCTAATTCTGGGAAGAAAAAATTTCAAAATAGTAATCACTAATCAATCCATAATTATTGCTCATAATAAGCAACATTTTATATTCTGGAATAAGGTGAAAAGTATTTCTTTTCAGTACGGTGGAGCCATGATTATCTTAAAAAACAATAAACAATATTACATTAACGAATCAGACTTTTTGAATTTTGACGGATGGAAAAAAGACATAGTAAATGAAGCCTTATTAAAAGAAATTTTTGTGGAAGATTAGTTCAAATTCCACTTACAATAGTTGACTCTAATTCTCTCAAATATTTTAATTTTTTAAAATTAGGAGCATATACATAGCCTTCAGCTGTTATTATTTTAGTTTTATTATGATTTAACCAAGAATAACTCACAAAAGGCCCACCCATTTTATCATTTTGCATTCGCCAACATCCATTAACCATTTTAACATATTTATTATTAATATAAAAAGAACTGTCAGTAATTTCATTAATGCTATTTTTAGAGGTAATCATATAAGAATTATTTTTCTTGCCAAGAAGAAACTTTTCACCAATAGAGTCCCTACAATTTAATATATTATTTTTTTGAAATTGATCCTTATTAATATAAGGAGATTGATAGATGATAATGCCTTTTTGAATTTCATGAGGACCATTTTGGTCTTTTTGAATTTCTAACTGACTCCACCACCAAAAGTTTTTATTTTTTTTATTAAGCGTAATTTTTTTAGAAGCCTTAAATTTTAATGAAATTTTGCCACTTAACTCATCAGTGATATTATTTTGGAATGACCATCTTTCAGCTATTTTCTTTAAGTTGAAATCTTTAATAATAGATTTTAATTCATTAGCATTTTTTTGAAAATATTCTTGAGCTATCTCCGAAGATTTAAATTTTAATTCTATTATTATCTGATTTCTAGACCAAAGATTTTTTTTAATAATGGGAGTTGTATTATTGGAATGATATTTATCAATATCAATGAATACAAAACAGTTATTGTTCTTTATATTTTTTAAAATTTTGTTAGGGACAACAAAGTCTATTTCATATTCTTTTTCAAATGGAAGCGGGGTAGTTTTTATCATTTTTTCAAATGAATTTTTAATTTGTTTTCCCAAATCACTTTTCCAATATTTTTTTTCTAATCCGAAAAGAACTTCACCATAATTATTTTTTGTTTTAGGCTTAAGAAGGTTCGGATTATATTCATCATTAATACAAGAGCTAAAGAAGAAAATAATGGTTAACAGTAAATATCGATTGATAAGTTTTATAAACATAATGTTAATCCATATGAATAATTATAAATATTTGGAAAAAGAGTGGAGTAGTTAGTCAAATTGGTCTGAAAGTAAGCACCAATATTTTTCCATATTATCTTAAAACAACCTGATAGATAATATTTTTCAAAAAAGAAATCATTTTTAACGGAATGATTAAAAACTTGATCATTATCATGATATCTAAAATTAGTCTTGCCATACCATAAAAAATGATTGGTAAATTCGATTTGGGTTTTGAAGTTTTCGTTTTTCTTTTTGAAGGGCATCCAACTTAAGTTTATTGGAATATTTAAAAAATGATGATTTAGATTATTTCTCTTTATGTTGAACATGTTTAAATTAAAAAAAACAAGGCTATCTCCTAAAATATTTAAAGAATTATAACCAAGATTCAATTTGTTTTTTTCTAAACCTAAACCTATAAATATTTTTATTAAATCTTTTTTTAATTTGAAAGATTTCAGGTAAAAATTAAATTTAAAATTGGATGAATTAACCTTATTGTAAGGAATTGCACTAAAATTATTGATGCCATTGAATGGGCTAAAGTTGTTTAATTGCAAATTTCCATAAGAAATTCCTAATCTTAATGAATGATTAAATTCTTCATTTTTTATTTCTTCATTGTCAAAACCCCACTCATTAGTTTCATTATTTTTAGAAATAATAAGAATTTTTGAATTTTTATATTTTAATGAAAGCGTATCATTAAACTGAGCAGTTAAATTGTTAATAGATAGATTGGAAAAAAATAAAATGGTAGATAAAATAAAAATTTTCTGGAAAAAGTATAGCGTATATTTTATAGATATATGGCAATATCTGGTAATAATAATCATCTTTCTAATTGGACTAATTTGTATTTTATAATTATCTTAAAGCAAAAGAAGACCCTCCGATCAAAAATCCATCATTATAAATTTCTACTTTAAAATTCCCGGCTTCTATTGTTCCAATTATTTCATGATATATACAAATATCCATGCTTTCATTTTGATAATTTACAGTTCTTTTAGAACTTAAAGCTATCTTCTCTCCATTAGGATTATTAATACTTATAGGGTTTTCTGAAAGGAGCGTTTTACCATTTTGATCAATCACCCTAATAAAAATATCTTTATCTCCAGCTAGAGATAATTTGTTTTCTAAAAGAGAAAAACAAGCTTTAACCATATTTGTTTTTGAAGCTCTTGTTGTCTCACTCTGAGATCCAGAATTTCGTATTCTAATGGCAGAAACAGTTATGTTAGTAGCTTGTAAAACAGCCCCTAAAGCTACTTTCTTCTGTAAATCTTTATTTTGTTTTTTAAATACTGTATTTTGATTGGAAACCTTATTTAATATGTTAGTTTTTTCTGTCAGTGAATTAGAAAGATTAATATTTAAGGTATTTAAAGAATCAATAGTATGAATATATCCCTTCATAATTCCTCTTAATGTTTCAGCCTCCTTCTTAAGAGAAAAAATCTTTCTCCAATCTCTTTTCGATTGACCATTTAGTTTTTCAACTTTACTTATTAGATTTTTTATTTTTTCTCTTTGCTGATTAATACTGTCCAAAACCATGGTATTGCTTTCTTCAAGACTATCGTAAGAACTTAACATTAACTTTAAATTGTCTTTTAAATTTTCCGTTTTTGAAGAAGATAAGGCATTTTCATTAATTAGAATTTGATTCATTTCATCATTCTCCAATAACAGATTAGAGAGTTCTTTGCTAATGTCATGATTTTCTTTATTAAGATTACTTATCAAGTACCCAGTGTAACCAAGAGCGATTATTAAAAGAAGAATAATTATTGAAGAATAGTTTTTTTTTCTTGAATCTGAATCTTTCATATTAATTTTAATATAATGTAATAATGCAACATTATTTATAATTATTACAAAATTAACATATCTTGATTAAAGAATTTATCCAGCTTATATACCCCGATTATTGCTCAGGGTGTAATGAACAATTACAATTTTCTGAAAAAGGAATATGTTCCTCTTGTTTAGTTGAGGTCAGGAATTATTCTCATATAGCACCGCACAACACATTTGGAAGAAAAATGGTTGATCAAGAAATATATGTCTTTAAACATTTTAAAAATCCACTTATTCAGAAAATGATTTATGAAATAAAATATAATGGGAATAAGTCTACGGCTTACGTTCTTGGAGTTGAGTTGGGAAGTTTGATAAAAAAATCTAAGAATGTTGTGGATTTTGATATTATAATTCCCGTCCCAGTAAGTAAATTAAAAAAGGAGCATAGGGGATATAATCAATGTCAATTAATTGCAGAAGGTATTTCCAATATTATAAAATTACCTGTAGATTCTAATTATTTAATAAGAAACAATAACATGAATTCTCAAATTAAAAGTTCCCGTTATGAGAGGTGGTTAAATGTAGAAAATGAGTATCAATTAATAAAAGAACTTAGATATGACACAAAAATTTTATTGGTTGATGATGTAATTACTACAGGTGCAACGATTAATAGCTGTTTAAACGCTATTCAAAAAAATAATAAACTTAAGGTTACAGTTGCTGCTTTAGCAGGAAACAAATTTACTTAGATTCTTTTTCTGGTGTTTCAACAGAAGCCTCAATTTCAACACTTTCTAACTGTCCATCTTTGAAAGGGCCTTCATATGTTGCTTTTTCTTTTACCCAACGAAACTTTCCAATTCCATTACTGAGTCCTTCTTTCCAATGTCCATCATAAGTATTCCCACTTTTCCAGGTGTATTTTCCAATTCCGTCCCTTTTGCCAGCAATAAATTGACCTTTATATTTATCACCATTTTCATAGTTAAAATCTCCAAATCCATGTGGTTTTCCTTCTACCCAGTAACCATCATAAGAACCTCCGTTTTCCCACATAAATGTTCCATGTCCTCTGTGACAATTTCCTTTAACACATTGAGAATAAGATGCTAAAGAAGCTAAAGAAAAAAGAGTAATTGTAAAAATATTTTTCATAATGTTATTATAAAATTTTCGTAAAATTAATAAATTAAAATAAACAAATAACATGCCATTTTCTAAAACATTCAGAAAAAATAAGAAATCAGTGAATTAAACTATTTGCAAAATCAATATTTTCTGCCTTTATTTTATTGGAAAATCTCCTAATTTCTACGCTTGCATCTATTTTATTTTGTAATAATTCATGTATTAAAAGTGGGGCCATTAAAACAGCTTTACTTCCCATCCCGTTTATAATATATAAATTTTTAATAATTGGGTGTTCTCCAATCAACGGTTTTCTATCCATGGTAGTTGGTCTAAACCCATACTTTTGACCCAAAAACTCAATCTTATTAAGGTTGGTTATTTTACCTAGTTTTTTTATAAGCTCTTCTCTAGCTTCTTTAGTATTTCTTTTCAAATGATCTCGATGATTATAAGTAGAACCGATAGTGAATTTATCAAGACCAATGGGCAACGAAAATACGCCACTATTTATAATAAAGTTGGGTAAATATTTTGACTTTACATTAATTAATTCGCCTTTTTTTGGAATGATAGGTAAATAATTAAATATGGGATTTTGAATTGCATTTACACCTTGACACATAAACACTTTTTTAAAACTATCTCCTTTATAAAAAAATAGTTTATTATTTAATTCAAGTTTTTTAAATTGAAAATTGTTATTGGAAATATTATGAGAAAATTTATTTTTAAAAAAATCAAGAAATTCAGTTATCCTAAGCCGACTTGCAGTTTTAACCAATCCGCTTCCATAAGAATGATTTAAATTTTTTATTGGATTTTCATTGATACTTATGACGTTTTCATAAATATTATCCAAAGACTTTCCTATCCAATTATTTTGTTCTTCAAATGAGCTGAAAATTCTGAAAAATGAATATTTTTTGTAAAATTCACTTCCATTTAAACGATCAAAATTTTCATAATACTTATCACTAAATTCAAAAAATTCTTTTCCTCTCCAAGAAAGTGTGCCTCTTTTCAAAGCCATAGGATGCATAATTCCAGCAGCTACTCTTGAACTAGAACTAACATTTTCATAGTTTATGATTTTAAATTTAGGAGAAATATTTGCCAATTCATTGGCTAAAATGGACCCTGTTATGCCTTGTCCGACAATTAGGAATTCATAATCCATTTAAAATGAAACATCTTTAAAACAAATGGCCAAACCAAAAAACACCAAAAGACAACCTATAACCATACCTATAATTGCCAACGAGCTATTATTTAGCTTCTCTTTTAGCTTACTTGAAAAATATATCTTAAAAATATCTACAGTGAACATGGTAGATAAGGTTATTCCAAAAAAAGTTAATAACTGAATATTAGTTAATTTTAATTCGTTGGTAGCGTAAGTACACGCTGCAATCCAAAAAACCAAAACCCCAGGGTTAATAGCATTTAATCCTAGGCCTTTAATAATAAGTTGAAATGGGTAAATGATTAAGTTAGAACTTTCAGTATCAACTGCATTTAAATTTTTAATTTTTACATCAGCATCTTTTTTTTGTAAGTAATTTTTTCTAATTGAAAATAACCCTAGAATAATAAAAACAGAACCGGCTACATATTTTAAAGACTGATTGGTAGATAGCCACAAGTTAATTTTTTCAGCTATGAAAAATGCAGCTAGTAAATAAATAGCGTCACTAAGTAAAATTCCTAAATCGAGGAATATTGCCGACTTAAAACCTTTTTTAATACTAGTTTCAATTAAAATAAAGAAGGCTGGGCCAAGCATAAAACTAATCATGAATCCAAATAAAATTCCTTTTTGGAATAAAATCATCATCAAATTTACTTAAATAAACAAAAAAAACCGCCCTAAGGCGGTTTAGTACTTGTAAATAAATAATGTGTTAATTAAGCCTTTTTAACGAAAGGTAGACCAGTTTTTGGACTCTCTACAACTTGCTTTCCTGACGGTAAGTCGCAAGCATTAGATCTTTCATCTTTGCAGAAGTAATAAATCGTTTGATTTCTTCCGCCTCTAAGCACCACATCTTTTGTATGTAAATAGTAACTTTTTCCTTTACTATTTTTATATGAATAACCCATTTTTGATAATTTTAAATTAATAACTAAGTGAATATATTAAAAATAAAGGTAAAATCCTCTTTAAAACTCAATTTATAAATAATTATTTTTAAATAATTTTACAGAGGTAATTATTATCGTTTGTTTTTAACGTCTATTCGACATAAAAAATTGAAGTTTTTTGATAGATTTTAAATTTTTAAGACTTGCAACAATAAATCGATGTCTTTCCTGTTAATGGGGTGGATTTAAGTTACATTTCTCACCATATTTTTCATGTTTTATATCTTGTAAATTACAATCTCGAATTTTTCATAAAATAATTTAGAGGGCTCAATTCGAAAAAAAAACCTAAAATATTTTCAAGAGGAAAAAAAAACAGATTATGCACTTTAAAACAACAAAGATATTGGTTTACGGAATTTTAGTAAATTTTTAAAATCAATAATTTATTTTAATATAGTTGGGCCTCCTGCTTTTTCAAATAGAACAGAAATCTTTTTTACTTTTTCTAAGTAATCGACAACTCCTGGGTTTACTTTATTATAAAGTTCTTTAGCCATGTTAAAACTTTTCATATGCAGAGTTGTTGGCCCATAAGTATTTGAATACCAGCCTCCCCTAGCACTAGATAGTCGGTCATTGATTGTTAAAAAATCTTTCTCACCAACTTCTTTTCTAGTTTCACTGCCACCCAGAGTCCTATTTAATTCATGCATGTTTTTTAAAAGCAGGTAAATCTCTTTAGTTAATTCCTCTTTGTTATTTTTTAAGAATTTAATATTTGAACGCATGGTTTTCACAATATTATTAGCTTTTTCAAATTCATATTGAGAAGCTCTTAATTTCACAGTGAAATCAGCAAGAGATTGGTAGTACATGTCATGTTCATTTTTTCGAGGGTTTGTAAGGATATTAGATCTTAATCGTTCAACTTCAAGAGAAACTGGCCCTGCTAAAAAGGTAAGTGCAACTCCTTGTCTTTTAAATATATTTACCTTGTAAATTCCCGGATCTACTTCTCTGTACATGGCACCTCCATATTTCCAACTTTTCCCACCTCTATCACTGGCCTTAACAACAGTAGTGTTAAAAGTACTAAGGTCCCAATTCACTCTGTTAAGTCCTTTTTTTAAAGGCTTTATAATTCGTTTTACTACATTCCCTTTTAAATTTGTAATTTCTATTAAAATTTCAGGTTTGTCATCGATTTTTTCTTCATCAAATGCTTCCCAACCCAAGAATGGAATATCCTCTTTTTTGGCTTGATGTTTTTTAATGGTCATCAGAACTTTCTTTATGGTTTTATCATCCATTTTTGTTTTGGCTTTTATTTCACTTACTTCTGCATCATTAATATTTTTAAAATTAAATCCTGCTTCTTTTAGTTTTTCTAAAATATTTTCGTCTAATCCTGCTGAATTTTCGTTCTCTACCCGTTTTTGGGCTAATGATTTATATCCATCTTTTATATAATAACTTATTGTAGTTCCGTATTTAGGATTTTCTGTTTTAAATGATGCAGATCCACCACTTCTTGTTCCTCCAATTTCTGGAGTGTACTGAAGTGCTTTTCTTGGCTCATACAATACCGCCTTTTGATTTAATGAATTTTTTGAAAAATTTCTAATGGGGCTATAATCATCTAGCACATAAAAACTTCTTCCAAAAGTAGCTAATACAAGATCATTTTCTCGTCTTTGAATTGTTAAATCTCTTACCGGAATTGTAGGCAATCCATTTGAAAATTTATGCCATTTTTCTCCTTGGTTAAGACTAATATATACACCATATTCAGTACCAAGAAAAAGTAAATTTGGATTTATGTGGTCTTGAACAATTCTCCACACAAGGGTATTTTCAGGGATACCGTTGGTTATTTTTTTCCACGATTTACCTCCGTCTGAAGTTTTATATAAGTAAGGTTGATAATCTCCAAATTTATGATTATCTAAACATATATATGCTTTGTTCGAGTCAAATAAGTCTGTTTTAATGTCGTTTACAAATGCTGAGGATGGTGTTTTTGGTAATTGATCAACAGTCATTTTAGTCCACTGATTTCCTCCATCTTTTGTAAATTGAATAATCCCATCATCTGTTCCTACGTAGATAATATTGGAATCTAATTTTGATTCAGAAATGGATGTAATGGTATTGTAAGTAGACATAGCATAAACATCCCATGCATTATCTATACTCTGTACTCTTCCCATGATAGGTAGTGAAAATCGTTCTTCGTTTTTAGTTAAATCATTGGAAATTGGAGTCCAACTATCACCACGATTGGTTGATTTCCATAAACGTTGAGAAGCAAAATAAATAGTTTGAGGATCATGATAACTTACTAAAATAGGAGAGTCCCAGTTAAAACGTTCATATGGCTCATCAATTTCCTCTTGTGGTCTAATATTTACAACTTCTCCAGTAGTTCTATCAATCCTATTCAAATACCCTTCTTGAGACTGAGCATAAACAATATTAGGATTATTAGGCTCCGTTGCTGGTTGATGACCATCACCACCAAGTAAGACATACCAATCTGAATTGGTAATACCTTCTCTTCTGAGTGTTCTTGATGGACCTCCTTGGGTGTTATTGTCTTGGGTACCTCCAAAAATATTGTAAAAAGGGGAAGCATCATCTACTGCAAGTTTATAAAACTGTGTAATAGGTAAATTACTTACAAATTTCCAATTTTTGGTATCATCAAAGGTTTCATAAATCCCACCATCTGTCCCAACTAATATATAATTGGGGTCATTTTTTTTAAAAACCATGGCATGATTATCTGAATGTTTTCTGCTTTCTTTCATGGTAGAAAACGTTTTGCCTCCATTTTCAGAAACTAAAACCCTAACATTCATAAGGTAAATTTTATCAAACTTGTGAGGAGAAGCAACTAATTCTTGATAATAATGGGGTCCAGTTCCAGCTGAAACAGTTTCAGACATTTTTTTCCAATTTCCACCTGAATTTGCAGATCGATATACTGCTCCTTTTCTCCTCTCTGTTTCTACAGCAGCATATAATATATCTGGATTTATTGGGGATATAGCCAGTCCAATTTTTCCCATATTTGAAGAAGGAAGTCCTTTATTTATTTTTCCCCAATTCTCTCCACCATCAGTACTTTTATAAATAGATGTTCCAGGACCACCGCCAATAAATGATGCAACATTTCTATGTCTTTGCCAACTTGCGCAATATAATATATCTGGATTCCTAGGGTCAATTATTATATCGGTTACTCCAGTCCATTCATTAATTTCTAATGTATTTTTCCATGTTTTTCCACCATCTACAGTTTTAAATAGACCTCTTTCTCCCCCCGAACTCCACAAAGGTCCCTGAGAAGCTACCCAAATAATATTAGAATTTTTTGGGTGAATAATTATCTTAGAAAGATGTTCAGATTTTTTTAATCCTTTATTTTTCCATGTTTTTCCACCATCTATACTTTGGTAAATTCCATGACCAATCCCCACATGTCTCCCTCCAACATTCTCACCTGTACCTAGCCAAATAGATTCGTTATTATTAGGATCAATAGAAATACATCCCGTTGAATAAAATGGCATTTTTTCAGTTAAAGAAGACCATGTAGTACCAGCATTAGTTGTCTTCCATGCCCCACCAGAGCCAACTGCTACATACCAAGTATTTTCATTTTTTGGATCAATGGATATATCAGCAATTCTCCCAGACATAAATGCTGGACCGACACTTCTAAATTTAAATCCTTTTAGAGCTGTTTCAATAAAAGAGGTTTTATTTTTTTCTTGGGAGAATAGATTTGTGAAAAGAGTTAAAGTTAGAGCAAAAGATATAATTCTACGTGATTTCATAATAGATATTTATTATTAGAATTTTAAAAGTAAAAAAAAATACAGGAGCATAGAAAAACGACGAATTCAAAAAGATAATAATTCCTTTTAATTCAAGAAATTAAAAAAAGTATGAAACAAATAGTATCCTATCTTTTCATTTTGATGAATTTAAAAATATTAACTATATCTTTCAGAAATAATTAATAAATTTTTTACTATGAATTCTACAAATGCTAATATCATAAATTCTGTTTGTTTAATTGTCATTGGATTATGGGGATACTTTGAAGTTTCTTCTCCAACTGCACTAATCCCTGTTGGTTTTGGAACCGTTTTAATTTTGTGTACACCTGGTTTAAAAAAACAAAATAAGGTAATAGCACATATTGCTGTTCTTTTAACACTTATTATTTTAGTTGCTTTAGCAGGAATGAGATTACCAAAATCAATTGAAAAAGGGGGCTTGGGTCTGGTAAGAGTTTTTTTAATGATTGGAACTTCTGCTTTGTCAATGGTTTATTTTGTAAAGAGTTTTATAGCAGCTAGAAAAGCTAGAGAGAATAGCTAATCCTTAAGTAATTTGATTAATTTTTGGAAAAAGCAGTTTTAGTAGGAATTAATTACAGTTCTCAAACTATTGGTCAAACAAAAGAATTTTTGGATGAGTTAGAGTTTTTAGTTCATACTTCAGGGGCAAAAACTACTAAAAGATTTACTCAATCTCTAAAGGTAGCTCATTCAACAACTTTCGTTGGGAAAGGAAAGCTTAGTGAAATTGAAGAATTTGTAAAAGATAAAGAGGTAGATTTAGTTATTTTTGACGATGATTTATCACCTTCACAGCTTAGAAATATTGAAAAGCAATTGTGCTGTAAAATACTTGACAGGAGTAATTTAATCCTAGATATTTTTGCAAGTAGAGCCAGAACAGCACACGCTAAAACTCAGGTAGAATTAGCTCAGTACCAATATTTATTACCTCGATTAACTAGAATGTGGACACATTTAGAACGTCAAAAAGGAGGTATAGGAATGAGAGGTCCAGGAGAAACTCAAATTGAAACTGATAGAAGAATTATTAATCAAAAAATAAGTAACCTCAAACTAAAACTCTCTAAAATAGATAAGCAAAAATCAGCTCAAAGAAATAACAGAGGAAATATGGTTAAAGTTGCTTTAGTTGGCTACACCAATGTGGGGAAGTCCACACTCATGAATATTATTAGCAAATCAAAAGTTTTTGCAGAAAATAAATTGTTTGCTACTTTAGATACTACTGTAAGAAAAGTAGTGGTAGATCAAATTCCATTTCTTTTAAGTGACACTGTAGGGTTTATTAGAAAGCTCCCTCATCAACTAATAGAGTCTTTTAAATCTACACTAGACGAAGTTAGAGATGCAGATATTCTAATTCATGTAGTTGACTTGTCTCACGCTGTATACCAAGAACAAATGAACTCAGTAAATGACACTTTAAATGAGTTATTAAATTCTCCTAAATTAACTATTTTATGCTTTAATAAAATAGACTTAATAAAAGAAAAAGAATTGATAGCACTAAAGGAATTTTGGAAGAATAAAGACTTAAATGTTGTTTTTATTTCTGCTGCCAATAAGTTAAATATTGGAAATTTAAAAAATGAACTATTTAAACAAGTTAAAGATATTCATTTTACTAGATTCCCATATAATAAAACTCAAATCTATTATTAAGTTTTTTTAGTACCTTCAAAACTATATGGGAACTAAATTAGTTATTGGATCTTCTGGACAAATTGGTGTTGAATTAATTGAGCAACTTTCTAAAATTCATGGTCCTAATAATGTTATTGGATCAGATATTAAACCACTATTAAAAAATAAAGTTAATGGGGTAAAATATTTATCATTAGATGTCCTAGATAAATCTGCTCTATTAGAAGTTGTTAAGAAATATAATATTAAAGAAGTTTATTTATTAGCGGCTTTGCTTTCTGCAGTAGCAGAAAAAAATATTCAGTTTGCTTGGAATTTAAATATGCAAGGACTTTTTAATATTTTAGACTTAGCAAAAGAAAAACATATAAATAAAATATTTTGGCCGAGTTCTATTGCTGTTTTTGGTCCAACAAGTCCAAAATTACTTACTCCACAAACTACTATTTTAGAACCATCTACGGTTTATGGGATTAGTAAAATGGCGGGTGAGAGATGGTGTGAGTACTATTTTTTAAAATATGGTGTTGATGTTAGAAGTTTAAGATATCCAGGAATTATAAGTTATAAATCACCCCCAGGAGGAGGGACAACAGACTATGCAGTTGAAATATTTTATGCAGCAGTAAACAAAGGAAATTATAAATGCTTTATTGAAAAAAATATTACTCTGCCAATGATTTATATGGACGATGCAATCAGAGCAACTATTGAACTAATGAATACTGAAAGAAAGGATTTGACAATCAATTCCAGTTATAACCTTTCTGGGATGAATTTTAGCCCTCATGAAATAGCTAATGAAATAAAAAAGCATTATTCAAGTTTTAAAATAACTTATATTAAAGATTTTAGAAACGATATTGCTTTAACATGGCCATCAGTTATTGACGATTCTATTGCAAGAAAAGACTGGAATTGGAATCATCAATATGATTTAAGAAAAACGACCATTGAAATGTTAAAAGGAATTTCCTTATTTAATTCCTAAGTTTTTATTAATGCTATTAAATGCTTTAATTGCTAAACTAAAATTTTCTTTTTTTATTGCTCTTCTGTAGTTCCATGCCCCTTTTAATTTAATAAGTAAAATCCAGTACTTGAAATTTAAAATTGCAAAAATTGGAAGTAAAAACGTTATTAATAATGTCAATTCTTTACCGAAATATAAATAGGTAAAAAGAATTAAGATAGTCCAGTAAATTGTAAAAAGTAGGACACCTATAGCTTGTTTTAATGAGCCATGAAAAGTTCTGTCTTTGATTTTATTTTCTACGAACCAAACAGGAATTTTATAAGGTAAGTAATTGGTACTTAATGTTACCAAATGAAGAGGGAAGGCTATTGTCATTAATAAACTTAATATAAAAATTTTAAAAAATGATAAAGGCGAATTTTTTAATAAATAAGGTCTTATTTTATTTTCCTTCACAAAAGATCTGACAATTTTTATGTCAATTAAAAGCTTTTCATAAGTTCTAATTTCATTTTCTTTTAGCCATTCTAATTTAGATAAAAGAGAAATTCTTAAAGAAAACTTTTTCTCTGTTTTATTTTCATTATTTAAGGAAAATCTGTGAAGTAAATAATATATCTCATCATAATTTTCATGATCCTGAATATTAATTAAAACTAATTCTAAATTTTGTCTTACTTGTTGGGTTAATTTATTAATTACCTCAACAGGGTTTTTAACATATTCTTCGAAATAATCATTAATTTTTATTGGATTGCCAACATTTAATAATACATCGGCATTCATACTAAAATGATTTTCATAGTCAATCCCAATGGGCACTATGAATAAGGAGTTCTTGTTACCATGTTTTGACAAAGTCCCTAGAGCAATTCTAGAAACTCCTTTTTTTAAAGTTCTTAGAGTTTTTTTATGGTTGTGATTTCCTTCAGGAAAAATGATTAAATGTCCATTGTTATTCAAAATCTCATAACAATCTTCAAAAGTTTTTTGATTTTTTTCAATCGTATCCACCCCATCTCTTTGCCTATAAATAGGAAGCATATATAATTTTCGTAGCAGTTTATAAACAAATTTATTCTTAAATATATCTGCCCTGGCTAAAAAATTAATTGGATTATCTGCTTGTCCAGCAATTACTATAGGGTCTAAAAATGCATTTTGATGATTGACAGCATATATGATTCCAGCATTTTTTGGAATTTTTTCTTTACCTAGATATTTAAAATTTTTAAAATAAGTCCTGGATCCAGTAATCACAATTGAGTATCCAATTTTATATGGGAAATTCCAATCTTTAAACCAATACCCTAACCAAAAATTTCGCATTATTTATCTTAAAACTGCTTTAAATTCTTGCACAAGAACTTTTTGAATTTTACTCATTATTTTTTCCACTTCTTCATCTTTTAAAGTTCTTTCTGAATGTAAAAATTCAAATCTAAATCCATAGGATTTTTTCCCATTCAATTTTTTGTCTCGGTATATATCAAATAATGAAATGGTTTTTAAAATTGGAGAGTTTAATTCTTTTATTTTCAATAGAACTTCATTCATTGTGATTTCTTCTATTATGAGAAAGGATAAATCCCTATATGTTTTTTGAAATTTATTTATAGAACTAAATTTAATTTTTGAATTCATTATATAATTTTTGAATTCATTAAAGTAAATTTCACCAATAAAACATGTTTCTTTAAAACCTACAAGATTTAAAACCTCTTTTTTTACCAATCCTATTTTAGAAAGAATATTATTTCCTTTTTTTAAAATAATTCCCTCAGAAAAGTATTTATCAGATTTAATCATTTCTAAATCGTAATTAATTCCAAATGATTTAAATATACTTTCTACTACACCTTTAATCTGAAAAAAACTGCTTTGTAATTTTCCGTTGAACCAATGTTCATTGTTCTGTAATCCACTAACAGAAATTAATAAATTATTTTTTTCTAAAAAGTGGTTATCTTTTTGGCCATAAACTTTCCCCCATTCAAAAAGTTTGGAGTTCGGGTTTCCGTTAAAATGGTTGTATTTAATAGCTTCCACTCCACCAAAAATTAAAGTTTCTCTTAGAACAGATGTATCCTTGCTTAAAGGGTTTAGAAGTGCTATTTCTTTATTTGTATATTCTTTTTTATTAATGATATACATATCTTTGGTTAATGAATTATTGATCATTTCATGAAAGCCTAAGCTTACTAAATGGTTACTTATTTTTTGTTGTACATTATGATTATTTTTTAATACTGAAATAGAAGGAGTACTATTTATTTTATCACTTATTGCAATATTATTGTAGCCATAAATTCTCATGACTTCTTCAATAATATCAATTTCTCTTTTAACGTCATTTCTAAAATTAGGTACTATTGCCTTAGCCATATTATCCTTTATTATCTCCAGCTCAATTTCAAGGAGTTTTAGTATTTCTATGATTTCTTGGTTGCTAATATCAAACCCTCCAATCTTTCTTACATTATCAAAGTTTATCTCAAAATTATAATCATCCTGTTTTTTTGGATAAAAATCAAAAATTTCTGAGTCAATTTCTCCACCACTAAGCTCTAATATTAGTTGACTTGCTTTAATAAGTGCGGGAATAACCATGTTGGAATCAACCCCTCTTTCATACCTGAATGAGGCATCTGTATTTAATCCATGTCTTTTAGCTGTCTTTCTTATAGAAATGGCATTAAACAATGCACTTTCAATAAAAATATTCTTTGTGGTATTAGAAACCCCTGATTCTAATCCACCAAAAACACCAGCTAAACACATTTCTTTTTCCCCATTGCAAATCATAATATCTTCAACATCTAATTTTCTCTCTACTCCATCTAGGGTAATGAAAGAAGTCTCTTTTTTTGGAGATTTAATATTAATAATGTTTCCTTTTATTTTATCCAAATCAAATGCATGAAGTGGTTGTCCAAAGTAATGAAGCGTGTAATTAGTAATATCTACAATATTATTAATAGGCTTTAGTCCTATTGATTCAAGTTTTTCTTTTAGCCAAATTGGACTGGGTTTTACATTAATATTTTTGATAATAATTCCGGAATACCTATAACAGAGTTCAGGATTTTCAATATTAATATTAAGAGAATCATTTTTATTGAATGTTAAATCATTCTTTTTAGGTAAATCTTTTAAGAAAGTATTAGATTCAATTAATTTTTTAAACTTTAGAGCAACTAATAAATCTCTTGCAACTCCGTAGTGGCTCATTGCGTCAGCTCTATTTGGGGTTAACCCAATTTCAAAAATCGTGTCGCTTATTATATTGAAACATCTAGCAGCAGGAGTTCCAGGTTTTGAATTATTATCAAGAACAATAATTCCTTCATGATCGTCACCAAGCCCAATTTCATCTTTCGCACAAATCATTCCAAAGGATTCTTCACCTCTAATTTTAGCTTTTTTAATTTTAAAGGGTTCACCTTTAATTGGATAAATAATAGTATCTGGTTTAGCTATGACAACTTTCTGCCCTTTTTTGATATTAGGTGCTCCACAAACAATGTTATAATTAATTTCTTCACCAATATTTACTACTGCAATGTTGAGCCTATCTGCATTAGGATGTTTTTCAACATTTATTATTTCACCTACTATTAGTCCTGAAAGACTCCCCTTAATATTTTCGTATGCTTCTAATCTTTCTACCTCCAAACCAATTTCGGTTAGAAGTTCAGATGTTTGAATAGGATCTAGCTCAAAATCTAAAATCTCTTTGAGCCAGCTATATGATATTTTCATAAAACTTGAGGTTTGCCGTTGTAAAAATAACTGCTTTTATTATCCAACAAAAAATAACAGCTATAAAATACTTCATAACCATCACAATCAACTAATAGTTTAAATAATGTATGATAAAGTAAAATTTTTATATTTTTGGCCTCTCAAAGTTGGTGCCTTAGCTCAGTTGGTAGAGCAATGGACTGAAAATCCATGTGTCCCTGGTTCGATTCCTGGAGGCACCACTTTTTAAAAAGCCCTCATTTATGAGGGTTTTTTTAATTATTATCACTATAAAATTCCAAGCCTTTTGTAGCTTTAAACTGATGGTCAAAGAGTGTTGCGTTGTCCCAATGAGAACCACTTCCCCAAAGGGTACTACAAGTTGTTGAGACCCACGCTGGCTCCCAATAGACTAATCCATTTCCTCCAGAATTTTGTAATATTTGTTTTAGTTCTATTAAGTAATCAAACTGTCCTTGTTGTGTTGCAGGGAAGTTAACTAGCAGGCCTTGCGAACCCAAAATATTATTTGCACTGTCAATATTTTGTAAAGTAAATGGATAGGCTGTTTCAACAATCATTAATTTTTTATTATAAGTTGTTCTTAAATTAGTAAGAACTGGTTCAAGATTTGATAAATTGTATTGAGACCATTGTGGATAATATGACAGTCCAATCCAATCATAATCAACTACATTATTATTGGATGCTTGATCAAACCACCAAATGCCATTCTCTGGCTGTGCTATATGGAGCATTATCTCAATATTATTCTGAGTTTCTTCTGAAAAGTTTCTTACAGCTTCAATTCCTTTGTTTAACAATAAAGAATTTCTATCCCAATCAATCGGCCATTGTAAATTTCCTTTTTGTAAAATCATAGGGTTAATTTCATTTCCTATTTGAACTATTTCTGGTGATAATTCTAAGCTGTCAAGAGTCGTTAATGTAGAATAAGTGTAATCATAAATCATGTCTCCAAGTAAACTGTCATTATTTAAGTTTATTTCCCAAGCAAAAGGAATCTCTTGCTTTGTTGGGTCAGCCCATGTATCAGAATAGTGAAAATCTAATAAAACAGACATATTATTGTCCTTTGCTCTTCGAATTGTTTTTTTAACATCTTCAAGATTTGAATAATTTGTCCAAGTTGGATTATGCCATAGTCTGACTCTGATTAAATTGGCACCAGCAGTTTCAAAAATATCAAATACATCAGATTCTTGGTTATCGGAGTTTTTATAGACTGCTCCACAATCTTCCATTTCATTAACATATGATAGATCAGCCCCCAAATAAAAAACAATATTTGAGTCGTCATCTACATTATTACTTGGTTTCTTACAAAAAAATAGTGTTTGCAAAATCATAACAAATGAAAATAGGTACGGGAGATTTTTATATGACATTCTATCTTTTAAACATAATAATAAAACAATAATAATTTTACAAATTCAAACAAAAATCCAATTAAATTTGTGAGACTTGAAAAAAGCTAATAAAACTTTAATTATTTTCTCTCTGTTAATTACTTATGTAATTCTTCAGTTTTTGTGGTGGGGCTATCATATTTCCTCATTGACCGAGCAATTAAATGACAATGAGGCTTACATTTCGAGAAGGTTAACGATGATTGCAGGTGAAGGTTCTGTATTTATAATCATAATTTGTTTAGGGGCATTCTATGTCATAAGATCTTACTATAAAGAAATTAATTTAGCCAAGAAAGAAAAAAACTTTGCCCTTTCAGTTACCCACGAATTAAAAACCCCAATTGCTTCATCCAAGTTATTTGCGGAAACTTTATTGCAAAGAAAAAATTTAGATCAAAATCAAATAACAACAAGTTTAGAGAAAATTGTTCACGAACAAAACAGATTAAATGAATTGGTTGAAAAAATATTATTTGTTAGCAGTATTGAAGAAATGACTAATGATATGCAACAAAAACCTGTTGATTTACATAATATAATAAACCAAATTATAGCTAATGATACCAATACTCACATTATAAAAAATAATATTCCCAAAAAGGTAATCATTATTGGAGATGATTTTTATTTGATTTCTTTATTCCAAAACTTATTGGATAATGCTAAAAAATATTCTCCAAAAGGATCTACCATTAACTTTTATATTGAAAATCATATAAGTAAAGTGATTTTATGCGTCTCTGATGAAGGAATAGGTATTGCAGATAAAGAAAAATTAAAAATTTTTGATAGATTTTATAGAACAGAAGATGAAGATACTAGAAATTCTAAGGGTACTGGACTGGGTTTGTTTTTGGTATATCAAATTGCTAAAATGCATGGAGGAAAAATTATTTGTAAAAATAACTTACCTAATGGTTCTATTTTTGAACTTTATTTGAAAAAAGAAAAAAGATAAAAAAACGGCATTAATAATTTTAGATGGATGGGGCATAGGAACTAAGGATGAATCTGATGGAGTTCATCTTGCTAAAACTCCATTTTTTGATCATCTTATGAAAAATCATCCAAATGCTCAATTGAAAACATTTGGGAAAGAAGTTGGATTGCCCAATGGACAAATGGGTAATTCAGAAGTTGGGCACTTAAATATTGGTGCTGGAAGAGTAGTTTATCAAGACCTATTGAGAATAAATAATGCTATTAAGGATGGTAGCTTTTTTAAAAATAAACAACTTTTAAAGGCTATTAATATTGCCAATAAGAACAACTCAGATATTCATCTGATGGGATTAGTTTCTCAAGGAGGGGTTCACTCTTCTTTAAATCATTTATTATCATTATGTACTTTTTTAAAAGAAAATTTTAAAGGGAAGGTATTTATTCAAGGGTTTACAGATGGAAGAGATTGCAGCCCTAATTCTGGGATTTCTGCATTTGACAAGCTAGAAAAGCATATTTCAAAAAGTAATATTTCAATTTCATCAATAATAGGTCGATATTATGCAATGGATAGAGATCAAAGGTGGGAAAGAATACAAAGAGCTTATAATCTACTAATAAAGGGCGAGGGAGTTCTAAAAAAAGATTGTCAATCTGCTTTTAAAGAGAGCTATGATAAAGAAATTACTGATGAGTTTTTAGAGCCTGTTAAAATTAATAATCTAGAGGGTACTATAAAGAAAAATGACGTTGTTATATGCTTTAATTTTAGGACCGATAGATGTAGACAAATTACTACAGCCTTAACACAAAAAGATTTTATAGACTTCAATATGCATTCTAAATCACTACATTATTTTACCATGACCAACTACGACAGGACTTTTAGAAATATTGAAGTTATTTATGACAAAGAAAATTTGGAGATGACTCTGGGAGAAGTTCTCAGCAACAATAATAAAAAGCAATTAAGAATAGCTGAAACTGAAAAATATCCTCATGTAACTTATTTTTTCAGTGGAGGGAGAGAAGAAAAATTTAAAGGAGAATCTAGGATTGTTGTTAATTCTCCAAAAGTAGCAACATATGATTTGAAGCCTGAAATGAGTGCTGAACAAGTGAAATCAAGTGCCATAAATTTTATTAAAGATCATTTGCCTGATTTTATATGTTTAAATTTTGCTAATCCAGATATGGTTGGCCACACAGGGATTCCAGCAGCAATTATAAAAGCATGTGAAAAAGTGGATCAATGTCTAGAACAACTTTTTGAGTGTCTAGATGAGTATAATTATTCTGTGATTATAATTGCCGATCATGGTAATGCTGATAAAATGATAAATGATGATGGGTCATCTCATACTGCTCATACTCTAAATATGGTACCAATTATTGTTTTTGACAAAGATATTCAATCTATAAAAAATGGTAAACTAGCTGATATAGCACCTTCATTACTAAGCTTAATGAATATAAAAAAGCCTAAAGAAATGTCTGGAAATAGTCTTATTTAGATTAATTTCTTATGATTTGAACTTGTCCAATTATCCCTCGATTATTTATATTAATGTCTTTATAGTCAAACTTTTCTGATTCTGGGTTGATAAAATAATAATAAAGACCTTCATTCAATTCCTCTCTGCTCATGTAGTGGGTTCCATCCCAATCATTTTGATAATTTTCGTTTTCATAAACCAACTGTCCCCATCTGTTATAAATCATCAAACTAGGGTTAGGATACTGGTCTAAATTAATTGGAATAAAAAAGTCATTTTCCCCATCGTTATTGGGAGTGAAAACATTAATTTTTTCTATGGGGCATTGAACCCAAACCATGCAACTATCATGAACCTCTTGGTTACAATTGTCATAAACTGAAAGGGAATATAATTCTGTATTTTGAGGAGACACAATTATGCTATCTGAATTACTGCCGTTTGACCAATTAATAGAAATTGGTTCAAGTCCCCCATCGAGATTAGTATTAATTAAGGCAACTTCCCCAATTTGATCACAAATATTGATACTATCTGCAACATTTATTTGTAAAGGAGTATAATCGCTGATATAAATTATTGCACTGGAGGAATCTAATTGACCAGAGCAATCTTCATAAACCACATTAAGAACTACCGTTTCTGTATTTTCAGAAATAGAATCTAAAATTGGATTAATAAAAATGGTGTCAACTAACTGTCCTGAAGGGATTACCAAACTATCAATAATAGTGTCATAGTCCAGGCCCATTATGGCAGTTCCATCAAAATCAAAACGAACTGTAAAATCTCCCAAAGTGTCTGTTCTTTCAAAATTAAAATATGCGGAGTTACAACCTTCATACAATAGGGTATCACTATTTGCAATTCCACTAGAAAGACCAATAGTATTATTGGATGAAAAACTCCCAGCTTCTAAAAAAACCCATGAATCTAGACTTGAATCAGAGCCATCTGCAATCGCTAGTCTAATATGGTATGTTTCCCCACATTGTACCACTACATTTGCTTGAAACTTTTGAGTGAATCCATTACAAGATAATGTTTGAAAAACATTGGTGTTATTGATGTAATAATTGCTATTAATTATATTATTAATCGAGCTTATTGTTATTGGTAGCGGAGGGTTTGAATTTGGTACATTAGCAATATTTATGGATCCATTGGGGAAACCAGCAGGAGCTGAATAGGGACCTGTAATTCCTGGCCCAGAAATAAAAAATCCAAAAACATCGTTGTATTGACTATTAACCCATGTGAGATATTCATTGGATCCAAAAATATAATCAAAAGTTAGAGAATCGGAGTTAGGAATAAAATCAAACTCAAGTAGCGCGACATCAAAAATACCTGATACCG
>ERZ802830.902-NODE-902-length-29211-cov-11.8372_pt1 | contig 29211 bp, 19 predicted proteins | sample MGYA00345654_ERZ802830 | MGnify/ENA primary metagenome ERZ802830 (study PRJEB30503, sample SAMEA104212375) | marine metagenome | biome: Westerlies Biome; feature: [SRF] surface water layer (ENVO:00010504) within the epipelagic zone...; material: water...
CCAAGTGTGCTTATTAAAAACAATAGCCCGATATAAAATATATTTCTAATTTTCATCCTCTATTGTTTGTTTGTTAATACTATCAGAATTTGATATAACCTTTTCTTTCAAATCAATCCTTATCATGAACTCATGAGTTGAACTGTCAATTGAAATATTATCACTACCTGATGGAAACTCGTATCCATAGCCTAGATGAAGACCCTTGTTTGTTTTAATCTTAAAAAATCCACCTAGCGTATTGTTATTGGTGAAAATCCCACCAATACTCAGTCTTTTATTATAATCTACCTCAACGATTCCATTTAAAAGATCAGGTCCAACTCTAAAAGACCTGTAAGAGATTGTTGGTTTAATATCGATTTTATCAGACAGGTTTAAGTTATACCCACCACTTAAATGAAGTTGAGTAAAGTCTCTATTTGTTATTGCCCACTCTTCATTAAATCCTAATTTGTTTATTAGCCCTGGGATTGCTCCACCAATAAAAAATTTATCTGAAACATATGTAAATCCTGCACCTAAAATTGGAGAGAAATAATTTTCCAATGCGGCTAGGGATGTATTGGCATAGGTATATGATCTAGATATTTTATTTGCATTTATATTGTTTAAAAGTGCTCCCGCTTTAAGACCAAGGTAAATACTGCTATTATCTGATACTTGAAGCTTATAACTATAATCAATGGTTGCAAATGTTTTGTTCTCTACATACACCCTATCATTTTGTACGGTGAACCCCAAGGTTGCATTTTTTTTCTGCGGGAGATGTAATACCAAAAAATTTGTAATAGGTGCATCTTCAACTCCTACCCATTGCATCCTAGAGTTAAGGTTAACTGCTGGACCCTCTATACCGGTGTAGGCAGGATTAAATACACTAAAATTATATCTATTGAATATGATACTTGACTCCTGAGAGAGTAAAGGGGTTGCACATGCAATTAATATTATAAAAAATATTCTCCTCAAGATCCTGCTTTTTATTATCTGACATGTAAGGTGTAGACCTCACCTATATTCTGAGAATCAAGCACGTGTGGTGTACCGTCAATCCATATACAAGGATATCCAGTGTCATGGTTTTTATCTGGATTACCGTCTCCATCCCAGTCATCGGGGATTCCATCATTATTTGTGTCATAATTCATCCCATTTAAAAACCCAACGACAACAATCTTTCCATCTACAAGCTCAATATCCCTAGCTGTTCCCTCGTTAAGCATAACACCGTTGACACTTGCACCCGGAAGAACATTTAGTCGATTGTTAACCCAATATGCTGGCTTTTTAATAATCTCGAGATCAGGTACATTTCCATTCCATTCACCATAAACCATTTTATCTACATATCCTGCAGTATAAACCGCTCCACCCTGACCTACTGTTAGGCCTTCAGCCCATGTGGCTTCCCATGATCCTTTATTATTTTTTACCATACCAGGTTTAAAGTGGACAGCTATGTCAGACATAGTATCCGCTGTGGAGTAATCACCACAAAACCTCAAAGCGTTAGTTTCTGGGTGCATCGCTACATCCCAAAGGGTAGCCGCAGGCTCAGTCGCATTTGGTAAACTAACAACATGTCTATTGTTATTAATCCAATATACTGGGGTATTATCATGATGAAGATTAGCTGCCCCAGATGTCACAACATCTCCATTAGGTTTAACTAACATTGCCCATGCTTCATTATTTCCAGGTGCATTGTTATCATATTTTACCCCATTTTTCCAATGGCATGAATATGCCGCATCTTGATTAGCACTACTATACATACCACCAACGTAAACATTATTATTGTGCACAGCTATATCATTAGTCTCAGCAAGAAAACCAGGAAGATTAAATTGTTGTACATTTTGACCATCTATTACCCAATAACTGGCAGAGGCTCCAGCTCCGTTTCTCTGTGTTGATCCAGTCCAACCACTTGCATATATTTTACCTCCACTAACAGTTATCCCAGTTAGTTCCCCAGGGGGATTTATAATATTTTTTTGACCATTTACCCAATATGTTCCTCCTTCAGTTTCAGAAAATCCAACAACGTAAATATCTCTTCCAGGAATTTTCTGAGGACAATCGTTACAAATGTTAGGATCAGGATCAGGATCAGAATTATTATCCTCATTATCTATTGCATCTGGAATATTATCATTATCGTCATCAGTGTCTTGGTTATCCCCTGTTCCATCACCATCACTATCTTGAGTTTCTCCTGGATCTTCTGGGAAAGCATCTTGAGTGTCAGGAGTTCCATCGCCATCATCATCATTATCTAAATTATTGTTTACTCCGTCATTATCTGTATCCTCGTGTCCATGAAGATTTCCTTGAATATTAGTTATAGAACTGTTTACCTGATCAATAACAACATTAAGATCACTAACTTGGGTAAGTAAATTATTTAACTCTCCTGTAAGGTCCCCTGTAGTGGTGATCATTTCACCAACATAGTTATTCAATGTCCCTAAATCTTGTTCAACGTTATCAACTTCGCTAATTAAGTTAGAAAGTGACTCACCAGTTTGAGAAATAACATCTTTATTTTCACTTACTTGGCCTGATAAATCATCGGTTAAATTTTTTGTTAGGGTTTTTTGTTCAACAATTTCTTCTGTTAATAGAGTAACTCTCGTCATTAGACTATCAATTTGACTCCTTAGACCTAGGTTATCAAATTGTAAGTCGTCTATTGTCTCACAACTATTATTGAGAAAAATAAAAATGCTAAGAAAAAAAAGTTGAGTAATTCTTTTGAAATATCTAGAATCCATCTTATGTGAACAATTTAATTATTATGAATTTAGTAAGTGTTTTTACTGATTTAAGTGAGTTATCAATGCAAAAAGAAATAAATGAAGTATCTTAACAATAGCAAACCATAAAAATCATTAGTAATATTTTAATTTATTACTAACATCTTAAAATGGAAATTTATCCTGTATATCTATTAAATTTTATAATATTAGTAGTTATTATAAGAATTAAGAAGCTCATAAATAATGAAAATAAGTACCATCTAGATTATCTATTATTGTATTTTATTTCCCTACTTATTATAACACTAAATTTTTCTTTTTCGATTTTATTTAGCATTAATACACCTAAAGTTTTACTTATTTTAATGTGGGTTGGTTCAAAAATATTTTATTTATTTCACCTGAAATCTATTCTTAAAAAAGAAAGATCTAAAATCTCTATTTATTATATTATTCCGTTATTTTTTATAATTGGTATCAATTTTTTAAATAAAGTAAAAACCAATTTTTTCAATTCTGTAAATCATGAATTAATCGAATATAATGTTCTAGGGTTTTTAACTACAGATTTTAAGGGTTATGAACAGCTACTAATAGCGTACTTTATTTCTACATTCCTTTTTTTATTATTGATTTTTTATAATTTAATTAAATTAAAAAACCATAAAGTTATTAGTCAAAAAAATAAAAATTTTATTTTTGATTTTATCAAGTATTGTTACTTACCACTTTCAATTGTCAGTATTGCTGTTCCCATTATTTTAGGCCTTCATTTATTTAATCTTAATTTACCAATACTTTTAATTTTGATTAAACTACTTACAATTATCTCCCTCACGGTTTTAGTGATAAAACCTTCTTTACTAAAAAGACTCTCCAGCATCAAAACTTTAGATTATTTTGATAATAGTCTAGAATCCATTTATACTAAAATAAATGATATTTTTAACAATCGTAAATGTTACTTAAACCCAAATTATGTGACTGCTAATTTATCTGTGGATACTGGAGAAAGAATTGAAATATTGCGCAGATGCATAAAGAAATGTTCTAACATGAGCGTGCCACTATTTATTAATTCTTATAGAATTAATTATGCTTGTAAATTAATTAATGATGGGTTTTTGATTAACTATTCAATAGATGCACTTGTAGAGAAATGTGGTTTTAAATCACAAGAAAATTTTAATAGAGTTTTTAAAATATTAAAATCATGTACTCCCTCTGAATTTGAAAAAGTTAGGTAGTGATTAAGGAATATTTAATTAATGTTTACTTTGGGTATTAACAAGATCAAATTTTGATCGAATATATATAGTAATTTTAGAAATTTAGAATGGCTTACTTCAATTAAACAGTAAATTAATCTCTAAAAATTAAAACTTACTTTTAGATAAAATGTCTGTAAAAAAAGCCAAGTATTTTTAGGGGTTAACGTGGATAATTGTAGCCCGTAGGGGAGTCGAACCCCTCTTTCCAGGATGAAAACCTGATGTCCTAACCGATAGACGAACGGGCCAATATTTTGGGAGCCAAATTTACACTTAAAAAAATAATTATGCAACCAAAAATTGAACTTACAATCACATGTAAAAAAATATTGTCTTAAATCAATATGACTTGGCGAATAAGACCCTTTGAGAAGAAGGTTTTCCAGAGTATATACAGTTTCCTTGTTTTGTTTTTTCTGAAAAAGGGATACAGCGAATTGTAGCTTTAGTTTGTTTTTTTATTGCTTGTTCTGTTTCAAGAGTACCGTCCCAGTGAGCGGAAACAAAACCTCCTTTTACAGATAATACTGATTTAAATTTATCAAAAGTGTCCACTTCTGTAATATGTTCCTCCCTAAACTTATATGCTTTATCAAAAAGATTCTTTTGGATTTCTTCCAGAGTGGATTTAATGTATTTATTAATATCTTTCATTGGAACAATAGTTTTTTCCATAGTATCTCTTCTTGCCAATTCCAATACATTGTTTTCTAAGTCCCTTGGTCCTATTGCAATTCTTATTGGTACTCCTTTAAGCTCATATTCATTAAACTTATAACCGGGTTTAAGGTTATCTCTATCGTCGTATTTGAATGAAATCCCGTGAGATGTAAGCTCTTTTTTAATTTTATTAACAGCTCTTGAAATTATCTCCAGTTGTTCCATTCCCTTATATATTGGTACGATGACAACTTGAATAGGAGCTAAATTTGGGGGTAAAATCAAACCCTGGTCGTCGCTGTGAGTCATAATTAGAGCCCCCATCAATCGGGAGGAAACCCCCCATGAGGAAGCCCAAACATGTTCTAAACCTCCAGACTGAGTTGTAAATTTAACATCAAAAGCTTTTGAAAAGTTTTGACCTAAAAAATGAGAGGTTCCTGCTTGAAGAGCCTTACCGTCCTGCATCAAAGCTTCAATGCAATACGTCTGCTCTGCTCCTGCAAAACGTTCACTTTCAGATTTTAAACCTTGAACCACAGGCATAGCCATAAAATTTTCAGCAAAATCAGCATAGAGGTTATTAATTAATTTTGTCTCCTCCAATGCCTCTTCTTTTTTAGCGTGAGCGGTATGTCCCTCCTGCCATAAAAACTCTGCCGTTCTTAAAAATAATCGGGTACGCATTTCCCATCTTACTACGTTGGCCCACTGATTTATCAGAATAGGTAAATCTCTATAGGACTGAATCCAATTTTTATATGTTTTCCAAATGATAGCCTCACTGGTTGGACGAACAACTAATTCTTCTTCTAGCTTAGCCTCAGGATCCACAATTAACTTAGAGCTATTATCAGGATCTGCTTTGAGTCTATAATGAGTTACTACAGCACATTCTTTCGCAAAGCCTTCTGCATTCTTCTCCTCAGCTTCAAATAAACTCTTTGGAACTAATAAAGGAAAATAAGCATTTTGGTGTCCAGTAGCCTTAAACATTCTATCCAATTCAGACTGCATTTTCTCCCATATTGCGTAACCATAAGGTTTAATAACCATACAGCCTCGAACAGCAGAGTTTTCAGCTAAATCAGCCATAACAACCAACTCATTATACCATTTTGAATAATCTTCGGATCTCTTAGTTAATTTTTTTCCCATTGAAAGTTTGGCACAGATTTTGTTTTTAAATTAGTGTTAATTAACTCGAAGAACAAAACTACTATTTTTTTTGTTTGTGATTCACTACAAAATTGTCAACTATGAGAACACATTTAATTTTTATTCAAAGCTTACATTTGTTATGTATTTCTTTTCTTTTGGCAATTCTTTCCTGTGGAAGTTATCAAGGAGTGTCGTATTATGGATCAGATGGGATTTATGGCGATCCTAATACTCCTAAGACTGAACAAATACCTTCGTCTAAAAGCGGAGAAAACCTTTACTATAAGGATTACTTTGGTAATTTAGCAGATGATTATACTTCATTAGAGGATGCTGAAAATCAATCTTTTACAGATACTGACAATTACACAGGTTATCAAAGTAATGGAAACACTTCAGTGAATTCTCAAGCACCTTGGGGTGATAATACTTCAAAAACCGAGATTTATTACATCAATAACAATCCATGGGGATATTTCAATAACGTTTGGGCCTTTAATAGAGGATTTTTTAATTCTTTTTACGATCCTTTTTGGGGAGGCTTTTACGGTCGTGGTTTTTTCGGTGGTGGTTTTAGAAACTTTTATAACCCATGGGGTTTCAATTATTATGCTCCCTTTTATGGATATGGTTTTCCTTACGGATATGGCTATCCCCTTAGATCTAGATATTACAACGAATATGCCTACAATGGCTATAATAGAGGATATTCACGCTCTAGCTCCTCGAGAGGTTATGATGTTTATTCTAAATCGAATACTTCCAGGGGGGGACGATCCTCTCGTATTACATCTAATTATGAATCAAATCGAAATCAAACTAACTCAAGTAATTACCTCCAAGGAAATACTTCAAATAACAAACGTTACAATGTAGGAAGAGGATCTAATAATAAAAATACAAGTAAAAATAATTCCTCTACCTCACAATCTACTACTCAGAAAAACATTTCCTCCAGAGGGTCAAGTAATAGTAATAGCTCCAGAAGAAGTTCTTATGAAAGTAGTAGCAGGTCATCAAATAATTATAGATCATCATCATCAAGATATTCAAACTTTAGTAGTAATAGATCCTACTCCTCCCCTAGCTATAGTTCTGGCTCAAGAACATCAAGTAGTAGTGGCAGAAGTAGCAGCTCACGAGGGCGTTAATCTTTAAAAAATAAAATGAAAAAGTACATCCCCTATACTTTAATAGTCTGCTTATGGAGTATTATGATCAATTCACAATCCCTACAAGATGCATTGAGATATTCACTCCCAGAACAATCGGGCACTGCCAGATATATGGCAATGGGAGGTGCATTCAATGCACTAGGTGGTGATTTTTCTGCCATAAATGACAACCCGGCAGCAGGTGGTGTATTCGTTAATTCAGAATTTAATGTCACATTAAATTCAAATAATAACCGAATAAATTCTAATTATCTAGAAAAAGAGAACAAGATTAATTCTGAAAACACCAATATAAATCAATTTGGAGTTGTACTAGTTTTAAAAAATACAAATGGAGGGGATTTATCTAAATTAAGCTTTGCATATAATTATCAAAGAACGCAGAGCTTTGAAGATAAATACAGAGCAAGCGGGGCTAATAATAATAGTGGGCTGGATGATTATTTTCTTGCTTTTGCAGATGGCGTTCAATATGGAAGAATCAAGACTTATGAAAATGAAACATTATCCCAATCATATGAATATCTTGGAAACAATTTTGGGTTTGCATCTCAGCAAGCCTTCCTTGGTTATCAAAGCTACATAATTGACCCTTTAGATGAAACAGATCTTAACAACTCTTATATTTCTAATAGTAATCCACAAAACCAAGTAGTAGATCACGATTTTTTTGTTTCTAACTCGGGACATAATGGCAAACACAGTTTTAATATAAGCGGTCAACTTAAAGACAACTTATACCTTGGGATAAACTTAAATAGTCACTATTCAGAGTTTAGAAGAATTGATAGGTTAAGTGAATTCAATTATGGTTCAGGATCTGATTTTATTTCCTCATTGTTTGAAAATGATTTGAATACTGTTGGAAGTGGATTCTCTTTTCAATTAGGATCTATTTATAAAATTAAGAATTTGAGGATTGGTATTAGCTATCAAAGTCCAGTTTGGTACAATTTCACTGATGAATTGGTTCAGTACGTTGAAACTTCGAAAACAAGTGGGATTGATATTGTTGACCCCAGAATAATTAATATTTATGAATATAGTTTAAAAACCCCTTCTATTTTGTCTATTGGATTAGCTCATGTTTTTGGATCTAAAGGCCTGATTACTTTTCAATATGATTTGACGGATTTTAGTAATTTAAAATTTGATGTTAGAGATGGAGATATAAATTTTATAAATCAAAATAATAAAATCGAAAGGTCTTTAAAATCAGCTGGCATTTTAAAATTAGGTGGAGAGTATAGAGTTAATCGATTAAGTTTTCGATTAGGTTATTTTAACCAACAATCGATTAATAAAACAATAAATGATGTTAGTAACGGATATTCATTTGGTCTAGGTTATGATTTAGGTGGCAGTTTATTGAATATTGGAATTTTAAATCAAAATATTAAAAAGTCAGAATCAATGTATCAAGAGGGGCTTACAGACATTATTTACCTAAGAAATAGGCAAGAACAATTCTTCATTAGTTTAGCCGTCAAATTATAATCTTTAATTCAAATATTGTAAAGCCATTACATTTCAATTATTTGTTGATAAATAATTATCTTTGTATTACTTATTAAAACTATGAAATTAGAAAATTTACTTTCGGAGCAATTCGATGAAATTGGTGACAACCACCAAGCTGGTTCCAGGGAAACTCCCCTCAGAAAAGATGCATTTAAAATCAGTGATGCTGAAAAAACAATTCTTATAGAAGAAAAAATGCATGAAATTCTGAATATTCTTGGAATGGATTTGACAGATGATAGTCTCAATGGTACACCCAGGAGAGTTGCAAAAATGTTTGTCAATGAAATTTTTAGTGGTATCAACCCGATAAATAAGCCAAAATCTTCAACGTTCGAAAATAAATACAAATATGGGGAGATGTTAGTAGAAAAAAACATCACTCTATATTCCACCTGTGAGCATCATTTACTACCTATTTTTGGTAAGGCTCATTTAGCATACATATCTAATGGAACTGTTGTTGGACTTTCTAAAATGAACAGAATAGTTGATTATTTTGCTAAGCGACCTCAGGTCCAGGAGAGACTTACACTTCAAATTGTTGAGGAGTTAAAAAAAATTCTTGGAACTGAAAACGTTGCTTGTGTTATTGATGCAAAACATTTATGTGTTAATTCAAGAGGTATTCGTGATATTTCTAGTAGCACTGTAACAGCAGAATTCGGTGGTGTTTTTAAGGATAAAGAAAAGAAACGTGAGTTTTTAGATTATATTAAACTGGAAACGGAGTTTTGATTGACCATTCCCTAGTTGTATTTAATTCTCTAAGTGGAAAAAAAGAGCCTTTCAAACCAATTAAGCAAGGCTATGTAGGAATGTATGTATGCGGTCCAACAGTCTACAGTAATGTTCATTTGGGTAACTGTCGGACCTTCATATCTTTCGATTTAATTTATCGCTATCTAAAACACCTAGGCTATAAAGTTCGATATGTCAGAAATATAACTGATGCAGGCCACCTTGAAAATGATGAGGATACTGGTGAGGATCGTATTGCAAAGAAAGCTAGAATTGAGAAAATTGAGCCAATGGAGGTCGTTCAATATTTCACTGTTGACTTTCATCAAATTTTAGAAAAGTTCAATACCCTTCCACCGGGAATAGAACCTACTGCTACAGGTCATATTATTGAACAAATTGAATTAATCAAAAATATCTTAAATGAAGGCTTGGCTTATGAAGTTAATGGATCCGTCTATTTTGATGTTTTAAAATACAATGAAACCTATAACTATGGAAAGCTTAGTGGAAGAAAAATAGAAGAATTAATCCACAACACCAGAACACTTGATGGGCAAAGCGATAAAAAAAATCCACAAGATTTTGCCTTGTGGAAAAAAGCAGAATCCCAACATATTATGCGCTGGCCCTCACCTTGGAGTGATGGATTCCCAGGGTGGCATCTTGAGTGTACAGCAATGAGTACAAAATATTTAGGCGAATATTTCGATATTCATGGAGGTGGAATGGATTTAAAATTCCCACATCATGAGTGTGAAATTGCACAAGCTGAGGCAATTAATAAAAAAACTCCTGTTAAATATTGGCTTCATGCCAATATGTTGACCCTTAATGGGAAAAAAATGGCCAAGTCAACTGGAAACAATATACTCCCGATGGATATTTTTACTGGAAAAAACAATAAATTCAGCAAACCCTATAGTCCCCAAGTCGTTCGCTTTTTCATGTTACAAGCTCATTACACCTCTATTCTGGATATAAGCCAGGACGCATTAGATGCCTCAGAGAAAGGATATGAAAGACTAATGGAATCACTGAATAAGCTGTCCAAACATAAACCCGGTGACCTAATTGGTAAATTTGATACCGATAAATGGCTTAAGAATTGTTACGCTGCAATGGATGATGATTTTAACAGTCCAATACTCATTGCACAGCTCTTTGAAGCTGTAAAGTTCATCAACTTGGTAATCCATGAGGATCACCCAATTAATTATAATCAGTGGGAAATTCTAAATAAAATGCTTCCAGTTTTTATCCATGACATATTAGGGATAGGAGTTGAAAATAAATCAAGTTCATTAGTAAAAGAAAAATTAAACCAAACCATTAGCTTGTTAATCGAGTTAAGAAACAAAGCAAGAGTGAATAAAGATTTTGAAACTTCGGACCAAATCAGAGACCGACTTAAAGAATATGGGATTCAGCTTAAAGATGCCAAAGGTGCTACTAACTTTACATTAGATTAAGGACAAACGAATGTCAAAAAAAATTTTAATTTTTCCATTTGTAGCTCTAATTAAAGTCTATCAAAATTTTATTTCCCCTCTTCTAGCGCCCTCCTGTAGGTTTACCCCCACTTGTTCGCACTACGCTTTGGAATCCTTTACAAAATATGGTGTTTTCAAAGGTGTTATTTTAACTATTAAACGCATCTCCAAGTGCCATCCTTGGGGCAAAAGTGGGTACGACCCCGTACCTTAACAATTATCAACCATCACTAAACAATTTTTGTATTACATTTAACCTGAAAGATCAAAAAACATCATGATACTATTAAAAATTAATTGGGCACCAAGTGAAAAACTCTTTGAGATTGGAGGGTTTGGAATTCATATTTATAGCTTGATGTTTATCATCGCTTTTTTATTAGGGCTTCGTTTATACAAAAAAATGTTTATTAAGGAAAATATAGATCAAAAATACTTAGAGCCTCTTTTCATTTTTATGGTATTCTCTACCCTACTGGGCGCTAGGCTTGGAGAAGTGTTTTTTTACAATTGGGGGTATTTTAAGGATCATCCTTTAGAAATTTTACTCCCTATAAAAGGTATAGAAGGTAGTTCTATGTTATTTGGGCTCATCTCAGGATATGAATTCATTGGATTTAGAGGCTTGGCAAGTCACGGGGCAACTATTGGTATAATTTTAGGTATCTATGCCTACCAACGAACATATAATTTTAAGCCATTACTCTGGATACTTGACCGTTTAACCATTCCTGTTGCTATTGGAGGGTTTTTTGTTCGAACTGGAAACTTCTTTAACTCTGAAATTGTCGGTAAATACACTGGCTCTAACTTTGGTGTGGTTTTTCAAAATCGCGGAGAAACACTTCCACGTTATCCCGCTCAGATGTACGAAGCCTTTGGATATTTAATATTATTTTTTATACTTAGAAAACTCTATAATACCAGTTACCGGGATCAAAAAGGTTTCCTTTTGGGACTATTCTTTATTGGTTTGTTTACTGTTCGATTTTTTGTAGAATTCATAAAAGAAAGTCAAGGTGGCTTTGAAACTGCAATACCAATGTTCTCAACAGGTCAGTGGTTGAGTATCCCATTTATATTACTAGGGTTTATTCTTCTAGCGTTTTCTTTTAGAAAACAAAAAGTATAAAGGTAAATTCATGAAACATCAGGCACTTGAAAAATTAAGATATCCTATTGGTAAATTTGAATGGAAACATGAAATGTCTCAAGAAAATTTCGAATTCCACAAAAAAAAGATAGCCAATTATCCCAATTCATTGGAGAATAAAATCAAAGACCTTAGTGGCAGTGATTTAGAAAAAACTTACCGTCCAGGAGGTTGGAAAATTTCTCAACTAATACATCATATTGCAGACAGTCATACCCATAATTATATAAGGTTTAAGCAAGCGATTTTAGTTGATACCCCAACCATTATGGATTATAAAGCTTCTGATTGGGCATCAACTGATGACGCGACAATACAAGACATAACCGGAAGCTTGCTAATGATTAGAGGAATTCATCAACGCTGGTCAATACTACTAAACAGCATTAAACTAGACGATTTGCAAAGGAGCTATTTCCATCCTAATAGAAACAGACAATATCCCCTTCATGTGGCATTAGCTCTTTATTCGTGGCACGGCGATCATCACCTGGCTCATATAGAAAATACACAATAAAAAAAGTCGCACTATTCAGTACGACTTTATATTGTGAAATTGAAAATATTTTAAGCTGTCTCTTCAGTAAAAGATTTCTTTTTTTGTGTGTCAAACATTACTGGTGTAGCAATAAAAACTGAGGAATAAGTACCTACAATTACTCCAATAATTAGTGCAAACATAAAGCCTCGTATGGATTCACCACCGAATATAAAGATCGCTATGAGGACTATTAGTGTAGTTAGAGAGGTATTTAAGGTCCTACTTAGAGTACTGTTTAAAGCAGCATCAACGGTTTTGTTGAACTCCCATTTGGTGTGCTCTCCAACAAATTCTCTAATCCGATCAAAAACAACTACTGTATCATTCAACGAATAACCAATAACCGTAAGCACAGCAGCAATAAATGCTTGGTTGATTTCCATACTAAAAGGCATGAATTTATAAGTGAACGAGAAAATTCCCAAAACGATAAGCACATCGTGAAATACTGCTGCTACTGCTCCAAGAGAAAACTGCCATCTTCTAAACCTTAACAGAATATAAAGGAATACCACTATAAGTGAACCTATGACAGCTAGAAAAGAATTTTTCTTTATATCATCGGCAATCGTTGGTCCCACTTTAATAGAGGACATAATTCCAACCTGCTTATCATCCGAGCCATTTACAAACTGATCATAAGTATACCCATCAGGTAGAAAGGATTGTAAAGAATTATATAGGATGTTTTGAATCTCGTTATCAACAGCTAATCCCTCTACATCTACCTTATATTTTGTCGTAATTTTTAATTGGTTTTCCTCACCAAAAGTTTTTACTTCTGTACTTCCAAGAGTATTAATCAAATTAGACTGAACCTCTGAAGGATTAATAATCTGATCGAAACGAACAGTATAGGAGCGTCCTCCAAGAAAGTCAACACCTTGATTAAGTCCTTGAAAACTTAAGGAAACAAAACTAGCGGTTAAAATTATAAAAGAAACGATGTAAGCTATTTTCCTTTTTTTTAGAAAACTGATATTAACATTGCTCATTAGTGATTGGGTCAACTTTGTTCCCATTGAAAGGCCTTTACCCTTTTCATTTCTTGCATCTATAAATAATCGAGTGATAAAGATGGCGGTAAATAAAGAAGTTGCAATACCAATCAATAAAGTAGTGGCAAAACCTTTAATAGGACCGGTTCCAAATACAAAAAGAATTAATGCTGTCAAACCTGTGGTAATATTTGCATCTAAAATTGACGAAAGGGCGTTATTAAATCCATCGGAAACAGATTTTCTTAGACCTTTTCCTTTTTTAAGCTCTTCTCTAATCCTTTCAAATATCAATACATTAGCATCTACAGAGATACCTATGGTCAATACAACTCCAGCAATACCAGGAAGAGTAAGTACTGCACCTAGTCCTGCAAGGATACCGAAAATGAGTAAAATATTTAATACCAAAGCTATATCTGCAAAGATTCCAGCGGATCCATAATAAAATACCATCCAAACCAAAACCAGAATCAGAGCAATTATAAAAGAATACATACCACTCTGAATTGCTTCCCTACCTAATGAAGGCCCTACTATCTCAGATTGGATAATCTCAGCTGCAGCAGGGAGTTTACCTGCTCTTAATACATTAGCTAAATCAATCGCCTCATTGAGTGAAAAATTACCCGTTATTTCTGAACGGCCTCCAGCAATTGGTCCACTTGATACTCCAGGAGCTGAATAAACAATATTATCAAGAACAATGGCAATATTAGTTGCCTCACGAAACGCTTTTCCTGTCATAGCCTCCCAAGTTCTTGCTCCTTGAGAATTCATTTGCATTGATACTGCGGCGCTACCGGACATGTCATAGGTTTGCATAGCATCAACAACTACTCCACCACTAAGCGGTGCAAGGTCGTCTCGGTTTGATTTAAGTGCGTATAATTCAATAATCTCACTATCTGGAGCAGATTTTCCCCAAGAAAAATTTGTATACCTGAAATTTCTTGGCAATAATTTTCTTACTTCAGGCATATCCAAATATGCCATTACTTTTTCAGCATCTTTAGCCGCAAATTGAGCAAGTACTGGTCCACCTTGATTACCATAGCCAACCACAAGGTCCATAATAGGATTAATCGAGACTACACTAGTTGAGTCTTTTGCCTCCACGTCAGCAAGCAATTCGTCAATTGACGATTCATCAGTATCTTTTTCAATACTTTCATCCTCTATTGCAACAACAGTTTTTAGATATTCGTTGGCTTGGGCTAGGAAATTAAATAACTGATCGTTTTTGTAGGTTTCCCAAAATTCTAGTTGAGCGGTACTTTGCAAAAGATTTTTTACCCTGTCAACATCTTTGGCACCGGGAAGTTCAACCAGTATTCTACCAGAAGTTCCCAATCGCTGAATATTTGGCTGGGTAACTCCAAACTTATCAATCCGTTTTCTCAAAACCTCAAAGGCAGATACTATAGACTCATCTACCTTTCTTCTTAGAATAGGTTGAACTTCCTGGTCTGCCATTTGAAATGTAATTTCGTCACTCAATGTACGATTTGCAAAAATATCGGGGCTAGCCAGATTTAAATTGCTGCTTACCTGATCAAAAGCACTAAAAAATGATTCAATATAAGGGTCGTTACTATTCTGCTGCAATACATCTGCATCTTCAAGAGCTTTATTAAAAATAGGATTTTTAGAGTTTTCAGACAATCCTTTTAAAATATCTTTGACTGAAATTTGGAGAATAACATTGATTCCTCCTTTTAAGTCAAGTCCCTTATTGAGCTCTTTACCTTTAGCATCATTGTAGGAGGTAAAGCCAAATATAGATATACTCCCAATTGAATCTAAGTAATCATTAGAAGCCCTGTCTCTCAATTCAATGAAATTTGGAGTGTCTTCTGCATATTTTGAGATAGCAAATTCTTTAGCTTCAGCCTCTTTTTGACTGGCGATAAATGTGAAGGAAAGTTGATATATACTCACAAATCCGAAAAGGATAGCGAAGAGTTTGATGAGTCCGTTATTCTGCATTTTGGTTTTTATTTATGCTAAATTAAGCGTGCAAATATAAAGTTTAGCCAATGAAATAACAACTTTAAAAAGGGTTTAAAGTGTTTTTAGCTAATGACTTGTAGTATTTATTTCAAAACCTCTTTTAAAGCCTCATTCATATTGCGAACCGCAATCGCACTCTGGTTTAATTTTTCTTGCTCCGACTGGTTCAATTTGACATCTAAAATATCTGATACTCCACTATTGCCAATTATACAAGGTACACCGATACAGATATCTTCTTGATTGTATTCTCCGTCTAAATAAACAGAGCAAGGAATCATTTTTCTTTGATCATTTACTATACTATCAACAAGATAGGCAACTGAAGCTCCGGGGGCATACCATGCTGAAGTTCCCAAAAGTTTGGTTAGCGTTGCACCTCCTATCATAGTGTCGGCAGCAACTTGATCTAATTCGTCAGAAGTAAGATATTGAGATACGGGAGTCCCATTGTAGCTAGCCAATCGAGTCAAAGGGATCATAGTCGTGTCACCGTGACCTCCGATCACCATACCCTGAATATCATTTGGTGGCCTGTCTAAAGCTAATGAAAGGTAGGTCTTAAAACGTGAGCTATCCAATGCACCACCCATACCGATTACACGATTTTTTGGAAGACCTGTAGCTTTGAGAGTCAAATAAGTCATGGTATCCATCGGATTTGAAACTACTACAATAATGGTGTTAGAGGAATGTTTTAAAATATTTTCTGAAACGGATTGAACAATACCCGCATTGATTCCGATCAACTCCTCTCTTGTCATTCCTGGCTTTCTAGGAACACCAGAAGTGATTACAACCACATCACTACCCGCTGTAGCGGCATATTCATTAGTCACGCCTTTTATTCTAGAATTAAAGCCCAGAGTAGTTGCTGTTTGCATTAAGTCAAGTGCCTTTCCTTCAGCAAAACCTTCTTTAATATCTAACAATACTACCTCACTTGCTATGGATTTAATAGCAATATATTCTGCACACGACGCCCCAACGTTACCTGCGCCTACAACTGTTACCTTCATTTATTAAGATTTTTAAATTCTAAGATCAACCAAAAATAAAAGTTTTTACTAGGATGTACCTTATTAAATATAGATTATTACGCGTCGATGTTAGCGTAAATGGCATTCTTTTCGATGAACTCCCTTCTTGGCGGTACTTCATCTCCCATTAGCATGGAAAAAACACGATCAGCCTCACCCCCATTATCAATAGTAACTCTTCTCAATGTTCTCATCTCAGGATTCATAGTAGTATCCCAGAGTTGCTCTGCATTCATCTCGCCGAGACCCTTATAACGCTGAACACTTGAACCTACTCCAAATTCTTGTTGTAGACGATCTCTTTGATCGTCGTCCCACGCATAAGTTTTTTTGGCTCCCTTTTTAACTAAATATAAAGGAGGAGTTGCAATATAGATATATCCTGATTCAATAAGCTCCCTCATATAGCGAAAAAAGAAAGTTAAGATAAGAGTTGAAATATGACTTCCGTCTACATCAGCATCACACATTATAACGATCTTGTGATAGCGTAATTTATCCAGATTTAGAGCTTTACTATCTTCTTCAGTTCCAATGGTTACTCCAAGAGCAGTGTAAATATTTCTAATCTCTTCATTTTCAAAAACCTTATGCTGCATAGCTTTTTCAACATTAAGAATTTTACCTCTTAAAGGTAATATAGCCTGGAAATTCCGGTCTCTCCCTTGCTTAGCAGTTCCTCCTGCAGAGTCCCCCTCAACTAAAAAAACTTCGCAAATTACTGGATCTTGCTCTGAGCAGTCGGATAGTTTTCCTGGCAAACCACCGCCTGTCATGACTGTTTTTCTTTGGACCATTTCTCTTGCCTTTCTGGCGGCATGTCTTGCTTGGGCTGCAAGAATTACTTTTTGAACGATTAATTTAGCATCGTTCGGGTGTTCTTCCAAATAGTTTTCGAGCATTTCAGAAACCGATTGAGAAACGGCTGCACTGACCTCTCTATTCCCAAGTTTTGTTTTGGTTTGACCCTCAAACTGGGGTTCTCCAACTTTTACTGATACTATGGCAGTTAAACCTTCTCTAAAGTCATCTCCAGCAATCTCAAACTTTAATTTATCTAGAAGTCCAGAAGCATCTGCATATTTCTTAAGAGTCCCCGTTAAACCCCTTCTAAATCCAGAAAGATGTGTACCTCCCTCATGAGTGTTTATATTATTTACATAAGAATGTAAATTTTCATTGAAAGAGGTGTTGTAAATCATTGCAACTTCAACAGGAATTCCGTTTTTTTCACCTTCCATAGATATCACGTTTTGGACAATAGGCTCTCGGTTACTATCCAAAAATCTGATAAATTCTTTTAAACCTTCGTCTGAGAAGAATTTATCATATATGAATTTTCCTTTCTCATCCTTCCTTCTTTTATCGGTCAGATTAATTGTAATTCCTTTATTTAAAAAGGATAATTCTCTCATCCTTTGAGCGAGCGTATCATAATTATAATCAAGTACTTGTTGAAAAATTTGGGGGTCGGGTTTAAAGGTAACTACAGTTCCTTTTTTATCGGAAGTTCCTGTTTCTTTCACTGATGTTAAAGGCTTTCCTCTTTCATAAATCTGCTCCCAAACTTTACCTTCTCGATATACTGTAGCAGTTAATCTCTCTGATAACGCATTAACACAAGATACTCCAACGCCATGCAGTCCACCAGACACTTTATACGAATCTTTATCAAACTTCCCTCCTGCTCCTATTTTAGTCATCACCACCTCAAGGGCAGAAACACCTTCTTTTTTATGCATTCCAACTGGTATGCCTCTACCATTATCCTCGGTTGTAATTGAATTATCTTCGTTAATTATGACTGAAATAGTGTCACAGTAGCCTGCTAAAGCCTCATCAATGGAATTATCCACTACTTCATAGACAAGATGATGTAGTCCTCTAGCTCCAACATCTCCAATGTACATCGAAGGTCTCATTCTCACGTGTTCCATACCCTCAAGGGCCTGAATACTATCCGCAGAATATTGTGGGTTTAGTTTTTCCTCACTCATAAATTTAAAGCTGATTTCTATTCATTTTCGTATACAAACAAATATAAGGAATCAGCCAGTGAAAATGGAGGGTTTAAGGCCTTAACCAACTGAAGTTATTAACACATTATGTGAAAAAAACTATTCGAAATTAATCTTTAATACTACTCATTATAGGCGTCCTCATGAACTTTGGCAACAGCACGCCCACTAGGGTCATTTTGGTTCTTAAATGCCTCATCCCACTCTAATGCAATAGGTGTACTACAAGCCACCGATGGAACTGAAGGAACACTTAGAGCAGCAGCATCACTGGGAAAATGTTCTTGGAAAATACTTCTGTAATAAAATTCCTCTTTATTTTGAGGAGTTTGGAGCGGAAAGCGGAAATTGGCATTTAACATTTGTTCGTCTGTTACAGCGGAGTCTACAACCTCTTTAAGAGTATCAATCCAACTGTAACCAACACCGTCAGAAAATTGCTCTTTTTGGCGCCAAGCCACACTTTCCGGAAGATATTCTTCAAAAGCTTTTCTGACAACCCACTTTTCCATTCGTTCTGAATTAATCATTTTGTCCTTGGGATTGATACGCATAGCTACATCAATAAATTCTTTATCCAAAAAAGGAACACGCCCTTCAATTCCCCATGCAGCAAGTGACTTATTGGCTCTTAAACAATCATATTGGTGTAATTTATCTAACTTTCTGACGGTCTCTTTATGAAACTCCTCAGCAGAGGGTGCTTTATGAAAATATAAATAACCACCAAATAACTCATCTGCACCCTCACCGGACAAAACCATTTTGATACCGTGAGATTTTATGCTTCTCGCCATTAAGTACATTGGAGTAGAGGCCCTCACTGTTGTGATGTCATATGTCTCTAGATGATATATAACATCTCTTATTGCATCCAATCCCTCCTGAATTGTAAAAATAACTTCATGGTGAATTGAGCCGATGTGTTCAGAAACCTTTTTCGCCGCTTCTAGATCAGGGGAACCAACTAGTCCAACTGAAAAGGAGTGTAACTGAGGCCACCAAGCAGATTGAGTGTCATTTGACTCTACTCTTTTAGAGGAAAATTTCTTGGCAAGGGCTGAGGTAATTGAAGAATCCAATCCTCCTGATAATAATACTCCATATGGAACGTCACTCATTAATTGCCGGTGGACAGCATCAGAAAGTGCATCGTGTAAATCACTAATGCTTGTTTTATTATCCTTTACCGTTTTATAATCTACCCAAGTTCTACTATACCACTTTGTAGGAGCACTATCTTTACTTTGCCAGTAGTGACCGGGGGGAAATAATTCAATCTTAGTGCAAACCCCTTCTAAAGCCTTTAACTCAGAAGCGACATAAAAAGTTCCATGCCTATCCCATCCCATGTATAGTGGAATAATTCCCATATGATCACGAGCGATAAAAAACTCATCGTTAATACTGTCGTAAATAGCAAAAGCAAAAATACCGTTGAGATCGTCAACAAAATCAACACCCTTTTCTTGATATAAGGCCAAAATAATTTCACAATCAGACTTAGTGCTGAATTTATATTTATTATCTAATTGTTCACGCAACTCTAGGTGATTGTAAATTTCACCGTTCGCAGCTAAAATAATTTTATTGTTTGGGCTAAATAATGGCTGTTTTCCCGAAGCAGGATCAACAATTGATAGTCTTTCGTGTCCCATAATTGCATTTTCGGTACTGTAAATCCCACTCCAATCTGGGCCACGATGCCTTAATCGTTTTGACATCTTTAATAACTGAGGTCTTAAAGTTTCTGTATTTTGTTTTAAATCAAACGCACATACAATTCCACACATATTTTTTATTTTAAACAAAAATAAATATTTATTTATTTATTATAACGTAAATATCTTTTTTGATTAATAATTTAAACTAAAAAAACAATATTAGTTTATTTTTTATAATAAAAAAGGAAGTAATATTTAAAATATTAATATTTTAAATATGTAATTAATTACAGACGGTTACTAAAAACAATCTTTCCGTTGAGAATCGTAGCCACTACCCTAGTCTTAGGTACTAGTATCATGTCAACAGTCATAATATCACGGTCTAAAAAAATAAAATCGGCATATTTTCCTGCTTCAATACTTCCTTTTTCATTTTCCTCGAAGTTAGCATAAGCCGCCCAATTAGTCATACCCATTAGAGCCTCGTATCGCGACAGTAAGTTTTTAACCTGAGAGCCTTCACTTAAGTCTTTATTTTTTAAGCCTCGAGTTACAGCTGAATAAAAGGTATTTATAGGGCTAATATCTTCATAAGGAGAGTCAGATCCCAAAGCCAAAACTCCAGACCAGTCTAATAAACCTTTGTATGCAAAAGCATTTTTAATTCGCTCGGTACCTAATCTAAGTTTTGCCCATTGCATTTGACTTATAGCTTGGCTGGGTTGAATGGAAGGAATTATTTTAGAGTTAAATTTTGAAATATCCTCTTTAGATATTGCATGAATATGCTCGATCCTCCAGCGAGGGTCATCTAATTCAATAAGAATTGAATTATATGTATCCAATACCATTTCATTCGCAGCATCTCCGAAAGCACGAGTATTCATCTGGAATGAATTTTCAACTAACAATTTGGCTATTGAATTTAGTGAATCTTTATTTACTATTAATTGGGTGTTGTATTCAGGAAAGTCACTGTAGTTTTCTTTTAATGCAGATCCACGAGAACTTAAAACACCGTCTAAATTCACTTCCACAGAGTTAACATTTAATAATTCATTTTTAATACCCCCTTTCTTAAAAAAATAGTCCATTGAAGCAAAATCGTTCTCGATCATTGCGTAAACCCTTATTTTAAGTTGTTTTTCTCTTTGAAGACTATCAATAAGAAGAATTTTATTTTTTGAGATACCATCTTGATCAACGGTTGTTAAGCCATTCTCAAAACATATTTCTTGAGCGGCTATTAGGGCTTCAATCTGATACTTTCTTGAAAACTCAGGTTTTATTTTGTCTAATAAGTTAATCGCGTTATCAATTAAAATACCGGTCAACTCTCCATTGTTGATTAATATTTTTCCTCCTTCAACATTAGTAAATTGATCAATTCCCCCCATTTCTAAGGCCTTATCATTAGCCAAGAGCAAATGTCTATCAACTCCTTCCAATACAACTGGAATATCAGGGAAACCCTCATTTAATTTTTTATTATTGGGATACTCTTGAGGCCCCCAACTCTTATGATCCCAACCAACACCATATAAGTATTTTTGATTATGTGTAGATTGGTGTTTATTTAAGCGACTAATTACTTCTTCAATGCTTTTAGAATCGGTTAGATTGACATTGAATTTGTTTAAACCTAAGCCAAGCAAATCACAATGTGAGTCTATAAATCCAGGGTAAACTGGTAGACCTTGTGCATCAACTATATTAGTAGGTTTATACTTATGAATTAGGTCTTCCCCTCCAACTTCAACAAACCTTCCTTTCCTAACCACAAATGCAGTAGCCTTATCAAAATTTTCGTTCGCAGTGTAAACGTTAGCATTATGAACTAATAAATCAACACGTTCATTACAGCTCGAAAGCAGGGATAGAATTAAAACTATCGATAATGAGACTTTTTTCATCCTCTTGAAGTTACAGGTCGCAAAAATAAACTAAAATTTAAATTACAAAAAAGTTTGACCAAAGGATTAAATGTAAATTACATTTTAATATCAAATTTATGACATATCCCAATGAGATTTAGTTGTTTCTGATTCTGGTAATAGGCCCACCTTGAAGTAACATCTCCAAAATACATATTATTTCTCCAGAACAAATCCCACTCAGAATTTATTTTCCATGTGACTGAGACAGAGGTCCTAAACATTGACCCCAGTGAGTCTTGAAGTAAAGTACTTTTTTCATCTAATTCACTTGAACTTATTATGTAATCTACTATATCTCTCGAACTCATATAATTTCCAGTGACTTGAATAAATAATTTTTGCCATAGCTTAAAATTTCCATCTATATTAAAAGTAAGTGAAGGGATATTCCATACCGGATTGCCATTTTTTCTTTTATAATCAAAATAACTTGTTACAAATGAAACTCTGTTAAATTCACTTAAACTTAGACTGAGACCTGTGCTTACCCCCTTTTGTTCAATGGTATCATAAAGGACATCAAAGCTATTTCCCAGCCTAAAAGGTATATCATTATTGAAGTTATCATATGGAAGACGAAAAAATATTGGATAGTTATTATACTTTTTGTAGGTGGCCTCGAGCTTAAAAGATAATCCTGAACTTGGATAAGCATCAAATCCTAAATTAATATCTTGATTAACCTCAGTAGGTTGAATATCAAGCGAGGGGGCAACATAAGGATTCATTAGGGATAAAGAGGTAAAACTGTTTAATTCATAGCTACCGTTATAATGAATAAAAGGAATAATTTTACCACTCAAACTTTTGTAAGAAACTTCAAGCTTAGGGTAGACATAAATCTTACTTTGACTATTTACAAAATAGAAACCATTTAAACCCAGCCTAAAATTTAATCTTTTACCTATATTCAAAAATTGAATTTGTAATTGATTCAACGCGTTTCTAAAAGCTAGTGGTTTATCGACATAATAGTCTCTCCTAAAATTAGAATTAATCAATTCTAATTTTGGAATTACCTCCAAGTAATTACTAAACATAGGAATCCGCAATAAAGTGTTAATTTTTATAATTTGTTCAGTTGAATTAAAAGAATCAGTTGTAATATGTGTATTAAAATTTACTTTACTAATTATGCCTTCATACCATTGCCATTTGGACTTAAAAGCAAGGTAATTAAGACGCTGCATAGGATCAACAACTGATGCTCTAAAGGTTGGAATGTTTTCCCATTTCAGGTCCTTTAAACCATAAAAATTATGCCCTTGGCTGTCAAACCTTATGTCAGAATCAACTCTCATATTTCTTTGTTTGTATTGGTGCAATAGGTTTAGGGTAATTCTTTTTTCTGTACTTTGCATAATGGTGCCCGGTATTCCACCCAATGAATTATATCTCAAAACTAAACCAGCAGATTGATATCGATCCAACTTAACCATCGAGCTGAAATTCATCAACATCTCAGACTGACTTCCAATACCACCCAAAATATAGCTATTGTGAAATCGATTCACTTTTGGACGCTTTAATTTTAATGGGGTTGCCTTGTTTGGAATAAATGTGGACACAACAGGAATAGATTCAAAAGTGTAACTAACTTTTTGTTTATTTTGTACCAATGAGTCAGCTATTTTAGGAGTCTCAGAAATTTTAAAAACATTTTTAAGACTTGGTCTATAAGACTTTATAACTGTTACCTCTTGAGTTCCTAGATCATCATTATTCTTATTTTTTTGAGCTGAAAGTATCAGAGAAAAAAGAAATAGAAAAATTAATTTTTTTAAATCCTTATTGCTATTCATCATCTTGAGGTTTAGATAAACTTGCATTTTGCTCTGACTCTTTTTGTTTTATTTCTTCTAGTAAAGATTTTGCTACTGATGATAAATCCTCAAAATGAGCATAATTTTCCATTAATGACTCAAGTATATAAGTCGCCTGAAAAGAATCATCTAAGGCATAAAAGTTTTTCGCCATAAGAAGTAAACTTTTTGCTGCCCAAAGAGGCTGGGTACTGAATTTTTGGGATAAAGTGGCGATTATCTCGTTAGATTTTTTGTAGTCTTTGATCAAAAAGTAATTATATGCATCAAAATAATAAGCCTCAGCTGCCAATTTATCAATTGGTGATTTTTCTAAAATCTTAAAAGCATTTTTAGCCTTTACACTGTCATTTACTTTAAGTGAAGAATGAGCAAGTATATCATAGGCATCCCACTTGATCTTTGGATCCAAGTGTTTCATTGCTAATACTTCTTCAACCTTATCTAAAGCCTTAACAAATTCATTCGATTGATAATAAATCCTCATTAAATTAAAAATCGAGTATCGTTTATTTTCGGGAAAAACAGCAACCTCGCTTAGTTCTTTTAATAGAGGAATTACATCTTTAAATAATAAACTATTAATTAATATTTTAGAAGCATTAACAAGCGCTTCCTCTCTATATTCACTTGGTCCTTGGTCGATCGTTTGTCTGTAATAATTTAGCGCTTCATCAAAATTTTCTTCTTCATTATATATTTCGGCTAATGTAAACCTAGATGTGATCGAGTTAAATCCACTTGGATATACATCTAAGTAATAAAGAAAGGATTTTTTTGCTTGTTTTTTTCTATTTGACAGATACTGCTTTTCTGCAGCCGTAAAAGCTGTTTTTTCTAATTCGTTGTCTGTATAGGTATCGATTTTCAAAGTTCTTAACCAAAGAGTGAATTCAGGAACATTATCTAGATCAATTGAAATTTCCTTTAAAGTACCTAGAGCTTGTTTTGCCATAACATCTTTCGGATAAAGAACTACAAGATTTTTAAGTATCTGCTGGGCATTTATAAGTTTTCCTTGATTGTAAAGAATCAACCCTTTATTAAGTATAGCTCTGGAGAAGTATGGACTTTTAGGAAAGTATTTCACTAGTGTATCAAAAGTATTAATTGCAGTTTGAGGTGAAGCGATAATGGTATAAGTAACACCTAATTCAAAATACGCATCATCAATAAAAGGGGAAGAAGGGTACTTATCTATTAATTCTTCTAGAGTACTTATTTTTTGTTGGTTACGATCGACAAAACCGTAGCAAATTGACTTTTGGTAGAGAGCATAGTCAGATTGGGCAGGAGATAATAAAATACTTTTATTATACTTCTCCATTGCAGGCCAAAATTGGCCTAACCCAAAGTTAGCATCTCCTAATCTTAAAAAAGCATCTCGAATCTTACTAATCGAATACACCTCTTTACTTTCTGTTACTTTTTCAAAAGCTTTTAAGGACAAAGCATAATCCTTCATTTTAAAAAGTGTATAACCCAAATTATAGTGATATTGTAATAAATCAAAAAAATCTTCTGATTGCGATTTTTTTTCAAATTCTTTAAAGGATTTTAATGATTCTTGAAAATTGTTTAATTCATATTCAGACTGTCCTTTCCAAAAAAAAGATTGATAAGTAATATCATTATTTTGGTCAATATCAATAGAATTTTGGAAATAAAGAATAGCTTTTTGGTAGTTTCCTGAACTAAATAATTGAATCGCCTTTAGAAAGCTAACTTTTTGCAACAACCGTTCATCCTTGTAATCATTTTGTGATGACAAAAGGGCAATAACCTCGTCATAGCTTCCGCTATTTGTATATGAGCTAAGTAAAAAGGAAGTCAATTCGTGCTCGTATTGAGATTTAGAATATGACTCAAGAAATCTTATAATTACTTTTGTAACGGCCTCATAAGGGTTGCCAATTTCATAACTTAATCGTGCATAGTTAAGTAAAGAAATTTTAGTAATATCAGGATTAAATTGCATTGATGAAGCACTTCTGTATGCATTAAGCGCTGAGGATTTTCGTTTATTTTTTAGGTAGCACTCAGCCAAATAATAGTAAGCATTTTGAGCAAGCTTATCTTTTTTACCAATAATCTTACTGAACTGATCTATTGCTTTACTGTATTCACCAATTTCATAGTATGCATATCCTAACTGATAAAAATCTTCATGCTTCCACTTTCGATTTTTTCCCTTATAATTTTTTAAAAATACGATAGCTTTAGCGTAATCCTCAGTGTTAAAGTAACTCTCTCCAATAATTTTTGAAAGACTAGAATAGTTATCGCTAGATGTTTTTTTTAGCTCTTCCTCCCCTAATTCTATTGCTTTTTTAAATCTTCCTAATTTAAAATTCATCTCCACCTGAAAGTAACCCAAATTCTCCTGTTGATCAGATTTTGAAACTCGATTAAACGAACTTGAAGCGCCCTCATAGTCTTCTAGCTGGTATGCAATATGCCCTAAATAGTAGTGCGCATCAGACTCGTACTTTGGATTAAATTTTACTTTATCTAATAGTGATTTTGCTTGTTGGTATTTTTTTTTGTTAAAAAAAGTATAGCCCTTATTAAAATAATAAATTGGAAGTGAAGTCCTTGGTACATCTGAAGCCTTAACTCTATTAAACCATTTCTGAGCGTAGGAATATTTCTCATTATTAAAATAATAATTTGCTAGATCAAAATATACATTTTTGAGAACGTAATTATTAGGGTAATCAAGATTAAATTTTTCAATAAGATCGAGAGCCCCAGGTTCATTAAGCCGGAGCGATGTAACCATCTGAAAGTAGGATATGTCGTGTAAATCATCCTCACTTGAATTGTAATCTTCAGAAAGAGCTAAGGCTTGGTTTACGTTTGGATACATTCCCTGATAATAGAGTAAAGATGCACTCTTGTTTAAAAGTTCAGATTGAAAAATTTGTCCAGATGTAAACTGAATAATGAAACAAAACAAAAAGAAATTAAGGTTATTTTTTTTCATCTTAATCATAATTAAATTTAAAGATAAAACCTATATCAATACGAACGCTTTTATTTAGATTTACTTATAAAATGTCAACTAATTTCTATTAGCTATGTAAAACAGATTAAATTTGATAAAGTTTAAAAAAATGTCTGAAAATATTGTCTCTTTTAGTGATGCAACAATTAATCAAAGTGGAAAAACCATTTTAACAAATGTTTCTATTGAAGTTCCCGAAGGAAGTTTTGTTTTTTTAATTGGAAGAACTGGAAGTGGTAAAAGTAGTCTAATTAAAACAATTTATGGAGATCTTGAGTTGGCTGGTGGTGTTGGGAATGTTACGGGGTATGACTTAACAAGGCTTAAAAGTAAACAAATCCCAAATCTAAGAAGAGAATTAGGAGTAGTATTCCAAGATTTTAAGCTACTGCAAGATCGAACAATTGGTGAAAATCTAAAGTTTGTGTTACGATCTACTGGATGGAAAAATAAAAAAGAAATAGATGACCGAATTAATAAGGTAATTAAAATGGTAGGTATATCTTTGAATAAAGATAAGTACCCATTTGAGCTTTCTGGAGGAGAGCAACAAAGAGTCGCTATAGCCAGAGCACTCCTTAATGAACCTAAACTTATAATAGCTGATGAACCGACTGGAAATCTTGACCCGCAGACTAGTCAAGAGATAATGCAGTTATTCAAATCACTTCACGAAAAGGGTATGACTTTACTTATGGCAACACATGACTACCAAATGATAGTCAAATTTCCAGGAAAAATTTTCAAATGTGAAGATGGGAAGATTTTTGAGGTAATTGCCAAAACTTAATTTTTCCTTTTTATAATTTTATAAAAAACAATAATGAGCTTAGCAGATCTTCATAAAATATCTCACATTAATAGTAAACAGTTTATTCTTATTTCAGGTCCATGCGCAATTGAAGGAGAAGAAATGGCTATGCGCATCGCTGAAAAAATAAAAACTATATCAGATAAGTTATCCTTACCTTATATTTTTAAGGGAAGCTTTAAGAAGGCAAATCGAAGCCGGTTGGACAGTTTTACAGGAATTGGAGATGAGAAGGCCCTCAAAATTCTTGAAAAAGTAGGAAAAAGATTTAACCTACCTACTACTACTGATATTCATCAAATTCAAGATGCTGCAATGGCAGCCAATTATGTAGATATTATACAAATTCCTGCTTTTTTAGTTCGACAAACAGACTTATTGATAGCTGCAGCAAAAACAAACAAGACCATAAACCTTAAGAAAGGTCAGTTTATGAGCCCTGAAAGTATGCAATATGCTGTTGATAAAATAAAATCTACTGGAAATGAAAACACATGGATCACTGACAGAGGAACCCAATTTGGCTATCAAGACCTAATAGTCGATTTTAGAGGGATACCAGTTATGAAAAAATTTGCTCCAACTATCCTGGATGTTACTCATTCTCTGCAACAGCCTAATCAGGGTAATGGTTTAACTGGTGGTCGTCCAGAAAGTATTGAAACCTTAGCACGAGCTGGAATTTCCACAGGAGTTGATGGAATCTTCATTGAAACACATTTTGATCCTTCTAATGCAAAAAGCGATGGTTCAAATATGCTTGACATTAAACACCTAGAGGGTCTATTAACTCGCTTAGCTGGCTTAAAAAAATATTACGAAGAAAATTTAAGCAAGTTTGATTAAAGCTTGTCAAATATTAATCCTCATATATTAGCTTAATGAATTTTATATCTTTGCAATTCTCTTTTAAAGAAGTTCATTGAAAATTTGGGGTCGACTGGTTTTGACAGCAGGTTCCCATGATGAAATAAGCAAGTCGAGCGCTGAGACAAAGCTCGTAAATAATATGTTTCAATTTTAAATGGCGAGAATAACTACGCTCTAGCTGCATAATTGACTGAATTATAGTAGGTCTTTGCTATATCCCGGCGAGGCCGGGAAGCCGGATGTCTCTCGATAGCCCTTGTTGACGGCGATCGATTTTGAGGCACCATAAATGTCAACATCGAAATACTAGTGCATCCATAGTATTTTTCAATAAAGATGATAAGGGAATCTTGGGCTGTTTTCGGTCACTGATTCTTCGAAAATTAAGCGAAAACTAAACTTGTAGAAAGTTTTATTATGACTTGTTTGGACGCGGGTTCGATTCCCGCCGACTCCACATATATAATCCCTATTACATTTTAAATCAATGTTTTAGGGATTTTTTATTTTATTTATGTACGGTATTTGTACGGCTATAATATTTTA
>ERZ802830.905-NODE-905-length-29138-cov-6.79528_pt1 | contig 29138 bp, 27 predicted proteins | sample MGYA00345654_ERZ802830 | MGnify/ENA primary metagenome ERZ802830 (study PRJEB30503, sample SAMEA104212375) | marine metagenome | biome: Westerlies Biome; feature: [SRF] surface water layer (ENVO:00010504) within the epipelagic zone...; material: water...
AGGTCCGAGAATTTTTACTGCTGAGAAGGCAATTGGGACAACAGGTGGACATGCAGATCCAACCAATGGTTATAAAAACGAATTAGTTGGTGATCCTGGACCCAAGGATGGTGTTATCAATTCAATAGATGATGCAAAAAAAGCTGTTAGACAAAGATATAAAAACGGTGCTGATTTAATAAAAATTACAGCCACTGGTGGAGTTCTTAGTATGGCTGAAAATGGAGAAAACCCACAGTTTTCAATTGAAGAAATAAAGGAAATTGTCAAAACTGCAAAGGACTACGGGATGCATGTTGCTGCTCATGCACATGGCGATGAAGGCATGTACAGAGCTGTAATTGCTGGAGTTAAAACAATTGAACATGGTACTTTAATGAGTGAGAGAACAATGGATTTAATGATAGAAAAAAATGTCTATTTGGTCCCAACAATGACTGCTGGTAAAAGTGTTGTAGAAAAAGCATTAATACCAGGCTATTACCCTGATATCATCGTTCCCAAAGCGCTAAAAATAGGACCAGTTATTCAAGAAACATTTTCTAAAGCATATTCTAAAGGAGTCCAAATTTCTTTTGGTACAGATGCTGGTGTTTTTGATCATGGTTTAAATGCAAAGGAATTTATTTATATGGTTGAAGCTGGAATGCCAGAAAACGAGGCAATCCAATCAGCTACTATAACTAATGCATTAATATTAAATAAAGAGAATACCTTAGGTCAAATTTCTAAGGGTTTTTTTGCAGATATTATAGCTACAGATGAAAATCCGTTGGAGAATATCAATACTTTAACTAATGTTGTTTTTGTAATGAAAAATGGCAGTGTTTATAAGAATTGAATTTAGAACCCGGCTTGAACCGTTTCAATATTGATATTTATTTTTTTATTTAGACCCTGAAGAACATTGCCTGGTCCTGTTTCTATGAATTTTTTTGTTCCATCTGAAATCATATTTTCAATTGTTTGATTCCACTTTACAGGGCCGGTTAGTTGGTTAATTAAATTTTCTTTAATTATACCCGGATCAGTTTCTGCAAAAGAGGTAAAATTTTGATAAATTGGACATATTGGGACTTTAAAAGAGGTATTATTAATTGCTTTTTCTAATTTGTTTTTTGCTGAATCCATTAAAGGTGAATGAAAAGCACCATGAACAGGTAAAAGAATCGCTCTTTTTGCTCCTTCTTTTATTAGTTTTTCACATGTATTTTGAACCGCATTAAACTCTCCAGAAATTACAACTTGACCAGGACAGTTAAAGTTGGCAGCCACAACAACTTCCTTAACATTATTACAAATATCTTCAACAGATTTATCTTTCATACCAAGAATTGCAGCCATTGTACCTTTTGTTAATTCACATGCATCATGCATGGCTTCTGCACGTTTTTTAACAAGCAATAAACCTTCACTAAAAGATATGCCTTCAGCTGCTGCCAAAGCAGAAAATTCTCCTAGGGAATGTCCAGCTACTGCATCTGGTTTAAATGATTTATTTAATAATTTGGATAGAATAACAGAAAATATAAAAATAGAAGGTTGAGTAACTTTAGTTTTTTTTAATTCTTCTGTTGACCCTTCAAGCATGATTTCTGAGATTTTAAAACCCAATATTTCATCTGATTCTTTAAAAATTTTTTTTCCAAGTTTATTTTTAAATAATTCTTTACCCATTCCTTTGAACTGAGAACCTTGTCCAGGAAATATATATGCTTTCATAATTTTTTTCTTTTATATCTGAGGTAAGACCAACTAAGATCTTCTGGAGTTAATGAAGAAATTCTTTCTTTTAAAATTAACTCCCATTTATGATTTGGAATTTCTGGAAAAAATGTATCCCCATCAAAATCATGGTGAACTCGCGTAAGTTCAATTATATCAGCAAATTCCATACTCTGTGAGTATATTTCTCCACCACCAATAATAAAAGGTTGGGGATCATCTTTAACAAGTGATAAAGCCTCTTTTATAGAATAGCATATTTCAGTATTCTCAGCAAAAAATTTCTTATTTCTAGTTACTATGATATTCCTTCTGTTGGGTAAGGCTTTTGACATAGACTCAAATGTTTTCCTTCCCATAATTACGGCATGTCCTGTAGTCATTTTTTTAAAGCGCATTAAGTCTTCTGGAATTCTCCAGATGAGATCATTGTTTTTTCCTAATACATTGTTTTCAGATGCAGCAGCAATAATTGTTATTCCTTTTAATTCAGATTTATAATTCATTAAATTTTAAAAATTATTGTTAAATATAGTTTCATAAGTTTTATTTCTTATAATAAAAAACCTCTAAACAAATAATTATTTTTACTCGCAAAACTAAGATTAATTAATTATAGAAGAATATGCGTTACTTATTTCCTGTTTTAGAGTCATCAGTTTATTTGAATACTGCATATGTTGGGCCAATGTCAAATGCATTATACAATTATAGAAAAAAAATTGATAAGCAGTTTTTGAATTCTGGCGATAAGTTTAAAATTGATAGCTTAGAAAAAATAAGTTTTTATAAAAAAACCATTTCATCATTTATTAATTCTAAGAGTGAAAATACATTTTTTACAATAAATTTTTCTACAGGATTTAGATATATTTTGGATTTGATTCCAAGTGGTGCTGCAATCTTAACAATTAAAAATGATTACGATTCATTATTAAGTGCCCTAAACGAGAGAGACTTTAAGATAGATTATGTTGAAATTAGCCCAGATTATGAGAATGAAAGTGAGAAACAACTGAAAAAAAAATCTTACTTGGTTTTAGCTTTATCAGTAGTGCAATTTATATCAGGCATTAAAATTGATTTTGAAAAATTAAATGAAATTAAAAAGAATAATCCAAATCTAATAATCATTGGTGATACAACTCAATTTGTAGGGTCTGAAATTTTTGATTTTAATAATTCTCCATTTGATGTGGTTGTTGGTAGTGGATATAAATGGCTCCTTGCTGGATTTGGGAACGCTTATTTTTCGGTTTCAGATGATTTTATTGCTAAAACAAATTCTTCAACTAATTTGATATTCGATAAAGTCTATTCTGGCCATATTAACTACTTAGGTGCTTCATCTTTAAATTTCTCAATCAAATTTTTACAAGACAATGATTTTAAAACCTTAATTCAAAAGAAAAAGAAATTAAGTCTTTTATTAAGAGATGAATTAGATAATTTAGGATTAATCGCTCCGATTGTAAAGAAGAGAAAATCACACTCTGGTATTTTTAATATACCAGGAAATAAGAATTTACATAAAAAGCTCATGAAAAATGGTATTAGATGTTCTTTAAGAGGAGATGGAGTTAGAGTCTCAGTACATTTTTATAATAATAGTTCTGATATCAAGAAACTAATCAAAGTATTAAAAAATTAAATTGAAACAGCACCTTTAATTAAAGGATATGGATCATAATCAATTATTTCAATATCATCATATGTGAAATCAAAAATATTTTTTATCTCTGGGTTCAGGATTACTGTTGGTAATTTTCTTGGAATTCTCGATAACTGTATGTTTATCTGTTCCTTGTGATTAGAATAAATATGTGCATCACCAAAAGTGTGGATAAATTCACCTGGATTATTGCCTGTAACTTGGGCTAACATCATATTTAAAAGTGCGTATGAAGCTATATTAAATGGAACTCCCAAGAAAACGTCCGCACTTCTTTGATATAGTTGTAAAGAAAGTTTACCATCTGCTAAATAACATTGAAAAAAAGTATGGCATGGAGGAAGAGCTGCCTTATTATTGGCTATATTTTCTGAAAAAGAAATTGATGTATCAGGAAGAACACAAGGGTTCCAGGCATTAACAATTATTCTTCGGCTATCAGGATTAAATTTAATTGTTCTTATCATCTCTTTTATTTGATCAATACCCTCACTATTCCAATTCCTCCATTGATGTCCATAAACTGGGCCTAAATCTCCTTTTTCGTTTGCCCACTCATTCCATATCCTAACACCATTTTCCTTGAGGTATTGAATATTTGTATCACCTTTTAGAAACCACAATAGTTCATGAATAACAGATTTAATATGAATTTTTTTAGTTGTAATTAAAGGAAAACCCTCTTCTAAATTGAATCTCATTTGATATCCAAAAATACTTTTTGTTCCTGTACCTGTTCTATCAGTTTTTTCAACCCCATTAGACTGTATATGCCTGATCAGATCAATATATTGTTGCATAATTTTTTTTTATAAATATACATTGATTGTTTTCTAGAATCGATTAATAAATCAAAGATTTATCAAGATAAAATGAACAGATCTATTTGTTTCTTTTGGATATAAGATCTCGAATTTTTGCAGCTTTTTCGTATTGCTCGGAAACAACAAGTTTTTTTAGTAAACTTTTTAGTTTTGATAAAGAAAAACTCTCAAGTTCTTGTGGTAGATTTTTTTCTTGTGTATTTTTTGTCACATCTTCGATTAAATCATCTGCATAGACATTCTTTTTGTTTTCTTTTTTGAGGCTCGATATGAAGCTGGCGGATTTCATTATTGAATCGTAAATATAAATTGGAGCTTTAAACCTAAGTCCCATTGCAATTGCATCTGATGTTCTTGCATCAATTGGTATTTCTCTATGATTATTTTCACAGATTATATTAGAATAGAAGACCCCATCAATAAGCTTATGAATTATTATTTTTTTGATAATTATTTTAAATTCATCGGCAAAATTTTTAAACAAATCGTGTGTCAAGGGTCTTGGAGGCTTAATCTCTCTCTCAAGCTCCAATGCAATAGCCTGTGCCTCAAAACCACCTATTATGATTGGAAGTTTCCTTTGTTCATTTTCATCTGTCAAGATTAGAGCATATGCCCCAGATTGATTTTCACTGTAGGAAATACCTTTGATTTTAAGTTCAATTAATTTCATTTATATTTTTTAGATTGATCAAAAAACTTGTTTAATATCGCAAATAAATTTTAAAAATTCATGTTTTGTTTATTAAAAAAAAGTATTAATGATTAAGATTCTAATCAGAATGAAATCATTAAATTTGTTCACAAATTTATTTAATGAAGACAATTCAATTTAGAGAAGCTATTGCTGAGGCTATGTCTGAGGAAATGAGAAGAGATAACACGATATATCTTATGGGAGAGGAGGTAGCTGAATACAATGGTGCTTATAAAGCATCAAAAGGAATGTTAGAGGAGTTTGGTGAGAAGAGAGTAATCGATACACCTATCTCTGAGGCGGGGTTTTCTGGTATAGGAGTCGGTTCCACAATGACAGGTGCGAGACCTATTATTGAGTATATGACATTTAATTTTGCCTTAGTTGGAATTGATCAAATCATAAATAATGCTGCAAAGATTAGACAAATGTCTGGGGGTCAATTTCCCTGTCCTATTGTTTTTAGAGGGCCAACAGGCTCAGCAGGTCAACTTGGAGCTACTCATTCACAAGCATTTGATAATTGGTATGCCAATACTCCAGGTTTAAAAGTAGTAGTACCCTCAAACCCTTATGATGCCAAAGGATTATTAAAAGCAGCAATCAGAGATGACGACCCAGTAATTTTTATGGAATCTGAACAGATGTATGGCGATAAAGGTGAGGTGCCTGAAGGAGAATATATAATTCCAATAGGAGTTTCAGATACTAAAAGATCTGGAAAGGATGTAACAATAGTTTCTTATGGAAAAATTATAAAGGAAGTATTTAAGGCTGCTGAAATTTTGTCCAAAGAAAATATTGACTGTGAAATAATTGATTTAAGAACTATTAGACCAATGGATCACAAAAGTATATTTGATTCAGTGAAGAAAACCAATAGACTAGTTATTTTAGAAGAATCATGGCCATTTGGTAATATATCCACTGAAATTACTTATCAAGTGCAAAATCAAATTTTTGATTATCTTGACGCACCAATTGAAAAAATTAACACCGCTGACACTCCTGCTCCATATTCTCCTGTTCTTTTGAAAGAATGGTTGCCCAATTATGAGGATGTTATAAAATCAGTTAAAAAAGTAATTTATTACAATACTTAAAATACTTTCACCTAATTGAATGGGATTTACTATTTTTACGCGCTAAACCAAAAACAGAACTTATAATGGAAGCTAAAATAATTTATATACCTATAATTCTATCTCTTTTAGGACTTATATTCATGTATGTAAAAGCTACATGGGTTAGAAATCAAGATCCAGGCAATAAAAGAATGCAAGAAATATCAACTTCTATTAAACAGGGTGCATTGGCTTTTTTAAATGCAGAATACAGATTATTGTTTGTTTTTGTTATTATAGCTTCAATAGCATTGTTTGCTATCTCTCTGATGGTAGCTTCAACTAGCTGGATGATTGTTCCAGCCTTTATAATTGGAGCTGTTTTTTCTGCACTTGCAGGAAATATTGGTATGCGAATTGCAACAGAGGCTAATGCAAGAACTGCAGAAGCTGCTAAAACAAGTTTACCAAAAGCTTTACAGGTATCATTTGGTGGAGGAACAGTTATGGGTCTTGGAGTTGCTGGACTAGCTGTTTTTGGATTAACAATTTTATTTTTATTTTTTTTAAATCAGTTTATTATAGGTGAACAATCCTTTTACATGGAAATGACAGTAGTCTTAGAAACTTTAGCTGGTTTTTCCCTAGGTGCAGAATCGATTGCTTTATTTGCTAGAGTCGGTGGAGGTATTTATACCAAAGCAGCTGATGTTGGAGCTGATTTAGTTGGTAAAGTTGAAGCAGGAATTCCTGAAGATGATCCAAGAAATCCAGCTACTATTGCTGATAATGTAGGCGATAACGTTGGAGATGTAGCTGGGATGGGTGCAGATCTATTTGGATCATATGTTGCGACAGTTTTAGCTGCGATGGTATTAGGAAATTATGTGATTCGTGATATGTCAGTTGAAAATCAGTTTACCGATCAATTTAATAATATGGGACCCATTTTACTCCCTGTTGTCATTGCTGGATTTGGGATTCTAGCATCAATTATCGGGACTTTTTTTGTGAAAATAAGTGATAATAAATCAAAAGAATCGAAAGTTCAGTCTGCATTAGATCTTGGTAATTGGATATCAATAATTATTACACTTTTAGCATCTTACTTTTTAATTAAATGGATGTTACCATCAAAAATGAGTATGATGTTTTTTGGTGAGGGATATCGAATTGTTTCTTCAATAAATGTATTTGGAGCAGCATGTATTGGACTTTCAGTCGGAGCTTTAATCTCTCTAGTAACTGCATACTATACTAGTCTTGGTAAAAAACCAGTGCTTGAAATTGTTAGAAATAGTTCAACTGGTGCCGCTACAAATATAATTGCAGGTTTAGCAGTTGGAATGAAATCTACATTTTCTTCAGTTATTCTTTTTTCTGCTGCAATTTATGGATCATATTCACTAGCTGGTTTTTATGGAGTGGCTCTCGCAGCATCTGCCATGATGGCAACAACTGCAATGCAGCTGGCAATTGATGCATTTGGTCCAATAGCAGATAATGCTGGAGGAGTAGCTGAAATGAGTGAGCTTCCAAAAGAGGTTAGAGAAAGAACAGATATTTTAGATTCAGTTGGTAATACAACAGCTGCTGTTGGTAAAGGTTTTGCAATTGCCTCAGCTGCATTAACAGCTTTAGCTTTATTTGCAGCATATGTTACATTTACTGGTATTGACGGAATCAATATATTCAAAGCAGATGTTTTATCAATGCTTTTTGTAGGAGGTATGATCCCTGTTGTTTTTTCAGCGTTAGCAATGCAATCAGTTGGAAAAGCCGCAATGGAGATGGTTGAGGAAGTTCGAAGACAATTTAAGGAAATACCAGGAATAATGGAAGGTACCGGTATCCCAGAATATGCTAAGTGTGTTGATATTTCAACCAAGGCTGCTTTAAAAGAGATGTTGTTACCTGGTTTAATAACAATTATAACACCAATAATTATTGGTTTATTATTTGGTGCTGAGCCACTTGGTGGATATATGGCTGGAGTTTGTGTTAGTGGAGTGATGTGGGCAATTTTTCAAAATAACGCAGGTGGAGCATGGGATAATGCTAAGAAGTCATTTGAAGCCGGTGTTGAAATTAACGGTGAAATGACATACAAAGGTTCCGAGGCCCACAAAGCTGCAGTTACTGGAGATACAGTTGGAGATCCATTTAAAGATACTTCTGGACCATCAATGAACATATTAATCAAATTAACATGCTTGGTAGGACTAGTAATAGCACCTCTATTGGGTAATCATGATTCTGATTCAGCTTTGTTGGATTTTAATAATGAAAATCTTGAGATTAAAATTCAAGAAAATAAAAAGAAAGAATACTCAGTTGAAATTAAGGCTGAAAATGAAAAAACAAAAGAGTTATTAATTGAGGTTAAAATTTCTGGAAATCAAAAAAATGTAATGAGCGCAGTTGAAAACATCACTCCTGAAATCAATCAAATTATAGATATTGATTCATAACTTTAAAGTATTATTTTTTTATTTTCTCGTCAATTTTTTTTATAATATACGTTAAATCTTCTTTATTATCTACAAAATCAAGATCATTTGCATCAATTATTAATAGTTTTCCTTTTTCATAAGTAGAAATCCATGCTTCATACCTTTCGTTCAATCTACTTAGGTATTCTATGCTTATAGTGTTTTCATATTCACGGCCTCTTTTGTGAATTTTATTTACAAGATTAGGAATCGAATTCCTTATATAAATCAATAGATCTGGAGATGAAATGGTATCTTCCATTAACTCAAATAGTGACAAATAGTTTTTAAAATCTCTTTGGTTCATAAGACCCATTGAGTGAAGATTTGGAGCAAAAATAAATGCATCCTCATAAATTGTTCTGTCTTGAATAACATTTTTATTTGATTTTCCAATATCAATAAGTTGTTCAAACCTACTTTTTAAAAAATATATTTGAAGATTAAATGACCATCTTTCCATGTGATTATAAAAATCATCGAGGTAGGGATTATCAATTACATCTTCATAGTGTGCTTGCCATTTATAATGGTCAGCAAGGAGCTTGGTTAAAGTAGTTTTTCCAGCACCAATGTTACCAGCAACAGATACCTGCATTTTAGAGACTTTTAGGGTTAAATAAATATAAATTTTACAAAGCTGTGAAAACAGGTCTATAATTTAAAAATGAAATTTACAAAAAAAACAATTTTGTATTTAAAAAAATTAATAATAATTTTATTAAAAAATAACGAGGAAGGATTTGACTGATTGCAACCTCATTAAAAAATTGCTAAAGCAGAGTTGCTTCCACAAAAACATGTGATCAAATCCTTCCCAAAGCAACGTGTGTATGTCTTATCTTTTTACATCTGAATCTGTTAGCGAGGGTCATCCCGATAAGATAGCCGATCAAATATCTGATTCTATTTTAGATAATTTTCTTGCCTTTGATCCTGAAAGTAAAGTGGCCTGTGAGACACTGGTCACAACTGGTCAAGTTGTTTTAGCTGGAGAGGTAAAAAGTAATACATATATAGATGTGCAAGATATAGCCAGAAAAACTATAAATAAAATTGGTTATACTGAAGGTGAATATCAATTTAATGGCGACTCCTGTGGAGTTATATCACTTATACATGAACAATCACAGGATATAAATCGAGGTGTTGTTAAAAAAGAAAAAGAAAAGCAAGGTGCAGGTGACCAGGGTATTATGTTTGGATATGCATGCAATGAAACAGATAATTTTATGCCATTGGCCTTAGATTTATCTCATCAGATTTTAAAAGTTTTATCTGATTTTAGAAGAGAAAAAAAAGATATAAAATATTTAAGACCAGATTCTAAATCACAGGTTACTATTGAGTACAATGAAAATAATTTACCAATTAGAATTGATACTATAGTTGTTTCAACGCAACATGATCCTTTTAATGATGATGATGATAAAATGCTTTCTAGAATTAAATCAGACATTATAAACTTAGTTATTCCAAAAGTTTTTGAAAGTCAACCAAAACATATAAAGTCACTTTTTAACAATTCGATTAAATATCACATTAATCCTACTGGTAAATTTGTTATTGGTGGTCCTCATGGGGATACTGGTTTGACTGGACGAAAGATAATAGTTGATACTTATGGAGGTAAGGGTGGACATGGAGGAGGGGCTTTTAGTGGAAAGGATCCCAGCAAGGTTGATAGATCAGCAGCATACGCTGCCAGGCATATTGCAAAAAATATTGTTGCTGCTGGTATTTCAGATCAGATAATGATTCAATTAAGTTATGCAATTGGGGTTTCATCTCCAACATCAATAATGGTAAATACATTTGGTAAATCAAGAGTAAATTTTTCAGACTCAGAGATATCAGAAAAAATTTCGTCAATATTTGATTTAACACCCTTCGGGATTGAGGAAAGGCTAAAGCTTAGAAATCCAATATATTCTGAAACTGCAGCCTATGGTCATATGGGGCGGCAGCCCTTAAAGATTATTAAAACTTTTGACTCCCCATATAGTGGAAGGGTCATAAAACAGGTGGAGTTATTCACTTGGGAAAAATTAGATTATGTTAAAATTATTAAAGAAAAATTTAAATTATGAGTTATAAAATAGAAACTAATACACTTCATGTAGGACATGAAACAAAAAAAACAGAAGGAACTAGAGCTGTTCCAATATATCAGTCAACTTCTTATGAGTTTAAAGATTCTGATCATGCGGCTAAATTATTTTCTTTAGCTGAACCAGGTTATATTTACACTAGGTTAAATAATCCAACAAATGATATTTTAGAACAAAGATTAGCTAGTCTAGAAGGCGGAATTGGCGCTGTATCAACAGCATCTGGAACTTCTGCAATATCTACTACTCTTCTAATGTTGCTAAAATCAGGCGATCATATTGTAGCATCTAACAGTCTTTACGGTGGAACTTATAATATGTTAAGTAATACTCTTCCAAGATTAGGAATTTCAACCACTTTTGTTGATCCAGATGATCCAAATAATTTTAAGACTGCAGTCAAGAAAAATACAAGGGCTTTTTATGCTGAATCACTTGGAAATCCAAAACTTGATGTTGTCGATTTAGAGTCAATTTCAACCTTGGCAAAAGAGGCAAAAGTTCCTTTTATTGTAGATAATACTGTTGCTACGCCGTATTTGCTTAACCCGATAAAATTCGGTGCCAATATCGTTATTCACTCAACAACAAAATACATTAATGGAAACGGTACTGCATTAGGGGGGATAATAATTGATGCTGGTACTTTTGACTATGGTAATGGATTATTTCCTGAATTAAATCAACCATCTCCCAGCTATCATGGACTTAATTATCATGAAGCACTTGGTCCAGCAGCTTTTATAGCTAGAGTTAGGGTCGAGGGGTTAAGAGATTTAGGAGCTGCAGCAAGTCCTTTTAATAGTTTTCAAATTTTGCAGGGTCTTGAAACGCTGCCTATAAGAATGAGACAACATTCTGAAAATGCACTTAAAATCTCAAAATGGTTGGAGAACAACGATAACGTATCATGGGTTAATTATCCTGGATTATCTTCTAGCAAGTACAATAATCTTGCAAAAAAATATCTAATAAAAGGTCAAAGTGGAATCGTAACATTTGGCCTTAAAGGAGGTTTTAATGCTGGAAAAAAGGTGGCAGATGACACAAAAATATTTTCACTTCTTGCTAATATTGGTGATTCGAAATCTTTAATTATACATCCAGCTAGCACAACTCATTCTCAATTATCACCAGATGAACAAAAACACACTGGTGTCACTGATGACTTAATTCGATTATCTATTGGTCTTGAAAATATAGATGATTTGATTAAAGATTTAGAACAAGCAATAATATAATCATAAATATTGAATTATAAGGAGCTAAAATCTGTTGAAGTTAATATGTTGGAGGAAAATCAAAAAATTCCTCTAACATATTACTGTTCTGGACCAAAAATTGGTTCTGCTCCAGTTGTTTTGGTAAATCACCCTTTAACTGCAAATGCTATTTTTTCTGGAAAAAACGGATGGTGGAATCAAATTATTGGAGAAAAAAAAGTAATAGATACAAAAAAATACACAATTATTTCCTTCAATATTCCTGGGAATGGAATTGACCATTATGATTGGAAAAATCTAAAAGAGATTCATGCTGGCCATATTGCTATGCTATTTATAAAAGGTTTAAAAAAACTTAAAATAAATAACTTGTACGCAATAATTGGTGGCTCAATTGGAGGTGGGATATCTTGGGAAATAGCTGCAATTTCTCCTAAAATATGTAAAAATTTAATACCAATTGCTTCAGATTGGAAATCAACTGACTGGGTAGTTGCTAATACATTTATTCAAAATAAAATATTAAACAATTCAAAAGATCCAATTAAAGATGCAAGAATGCATGCTATGTTAATGTACAGGACACCTCAATCATTTACAAGTAGATTTAATAGAAGTAAAAATAATGAAAGTAAATTGTTTAATGTTGAGAGTTGGCTTTTGCATCATGGTCAAGCTCTTGAGGATAGATTTTCTTTAAGTGGATATTTAACCGTTAATCATTTACTTGGTAGAATTAATATTCTAAGATCTAAAAAAAGTTTTGATGAAATGGTTAAACCTATCTCTGCTAAAATTCATTTAATTTCAGTTAACTCTGATTTATTATTTTTATCAAATGAGGATAAATTTACTTTTGAAAAATTAAAAAAAATTAAGAAAAAATGTACACATTCTGAGGTTAATTCAATTCATGGTCATGATGCATTTTTAATTGAAAACGAGCAGATAAAAAATATATTACGAACAATTTTTTAAAATAATAACTATGAATATAGTATTGGAAAGAATAAATAATGACTATTTATTTGAGGTCGCTAATTCAAATGGTCACAGAGTTTTATTGGATAATAAATCTAAAAGTCTTGGAAGTGTTAAAGGTATAAGTCCAATGGAGCTATTACTTATGGGGCTTGCTGGATGCAGTAGTATTGATGTTGTAGCAATATTAAATAAACAAAAAATTAACCCCACCTCAGTAAAGATGAAGGTCTCTGGAGACAGAAATGAGGGTGAAGTCCCTGCTCTATTTCATACAATTAATGTAGAAGTTTTTTTAGAAGGAGATTTTAAGCCAGAAAAAGCTCAACGAGCAGTAGATCTATCTTTTGATAAATATTGTTCTGTTTCTAAGACACTCGAAAAAACATCAAAAATCAATTATCTAGTCTATTTGAATGGTATAAAAATTTAGTTTAACTCATAGAATCTTGAATATTTTTCTCTGGTAAGCTCTTTCAATCAAAAAATTCATTTAATTTTTCAATGACATTAAATTTTTATTGTAAAAGTTTAGATTATATAATTTTCTAACATTAATATATCATCAAAAATTTGTTTATTCGAAAAGTGATTTTAAATTTGTATCAGAAAATAAGTAATGAAACACATTTTTATTTATTTAGTCAACTTCTTTTACTTCTTTATTGAGGTTTAAGGGGCTATATAATATTAAAATTTATATGCAGTCCTGAATTACTCAGGACTTTTTTTTTGCATTATGTTATTAAATGATAATAAAATATCGATTCAAGGAATAGAGGGCTCTTTTCATCATACTGTGGCTCTTAAATACTTTAACAAAGAAATTAATATTAATTGCTGTGATTCTTTTGATGAATTGGTAGAATCTATTATTAATACAAATAAAATAAAAGGAGTTATGGCAATTGAGAATTCGATTGCTGGTTCAATACTTCCCAATTATGCGTTGATTGACCAAAATAATTTGAATATTACAGGAGAGTATTACCATCAGATTAAGCATTCTCTTTTAGCTTTACCAAATCAAAGTATTGATGATATTAGTGAGGTTTATTCGCATCCAATGGCACTTCTTCAATGTAAAAAATTTTTCTCAAATTATCCTAAAATTAAGCTTGTCGAATCGGATGACACAGCTAAATCTGCCAAGGATATTTTTACAAATAAAATAAAGAAAAGAGCAGCTATTGCTAGCAATGAAGCTGCTGATTTATACAAATTAAATATTATTAAAAAATCTATTCAAACAATAAAAAATAATATTACTCGATTTGTAATAGTTCAAAAAGATATTTCTTTCATGAATAAAAATTATAATAAAGCATCTTTGAAATTTATTCTTGATCATAAAAGAGGTAGTCTTGCAACTGTGCTTAACGTAATGAGTGATTGTAAATTAAATTTAACGAAAATTCAATCTTTACCAGTAATTGAGACTCCAGGTAAGTATTCTTTTTTTGTAGATCTAACTTTTGATTCATCTTCCTTTTTTGAGAGGGCAGAGTCAATTTTAGAAATTATGACATTGGAGCTAAAGATTCTAGGTAAATATTCAAGTGGAAAATAAAAATATGACTGCTGAAAGATTAAATAGTGTCAAGGAATATTATTTCTCATCGAAGTTAAGAGAAGTTTCTTTATTGAAAAAATCAGGAAAACCAATTATAAATCTTGGAATTGGTAGTCCAGATCTATTACCCTCTGGAAGCATCATTAAATCATTATTGGAGAGTCTGGATGAGCCAACAGCTCATCAATATCAAAGTTATCAAGGTATACCAGAATTAAGAAAAGCTATATCATCATTTTATAATACCCATTATAATGTAAAGCTTAATTCGGACGAACAAATACTTCCTTTAATAGGTTCTAAAGAAGGAATTATGCATATTAGTATGGCTTTTTTAAATCCAGGAGATAAAGTTTTAATTCCTAATCCAGGTTATCCAACATATTCTTCTGTTACAAAATTATTGGATGCTGAGCCAATACCATACGAATTAGATGAATCAAAAGGGTGGTTACCTGATCTTGAAAAGCTAGATAAATCAGATATGTCAAAAGTTAAATTAATGTGGTTAAATTACCCACATATGCCGACAGGATCTGAGGCAAATGATAAGTTTTACAAAAAAATAATTCTCTTTGCTAAAAAAAATAATGTTTTATTAATTAATGATAACCCGTACAGTTTTATTTTAACTAAAAAACCTAAAAGTTTTTTGTCACATGAAGGGGCTCTGGATGTTGGAATGGAGCTGAATTCACTAAGTAAATCTTTCAATATGGCAGGATGGCGAGTTGGAATGTTATTGGGGAACTCTTCAAATATTAAATCTGTTATAAAAGTTAAATCTAATATTGACTCAGGAATGTTTTATGGTATTCAAAAAGGAGCAATTACAGCCCTTAATCAAAGCACCGATTGGTTTACTAATCTAAATAAAGTTTATAATGATAGAAGAGAGATTGCATGGAAAATAGCTGATAAACTGAACACCACATATAATAAAAATTCTGTAGGTCTTTTTGTATGGGCCAGAATCCAGGAAAATATTGATAATGTAGATTTATTAGTCGATGAGCTACTATATAAAAAAAATATTTTTATTACTCCTGGAAAAATTTTTGGATCTAAGGGAAATAGATACATAAGAATATCTTTATGTACCAAACAAATATTTTTGAATGAGGCATTAAATAGGTTGTAGATATGAAAATTGGGATTATAGGTATAGGATTAATTGGAGGCTCTTTGGCTATTGAATTAAAAAAAACATTTAAAGGTGTTAAGGTTTTCGGTCATGACTCCTCTCAAACCAATCTAAAACTATCTTTAGATACAGATTTAATCGATGGAATAATTTATAAAAAAGATTATAAAGATTTAGATGTTATTTTTGTTACAGTACCTGTTAAAGAAATTTCAAAACAACTTCCAGAAATCCTTGATTTAGTCAGTTCAAAGACTCTTGTTGTTGATTTTGGGTCTACAAAAGTTAATATTTGTAAAGCTGTTTCCAACCATCCTAAAAGATCCCAGTTTTTAGCTACCCATCCAATAGCAGGAACTGAATTTTCAGGACCATTAGCTTCAAAAGAGAATTTATTTAAAGGAAAGGTCCAAATAATTTGTGAATCCAAAAAAACCAATCCGATCCATTTATCTTGGGCTAAAGAATGGTTTAAAACAATTGGTATGATCATAAAAGAAATGACCCCAATTGATCATGATAAACATATTGCTTATGTATCACATCTTTCTCATATTTCATCAATTATTTTAGGACAAACTGTTTTAGAGAAGGAAAAGGATGAATCTGCAATATTTGCAATGGCTGGAAGTGGTTTTGCATCTACTGTTAGATTAGCGAAAAGCTCTCCTGATACATGGAGTTCAATTTTTGAAGAAAATGAAAAAAATATTTTAGAGACATTAACCCACTTTCTTTCTAATTTAGAAAAATTTAAAAGTCTCTTGGAGAAAAAAAAATATAAAAATATACACAAGGTTATTGAAAGAACAAATTCCATAAAAGGTATACTAAAGGAAATTAAAAATTAAGTAAAAGTATTAATATGAAAAATGATAATAGTTTAAAATCATGGTTAACAGATATGAACCTCAACCATCCACTGGTTGTAGGGGGCCCATGTAGCGCAGAAACTGAAGATCAAGTATTAAAAATTGCTCATGATCTTAAAAACTCTGATGTTACAGTATTTAGAGCAGGAATCTGGAAACCCAGAACTCGACCAGGTAACTTCGAGGGTGTTGGGGCAATAGGATTAAAATGGTTAAAAAAAGTAAAAGAACAAACAGGTTTACTTACAGCTACTGAAGTTGCAAATGCAAATCATTGTAAACTCGCATTAGAGGCTGGTATTGATATTTTATGGATTGGAGCTAGATCAACTGTCAGTCCATTTATTGTTCAAGAAATTGCAGATGCTTTAAAGGGTACTGATAAAATAGTTTTGATTAAAAACCCAGTAAACCCTGATCTAGATCTATGGCTAGGTGGAATTGAAAGACTATATAAATCAAATATTAAAAAACTTGGAGTCATTCATCGAGGTTTTTCTACGTCTGGAAAGTCTAAATATAGAAATAATCCTGAGTGGCAAATTGCGATTGAGCTTCAAAATAAATTTCCTGATTTACCAATTATTTGTGATCCATCTCATATATGCGGTAGAAGGGACCTTATATTTGATATAAGTCAACGAGCATTAGATTTAAATTTTGACGGATTAATGGTTGAGTCTCATTATGATCCTGACAATGCTTGGAGTGATTCAAAACAACAAATAACTCCTAATACTCTAATTCAGTTTATGAAGGATTGGAAAATTAGAGAGTTAACCACATCAGAGGAAAGTTATCAGAACAATCTAAAAAATCTTAGAGCAAAAATTGATGTAATTGATCAATCATTATTAGATTTACTTGGAGATAGGATGATAGTTGCTGAAAATATTGGTGAGCTTAAAAAAACAAAAAATATAGCCGTTCTTCAAAATAAAAGATGGAAAGAAATTTTGGAAAAAATGATTCTTGATGGTCAGGAAAGAAAATTAAGTGAGGAATTTATTTTAAGAATTTTTAAAGCAATTCATCAAGAGTCAATTAACCATCAACAGAATATTTATAAAAAATAATATTAGAAATTTTTGTTAAGGGAATCTTTAATTTGAATACAAGCCTTTTTTATTTGCTCTTTAGATGCTGCATATGATATTCTAATACAGTTTGGATTTCCAAAAGCATTCCCACTAACAGTTGCAACATGTGCACTTTCAAGAAGAAAAAGTGAAAAGTCTGTTGCGTTATTAATTTTTTTACCATCAATAATTTTTCCAAAATATGACGAGATATCAGGAAAGATATAAAAGGCTCCTTTAGGTTTATTTATTTTAAATCCATCAATTTTTTCTAACAAACTTATTATTAGTTCCCTTCTATTTTTGAATTCATCCACCATATATTTTATTTTACTCACAGGAGCATCCAAAGCTGCTATTGTGGCCCTTTGTGCAATGCAGTTCGCTCCACTAGTGATTTGTCCTTGCATTTTATTACATGCTTTAGCAATCCAACTTGGTGCACCTATATATCCTATTCTCCATCCTGTCATAGCAAATGCTTTTGCGAGACCATTAACAGTAATTGTCCTACCATACATTTCTTTTATAGATGCGAAGCTAAAAATTGAACTACCATAATTAATATGTTCATATATCTCATCGGAGATTACATATATATTTGGGTATTTTTTTAATATACCTGCAAGCTCTCTATACTCAGATTCAGAGTATATTGATCCACTTGGATTATTAGGAGAATTAAATATAATTAATTTAGTTTTAGATGAAATAGCTTCTTCAAGTTGTTCAGGTGTAATTTTAAAATCAACATCTATAGAAGATGGAATTACAATTGGTTTTGCTTCAGATAATGTTGTTATTGCGGAGTAGCTGACCCAGTATGGTGCCGGAAGAATAACTTCATCCCCTGGATTAAGAAGAACCATACAAACATTTGCTATCGATTGTTTTGCTCCTGTAGAAACTACAATTTGGTTTAGCTCGTAATCTAAATTATTATCCCTCTTAAATTTTTTTCTTACTGATTTTTTTACATCTACATATCCGTCAACAGGTGAATATGAGTTGTAATTTTCTTTAACAGCATTTATAGCAGCTTCTTTTATGAATTCAGGGGTGTTAAAGTCTGGCTCTCCTAGACTTAGTCCAATTATATCTGTTCCATTCTCTTTTAATTTTCTGGTTTTGGCTGCCATTTCAAGTGTGGCAGAAACTGGTAGTGTATTAATTCTATTTGATAAAATTTCCATAAAAAAAGTTGTATAAATTAGACAGGCTCAAACCTCATTCATATTTTTGTCAAAAATAATATTTTGGATCTTCTAGAGCAATATTTTCCGAACCTATCTTATGAACAAATTCAACAGTTTTCTCAACTAAATATTTTATTCAGGGATTTAAATGTTAAAATTAATTTAGTTTCAAGAAAGGATATTGATTTTTTAGTTGAAAGACATATTATTCATTCCCTGGCAATTGCGAAGTTTCACAAATTCAAGACTAAAACGGAGATTTTAGATGTAGGAACAGGAGGTGGATTTCCTGGAATACCATTGTCAATAATTTTCCCAAATGTAAAATTTTATCTAATCGACAGTATTGGTAAAAAAATTGATGCTGTTATTGAAATTAATAGAGCCTTGGGTTTAAAAAACATAACTGCTATTAAAGTTAGAGCGGAAGATTATAATAAAAAGGTTGATTTTGTTGTTAGTAGAGCTGTAACAAGGATGGAAAGGTTTGTTCCTCTAGTTTCTAAAAATATTAAATCAAAATGTTTTAATGATATTAAAAATGGTATTATTTATCTAAAAGGTGGAGATTTAAGTAAAGAGTTATCCAATTTTTCAGAATCAAGACAAGTTAAAATATCAAATTATTTTGATACCCAATTTTTTAAAACAAAAAAAATTGTATATGTGCCTTTTTTTTAGCTTATCCTAAAAAAGGATATTTATAGTCCGTTACGGGAATAAAATTTTCTTTAATCATTCTTGGAGACACCCATCTTAAAAGATTGAATACTGAACCTGCCTTATCATTCGTTCCCGAAGCTCTTGCTCCGCCAAAGGGTTGCTGCCCAACTACTGCGCCAGTTGGTTTATCATTTAAATAAAAGTTTCCTGCGCAATTTTCAAGCACAGTTATAGCTTCATCAATAGCATAACGATCTTCAGAAAAAACAGCACCCGTCAAAGCATAAATAGATGTTTTATCAACTAACTTTAGTGTTTCTTTCCATTTTTTGTCATCATAAGAAAAAACTGTAACTAATGGTCCAAACAACTCTTTTTGCATAGAAAAATAATTTGGGTTTGTGGTAGTAACTACTGTGGGTGAAATGAAATATCCAATACTTTTGTCGTATTCGCCTCCACAATAAATTTCAGCATCAGGATCTGATTTAACTTTTTCAATTGAGTCTACAATTCTATCAAATGCTTCTTCATGAATAACTGCAGTTACATAATTTTTTAGGTCATTAGGTGGACCCATTTTAATTGTATCTAATTGACGTTTTACTTCAGATAGAATTTTTTTACTTGTAGATTTAGGAAGATAAACTCTAGATGCAGCAGAACATTTTTGACCTTGGTACTCAAAAGCACCTCTAACAATAGCTGTTGCTACTTCTTTGATATTTGCAGTAGGATGAGCTATTATGAAGTCTTTTCCTCCTGTTTCTCCAACAATTTTGGGATAAGTTTTATAATTTGAAATATTTGATCCAATTTTCTTCCAAATATCTTGAAAAACAAATGTGGAACCAGTATAATGCACTCCAGCAAAATTTTCAGAGGCCAGTATAGTATTTGTTATCATCTCTGGATCTCCCATTACCATATTGATTACACCGTCGGGCAACCCTGCTGCTTCAAAAACTTCCATTACTACTTGTGCAGAAAAAATTTGATGATCACTTGGTTTCCAAACCACAACATTACCCATTAGGGCTGCACTAGCTGACAAATTACCTGATATTGCAGTAAAATTAAAAGGTGAAATAGAATATATAAAGCCTTCTAGTGGTCGATAGTGTAGTTGATTCCACATCCCGGGGCTACTTTCTGGTTGATTTTGATAAATTTCTTGCATGTAGTAAGCATTAAACCTTAAGAAATCAATTAATTCACATGCAGCATCTATTTCGGCCTGATGAACTGTTTTTGACTGCGCAATCATTGTTGCAGCATTAATCTTATCTCTGTAGGGCCCAGCCAATAGATCTGCAGCTTTTAAAAATATCGAGGCTCTCCTTGTCCAGTGCATTTTACTCCATTTATTTCTAGCATTTAAAGCACTTTTAATAGCATCGTTAACTTGATTTTTATTTGCAATATGATATTCCCCAAGTATATGATTATGTTGATGAGGAGGTGTCATTTTTTTTGTTGAGTCTCCTTTCAAGTTCTCACCATTTATTTTTAAAAAAACTGTAGATTTTTTGTTATATAATTTATCATAAGTTTTCAACACAGAACTTCTTTCACTACTCCCTGGAGCATAATCTAAAATTGGCTCATTAGATGGATAAGGAATATTAATATTACTATTATTCATAAATATTTTTTTTCAAATTTATGCAATTGGAAATAATTATTTCTATTTTTTCAATTAAGGTTAAATGCGAAATTAAAAGGTTCTTAAAATTAATTTAGAATATTCTTGGAATTTAACTCTCCAAAACCTATTAGTTGATCATATATTTCTCCAGGAGGCCTGTAATATACAAGAATTTTGTAATTATTGTCAGTTTGATAAAAATTTCCTGAAATAAGATTTAAGTTCCAGCCTGAAAGTGTTTTTGCAACATATTTATAGTTGTAAAAACCTTGTTTTAATAAAATTTTAGCTTCATACGCATCCAAGGATTTATTATAAATCATTAAGCTATGTTCAGTAGGCTCGTAATTATTGAAATTACCAAGAACGTATATTTTAGTTTCTGGTAATTCAGTACTTGCGGCTAAGGTAAAATATACCCAGCTGTAATCTGCTTCAATATCTGATTTTTGTGAACCTAGTAATGTCCTAATTTCAAAATCTCCATTCAAATCTTGACTAAATGTGTAGGGGGTATATTTTCTTGGAATATCAGTATACAGGTATACTTGGTATATTTCTTCTAGGTCTATAAAACTTGTGTTTATACCATTTATTCTTAGATCTTTAGTGTCAAAAAAAAGGTATTCATTACCAGCTTCAAAACTTGATGAAATATCATATCTGTATTTTAATATTCTATTTTCTTTAAATTGAGGTTTAAGATCTGTAATTTGATTAAACCACTGATCATTTTGAATTATTACTATTTTAAGATTTTCACTTGGATTTTGAATATATCCAACTTTGCTTTGAATTAATTCAAACTTTATATTTTGATGCGTCAAAAAAAAATCTAGGTTTCTAGTCCTAAAAACATTTCCTTTTACCTCAATTTGTGGTTTTAGATATAAAAATTTTCTTGAGAACTGAAGTTTACTATTAGAATCATACACATGCAACATATAGTTTCCAGATAATTTTAATTGAATTGAATTATTTGGTATTTCTAGTTTATAATTAGTGTATCTTTTTAGAGTATTGAATGAGTTTTCAAACTCAGAGATACGAATATTATCGATTCCAATTAGGTATTCATTTTTAAACAAGTTTGACTCCGACCAGTCTGAATTATGATATGAAATTTTATAATAATAATCATTTTCATTTGCAGTTAAGTCATCAAATGATAGTTTTAATATTTCATTTCCAACTAAAACAGGCAATGCACTGTTCTGATTGTAACTTTTAAATATTATTGTTTTTATTTTTGGAGGAATCGAATGATCATTTGACTTGATCTTGCAGAACAGAACATTTAATAAATTACTAACCATTAAGAGGTTCAAAACAAATAATTTCATAGTTTAAAACTACAAATAATAAAATTTAAAAGATTATTTGACTAAATATTATTTAGAATTGATATAAATAAAAAATTTCCTCTTTGAATCTCTTTTTCAATATATGTTTTAGAATTAAATTTGCATGGTTTTTGTGATTAATTAAAATTTAGATGTCCAAAGTCATATCCTTCAAAAAAGGAGCAGATATTATTTTAAAAGGAAAGGCGAAGGAAGTTATATGCGATAATGTAATTTCTGAATCCTTCGCTATTCAACCTGACGATTTTTTTTCATTAGTTCCAAAACTTGAAATTCGAGAAAATGACAATATATCTCAGGGATCTCCAATTTTTTATGATAAAAAAAATCCAAATATTAAGTTTGTCTCACCGGTCTCAGGAGTAATATCAAAAATAGTTAGGGGCCCCAAAAGAAAGATTGAATCTGTTGAAATTGAATTTAATGGTGATAAAAAAATTATACATGAAATCCCTAAGAAACTTAGCAGAGAAAATATCATACAACTTTTAACCTTGAGTGGTTGTTGGGCTTTTATTAGACAAAGACCTTATAATGTAATTGCAAACCCAAATGATATTCCTAAATCGATTTTAATATCTTGTTTTACTTCTGCTCCATTAGATGTGGATTTCGACTTTATTTTAAAAAATAATCAAAAAGATTTTCAAAAAGGAATTGATATTCTTAATAAATTAAGTAATGGTAAAACAATAGTTACTGTTAATTCTGAATCAAATACTTTTTTTGATAAGATAAACAATGTTGAGATAATAAAAATAAATGGTCCACACCCGTCTTCAAATCCAAGTGTTCAAATACAAAAAATTTCACCTATAAATATGGGAGACAAAGTTTGGGTTTTAAGACCAGAAGATGTGGTTAATATTGGTTTGTTTTTTAAAACTGGTATTTATCAAGCACAAAGAACGATTGCAGTTGCTGGGAGCTCTGTAGAGAGTCCACAATATTTTAAGACTAAAATAGGAGTTAAAATTGAAAAATTAATTGAAGTAGCTAAACTTAAAACTAAGGGTAATGTGAGGTATATTAATGGAGATGTTTTGTCAGGCTCCATTACATCTAGAGAAAGTCATATTGGATTTTACAATAATCTTTTAACTATAATTCCTGAAGGAAATAAATATAGAATGTTTGGTTGGCTTCCATTTGTTGATAATAATATACCTAGTTTATCCAGAACTAGTTTTTCTTGGCTATTTTCAAATAAAAGTTTTGATATTGATACCAACTTGAATGGTGAAGAAAGAGCATTAGTTGTTACAGGAGAAATGGAAAAAGTTTTCCCAATGGATATTTACCCAATGCAACTTTTGAAAATATGTATGACCGGTGATATTGAAAAAATGGAAGCATTTGGTATTTATGAGGTTGTGCCAGAAGATTTTGGTTTGATTGATTATTCAAGTACCTCAAAAATAGAAGCTCAAGAAATAATTTCTGATGCTATAGAACTAATGTTAAAAGAAGTAGGTTAAATTTTAAATATGAATTTTTTAAGAAAAAAACTTGATGATATTAAAAGACCTTTTGCTAAAGGAGAAAAGTGGGAAAAGCTAGCTCCTGCAATAAATGCATTTGATACTTTTTTGTTTGTTCCTAATCATACAACTCAAAAAGGAGCACATATTAGAGATGCAGTGGATCTTAAAAGAACTATGGTTACTGTAATAATTGCATTGATTCCTGCTCTGTTATATGGTATCTACAATACTGGATTTCAATATTTAATTCAAACAGAAACTAACTTTACTTTTATCGACGCATTTATCCATGGATCATTAAAGGTTTTACCAATGGTTGTCGTTTCATATGTTGTTGGACTTACTATTGAGTTTGCTTTTGCAGTTTATAGAGGACACGAGGTCAATGAAGGTTATTTAGTTACTGGAATGCTAATCCCGATGATAATGCCTGTGGATATTCCCTTGTGGATGGTCGCAATATCAACCGCTTTTGCTGTAATTATTGCAAAAGAGGCTTTTGGTGGAACCGGAATGAATATTCTTAACCCTGCACTTACAGCCAGAGCTTTTGCTTTTTTTGCTTATCCAACCTATATGTCGGGTAATAAAGTATGGGTTTCGGAAGCCAGTATGGTTGACGGTGTTTCTGGGGAGACAATTTTAGGGAGTCTTGCTGCTGGTCAACAAGTTAGCTATTCAATGATAGATATGTTTAGTGGATCAATTCCTGGTTCAATTGCAGAAACTTCAACTTTATGGATTTTAGTTGGTGCATTAATTTTAATTTTAACTGGAGTGGGTAGCTGGAGAATTATGATAGGAGGAGTTATCGGTGCCTCAATAATGGGAATTTTATTTAACCTATGGGGTGCTAACCCTTTGATGAGTTTTAATTGGATAAATCACTTAATTGTTGGTGGATTTGCTTTTGGTATTGTTTTTATGGCAACTGACCCTGTTTCTGCAGCACAAACTGAGAAAGGAAAATGGATTTATGGGGTATTAGTTGGTATATTTTGTATAATGATACGAGTTTTTAACCCTGCATATCCAGAGGGAGTAATGCTAGCTATACTATTGATGAATGTTTTTGCACCAACTATCGATCACTATGTATATAATTCAAATATTAACAGAAGAATAAAAAGATGGGAGCTATCTAAAGTCAAAACTGCTTAAATTATATGAATAGAGACAGTAATACATACACATTTTTATTTTCAGCTATAATGGTGGTTGTTGTTGCGGCAACACTTGCTACTACTGCAACTTTACTCAAGGATATTCAAGCTGAAAATGTTCGTAAGGAAAAAATGCAGAATATATTAGCAACAATTGGAGTTGAAGTCGAAAGAGAAAAAGCTCCGGATATATATAAAAAATATGTATTAAAGGAATTATCACTAATGTCTGATGGTTCAGTCGATGAAAACACTGATGCATTTAAACTAAAGTTAAATCTTGAGATAAAAAAACCCAAAAATGAACAAAGATTTCCTATTTATCTGGCAGAGGTTGATTCATCAAATTATTATATTGTTCCTCTGAGAGGAGTGGGTTTATGGGATGCAATATGGGGGTATGTAGCCTTAGAAGGTGACAAAAATACAATTAAAGGTGCTGTTTTTGATCATAAAGGAGAAACAGCTGGCTTAGGTGCAGAAATAACTCAAAACTGGTTTCAAAATAGTTTTAAAGGAGAAAAAGTTTTTGACCAAGAAGGTGAATTAGTAGGTATTAATGTTTCTAAAACAAATAATGATCCCGATGGAATTGATAAAGATGACAATGAGGTTGACGCAATTTCTGGTGCGACAATAACTGGCGATGGAGTTACAGACATGATAAAAGAAAGACTCCAAAACTACATACCTTTTTTCAATTTAATAGAACAAAAGATTGCATATAATAATTAATTCATGTCAAAAAATAAAAGAAAATATAAATATGCCCCTAAAATCTTCTTCATAAATAAAGATAGGGAACCATTATTTTCCAAAAAGAATAGAGCATTACTAATAGATCCCATGGATGATAATAATCCGATAACTGTTCAAGTGCTTGGAATCTGTTCAGCATTAGCAATTACTGTTCAATTAAAACCAGCAATAGTAATGAGTCTCTCTGTTGTTGCAGTAATGGCAGCAAGTAATGTTATAATCTCAATATTAAGAGATTTAATTCCAAATAGAATTAGAATTATTGTTCAGTTAGTTGTTGTTGCCTCAATGGTTATATTAGTAGATCAAGTTCTTAGGGCCTTTGCATATGATGTGAGCAAGGAATTATCAATTTTTATTGGATTGATCATCACAAATTGCATAGTTATGGGGAGACTTGAAGCCTTTGCTCTGGGTAATGGTGTTTGGAGGTCCTTTTTAGATGGTATTGGAAATGCAGCTGGATATGGATTTATTCTTATAGTTGTCGCATTTTTTAGAGAATTATTCGGATCTGGAAAACTACTTGGATATCAAGTTATTCCTGATTTTATTTATGATATGGGATACGTTAATAATGGTTTAATGTTATTATCACCCATGGCGCTTATAACTGTTGGTCTGTTCATTTGGTTTCAAAGGTCACGAAATAGAACTCTGATAGAAAAAAACTAATCTAATGGAAGCATATTTGAATCTTTTTGTAAAAAGCATTTTTATTGAAAATATGATTTTTGCATATTTTCTAGGAATGTGCTCTTATTTAGCTGTATCAAAGACTGTTAAAACTGCTGTTGGGCTTGGTTTTGCAGTAATATTTGTCTTAGCAATTACAGTTCCTATTAATTTTCTAATAGATAACTATCTACTCAAGCCAGGAGCTTTAAAGTGGCTTGGAAAAGAATATGAATCTATTGACTTAAGTTTTTTAAGTTTTATAATGTTTATTGCCGTAATTGCTTCAATGGTTCAACTTGTTGAAATGATTGTCGAGAGATTTTCTCCTGAACTATATGGTGCTCTTGGTATTTTCTTGCCCTTGATAGCTGTAAATTGTGCGATTTTAGGAGGATCGTTGTTTATGCAGCAAAAAGATTTTTCAGGTATAACAGAGTCTGCTGTCTATGGTTTAGGGTCAGGAATTGGCTGGTTATTAGCCATTGTTGCAATTGCAGCAATAAGAGAAAAAATTGCATATTCAAATGTGCCTGCTCCATTGAGAGGACTTGGGATTACTTTTATTATTACAGGGCTAATGGCCCTAGGATTTATGAGTTTTATGGGAATTAAATTATAAAATAATGGATTACACAGTTGTTGTCGCGAGTATTGTCGTTTTTCTTGTTCTTACTTTTTCGTTAGTTGGAATTTTATTAGGTGCTAAATCTAAGTTGTTACCCTCAGGTCCTGTTAATTTAAAGATTAATGGAGACAACGAAATGGAGGTTTCATCAGGAGGAACTCTTCTTTCTACATTAGGTAATAATAAAATATTTTTACCTTCAGCATGTGGTGGAGGTGGAACTTGTATTCAATGTAAATGTCAAATTTTAGACGGTGGGGGGGAAATTCTTCCTACTGAGAAACCACATTTTTCAAGAAAAGAAATAGCTGAAGGATGGAGATTAGGATGTCAAGTTAAGGTTAAACAAAATATGGTTATTGAAGTTCCTGAGGAAATATTTGGAATCAAAAAATGGGAAGCAACTGTTGTCAGAAATTGGAATGTAGCCTCATTTATTAAGGAGTTTGTAGTTGAATTACCTGAAGAAATGGATTATAAAGCGGGTGGATATATTCAAATTGAAATTCCAAAATGCGAGGTTAAATATGATGAAATTGATATTTCTGCTCACCCTGAGGAACACCCTGGTGAAGCAGAAAAATTTAAAATGGAATGGGATAAATTTAATTTATGGCCTTTAATTATGAAAAATCCTGAAACAGTAGAGAGAGCTTATTCAATGGCTTCTTATCCTGCTGAAGGAAGAGAAATAATGTTGAATGTCAGAATTGCAACACCTCCTTGGGACAGAGAAAAAAATAATTGGTCAGAATTAAATCCTGGAATAGCATCTTCATATATATTTTCTAAAAAAGCTGGTGAAAAAGTTACAATATCAGGTCCATTTGGTGAGTTTTTCATAAACGAATCAGAATCAGAAATGTTGTATGTAGGAGGTGGAGCAGGAATGGCTCCTATGAGATCTCATTTGTATGAACTTTTTAGAACAATTAAAACAGGACGTATCGTCACATTTTGGTATGGAGGACGATCTAAAAGAGAACTGTTTTATTTGGATCATTTTAGAGCTCTAGAAAAAGATTTTCCAAATTTTAAATTTTATGTTGCATTATCTGAACCCCTCCCTGAGGATAACTGGATAGAAAAAAATAGTCTAGATGGTGAAGGAGATGGATTCACAGGTTTTGTTCATCAAGTTGTTATTGATAATTATTTATCAAAACATGAAAATCCTGAGGATATTGAGGTTTATTTTTGTGGCCCTCCACTAATGAACCAGGCTATTGAAAGAATGGCTGAAGATTTTGGTGTACCACCAGAAAATGTTCGTTTTGATGATTTTGGTGGATAATATTTTTTAAATAATGCTATCAGACCAAGATTTACATAATTTAGCAATGAAAACTGTTGGTGATTCTTTAAAAAAAGATGGATACGAATTTTTATCCGTTAATTCCAAACTTAAAAAAGACCCCCAGTTTGTTTGCTTAAAGAATAAAAAGCTTCATTTTTTCATTGTTAGGGCTATAAAATATCCTAACAATCCCAAGAACTATGATCTAACCTTAGCCAATAAAATAAGAAAAAATGCTTTAAATTATAACGCTTATACTTATTATGCAGGAGTAGGTATAGCAAATTCAAAAAATTATGAAAATCCAATAGAATTTAACAAACCATATGCAATTAATTTTGAAGGTTGGATTAAATTATAATAAACATGAATACTCTTTCTATTCGACATTTATTTTTGATAAGTTTAGTTTTCATTACAACTAAATGTCAAAACAATTACAAGTCGACTACTTTCTCTGGTAATGCACTTGGAACAACATACACAATAAAACATGATTCTCCCATAAGTAATGATGTTTTAATTTTTGATATTAATAAAATTCTGGAGAAGATAAATCAATCAATGTCTACTTACCATTTAGATTCTGACATATCCAAAATAAATAACGGATATCAAATATCAGTAGATTCATATTTTAAAGAAGTATATCTTAAAGCACTAGAAGTTTGGAATCAAACAAATGGGGCATTTGATCCCACAGTAGGTTCTTTAGTTAATGCATACGGCTTCGGACCTAACAAAAACAATAGGAACTCTTTATCAGATAGCAAAATTGCTAGCTTATTAGAATTAAGTGGTTTT
>ERZ802830.907-NODE-907-length-29083-cov-14.0445_pt1 | contig 29083 bp, 24 predicted proteins | sample MGYA00345654_ERZ802830 | MGnify/ENA primary metagenome ERZ802830 (study PRJEB30503, sample SAMEA104212375) | marine metagenome | biome: Westerlies Biome; feature: [SRF] surface water layer (ENVO:00010504) within the epipelagic zone...; material: water...
AAGATTTATAAACCTCTATAGAATCAAGTAACTCTGTTGGTAATCCATCAAGCATGACTGTTCTTCCACCCTCTGGAGCAGGAACAAGTGCTCCGTTTACCGCAATTGAATTTAGGTCACCAGATATGCCTCTAATATTTACGTATCTACCTTCACCTTGATCGTTTTCAACTGTAATGCCTGATAGTCTTCTAATGGCTTCAGCTGCAGTTGTATCCGGGAAATCACCTAAAGCATCTGAGTCAACAATTGACACTACTTGATTTGATTCTCTTTGTTTATCAATAGCAGAAATGATACTTGCTTTAGTACCTATTACAACAAGTTCCTCTACTATACTATCAGTATTAGATGCTTCATCTTGGGCAAATATAAATGGCGTTATTGTGAATAAAGTTAAAAGTGATTTTTTCATAAGTTTAATAATTATTTAATTTCATAAAGATACAAATAATTTGTTACGTAGATAAAGATATAAAGTAACAATCATGTAACAATTTAGAGCTTATTTATATTTATTTATATATCTCTTACTAGAAGGAGACTTTAAATCCAAGTGAAGCTGATGTACCAAGATTATATTGATCATATATTGCAATATTTCTCATAGATGCATAGTACTCCTCATCCAGTAAATTTCTTAATTCAAACGATACTTTTAACTCATATTTAGGGTATGAGTAAATTTTTGAAAATGCAAAATCTACCAATAGTGGAGGCTCTTCAATAATATCCGGCAAAACATCAATACCTCTAGCTCTTACCCTATCACTAACATAGTTAACAATTAGGGTTGCTTGAGTTTGATTTTGTAAATTATCTAAACCGATTTGAAGGTTTGCAATTGTATCTGATTGACCCTGCAATCTGGTATCCCTTCCATTCGCAAGAAGATTTTGAGCATCTACTAGAGTACCAATACTATTTATATAGGTATCTCCAGGGTTTACAATTACTTCAGATTCAGTTTGCGTATAATTAAACTTAACGAGTAAGTCGTTAGGAGAATCCATAATCGCCTCGAATAATTGCTCATATTCAATTTCAAAACCATTAATTTCAGCCAAAGGAACGTTTTGGTAAGAGGTAATAATTAAATCACCTGACTCATTAACAGTTTCTTCGATAGGTTTAAGAATTTCCTTTGAGAAAATGCCAGCTGTAAAAAATTGATTAAAACCTAAGTAGTATTCAAGTCTTAAATCAATATTGTCAATCTCACTATTTTCTAAATATAGTGAACCAGCTATTACTCTGTCAGTATCAACATCTATAAATAGTGTTGGGGATAGCTCTCTGAAGGTTGGTCTAGCAATTGTTTGAGAAGCACCGAATCTAATTTGAAGGTTTTCATCAAATTCAGGGAGATATGTTAATGTCATTGAAGGTAGCTGATAATCTTCTTCTATTGATTTATCAATTACAGAATCAACACCTGAAAATAAATCATATGTATTAACTTGCTGAAGGCCTTCTTCTTGCCTAATTCCAGCAGTAAATTCAAAATTATCTCCAATTGAAGATTCAACACTAATGTATGCTGAGTCAATTTCCAATAATCCTAAGTACCCAGCTGGCGATGAACTTGCAGTATTCTCGATTACCAGTAATCTATTAGGATCAAAGTTTTGGTCAGCAAAAATATAGTCTATTCTGTTATCTAGGCCATCTTGAGGTAAGGGACCACCAGCAGCCAAAAATCTAAAACTTCTAACTTCAGCTGACCTATCATTTTCAATGTTTTCAACTCCAGTTCTCAAAAATGTTGATTCGCCAAGGGGGATCTCTAGATCTATAACAACATTTGTATTTTGGTCTTGGACCATACTAAATTGGGTTTGGTTCCTACCTGTATTAACATCATATAAATAGACTCCGTCCTCATCTCCATCTTCATAGAAAACAACTCTTTCATATGGAGAATCTCTCTCTGCCCTTCCATCACCCAAACTTACATCTAAAGTCCAGTCATTTTCAAAAGTCTTATCATAATTAAACTGATGATTTATTAGTTCTCTTTCATAAAATTCTAGATAATCTTCTCGAACATCAGCTGAATCACTTGAATCATATCCTTGGATGATACGCCCTTCTTTTGTTCCTTTATGAATGTATAGCCCAGTGTATTTTATTTCAGATGAATCAGTTTCAAGACCAACAACACCCATTGCATATGCTGTAACATCATTTGATGTGCTTTTAAAAGTTTTGTCATTTTGAACAACAACATCTACAGTACCATCACCTTGGTTTTGTAAATCACCAGTTTGTCTGATTCCTTCTTGTGTATCCCATGAACTTTTTAAACCTGAAGTAAACATGAAGCCCATTGTTGCACTAGGATCATTAATGAGTTTATCAATTCCTAAACCGTCAAGAGTATCTCCATAGGTCAAACTATAAGATTGATCTAGAGGAACATCTCCTGATTGTAAAACCCATAGCTTTGAATTTTCAAAATTTCGACCAAAATTAGCCAATTGCGTTGAATTAAAGTTAGACCTATCAAGTTTAAGGTTGTTATCAATAGCATGCTTAATACTCCATGGAATATCTCTAGTCCCGTCATCGTAACCAAAACTATCATCACTTCCACCGTCATACATTAGCCCATCATCTTTTAATGAAGTAGCAGAGTTATAGCCAGTTGAAGCTGAAAATTCAAAGACTCTATCTAAAGGAACAGCTTTTGTATTTATCTCAATCATACCTCCACCAAACTCACCAGGCATGTCAGCTGAATAGGTTTTTTGCACTACAGCTGATTCAATGATGCTTGTAGGAAAAAGATCAAGAGGCACAACTCTCTTAAGTGGTTCAGGACTTGGAAGATTAAGGCCATTAAGTGAAGCAGATGAATATCTGTCACCTAAACCTCTTACATATACATATTTACCTCGCACTAAACTAAGACCTGTAAGTCTTGTAAGGGCGATAGCAATATTATCATCACCAGTTCTTTCGATTTCTGATGAATCTAATACTGCTGAAATCTCGGATGTATCTCTTTTCTCATCTGGTATAAAAGATCCGCTTACTACCACTTCTTCAATTTCCTGAGCATTGATAAACAATGGAGAAACTATCATGAAGGATAAAGCAAGCTTTAAAAAACCCAAGACTTTGTTTGTTTTTTTTGTTGATTCCATTTTGACTCCCAAATAGGTTTTATAAAGTTATTAGTTAAGTTTTATTGATCCAGGTACTGTCCATCCTTTGTACCAATTATCAGTTGCTCCGCTAACTGCACCTATGTAAGTAACTTCTTCAAAAAATCCATCGGCATTGTATATTGCAGGAACAGCTGTAACAGTAGCACCACTCTCTGCAGAACCATTAACAACTCCATTAAGTGTATTTACATAAGTACCGCCACCAGATGTAGCTGCATATAAGTTAGTGTCAGGAGATTCCTTAACAATAGCCTCAATTGTTGATACTGCAACACCATCATTAGTTTTAATAAATCCTGGGCAATCAAATGCTATAGAGTTCATAGAGAAATTAGGTGTTATAGCACCATCTAGAGGTGTTTCTGTTTTAGTAGTCTCTATACAATTTGTTGATTTGCCTGTAACTTCGTTAAGAACAGCAGCAACTCCATTATAATATTGACCTGATACACCCTCTTTTAACTTAAATATATCGTCATGGCCTCTACTTACAAATGTAAAATTAGCAACAATTGGATTTGATCTAGGCTCACTTAAATAACCAACAGTAACATCACTGTTAACATTATCTGATTCGACAATGTGATCACCTTTATCGTTAGCCTGTTGAACTATAACGTATTGAAGTCTTCCTTGATAACCCCAATCAATGTCCAAGTTATCATCATCATTTCCAGTACATATCAAATGCTTGACATCAACTGTTCCACCAAAGAACTCGACGCAATCATCAGCATTGTTATGGACTTGTATGTATTCAACCGAAGTACCACTGCCAACACCACCAAAAGTGATTCCATTTAGCTCATTACCTGGAAATACCTCATAACCTGCATACTGAACTCTTAAATATTTAAGTGCTCCACTGCTATCAGTAGGTATTTCACCACCCATTACATCTCCAGTTGATCCCTCAACCTCTCTCTCACATGGAACGATTCTTACTCCTGTTGAAGAGTATGAACACTTATTAATTGGTGATTGACCAAGAATGACCAATCCGCCCCAAAGCCCTCGTGTTGAGTTAACGTCTGCTTGACCAAGAATATCTTGTCTTCCAGTCATCACAATTGGAGCTGATTTTGTTCCTACAGCGTTAATATCGGATCCTCTCATGATTACTAAGTAGTCATTACCTGATTCACCAAAAACTGTTACGCCAGGATTGATAGTTAACGTAGCTGAATCGCCGTTTGAAGCAGCACCATCTGCTCCAACATCAACACCAATTTGAACTTTACCGTCAAGCTTGTAATAGTTTCCTGCTACTAGAGTTAAATCATCTGTTATAACTCCATTTAAATCGCAAACCTTTCTACCTAAAAGAATTTCAGATTCAAGAGTTCCAGCAGGACATTCAGGATCGGTAAATAGACCAACAGTCCAACCTGCGGCCCAGTTATTTTCTGCATCAGATCCAGGTGAAAAAGCACCAACATAATCGGTTGCTGAAAACCATGTATTAACTATGTAATTACCGTCATCGTATCCAGGGCATAGTTCTGTTAATGCTCCAACTGCATGAGTTCCAACTGCACACATATCATCAATTTCTGATATGGAGAATGCGCTAGGAACAGCAGACTCTGTATCGCCCAAGAAATATGTGTCTACCATAGTGTTAGATCCAAAGTTTAAATTTGTTGATCTTGATGCAAGTGATGTTGCAAATTCTGCAGCCGTTGCTGCATCAAACTTTACAGGGAAGTCTGTTTCATTAGCTGAATCAAAAAATATTGAATGATGGGCAATTTTATCTGTTAATGCACCATCTTGAATAGTTTCTAAAAAAGTACCCTCTACGAGATTCTGTGATACTTGGTTTACAACAATACCATTTATATAAATTCCAGATACACCCTCTTTATACTTAAGTGGTTCGTCAGCACCACCCCCAATAAAGGTAAAATTAGCAACCATTGGTTGTGATCTGGGCTCTGTTAGGTAACCTACTGATGCATCAGCATTTGTATTATCTGATTCTACAACGTGATCTCCTGAACCAACATTTTGTTTAACAACAACAAATTGCATTTTTCCTTGATAACCCCAATCAATGTCAAGATTATCATCACCTGCATTTGTACAAACTAAATGTTTTACATTTACTGTTCCACCAAAAAACTCTACGCAATCATCTTGGTTGTTATGAACTTGAACATAATCCACCTCTGTACCATAACCAACACCGCCAAAGGTAATACCATTTAATTCGTTACCTGGAAATATTTCTTTACCTGCGTATTCAACTCTAACAAAGTTTAAGACACCAGAGTTATCATCTGGAGAAGCTCCACCCATAATAGCAGTAGTAGAACCTTCAACCACTCTTTCACAATCGGCAGTTCCTATAAGATTAGGGCTGCATTTGTTAATTGGTGCTTTACCTAAAATTACTATTCCACCCCAAAGACCACTTGCACTATCCGGATTAGTTAAAGATCCATCAATCGCTGAGGCCGCAGTAAACCTAATAGGATTAGATCTCGTTCCGTTAGCAACGATTTTTGATCCTCTTTGAACAACAAGATAATCATCAGGTGTTTTTTGAGCAAGGGTTACACCAGCTGGAATTGTTAATGTTGCAGCAACTCCTCCAGTTTTTGTTCCATCTCCACCCATATCGACACCAACATCAACTAAGCCAGATAAACGATACATTACATCAGTTGTCAGAGTTATATCATCAGTTATTGGACCCACAATTGCGCATAGTGTATTTCCACCAACAGTTGCATCGTTAGAAATAAATGGAGAAGAAGGACATGATCCCGTTAATAAACTACTTGTTCCACCTCCATCATTACCACCGTCACTTGGGGCCGATAGTGGTCCTAGCTCACCAGGAGAAACAATGCTAGTATCACCTGCTCCACACGAAGCTAAAATGAAAATTGAAGAGATTAAAAATAAGTTTTTAGTTGATTTTAGGTTCATAAGAATTCCTTTTAAAAAAATTAATGAAAGAATTTAATAATTTTCTTGTGAACTTTAAATTGGTTTTATGTAAAGATTGTGTTAAATAAATCTATTCAATGTTACAACAGTGTTAACTGTTTGGTATTTGGTATTTGGTATAAAAGGAGACCAGTAAAAAAACTAAAAATTGGATGATAAATTTGTCATTTTTAAACTCCAAATGTAAATTTCAAAATATAGAAAAATAATATGGTAAGAATTGCCCCGGCTGGTATAGTCACAATCCATGACAAAATAATTCTTCCAATAGAGCCAAGATCTAAATGAGAAACTCCTTTTGCTAAACCAACCCCTATAACTGCTCCAACTAAGGTATGGGTAGTTGATATTGGAAACCCTACATAAGTTGCAGCAACAACAGTTGATGCTGCTGCCATTTCAGCTGAGAAGCCTAAGCTTGGTGTTAAGTGAGTAATCTTACTGCCAACAGTTTTAATAACTCTTCCACCGAGCATTGCTAATCCAAAGACTATACCTACACCACCTATTAAAAGAACCCAGGGACTAACCGAAGATTTTGCTCCAATAGCTCCTTCAGATGCAACGCTTATTATTGCTGACATTGGCCCTATTGCATTAGCTACATCATTAGATCCATGTGCAAATGCCATTGCAGATGCTGTAACAATCATAAGAATTGCAAATGCCGATTCAACTCCATATTCCCTAATTTTCTTTTTATTTAAATTTAATAGAACCGCTGTAATTATAGAAACTGCTACACCAAAGATTAATGTTATTAAAACAACTTCGTTGTCTGTTAAGGGAAGACCAACATGTTTAAGGCCTTTTCTAGCAGTAACAAGCCCAATAATTACAGCTACAAAAAAACTATAAAAAGGTATAAGTGACACAGCTGCTTGGACGGGATCTCTTCTATCTAAAATGAACTTTTTTGCACTCAAAAATATACAGAATGCCATTATTCCTGAAATTGCTGGTGAAACAACCCAGCTTGCAGCAATGGTACCTACTTTACCCCATGAAACTGCAGCAAAACCCAATGAAACGATAACAAATCCAACTATTGAACCTACAATTGAATGCGTTGTTGAAACCGGCCAACCTTTTGTACTTGCAATAAGCAACCAGGTTGCAGCAGCAAAAAGTGCTGACATCATTCCTATTATGAAAATATCTTCATTTCCTACGTACAACTCTGGTGATACTATTCCTTTTCTAATTGTGGAGGTTACTTCTCCACCAGCCAAATATGCACCAAGAAATTCAAAGATTGCTGCAATAAAGATTGCTTGTTTAAAAGTTATAGCCCTGCTTCCAACAGAGGTTCCCATTGCATTAGCAACATCATTAGCACCAATGCCAAATGCCATAAAAAATCCTGCAAAAGCAGCAATTAAGAGTATTATTGTTGGATCTAAAAATAAATTTTCCATAATTTTATATAAAATATAAACAGATTTAACAATATTCTTGTTACAAACGCTAGACATTTGTGCATGAGATTAGAAAACTTTTTTTAGTAAAGTAAATTAAAAAAGAATAATTCTGGATTGAATAGTAAAATATATCGCAACTTTAAAATAACTAATTATGAGCTTAATATCTTTAGATCAAACCATTTATAAAAAGCTTAATCCAAATGCATATGCTCTTGAAAAGAGAAAGCTTCAAATTGAACTCTTAAAGCTTCAAGAAGATGTTATAAAAAATAATAGAAAATTATGTATAGCTTTTGAAGGAAGAGACACTGCTGGAAAAAGTTCGGCAATTAAATTCTTTTCTGAACATTTAATACCAAAAAATTTTAGCTATGTGCATTTAGGAATTCCATCTAAATGGGAATCATCTCACTGGTTTCAAAGATGGGAAAAAGTATTACCAGATGTTAATGAAATAGCTTTTCTTGATAGATCTTGGTATACCAGAGCTATAACTGAACCGGTAATGAATTACTGCAATGAAAAGCAATATAGAGCCTTTATGAACAGGGTGAATGATTGGGAAGAAAGTCTAATTGCTAACGGTACTGAATTAACAAAATTTTATTTTTCTCTATCTAAAGATCAGCAAAAGAAAAGAATAAAGGCAAGAAAAAATTCAGAATTAAAATACTGGAAATTATCTAAAAATGATGAAAAGGTTGTAACCAAATGGGATGCTTTTACTTTATATAAAGAGCAGATGTTTGAAAAGACATCTACACAAATTTCACCTTGGGTGGTTATAAACTCTAATAATAAAATGATTGCTAGATTAACTGCATTAAGATTTTTATTAAATAAAACTAACTATGAAAATAAAAAACTCCTGAAGCCAGTCTCTTGGTCAAAAGATATTTCTAATTATTCAGCAAGTCTCGATGGTGTTATGTTTAACAATTTAAATTATGAGCAATATATATCGATTACTAAATACTCTGATGATGTGTAACTAAGATGAAAATTGCCGCGATAGATATTGGAACAAATGCTATTAAATCAAAAATATTCTCTACTACGCCTACATCAATAGAGTTTATAGAAAGCATAAGAACTCCTATGAGATTAGGTGAGGATGTCTTTAGTAACGGTTTTCTTTCACAAGATAAATTGAATGATTTGATTAAAATTCTAAAAAATTACATAGAATATTTTGAGAAAAATAATATTGATATGTATGAGATAGTAGCTACATCTGCCTTTAGAGACACAGCTAATTCAGAAGAAGCTAGGCGGTTGGTAGAAAACTCTATCGAACATCCTATTAGAATTATTTCAGGCTTGGAGGAAGCAAAATTAATCAGATTTCATCCAAAAGCTCAATCAATGCCCAATAAATTGTTTGTTGATATAGGTGGTGGATCAACTGAGTTTTATATTCATACCAAGGCAAAAGATTATATTCAATCATTTCAATTGGGTGCTGTTAGAAATTATATGAAAATGGATTCAAAAGCAGAATGGGAAAGAATGGATAACTGGCTTGATCAACATATTGAAAAAATGCAGCTTATTGGAATTGGTGGGAACATTAGAGCATTTCTAAATATTTATAAGATGAAATCGATGAGCCAAGATGAATTTGTAGCAAATGCTAAAAAGTTAGCCCTTCTTGATAAAAAGGAAAAGCAATCTCAATACAATCTTAATAATGACAGAGTTGATGTTATTGACTCAGCTATTTCAATATATCTGCAAATAATCAATAAACTTTCAATTTCTAAAATTAAATCAACGCGCTGGGGCATTTCTGATTCTGCAGCAGTAAAGCTATTTCATGAGCTTTATTCAGACAAAATTGCAATTAAAAATAATTAATTATCAGGCTAAACTTTATTTATATGGAAAAAATAATAGTAAAACGCTTTATTTCGTTAAGTCTTGATACATTTATAGATTCAGGCGTTATGCCTATTAATTTAATTGAATCTTCTATAAACATTAAGGATTTTTCAAGATCATTTAATATATAAACAATTTTGAGCTCTCCATTTTCTGAGGTTCGAACAAAATTAATAAGCCCATAATTTTCAGACATGCTATCTAATTTAGTGTATGTAGCTTCTGCATTTGCAAGAAATCCTTGCTGAGCTAAATTTAAAGATAAAATCTCAGCTTGCTTACTAACATATTCATAGTCAGCTTTTGATGATTTTAATCTTTGAGATGAATCTTGAAGATTACTGTAGAGAGATGAGGTTAAAGATACAATTATTCCTATAAATATAATACTTATTAATACTTGCAGTAAAGTTTTTTCTCTAGCTTGAAGGTTGTTATAAAATTCTTTCATTATTAATTTCCAAGGCCTACTAGAATTGATCCAGAAACCATCCCATCAATAGTCTCTATCTCTTCATTAATTAATACGATATTTGCTTGCGGCATAAGATTAGTTAAAAATTTATATTTATTTGCAGCCAGTTTTTCAACAACTAAAAAAGCTTCCGAATTATTTACATCTAAATCAACCTTAGTAATTTCAGGGATGTCTAATCTTTTAATGCTATCTAATCCAGCAATAGACAATTGTGAGGCCTGCTCTAGATTGTATGAAGTAATAACTTCATCAATTTGTCTGCGAGGATTAACAACTCTATTAATATTTGGATTAATTTCTTTAAATAGTTTTATGGTTTCATCCTTATACTCTTCTGTATATGCATTATTTAAAAAAGTGGCTGAAATTGGATAAATCACCAATAGGGTTATAACTGCAATAGCAATTGAAATATCAAATTTATTTATTTGATATCTTTTTATCCAGTATTCAAAATGAAAACCAGAAATATAAAGATTTGGAAAAAATAGGTAACTTTTTAGAAAATCAAGATGTAATAAATTTATGTTGGTATCTTTTGGCTTGCTGTCTTTAAAAAAAGCAATGATTTCTTTATCGGTTGAAAAAAGCTTAGGCAGGAAATCTTTCCTCGAATCTTTAATCAGCTCAAGATATTTCTTTATATTCTCCTTGTACTCCGAAAAGCCCTCACCCTTTCCAAATGAAAAAATAAAACGACCAAATAATTCCAATATAGACATTTCATTTTTTGCATAGGCTAAAAAATGCTCTGGATATATATAAATTTTTGCCCCAGTAAGTCTCAATTGATTACTAATTAAGTTTAGGTATGTTTTTTCAACAAGTAGTGCTAGATTAAGATTATTTTTTCTATAAATAAAAATTTCATTTTCAGATATATCGCTAACAACATAACTGTCTATATCTGATATTAGTTTTGCTTTGGCAGACTCCTCGCTTTCTTTTTTAGAATTTTCAATTTCTACAGAGGTTATTTTTGAAGATGGTACAAAGAAAAAAATCTCTGAATCAGGGCCAACTAATGTTGAAATATCATTAATAATTATTTGGGTTTGAGATTGGAAGTTATTTTTAAGGTAATGGAAAACCTCTAACTTATTACTGTCATTAGCGGAATTATGTATGAAATATCTATTCATATATTCTCTTTATAGGCCATTGTAAGATCTTGAAATAATATATCCAGTTCTATTATTCTCAAGATAGATAACACTTTCTGCACTTACCTTTAATTCATCTTTTATTATCTCAGATTTAAGTAAAAATAAATTTGAAGTGAAAAAAATACTTGCATTGCTATTAGTAAAATCAATACTTGGAAAATCTTGCATGAGCTGTCGTATATCTATATAACCATCCTTTGGGGTATTGCTAATAATTAATTTTGCATCATTGATAGATATATTTGGTAATACAGCCGTTAAAACTTCATAATCTGCTTCATTCAATAAGTTTATATTTACCTTTGACATTCCAGCAAATGGAACTACGCATATATTCTCCTTTAGTTTCTTCCAATCAAAGTAAGAAATTGCTGGGAGATTTTTTAATTCAGATAAATCATAAAAAAGTCTTTTGCTAGTGTATTGCTGAGGTTTATGTAACGGCCCTGTATAAAAATAATCTTCAAGGCCACTTCCTCTAGGCTGATTATCAACATCAATCCAATCTATCATCTGATCTAGTAACGAATCTATATTTCTTTCATCAAATTCTTTAAGAATTAATAATTTTTTAAATGCCGCTATGCCTTTTGGGTTAGGAATATAGTTATTATTTGATAAAGATACGATTGAATTTATATTTAAACAATTTGAAGCATCAGATAATTGTGCGAAGAGCTGCCCTGAAGGATGTTCATAATAAAAAGCGTCTTTAAACAAAGGATCTTCTTTAGTTAGAATTTGGCTACCAAATCTATTTTTCTCTTCAATTCGTTTAATTGAAATAGACTCAATGTTGTGAAATAACTCTAAACTATTAGATTCTAAATCTTGGTACACAGACCTTTTGAAAGCTAACAAAAAATTACTTCCAATAGACATTGCTATTGCTGATAAAACTAACACTATGAGCAGAACAGAAATTAATATAACGCCTTTATCTTTATTTTTTATATACATAATCTATATTTGGATTAATAACCCATTCGTATTCAAGATTATTCCTAGTAAAGGTAATCTTAATAAGTTCAGGTATCTTTCTTTGAGTAATTAAGTCAATAGGCCAACTTGCATACCATTTTGAAGTACCAAGGTAACTAAATTCAATTTCTGAAATATCTTCTAAAAGAGTTGTTTCAAAAAATTCATCATAAGAATATGGGTTATCTGCGTAATACTGTTTTCGTATTAGTGCATTATTTTGATATAAGTATTCGACTCTTCTGATTCTTGAGGTTGAATATGATGCATTTACAAGAGTCGTGAAAACTAATGAATCAGAAGCAGTGTCAGCAATAAAATTACCTTTTAGATTATTTCCAAAATAATCTCTCATAGGCACATTAATAATTTGCCTTATATCCCTTCTTAAGATACTGGAAGCTATATTTAACTCTTTTATGTTTTGTAATTTTTTAGAACTTTCATCTCTTGCTTCAACTGAGGATTGAAGAAAATTTGTTGAAACAACAGCAATAATGCTCAGGATTACTATTGATACTAGTACTTCGATAAGAGTAAAACCTTTTGAATTATTTTTTAACAAGGTAACCTCGTCCTTCATATATATAATTCGATGATGAAGATTTTTTTACAAGAATTGAATACTCATAAACGTTAATAGCCGGTCCTTTAGAAATTTCCTCTTTCCACTCCCATTCAATTCCAGCCATTAAGACTTTGCCATCCCTCGATCCAGTCCCCTTGGGAATATCAATTGTATTCATTAAGGCTACTCTGTTGGTTCCAACTTCTCTTGCTAGGTATCTATCTTCTAATTCATATGTTGATATTGTGGTTGATGAAATGACTTGAAATATCGCTATAACTGAAGTGCTTAAGATTAATAAAGCTATTGCTACCTCTAAAAGACTAAATCCTTTATTTAGATTTAGTTTCATTTTCAATTTTTCCATTTTGATGCAGTTTTATAAGTTGAATATACTCTTCTGACTCAATGTGCAATTCAGCACCTGAATTTTCTCCTGAAGGATAAAAAATAATAGTAGGAAACTCTGTTATATCATTTTTAAGTTCTATATCATCTCCATCAATTCCTTTAATAATCATTTTATTTTTAGAAATACTTTTCCAATTGTTATTTAATGATCCTGAAATAAATTCTATATCTTTATTACCGTCTGAGTCTAAAATAAATATTTTTTGTGAAGTATTATCAGGGAACCATCCTAAAATATTGCCAGAAAGAATACTTTCTTCTGATATTATTTGAAAATTTCTTTCAATAGATGCTCTACTTTGAGTTACATTCTCAATTGAAGATGTATTAATTAAAATTACTGAGGAGGCAATTCCAATAATTAAAAGAACAACAAGAAGTTCTAGTAATGTGAAGCCTTTATTAAGTTTACTGTAACCAGTTTCCAATATCTGAGTTTTCACCAGTACCACCTTCCATACCATCAGCTCCTAAAGTATATAAGTCATAATCTTTAGATTTCTGAGGCGGATGTTCGTATATATATTCACGACCCCATGGATCAAGAGGAATAGAATTAATATAACCATCTTCAGGATACAGAAATGGTCTTTTTAATTCTGAATGAGGAACAATAAGTGCGTCTAAGCCTTGTGAAGTTGAAGGATAACTTAACTCATTAAATTTATATAGCTCTAAGGCTTTACCAGTTTGGGCAATGTCTGCTTTAATTTTTTCTAAGTTAGCTCTTTGCAAGAAAGGTGAAACATTTACTGCAACAATTGTTGTTAGAATACCTAATATGACTATAACTGCCATAAGCTCTATTAATGTAAAACCTTTTTGTTTGTGCTTCATGTTTTTTATCCAAGTGTAAGTGCATTCATTTGCATTATAGGTATAAGTATAGCGAGAACTATCAGCAGAATAAAACCACCCATAAATATTGTTATTGCAGGTTCGAGAAGAGAGAGTAAAACATTTCTTTTGGATTCAATCTCAGACTTCATGAAATCTGAAACTTTTTTAAACATCTTTACTAAATTACCAGACCGATAACCACTAGATATTAATTGAATAAAAATATCAGGAAATATTTGCGTCTTACTCAAAGCATTAACAAAATCTTTTCCTTCAACAACCTCCCTTCTTGCATTAATTATTGAGTTTTTTAAAAATTTATTATCCAAAACTTTTGCAGCTTCATCCATTGCTAGATCAAGATTCATACCTGAATGTGTTAATAAATACATTGTGCTAGAGAATCTCTCTATTTCACTATTTAAAATAAACTTACCCACCAAAGGAAAGGAAAGTAATTTTTTATGAGCTTTAATATGATTATCTTTGTTTGAAGTGTATGACTTATAAAAAAAACCTAAAGAAGTAATTGCAAGAAAAATTGCTAATACAATATAAATAATATTATTAGAAAGAGTTAACAAAGCTGAAGTCAAAAATGGCAGTTCTGCTCCAGCCTTGATAAATTGACCAACAACTTGAGGCATTACAAATACAAGTAAAGCTACAATAACCATAACACAAAAGCCTATTAAGATAATTGGATAAGCTAATGCTGAAAATATTTTTTGCTTTACAGTTGCACTTTCTTCTAAATAATCTGCAAGATTTTCAAAAATAATGTCTAAATTTCCTGAACTATCTCCTGCAGTTACGAGCGAAACATACGTATTTGAGAAAACTTGAGGATATTTTTTCATGGCTTGGCCTAATCTCTTACCCTGAATAACTTCATCTCTTAAAGTGTAAAGAACATCAACTATAATCTCATTATTATATTGATCTGCAGTAATTTTTAAAGCTTCATCAATAGAAGTATCAGCATCTAATAATGTTGCAATTTGTCGAGTAATTAAGACTAGATCTTTATCTTTAACTTTAGTTTTATTAGCTAAGCTTTTATTAGACTCCTTTATATATAAAGGTGTTAAATTTAAATCTTTAATAGCCTTTCTAGCATCCCTCTCTGAGGCAGCTGTTAAAAAGCCTTTTTCTTTTTTTCCAGAATTGTTAAAAGCAGTATAACTATAAGCTGGCATCTTCTTTAAGGTTATTTAACCTAATAATTTCTTCACATGATGTGATGCCAGTTATTATAAGCTCTTTGCTTGCTTCATCTATAGAGGGTTGATCTTTAAACACGTGATCAACAATCTTGCTTTCTGATGCTTTTTGATGAATAAGATCTCTAGTTATTGCATCAACTTGAATACATTCTGCTATAGCAATCCTTCCTTGGAAACCAGAAAAAGAGCATTCTTCACAGCCTCTAGCTGTAAATACCTTAGAGTTATTTATTAGGTTAAATAATTTGATAGCCTCTGATGATGGTGCAACTTCCTCTTTGCAATTATTACAAAGTCTTCTTACAAGCCTTTGGGAGATAATTGATCTTAAGCTTGATGATAATAAAAATGATTCTATACCCATATCTCTTAATCTAGTAATTGCGCCAACAGCGCTATTAGTATGAACTGTTGAAAGAACTAAGTGACCCGTTAGGCTCGATTGAATTGCAATTTGAGCAGTTTCAACATCTCTAATCTCTCCTACCATCATTACATCTGGATCTTGTCGAAGCATAGCTCTTAAACCTTTAGCAAAGCTGTAACCAGTTTTTGTATTTACTTGAGTCTGCCCTATTCCTTTTAAAGTATATTCAATAGGGTCTTCTACGGTTAATATATTTTGCGAAGAATCACTTAACTCTCTTAATCCAGCATATAAAGTTGTAGTTTTACCAGATCCTGTAGGACCTGTAAAAAGAATTATACCTTCAGAGCTTTTTAATGATTTTTTATAATTGTTTAAGATCTGCATAGGAAGACCTAAGTCATCAATATTTATTTGTGCAGACTGCTTATCAAGTAATCTTAAAACAATTCTTTCACCATATGATGATGGAAGTGTAGATACTCTTACATCAACATTTTTATCTCCCAATGAAAGTGAAACTCTGCCATCTTGAGGCAGTCTTCTTTCAGATATATCTAATCTGGATATAATTTTTATTCTAGCTATTACTAAAGAGGCTATCCTGCTATCTTGTGATAAAACCTCTTTTAATATTCCATCAATTCTAAACCTAATAACTAATTGATCTTCATAGGGTTCAAAATGCACATCTGAGGCCCTTTGTTTTATAGCTTGGCTGATAATTCCGTTAATAAGTTTAATTATCGGCGCATCATTATTGCCATTGAGGAGGTCTTCAGTAGGAGCAATATTTCCTGCAAAAGATTCAAGATCAAAATCATCAGACAATTCTTCAGAGATTTTTTCTGAAGAATCTTTTGAATCAAATGACTTGGTTAACATCTCATTAAATTCTTCAGCTGAACATTTATTAATATCAAGTGGTTTATCTAAAAAACGACATAATTCTTGATAGGTATTTATATCAATATGATTTGGTGAATAAACTTTACATATGTCATCATCCTCTAAAGCTATTATCATTCTTTCACGAACATAATCGTATGGAAGATTGCTAGTTGTATCTAGATTTTTTGATGTTAAATCATCCATTTTATTTAGACTTTGTTAAATCAATTAATTCAATTTCTGAGCCTCGAGATAATTGTTCAGCTTTTATAAAATTATACTTTTCAGCCGAGAGTTCATTAATTGAATCTGAATCAACTAGAATCGTTGGTCTAATAAAAACAAATAATTTTTTCTTGATAACTTGATTTGAAGATGATTGAAATAATTTTCCTAGAACTGGTATGGAGCCCAAAAGAGGAACCTTGGAAACATTTTCTTGTATATCCTCATCTATCAAGCCACCTAAAACTATTATTTGTTTGTTATCCGCTAAAACTGTGGTTTCAATAATTCTATTATTTGTAATTAAATCGACGCCGCTTGAGTAAGTCCCAGCAACACTTGAAACCTCTTGAATAATATTAAGAATTACAGAACTACCTTCGTTTATTTGTGGAGTAACTTCTAATTTAATACCAACCTCTTCTCTTGAAGTTGTTCTAAATGCATTAATATTACTAGAACCTAAGCTCTCACCAGTAGTAACAGGTATCTCTTGCCCAACTAAAAGTTTAGAGGGTGTGTTATCCATAGCTATTACTGATGGAGTAGATAAGATATTTGAATTCTGATCATTAGCAACAGCATTGATAATACCTACAAAGTTGTCTGCCCCTGTAAGATCACCAAAACCTGCTATTAAACCCTGAGCTCCAAGCAATGAAGAAGTCGCAACTTGACCTAATGTAGCATCAGTACCATCAGAGGCAGCAGAGCCAGCTAGAGCTAAGAGATCAGGTCCTGTACCAACATCAAAAGCAGTTACACCTATAGGCATATCTCCATCTTTAGCTCCAGTATAAATTGTTTCTACACCAAGGTTTTTTGCAGCTGTTTCTGATAATTCAACGATAATTGCCTCAACTAAAACTTGCGCTCTTCTAATATCTAGTTTTGAAATTAAATTCCTAATTCCAGGAAGATTAGATTCCTCTGAAGAAATAACTAATGAATTAGTTTTTTCATGATGAGTAATAACGGTCTTAATTCCATCAGGACTCGCAGCAAACCTATCAGAAACACTATTTAAAATAGCAGCAACTTCCTCGGCTTTAGCATATTTTAAATAGATAACATCAATAGACTTATCTGCTTTTACATCGGCATCTAGAGAAAATAAAGTTTTTTCAACATTTGATGTAATTGTTGAATTGGCAGACAGAATAACTGAGTTAGATGGACTAAATGGTATGGCAACAAAATTATTAATAGTTGGATTATTTTGTGCTTTGAGTTTTTCTAAAATCCTTACAGCTTCTATAGAAGACAGGTTCTCAAGTTTTATGATTGAAATTTTTGCACTATTATCTTTATCAAGATCTTTTAATAAACTTTTTATTCTATTTACATTACTTAGTCTATCGACTAAGAGCACTGAATTAATAGAAGGAATACTTGAAAGATGAGATTGTCTTCCGGTAATTGGTTTAATCATTGGTATAACTTCAGCAGCAGAGCGATTTATTAATGGAATAATGGCAGTTAGAAAATTACCATTTTGATTATCAATATCATTCTTATCTCTGGTAGCTTCGTTTTCTGGCACGATTCTAACAACACCGTTATCAGAAACTGAACTAAAACCATTCACTTGTATGGTTCTAAGATAAACATCCCAAACCTGTTCACTATCAAGGCTTGCATTTGAATAGATAGTTATTTTACCTTTGACTCTAGGATCTAAGATGATGGTTTTTTTAGCAAATCTTGCAATATCTTGAGAAACTTTTTTTATATCAGCATCTTCATAATTGAGAACAAAAGAATCCTGCGAAGCTGCAATCAAAGGAAGTCCAATTAACAATGAATAAAAAAATAATCTAAAAGATTTCCACATAACTATTTTCCAACCTTATTTTCTAATTTGTATAGTTTACCTGATGCACTAAGAACAATTTCATCTGGACTTACACTCACAAGTTCGTATGTATTTTCTAAAATATCACCCTCATATAAAACAAATTCTTTACTGCCTTTTTTAAGGATTACAGATGAGTTAGCCTCACCAAACCTATAACCTACAATTATATAATCAAATTCAGCTTTATTTATATTAGTAACTTCCGCATTTTGAGCCTCAATATTAGAATTCTTGATCTTATCAAGATTTGTAAATCTAATATCTTTGATTTCAGGCTTATTAATAAAACTAATTAAAAGCAAAGAAAGTAGCAATAGTAACAACAATGCGACTAATGTATTGATAATTCTTTTAATTTTTCTAGTGTTCATAATAAAAAAGAGCTACATAGTGTAGCTCATTTTTTATAAATCTTAGTGAAATCTATGTGAAATCTAAAAACTAAATTTATTAGTTTAATCCTGATAATTTTACTACTTTAGTAAGCCTACCAGACTTCATAATATGATTTAGTTTACCAAAATGATACTTTAATCATGCCATTCTCTTCAATTCTGAGAACTCACATGTCTTGAAACCATTTGGTTTGGTGACTTTAAAGGTGTTTCTTATAGTATTCTTAGACTCAAAATACTTCTTACCTTTTAGACAGTCAGGCGTTAAGATTTGACCCCTATAGTATGAGTCATCTTTAAGTTCGAATATGATACTCGAATCTTTCATGAAGTATATTTTCTTTACATCGGATTTATTTAACTTTTCATCTGCCTGTGCAAATCCAACTAAAAACAAGGCAGATATTATTGCGTATTTTAACATATCAATCTCCTGTTATGTTTGAAACTATCTGACAACTGGACTTCGATTTCTCTACTTGCTCTTTGTGTCGTAATTGTTTCAATTATGTGTCAAATGTGACAAATATGTTACATATAGTAAACAACTTCAATAAGAATGTAAAGAAATATGTGTAAATATATTTATTTGGATTTAGGGATCGTAAACCAGAATATTGATCCTTTAGGTTTTTTTGAGGTAATGCCCACCTCTCCGTTTAAACTATTAATCAAATTCTTGACTATAGCTAATCCAAGGCCGCTACCTTTATTATCAGAGGCTCTTGCCGAAGCAGTTCTAAAAAATCTATCAAATATATACTCTTTATCTTCACTTGGTACACCTTCACCAGAATCACTTACCATAACCTTTATCATTTTACCTTGATCACGAGTGGAAATTTCAACACTGGAACCGGCTTCAGAATACTTATATGCATTATCACAAAGATTATTCATAACTCTTTCTAAAGCTTGAGAGTCTGCATACATGAGACCTCGATGCTTAGGATTAAAGTTAAGTTCAATTGATCTCTTTTTAGCAACACTTTTCATAGATACTAAAAAAGAATCCATGAATTCATTAAAATTAAGGTCTTTTATATTTAATTTAAGGTCCCCATATTCAATTCTAGAAAGATCAATAAGATCACTAACCATTGAGGATAGTCTTTCTGAATTATGTAATATAGCTTTAGCAAAAACCTTTGCATCTTTTTTGTTGTCAAGCGCGCCATCTAATAATGTTTCTGAATTTGCCATAATAACGCTTACAGGTGTCCTTAATTCATGTGAGACGTTTGAAATAAAATCTCTACGCATTGAATTTAGTTGTCTTAATTGCGTAATATCGTGAACAACTAAAATATACTCTCCTGTTGTTTTTGATTGGTTCATAGAACCTAAAACCCATCTAGTAGATTTATCTTCTAACTCAATTTCAAATTCAATATCTGCTCTTTTTTTATTAGTAACCCTATTAAATAAATAGTTGATTGCTGGTATCTCTAGATTATTTATATTCTTTTCTTTTAAGGATTTAATATCTAATATAACTAGTGACTGTTCATTATTGTAAACAAATTCACCATCTTTATTAGTAACTAATATACCCTCGCCAAGATCATCTAATACCAATCCAAACTGATCACGCTGTTTTGCAATCATCTTTATCTGGTTTTTTAAGTTCTCAGAAATATGATAAATAGACCTAGCAACATCTCCAAATTCATCAACTCTTTGGGTGGGTAAGGCTTTAAGATTTCTTTTCTTAAAATCACTATCTGCTATTGTTGTAGCTGCATCTGCTAAACTTTCTATATTTGAATATAAATAATTTGAAGCAGCGGCACTAGCAAATATAGATGCTATAATTACAACAAGAAATAATAAAATTAATGAAAGTTGCAGAGTACCTGTCGCAGATTCTAAGTAGGTAAGTGGGACTGCTATTCTTATAATATTTGGATTATCTTTACTCTGATCTGTTATAGCAAAATATAATAAGTCTTCTTTTAAGGTATCGCTATAACGCGATACCCAGCCTGAGCCATCTTTAAGTGCATTGATTACTTCAGCTCTATTGCCATGATTGTCAACTGATTTTATTTGATTAATATTAAGATCGGAATCTCCAATAACTTGGCCATTATTAAGAATAAATGTGACGCGTGAATTAGCGGCAGCTCCCAAATTATCTGCAGCTGCATCAGCTTCTGCTATATTTTTATAGTTATTTAAATTTTGCGCAGATGCTAAAAGAAGACCAGCCTGTTTTTCTAATTCATTAACTATTTGTAATTCAAAAGCTCTAGTAAGATCACGCTCTGCGACAATATATGAAGTGACAATGCCTGATGATAATATAAGAAAAACTAAGAAAAAGATTCGCGATCTGATGCCCATTTAGTTAATCAGGAATTCGAGAAAATTTATAACCAACACCTCTTATGGTTTGAACATATTTACCCATTGAACCAAGTTTTTCTCTTAACCTCTTAATGTGAGTATCCACGGTTCGAGTTGTAATATTGGAACTGTAACCCCACACATCTTCTAAAAGCTGATCTCTAGTTTGCACTCTACCTCGCCTTTCAACCAATTGTCTTAATAGTTTAAATTCTAATGCTGTAAGAATAATTTCTTCATCATTTATGAAGACTTCATGAGATTCAACATTCATTTTTAGTGAACCAAAATTTCTATTAATTTCATGCGTCTGATTACTTAGATTTGATGTTTTAGTATTTCGTTTAAGGATTGCCTTAACTCTTAATATTAATTCTCTTACACTAAACGGTTTGGTCACATAATCATCAGCACCTAATTCAAATCCAACAACTTTATCAACCTCATCATCTTTTGCAGTAAGAATAAGAATGGGAATTTCTTGGATCGTTGAGTTAGATTTAATTTGCCTACATAAATCTAAACCTGATCCATCAGGCAGCATAAGATCAAGAAGAATAATTGAATAACTAGGATTCTCTAGAAAGGTATTTGCTTCCTCAATTGAGCCGCAGCTCTCAACTTTATAACCTTCTCTTGATAAATTATATTCAAGAGTTTTTCGTATATCTGGTTCGTCTTCGATAACAAGGACTTTATTTGACATGTTATATATATTATAAGTTAGGCTTAATTTTAAGCTTAATGTTTAAAAAATCAATCATTAGCAAATATTTTCCTCAATGATGGTTTATCAAATTTACCTGAAGCTATTTTAGGTAATGGATCTTTAAAAAATCTTACTTCATAAGGAATCTTAAAGGCTGCAATTTTTCCAGCTAAAAATTCTTGAATATCATCCTGAGATAATTCAACTCCTGGTTTTAAGTGCACAGCAGATGCAACAAGTTCACCAAGCCTTTCATCAGGAATACCAATAATACAGGCTTCTAAAACATCACTATGTTCGTAAATTGCTGCTTCTACCTCTATACAAGAAATATTTTCACCACCTCGAATAACTAGATCTTTTACCCTATCAACTATGTGTAGGAATGGGCCATCGAAATAACCCAAGTCTCCAGATTTAAACCAACCATCATCATTAAAAACTTCGGCAGTTGCCTCAGGATTTTTCCAATAGCCAACCATATTTCCAGGAGATTTAATGACAACTTCTCCGACTTCACCTTCTTTTAAAGTATTCCAGTTTTCATCAATAATATTAATATCAGTTAATGGAGGAACTGCACGACCGCAACTTGAGGGGTATTGCAAATATTCATCACCGCCATTAAGAGTTCCTAATGCATTAGTCTCTGATAGGCCATAACCAATGGATGGTCTTGCTTCAAATTGCTCATCCATTTGTTTTACATGTTCAGCAGGTCTCGCTGCCCCGCCACCACCAAGGTCTTCTAATGAAGAAATATCATATTTTTCTCTTTCTGGATGACTAAGTATTTCCCAAGATTGGGTTGGCACTCCTGTAACATTTGTAATTTTTTCTTGTTCTATTAATTTTAAAGCTTCAGTTGCATCCCATTTTTTCATCATGACCATCTTTCTTCCAACAAGAATAGATATTAAAAATGATGAATGGCTTCCAGTTACATGAAATAAGGGAACACAATGCAAAACTGAAATAGCTTTTTTAGTCCCATCTGGATTTTCTCCAAGTCCACCAGCTGAATCTGACATCTGACCTCTAATAGATGAATAGCATGTCCAGCTAAACAATGTAGCCAATACATTTCTATGCGAAGATAGAACGCCTTTTGGAAAACCAGTAGAGCCTGAGGTATAGAATAAAGTTGCGTTATCATTATTTAAAATTTCAACCTCTGGCCATTCAGAAGAATGATTATTAATAAAAGTATTAAAGTCTTGATAATCTGAATCCATTTCAGGTCTGACAATTACCTTAGTTACATTAGAATTTTTTTCTAAACCTATAAGACGTTTTTCATCAGCAATTAGTACTTTCGCATCACAATGATCCAGCCCATAAGATACTTCTGATGGAACCCACCATGAATTTAAAGGTACAACTACAGCCCCCATCCCAGTAATAGCCATAAATGACATTATGTATTCAGGATTATTCATCATGCATATAGCAACTCTATCGCCCTTTTGTACTCCTGCTGCTTGTAAAGCATTTGCAGTTTGGGCTGCTTTGTTAAATACCTCTTTATAGGTATAACGCTCATCTTCATAGACTAACCAATCTTCTTCCGGATGCAGTAATCCAAAATCATAATAACCTCTTAAGGTCTTTGGGATTCCAGGATTACAAAATTCTCTATAGGTTACTCCATTGGCATCTGTAACTTCTTCCCATTCAAATAGTTGGCCAGGTGCTGTATGAGCATTTAGCAATTCTTGATATTGATCTGTCATAATCCAAACTCTCCCTATTAGATGTCATCAAAAAATTATTTTACTACGAAATTAAATAAAGATTCTATTAGCACAAAATGAAATTGTCATACTTATCAAAATATAGTAATTTGGATACTTAATATATAAATAAAATATAGGTAAAAAGTATCATGACAATTAATTATTCATTGCGACACTTTGCAAATATCTTTGAGCAAAATGCTGATTTGCTACCAGATAACCCAGCTGCTATATGCGGAGATTCAACTTTATCATGGAAAGAGTATGATCAAGAAGCCGCCAAAGTAGCTCAATTTTTATCTGATAATGGTGTCGGAGAAGATTCAAAAGTAGGTCTATATCTGCATAATTCAAATCAATATTTAGTTGCTCACTATGCAGCATTTAAAGTCATGGGGGTGCCTATTAATGTAAATTATCGCTATCAAGCCAATGAACTAATTTATCTTTTAGACAATTCTGACTCTGAGGCTGTCTTTTATCAGGGTTGTTATGCAAATCAAATAAAAAAAATACGTGATGAATTACCTAAGGTAAAAGCTTGGATTCAGTATGATGATGGAACTCCTTTACTTGAAGGCTCTCATGCTTATCAAGATGTGATAAATAATACAGCGCCAATGCCTAGAATTGAGAGAAATGAAGACAATATTTATATGCTCTATACAGGTGGTACCACAGGTATGCCAAAAGGTGTCATGTATACCCATGGTGGCTTTGTAAATTCAATGTTAAAGACACTTAAAGGTATGGGGGTAGATGTTCCCGAAGATTTAGCAGATATAAAAAATACTATTCTAAATCTTCATGAAGCTGGGCAGCTCTCTAAAAGTTTTGTTGCTTGTCCACTTATGCATGGCACTGGTATGTGGCTTGGAGGTTTTCTTTCTCATCTACTTGGAGGTTGTGTTGTTACAACACCCAATCTAGGTCTTGATACTAAATTATTATGGGAAGAAGTTGAAAGAGTTGGTGTGACGAATATTATTATTGTTGGTGACTCTTTTGCTAAACCTATGGTGCAAGAACTTGATAGAAGGGTAAAAGAAAATAATCCATACAATTTAAGTACCTTAAAACTAATCTATTCTAGTGGGGTTATGTTTAGTGCTGATGTTAAGGCTTCTTTATTAGCACATCATGATATGGTTATTATGGATGCCATGGGTTCTAGTGAAGGCGGTATGGGCTCTTCAGTAACCACTCGAGAAGATGCTGCAGGAACTGCAAAATTTAGACTTAATCCTGGAGTGGTTGTAGTAAGTGATGATGGCAAAGAAGTTGAGCCTGGATCAGGGGTTAGAGGTTTAATTGGCACAAGCGGACTTGTTCCTGAGGGTTACTATAAAGATAAAGAAAAATCAGATGCTACTTTTAAAGAGTTTAATGGTACCCGCTATTCTTTCCCTGGAGACTATGCATTAGTTGAAGCAGATGGAACTATTACTTTATTAGGCAGAGGTAGTAATTGTATAAATTCTGCAGGTGAAAAAATATATCCAGAAGAAGTAGAGGAAGCACTTAAGCTTAATGAAAATATATATGATTCTTTAGTTGTTGGATTACCTGATGAAAAGTTTGGAAATAAAGTTGTTGCCGTTGTATCTCTTACAGAGAATGGAGATATTAACGAAGCAGATTTAATAAGTGCAACTCGTGAACACTTATCAGGTTATAAACTCCCTAAATCAGTTATTTTTGTACCTGAAGTTATGCGAGCACCAAATGGAAAAGCCGATTATAAATGGGCTAAAACAACTGCAGAAACTGAATTACTTTAATGTATAGAAATTTTAAACTCCTTATTGTTCTATGTAGCTTTTCATATAATGCTTTTGCTCAAGATTTCATCTTAAATCCTAGTTCAATAACCCATCCAGTTGTTGCCAGTAAAGGTATGGTTGCAACACAGCATTATCTTGCTTCAAAGGTTGGTGAAGATATCTTAAGTCAAGGTGGAAATGCCTATGATGCTGCAGTAGCTGTTGGATTTGCATTAGCAGTTGTACTACCTCGAGCAGGAAATATTGGTGGCGGTGGTTTTATGGTGATGCATGATGCAAAAAGTAATGAAGCTTTTTCAATTGATTACAGAGAAAAAGCACCGCTTAAAGCTTCAAGAGATATGTACTTAAATGATGACGGATCAGTTAATTCATTAAGATCTACAGTTGGCTATCTAGCTATAGGTGTTCCAGGTTCTGTATATGGCATGTGGGAGGTTCATAAAAAATTTGGCTCTATGGAATGGGCTGAGTTACTTCAGCCTGCAATAAAACTTGCTAGTGAAGGTTTTGTAATGAGTCAATATATGACTATGACTCTTAATAGTCGTTATAAAAAACTTTCACAATTTCCTGAAACCAAAGATATTTTTTATAAAGATTATCCTATTGAATTTAATAATGTTCTTATTCAAGCAGATTTAGCACAAACTTTGACATTAATAGCTCAAAATGGGGTAGCAGGTTTTTATGAAGGTGAAGTTGCTGACAAAATTGTTAATGCAATGGAAAAAAATGGCGGGCTAATATCACATAGAGATTTAAAAAAATATCGTCCAAATTGGAGAAAGCCTTTACGTTCAAACTATAAAGGAATGAATATCATCACCATGGGTCCACCCTCATCTGGCGGGATACACCTTATTCAGATGTTAAATATTCTTGAAAATTATAATTTAAAATCTTTTGGGCATAATAATCCAAGATATGTTGCTCTTTTAGCAGAGGTTATGAAATTTGCATATGCTGATAGATCAAAATACTTGGGAGATCCAGATTTTTATAAAGTTCCTGTAGAAGAACTCACCAGTAAAGAATATGCAACAGCAATAAATCAGAAACTTCGACTGTTTGAATTTATGATTCCTTCACCACTTCCTTCATCATCCATAGAGCCTGGCGAATATATGAGAAAGGAAAGTGAAGAAACGACTCATTATTCAATCGCTGATCAATATGGCAATATAATTTCCAACACCTATACTTTAAATTCGGCATTTGGTTCCGGCGTCACAATTGAGGGCACTGGTATTCTAATGAATAATGAGATGGATGATTTTTCAGCTTCGCCAGGGACGCCTAATCAGTTTGGTCTATTAGGTGGAGAGGCAAACAAAATTGTTCCTGAAAAAAGACCTTTAAGCTCGATGACTCCAACAATAGTTTTAAAAGATGGTGAGCCTTATTTTGCTACAGGCTCTCCTGGAGGATCAAGAATTATTACTAGCGTGCTGCAATCAATCTTAAATATAGTTGAATTTGAATTTGAGGTATCTGATGCAATCTTAGCTCCGCGAATTCATCATCAATGGTATCCAGATGTGCTGCAATTAGAAAAATCATACAATTCACAACATGCAGAAGCATTAACTAAAAAAGGTTATGAAATTATGAAGATAAATCCTGCAACAGCATTACAAATTGTTATGATGAAGAATAATTATTACTATGGATTTGGTGATACTAGAAGACCAGACTCATTAGCAATTGGAGTAAATTAAATGTTAGATAAATTATTGGTTATCAGTGCTTATGCTATTCCAGCTCTTATGCTCTTATTATTTTGTTTCAAGATATCAAAAAAATAAAAATACTTTTTAAAAATTAATGCTCTATTTAGTTCTTGTAGGAATTTTTGGTGCCTGTATGGGAAGCTTTACTTCTATGCTTTTGCACAGACTTCCCAAAATGAAAGATGACGAATCAGTAAATTTATTCTACCCAAGGTCCTCATGTCCAGATTGTAAAAATAAATTAAGTGTTTCAGCATTAATACCTATTTTTAGCTATCTATGGCAAAAAGGTGTTTGTAAATTTTGTAAAAAATCTATTAGCTCTTTCTATTTAATCAATGAAATAATTCATTGTTGTGTTGTTTTATTAATAGCGTTATATGTTGGAATAAATGTTGAAGGCTTGTTGTGCTACTTTATATTTTTTATTTTATATATTCTTTTTTTTCTAGATTATAAGTACTTATATTTACCTTTTTATCTTAATCTTACTCTCATCCCTTTAGGCATCTTAATTAATTATTTATTCAATACTTTTACAACTTTATATTTATCTATTGGTGGAATGATAATTGGATATAGTCTTTTGTGGATGGTGAATGCAATCTATAAAGCTGTTAGGTCCAAAAATGGCATTGGTGGTGGAGATTTTATTCTTCTTGCCGGTCTTGGAAGTGTATTTGGAATAATGGCACTTGGACCAATTATTTTTCTCGGTTCAAGCATCTCAATCATAATTTATTTACTCACTAACAAATCTCCAAACGAGGAGATACCATTTGGGTCTGGCTTAATAATAGGGTCAATAATATTTAATCTTTTAAAAATATTTATAAATTAATTCCTTAGGACTGAACTTTTTATAAACACCTCTGTCTATATATATGTTGGTAATGTTATCTCCTCTTACATGTTGATAAGTTTCCCCTTTAACCAACAAAAAAGCGGGCTCATTGCCCGCTTTTTTTTGAAACTGCTAAAAACTATACATAATTAATTAATTAAAAAATCTAAATAATGTTATGTTATTAAGTAACTTAATTTATTGGAGAGAAATATGAAAAAAATAAGCTTAGCTTTTATGGCGCTTCTAGCTTTAGCTGCCTGTAATTCATCAATGGATGATGAAGTTGCAGTTGCTAGAGAAGGTTCACCGGCTAATGAGGTTGTTGAGTATGTTTGGCACTATGAAGGACCTGATTTTAGCCAAGAAAATCTAGATATGTTGGTTGATAAATGGAACTCAATGATTGATGCAAGAGGTTATGAGATGAATGGAGCAAATATCCTTACTCCTCGTGGAGAATCTAATGCAGATTTTATTTGGGTAATGCTTTGGCCTTCCATGGAAGCAAGAGACGCGGCATGGACTGACTGGATGGAGAGTGTAGATAGCGAATGGCAAGAAGCTATCGATGGAATAATGAGTGTTGATTTTGATAATGTTTATGCATTTAAACCAACCGTTCAAAGAAATGCATCCGTTCCAAATCAAAGTAGCACATTTGAAAATGAATTTAATTTCTGTAATTTCAACGAAGGTTATGATGAAAATGATCTTGCAGCATTTGAAATGGATTTTGCTAATTTTCTTGATGAAACTGAGGCAAGGGATGGTCCTGATGGATTCTGGTATGTCATGCTTGAACCTTATTTTGAAGGAACTGAAGACAATCCTTTAGTAGATTATGTATGGTTAAGTCTTTGGACTGATATGGATGAAAAGAATACAGGTTACCAAAATTATGGTTCTACAAGCTTGCCTATGGAAGCAGATAATTTTAGTACATGTCAAAGATTTTCTTTTTCAGGAAAAGCTATAAGATAATAGTTATATGATTATAAAAAACGGGCTTCTAGCCCGTTTTTTTTAATAAAATTTAGGCAAAAAAAAACAGAGCTAAGCTCTGTTTCTTCAGTTCGAGTTCCT